>ERZ795052.2288-NODE-2288-length-23609-cov-6.134882_pt1 | contig 23609 bp, 22 predicted proteins | sample MGYA00375136_ERZ795052 | MGnify/ENA primary metagenome ERZ795052 (study PRJEB30181, sample SAMN05720156) | activated sludge metagenome | isolation source: Anaerobic digester | place: Japan | collected 2015-05-26 ... | reverse complement strand
TGCTTCAATGTCTTCTAGCGTTGTAGTGCTAGGAGCCTGTCCGAGAATCCGCGTGAGGCTGCGACGCCGCCGATTCGGGCCGCACGCAAGGAGCGAGGAGGAGGCGATGCAACGGAGCGCATCGCGGACGACGAGCGACACAGCGGGCGGCCTGAAGTCGCGGCGTCCCTTCGGGTTGCGGCGTCAGCGGGCCGGCTGCCACGTTGCGGCTCCTCAGCGATGCATTCCAGGGCATCGCCTGCGTCGCCGCGCCTCGCCTCCAGCCCGCTGACGCCGGCAACGCAGCCCACGGGGATTCTTGGACAGGCTCCTAGAGGAGACCTCTGACCAGGGCCGCCGCGCGCGGGAGGAAGATGAGCAGGCCCACCACCGACGCCCCTGCGGCGCACAGCAGCACGGCGCCGGCCGCAACGTCCTTGGCCCGTCCCGCGGCGGGACGCCACTCGGGCGAGGCCATGTCCACGATGATCTCGATCGCCGTGTTGAACGACTCGGCGGTCCACACGCTGGCCATGGCGAGGATCAGCCAGCACCATTCGGGTGCGGAGACGCCGAAGGCAAACCCCGAGGCGATCACGGCGAGGGTGATGGCGGCGTGGATCCAGGCGTTGTGCTGGGTGCGGAGCATGTAGGCGACGCCCTGGCCCGCGTACTGGAAGCTCTGCGCGCGGCCCCAGAAGGTGCGAAAGCGCGGCTTGGCCTCAGGCTGGGGGTGCGGCATGGCGGGGTCTCCTGCGCGGTTGGAAGTCAGGAGGGTACTTGTAGAGCTTGACGAACAGCTCGATGATGTCCCTGGCCGTGGTTTCGATGGCGTGGGCATCCACCACGCGGAAGCCGTCGGGCGGCTTCTCGGGGTCGTAGACGGGGTCCTTCATCTCGCAGCGGAAGTGGAGCGGGGAGGCGAGCCGCAGGGGCTTCACCCTGGGGGCGGCGGCCAGCGCCTTGGCGGCTCCGGCCCGGATCAGCTCCTGGGCCTTCGCGGGCGGATGAGTCCTGGCGGAGAAGGTGCTCAGGCCGCGCTTGACGGCCACGCCGACGCAGCCCTTGCACAGGCGCTGCATCTCGCGGCACGCCCAGTAGTCGCCGGCGACGAAGACGAAGGGGACCCCGTAGTGCCCGGCGATGGCGGCCTGCATGCCCATCTCGCCCATCGAGATGCCGTTGAGCCAGTAGCCGCGGACGCGGTCGCTCATCGAGTGGCGCAGGCAGGCCCAGCGGGTGCCCGCCTTGGCGTGCGCGCCCACGAGGCCGGTCACGTCGCACGTCTCGATGTGGGGCAGCCAGAAGGGGCGCTCGTGGCCGTGGAGGATCTCGACGCGGGGGTCAATCTCGTCGAGGTCAATCGTGTAGCCCGCGCCGTGGCCGTCGTTCACGAGCACCTCGGTGGCCCCTGCGGCGAAGAAGCCGTCGGCCGCCGCGTTCACCTCGCGGGCCAGCCAGCGTCGCTGACGGGCCCGCCGCTCCTGGTTCTCCAGGGAGGTGTCCTGGCGGTCCTCCCACGTGTAGACGCCGGCCACGCCCTCCAGGTCGGTCATGAGGTAGACCTTCATCGGACGCCCTTTCGCATGGGAAGAAGGAATGGAGCGGGTCCAAGGGACGCAAGGGACAAGTGGCGTGTCATGCCTCGGCCAGCAGTTCGCCCACGACGCAGGCCACGCCATCCTCGTCGTTCGACGGGGCGACGACGTGTGCGGCGCTCTTGACGGGGTAGGCGGCGTTGCCCATGGCGACGCCGAGGCCCGCGGCCTGGAGCATGGAGATGTCGTTCTCGTCGTCGCCGATGGCGACCACCTCCTCGGGCGCGACGCGGAAGGCGTGCAGGAGTTCGCTCAGGGCCGCCCACTTCGAGGCGGTGCCGGTCTGGAACTCGAGGAAGTTGCCCAGGTACTTCGCGGAACTGAGCAGGTGGCAGGTGGTGCGTCCGGCCAGCCGCTCGCGCAGCAGTGGGCGGATGCGCTGGAGCTCGCTGAGTTCGCCGAACGTGCAGACCTGGATGGCGGGGGCCGGGAGCCCGTCGCGCAGCGACCCGACGAAGCGGTACCAGCCGTCGTTCTTGAGAAGGTAGTCGGTGTGGTAGTGCGTGAGCCTGGCGCCGCGGCTCAGGTAGAAGTCGGTGCGCACCTCGAACGTGTCGGTGTAGACCATGGGCGCGAGGCCGAACTCGTCGAGGGAGTCGAGGAGCAGGCCCAGCACGTCGCGCTCGATGTGGCGGGCGAGGAGGGTGCCGTGGGTGGCGGTGTCCTTGACCAGGGCCCCGCTGTGGCAGATGAGGGGGAGGGCGAGGCCCAGCTCCTGGGCAATGGGGATGGCGGTGCGATAGCGGCGCCCCGTGCACAGCACCACGCGCAGGCCGCTGGCCACCGCGCGGCGCAAGGCGTCGCGCACGGCGGGACGCAGATGGGAGGCGCTGTCGAGAAGGGTGCCGTCTATATCAACGGCGAGGAGGCGGTATCGAGGCATGCTTCCACCCTGGTGCGTGATACGCGAGACGAAAGCCGAGCGACCCGTCCAACGTCTTCCCACGCATCACGTAACACGCTTCGACCAGTCCCCCATCCCCATCAGGTGCAGGCGGAGCAGGTTGAGGGCGTGCTTCGCGGCGCGGTCCTTGATCAGTTCGCGCCCGCCCACGAGGGTGAGGCGCTCGACCTTCGTGCCGGCCTCGGTTGCCAGGCCGATGTAGACGAGGCCGACGGGCTTCTCGGCGGTGCCGCCGTCGGGCCCTGCGATGCCGGTGGTGGAGAGGCCGAGGGCGGCCTTCGCCCGGCGCCGCGCGCCCTCCGCCATCGCACCCGCCACCGGCTCGCTCACGGCGCCGACCGCCACGATCATCTCGGCGGGCACTCCCAGCAGCTCGATCTTGGCCGCGTTGCTGTAAGTGACCAGGTCCTCGAGGAGGAAGCGGGAGATGCCGGGCACGTTGGTGAGCAGGTGGCCGATAAGCCCGCCGGTGCACGACTCGGCGATGGCGAGCGTCGCGGCGTGGCTCTCGAGGAGCTGCGCCGTGGCCAGCTCAAGGGTTTCATTGCCTGTGCCGAAGATGGCGTCGCCGAAGCGCTGCTTCACCGTTTCGAGGGTCGGACCCAGCACCCGCTCGGCGCTCGGCGCGTCCGGCCCCGTGGCGAGGAGCTTGATCGAGACCACGCCGCCGCCGACGCGCAGGCCGATGAGGGGGTTCGCTCCCCGAAGCGCCAGCGCGCCCAGCCTCTCGTTCACGGTGGACTCGGGGACGCCGAAGGTGTGGAGGCGCTCGACGCGCACCGCCCTTCGCTCGAGGGGCAGGGCGGTGATGAAGGGGACGAGGCTCTTGTCGAACATGGCCTTCATCTCGCGCGGAACGCCCGGCAGAAAGGCCGCATGGGCCTCGCCGATCCGCAGGATGAAGCCCGGCGCCGTGCCCTCCGAGTTCGGCAGCACCGTCGCCCCGTGGGGGATCATGGCCTGGATGCGGTTCTGCGCGGGCATCGGCCGCCCGAACCGGCGGAACCGGTCTTCGATGGCGGCCAGCGACTCCTCGTGGGGCTCGAGCGGCGCGCTGGCCACCTTGGCCACGGCGTGGCGGGTCAGGTCGTCGTGAGTCGGCCCCAGGCCGCCCGTCGCCACGATCAGGTTCACCCGCTTCGCCGCGTAGCGGAGCGACTGCTCGATGTGTTCCTCCACGTCCCCCACGCACGTGTGGTAGGCGAGCTCGACGCCCAGCTCGAGCAGGCGCTCGGCGATCCAGGCCGCGTTGGTGTCGGCCACTTCGCCGTGCAGCACCTCATCGCCGATTGACACGATCACTGCTTTCATTCGGTTTCCTCGCGGATGGGTGGACGGTTGGATGATTGGATGAATGTCAGACACCCATCCACTCATCCATTCATCCATCCCTTGTATCACGCAACGCGCTTCTTCTTGCGGAACTTGCCTACAATCCTCCTCAACCCCTTCTCTTGGAGCCACTCCCACGCCTCGCGCGCCTCTTCGACGCGCAGGGCGAAGAGGAGGACGACGAAGACAACAAACGCCGCCAGCGACGGCACGGCGACGTGGATGAGCTTGCCCACCTCATACATCACCGCCACCCGCCCCACCCTCGGCCCCTTCGCCTCTCGCACGAAGGCCACGTTGTCGAGCCAGAAATCCACGCCCTCGGGCACGGCAAACTCGATGGCGGCGAACTCGCCCTTGCGGAACTCGCGGTTGCCAGGGACCGCGAAGGCGGAGAGCGGCAGCGAATATCCCTTGCGAGTGCCACTGGCCTTGATGTCAATCGGCGCCGTCATCTGCACCCAGTCGGCAGGGTCGGTGCTCTTCGGGCCGGGGGCCAGTAGATTCACTTCGAGGCGGCAGGCCTTGTCGGCGCGTGCCTTGAACGTCAGGCGGTCGCACGCTCCGAGGCGGAAGAACTCGAGGCGCGCCCCTGCGATGGTGCGGCGTCCCTCGGATGCGGGCAGGTGAAGCGCCATCTCGGGCTCGTCTTTGCGCTCGCCAGTGTCGGCCACTTGCGCCGGGACGCCGTGGCCGCGTTCCCCCTTCTCGAAGAAGCGCCAGGCGCCGGGGCCGGCGTCCAGGCGTTCGCCGACCCCTGTCGCTCCCTCAACATCGCCGAACTGGAACTCCCCAATCAGAAGCGTCGTCGGCGCGTGCTGGACTCGTTTGACGGGCGTTGTGTCGCGGATCCACAAGGCAGCCGCGGTTCTCAGGAGGTCCCTGGGGCAGGAGTCCTCGAAGTCCATCCGCACCCGCTGTGGCCCGCCGGGCTCGACGTGTAGCGGTCTGGCCGCGTACGAGGCGCCGTCACGGGTAACAACGGACACTGTGAGATCGGTAGGTTCGGAGGCTGCCATCACGGCGTGCACGACAGGTGCTCTGCTCAGATCAAGTCCAGCCAGGTCGCGCCGCAGCCCCGCGGTGCGCCGTGGAGAGCGCCGGTACTCCGCCAGGATCGCCCTTGGGCTAGCCGCGCCCTGGGTCGGCCTGGCGAGACGGTCTGTAAGCCACGGGAAGGCCCGTGTTGCCGAAGCATCGTCGAGGGGGGGGATGCGGAAGTCGTCCACATTGTCCGCCTCCCAGTCGCGCAGTTCGACGTTGAAGGTGTCAATCATCACCTCGCGGCGGCGATAGGGGTCGAGGGGGAGCAATCGCTTGAGGGGGCGATAGGTGAATTCGGCGGCGGCCCAGACGCCCGCGGTGGCGGCCGCGGCCTTCGCCAGGAAGATGAGGGTCGGGCGCCACGGGAGGATGCGGACGTGGTAGCGCATGACGAGCAGGAGGATGATGTTCTTGAAGGCTCGGGCGGCGCCGTAGACGACCGCCACGACGATGAAGTAGCCGAACCCCAGCCACTCGATGCCGATGAAGAGGAAGAGGATGTGGAAGCCCGTGCCCAGGAAGCCGATGATCGTGGGCGCCCACATCCGCTGCATGGCGAAGAACGATTGCTGGATGGGGTTCTCGATGGCGAAGAAGGGCAGGGCCAGGATGTAAAGCCCCAGGGCGTCCCCCGCGTGCATCAGGTGGTAATCCGTCCAGTTCCCGCGGTCGAAGAGCAGGGCGATGATCGGCTGGCGGAGGACGATCATCAGGGCGGTGAGGGGGACGAAGAAGGCGATGATGACGCGGATGGTCTTGGTCATCACGTTGGCGAAGTCGCCCCAGAGCTTGGCCGCGGCCAGCTCGCTCAGGTGGGGCAGGAGGGCGATGGAGAGGGCGGCGATGACCAGCGTGTTGGGCGCCTCGCCTACCTTACGGGCATACTTGAGGTCGGAGAAGACGCCCGTGCCCGTGAACGAGGCGAAGAGATTGGTCACGATGTCGCGGTACTTGGCGAACAGGATGCCGAAGAGGAGGGGCACGGCGAGGGCGGCGAACTTGGCCATGGCGGTCCTCTTGCCCCGTGCCCGCCACCAGAGGAGGAGCAGGTAGGCCGCCACGACGATGACGAGCACGGCCTGTTGAAGGGCGAGGAGGCTGCCCGTGTTGGGCAGGCTCGGTCGAACCGTCTCGCAGACCCACAGCCCGGCGCCGAGGGCGGCGGCGTGTGCGGCGAGGATGCCCAGCTCGATGCCCACGCGGCGAAGGCGGAGCCCGGGCAGGCCGAGGCGATAGAGGGCGAGCTTCGACCGCAGGCCCACCACGTGGGTGAGCAGCGCCGCTCCCGTGCTCACCACGAAGCCCACGGCCAGGGCATCGAGCATGCGCGGCAGCGCCAGGCCGAGGAACGACGCGCCGAGGATGGCGATGGCCCACACCACCTTCTGCACGCCGTCGCCCGCGGCCGCGTAGCCGAAGACGTTGTAGGAGTTGAGCAGGGCGTAGGTGACCGTGGCGAGGCAGACGCCGAAGACGCCGGGCAGCATCCAGCGCATCAGGCGCGAGCTGAGGGCGAGCTGCTGCTCGTTGAAGCCCATGGCGAACAGCGACAGCACCTGCGGCGCGAACACGAAGCCCGCCACCACGATGGCCCCGAGCAGGAGGGCCGTGAGGTTGAGCACCGTGCTGCCGAAGCGCCAGGCGGCGGCCTCGCCGTGCTGGCGCAACTCCTCCTTGAACAGCGGCACCACGACCGGGATGAAGACCTTCAGGCACAGGGTCTGAAGGAGGAAGACGACCGTTTCGGTGACGAAGAAATAGGCGTCCGACTCCGGCCCCGAGCCGAAGATCGAGCCGACCAGGAGGGTGACGATCAGGCCGCCGAACTTCCAGAAGAGCTGGAAGAAGATGATGACGAACATGGCGCGGACGATGCGGTGTCCCACGCCCTCAGATGGCTTCGCCTGGCTCGGTTCGGGCACGGATCACCCCGGAAGCGGCTGGAGCCGCCGACGGAGAAAGGAGTTCATTGCCGCCCGACATGAGCAGCGGCCCCGGGAACGACGCGAGCTCCCGGGGCCGCTGCATTATAGGACCGGCTCATGGGCGAGTCAAGCACCGACTCTCGCCTTGGGGCAGAGGCGTGGCCTGCGAGAGGGGCTACTTGACGCGGTTGGCCTTCTCCGCGCGTTTCTTCTGAAGGCCGGTGCTGAACTCGCGGAGGTCCACTACGTCGCGCAGCTCGGCAGGGCTGCCCCTGAGCGCGGAGTTCTCGATGACGTAGAGCACCTCGTTCCGATCGTCAATGATGTAGACGATCTGCGACTTGGGACGAACGCCCTGGAGGTTGCTGGCGATCAGGGCGAAATTGCCCGAACGGCCCTCGCCGACGTCCTGGCTGTACGAGGGCCTGGGATAGAGCAGGCCCCCGACCAGGATGCCCACGGCAGCGGCCAACATCAGTGAGCCGAGCCAGAACTGCGTCTTCCCCGACATCTCGGTCCTCCTTTCCCGGTGCGCCGGCAGCGGGGCGGGCCCCGCACGGCAGGTGGCAAGGGTCCGGTTGTGGTCTCCGATCCTAGGGTCACAATACTATGAACTGGTGGGAATGTCAATACGGCGATTCGCTGACTCGGCCGCTGGGTGGGACTTGGGCGCCGCGGCCGCGTGCGGGTCGGCGCGGGAGGACGTGGCGGCGGGCGTGGCGGCGCCGCCCCCCGACCGGAATGGCGTGAAGACAAGGCAACTGGTCACTCGCCCACCAAAGGAGAAGACCGCCCAAAGACGGGACACCAACAGGCTATGGAGTCGTTCGGAGTCCCGCCTTCAGGCGGCGGTGCCTTGCTGCTCCGGCCTCGAATCAGTTTGCATTCCTCCGTGTAGCGACAGGCGTCTCGCGTGTCGAAGTGCATCGCAAGCGGGACGCTTGCGGCTGCGCTTGAGGCCCTGGCCGGCGCAGCACGGTTGCGGCCACTGCCAACTGGTTCGCGGCCGGAGCAGTACCCTCACGCCATTCCCCCCCGAGTGGGTTTGTGGTATGGGCATCGCCCCGCACGGGGAAGGCGGCCTGAGGGCCGCACTTCGAACTCTGGCAGCTCTCCCCATACTTGCTCAATCCAGTGAGGAGGGAAATGAGCAAGTATGGACGGGTGGCCGAGAATCGGCGGTTCTCGGGCCTCCGGCCATTCCTGCTCACCTGTGCGATGAGCCAGTATGTGAGCGAGTATTGCTGGCGGGCGTAAAGCATTGCGGCATAGATGGTTATGGCGGACCAGGCGAGCGCTGCACGCCCGCCGCACGGCTCGCGGTCGCGGCCAAGTGGGGATCACCGGAATCCGAGGAACCGCCCCTGCTCTCCTGGCGGAGACCGCAGGCGTCGCAGCCTCGCGCGGATTCCTGGACGGGCTCTAGAGAGCGTCGAGAATGCGCTGGACGTTGACGAAGCGCTTGACGAGCCGCCGCGCCATGACGATCTTCTTGGTGTCCACCGGCTGAATCTTGATTTTGAGGTTGTTGACGGCGGCGGCGACCGAGTAGCTGTCGCCCTTGACGAGCACGACGGGGATGTTGGTGCGGCGGAGGAGGCGGACGATGTTCTCGTGGGGCCGCACGCCGCCGGTGAGGAGCATGCCGGCGACGAAGTTGGCCTTGTCCTCGCCGACCGCGTAGCTGCTCATGGCCGCCAGGATCAGGTCGTCGCGGTCGCCCGGCGTGATCAGCAGGCTGTTGTGATAGATGTAGTCCAGCGCCCGGTGCGCGGTCATGGCGCCCACGATCACCGTCTCGATCTCGTTGGCGAGGTAGCGGTCGCCGTTGAGGAGGTCGCCGCCCACCTCATTGAGGATCTGGTTCATCGTGGGGTTCGAGAGGATCGTCTCGTGCGGGATGACCCCGAGGAGCTCGATGCCCTTGCGCCCCAGGCCCTCCTCCACGAATGTCGCCACGGAGTCGAGCTTTTCGGGCCTCACCTTGTTGAGGATCACGCCGAGGATCTCGACCCCGTGCTCGTGGAAGACGCTGGCGTTGAGCATCACCTCGTCAATGGGGCCGCCGATGCCGCCCTCGGTGACGATGATGACCTTGGCGCCCAGGAGCTTCGCCACCTCGGCGTTGGACATGTCGAAGCACGAGCCGACGCCGGCGTGTCCTGTGCCCTCGATGACCACGGCGCTCTTGCCCTCGGCCACGCGCTCGAACGCCGCGCGCACGCGGTCCACCAGGCTCTGGCGGTTCGGGTGCAGGATGTAGTCGCGCGTGAAGGACCGGCCGACGGTCACCGGGCTCATGTCGGCCAGCCCGACCTCGTGCTTGAACACGGCGCGCATGAGCGCAACGTCCTCGTCCACGCGCACGCCGTCCACCTCGACGTAGCGCTGGCCCACGGGCTTGATGAAGCCCACGGGCGGGGTCATCTCCTCGAAGGCGGCCAGGAGCCCGAGCGAGATGGTCGTCTTGCCCTGGTCCTGGCGGGTGGCGGCCACGAAGAGCTTCTTCGGCTTCTTGCCGATGGCCATGGCGGGCGTTCCTTCTCAGAGCCTGTGATGGCGCACGGGAGTGTAGGTGGGCCCTGCCGGCGAGAGGTCGCTGCGCATCAGGACGACCTCCTCGACGCGGCAGGAGCCGAAGCGGGTGGCCGCCTCGCGGGCCAGGGGGCCGCGCAGGGGGCCCGCGCCGCGCGGGTCCTTGGCCCTGCCGATGGTCAGGTGCGCGCTGAAGGGCCGGCGCTCGGGCTCGAAGCCGAGAGCGGCCAGCCCCTCCTCGAGCCGGGCATTGAGTTGCGCCAGGGAGCCATCATCGCGCACCCCAGCCCAGATCACGCGAGGCGCGCCATGCTCGGGAAACGAGCCCAGGCCCGCCACCGCCAGGTCGAACGGGGCGATCCCCTCCGCCGCGAGGGCGATGGCGTCCTCGACGTCCTGGACGGCGCTCTCCGCGGTCTCGCCCAGGAACTTGAGGGTGATGTGCATCAGCTCCGGCTTCACCCACTTCACGCCGCACGGGGCGCGGCGCAGCCGTTCCTGGACTTCGCCCAGCCGCTGGCGGATCTCGGCGCTCAGCTCGACGGCGATGAAGGCTCTCATCGCAGCCCCCCGGCGCTCACGCGGAGCATCCCGGCGAACTCGCGGGCGCGGGCCTCGACCTCCGCGAGCGTCAGCGTTCGCAGCCGCTCCACGCCCAGCGCCTCGACGTTGAACGACGCGGCCAGGGTGCCGTAGAGCACGGCGCGGCGGAGGTTCGGCAGGGTGGCGCGGCCGGCCCGCGCCAGGTAGCCCATGAAGGCCCCCGCGAAGCAGTCGCCCGCGCCCGTGGGGTCGTGCACGGTCTCGACGGGGAACGCGGGGAGGAGGAAGAGGCGGCCGCCGACGAGGAGCAGGGACCCGTGCGCGCCCTTCTTCACGATGACGATGCGGGGCCCGAGGCGGGCGATGGCGTGCGCCGCCGCCACCAGGTTCCGCCTGCCCGTGAGCATCTGAGCCTCCTCGTCGTTCACGATCAGGCCGTCCACGCGCCGGAGCATGCTCAGCACGTCGGCGCGGGCGTTGGCGATCCAGTGGTTCATCGTGTCGGCCAGCACCAGGCGCGGCTTGTGGAGCTGGTCGAGGACGCGGTGCTGGATGGCGGGCGTGCCGTTGGCGAGGAAGCAATGGGTGCAGCGGCGATAGGCTTCGGGGAGCTGCGGGTCGAACTGCTCGAAAACATTCAGCTCGAGGTGAGTCGTCTCGCGGACATTCATGTCGTCCAGGTACCGCCCCGCCCAGCGGAACGTGCGGCCCGGGAGGCGCTGCACGCCGGCCGTGTCCATGCCGCGTGCCCGGAAGGCCTCGAGGTGCGTCTGGGGGAAATCCTCGCCCACGACGCCCACCAGGCCCACCGGGCCGAAGAGGCTGGCGGCGAAGCCGAAGTACGTGGCCGAGCCGCCGAGCAGGTCCTCCGCCCGGGTGTCGGGAGTCTCCACGGAGTCGAAGGCGATGGATCCGACGCAGATGAGCCGGTTGGGCTGCCGTGGGGCGATGGGCCGTTCCTTTCGTTCAGCGGATGATGATGCCGGCATAGCCGACCACCTCCTCGGGCCCGGCGTATCCGCTGTCGGCGCTGGTCTTGTAGTCCACCAGTTCAGCGGCCTGAGCCCCGCGGGCCTTGGCGTACACGATGCCCGCGGCCACCGGATCGTGCCCGCACATCGAGATGCGATGCCGCCGGATGGTGTCCCACATGGCCCTCTCGTCGAGGGCCAGAATCTGGTCAATCACCAGGTGGTCCCGCTCGCGGGCCGCCAGGGCGGGCTCGAAGTGGGTCATGTCCGTGCTGGCGACGAGCAGGGCGGGGCGCCCCAGCCGGCCCACCGCGCGCGCGAGGGCCAGCCCGAACTCGCGCAACACGGGCAGGCTGGACTGCATGATGTTGATGGCGGCGATGTGGACGCCCGGGTTGCGGTGCTTGAGGAAGGGCAGGTGCACTTCGCCCGAGTGCTCGTAGGCGTGGGCCCGAGGATCGGCCCGGACCATCGGGCATTCGGTCGCGATGGCCGCGACCAGTTCGGTGGCGACGGGGACGTCGCCGAGCGGCGTCTCCCAGCGGCCCTCGTCGAACAGCGCGAACTCGGCGCCCGGGCTGCGCCCGTGGTTCACGGAAAGCAGGATGACGTCGTCGGGCACCACCACCCGCGAGTACACGGCGCCCGCCACGCCGCCCGAGAAGATGTAGCCTGCGTGGGGCGCCACCACGGCGACGGCCGGCGCCGCATCCGCGCGCACCGGCATCAGCTCATCGAGCATCTGGAGCAGCACGGCGCGATTCGACGGGTAGAACCCGTGATCGCCCGCAAACACGGCGCGTCGCACCGGCATGGCCGCACCTCCGCTACATCGGGGCGAGGGACACAACCGCTCGTTAGTATACCCGCCGCGCCGGGGAGGTTAAGCGGGAGCGGCGCCACGAGGCCGCATAGAGCCAGGCGCTCAGGAGCAGAAGCGAGCCCGCGGCCGCGAGGGCCTTCGCCCAATCCGGCCGCCAGTCGAACTCCCAGGGACGGCTCATCCGGTCGGCGATCCAGAATGGCGATAGCCCATACAACCACTCCAGCGGCACGCGCAGGAGGTCCTCGACGATGAAGCCCACCAGCGGCCCGCCCGCGCTCAGGCCGCCAAGGGCGAGCCAGTACCAGGAGAGAAACCGCCCGTCGGGATCTGCCGCCAGGTAGGCGGTCACAAAGAGCGCTATCACGGCCAGATACGCCTGGCTCGCGGCCACTTGCGGCCAGCGGCAGTCGGCCGCCCAGGCCGTGGCCGCCACCGCTGGCGCGGCCAGGGCGGGCAGGAGAAGCATGTCCACAAACCGCGCACGCCTGGGGCCGACGGCCAGGGGCACAACGGCGAGCAGCAGGAACAGCTCTGCCCCGACGAAGAACCGGTAGGCATGGACGACCGCGAACGGAGTCGGGTAGTCCGCCCCGTCGGCCCCCAGCCCGATGGTGAGGGCCATCACGGCGACGGCACAAGCTACCCACGGCACCAGCAGACGAAGAGAGGGCAGGGCCCCGCCGGTCTCAGGAGGGGGCGCGCTCATGCGCAGAGGGCTCCAGAAGAGGCGCGGACTTCGCTTGGCGGAGTGTAGCGGATTCCGGGCGCGCGCGCAAGCGAACCTGGGCTCTCGTGCGGGGGGCCGGCGGCCGCGCCGGCGCGCTCAGTGGATCTGTGGAGCGGGCTTTCGCCGCAGGAACGCCGGGATGTCGAGGTTCACGCCCTCGAAGAAGGCGAGGTCCTGGGACTGGGGGACCGCGGCCGAGCGCCCCTCGCCGGCGCCGTCGGCCGGCAGGTGACGAACCCCGGTGACGAGCAGCGTCGCCCGGATCTCCTCGCCCATCGAGCGGTCTATGCTGAGGCCGACCTGGATGGGCACTCTGCCGACGATCTGGCCGATCAGCTCGGTGGCGGCGTGGACCTCCCGGAGGCTGAGATCGCTGCTGCCGAGCAGGTGCAGGATGGCGGCCGAGGCCTGCTTGCAGCTCTCCTGGGTGAGGAAGGAGTTGGCGCAGGCGTCGCGGATGGCCTTCTCGACGCGCGAGTCGCCGGCGCCCACGCCGATGCCGAGCGCCCCGCGCCCCGCCTCGCTGAGCGAGTGCCGCAGGTCCGACGGCTGAAGCCCCACGCACGAGGCGCACGACAGCGCCCGCGTGAGCTGGTCCACGGCCTCCACCGTCCTATCCTTGAGGCTCGCGATCGCCTTGGCCACGGGCCAGCCCGGCTCGCACAGCTCGGCCAGCGGGCGGTTGGGCAACACGAGAACCAGATCGGCCACATTCTCCAGCGAAGCGACCGCGCGCGACGCCAGCTCCGCGCGGTTCGGCCCCTCGAACGACAGGGGCTCGAGAGCCACCACCACCACCGTGCACTGGGTGGCCTTGAGCTCGTTGGCGAGCGCGGGGATCACGATGCTGCCCGTCTGGCCCCCCACGGCGCACAGGATCAGGGCCACGCCGTTGCTCGGACGGGCCGACTCCACGATCTGGAGGGCCGCGTCCACCGCCGACTCCTCCATCGCGTCCGTGTCCATGTCGCCCGTGTTCTCGGGCTCGCCCGCGAGGCACACGGTCTCGTTGCCGGGGTACGACGCCAGGGCGTCGGCATCGAAGCTCAGGAGCCGGCGCAGCGGGGCCGCGGTGCATCGCGCGGCCAGCTCACAGCCCACGGCGCCCACGCCGATCAGCAGCACGGTGTTCCCGACCGCGGAGTACTCGCCTGTTCCCATGGTTCCTCTCTTCTACGCTCCCGGGTGAGACGGGGTACACAGGATTCTCCAGACCCCGGCGCCTCAGAGCCAGCCGGCCACCCGCTTGAGCATGGTGCGCATGCCGCGCTCCTCGAAGCGCCGATCGGACTTCTGCTCGCGATGGAACCTGCCGCGCCCCAGCGCGCCCAGCACGACGGCGTGGACGGGCTCGGACTGGAACTGCGGGAGGATCGAAGGCATCTCGACTCGGCCGAGGCGCACGGTGCGATGGAGCGCGCGGTGCGCGGCAGCCAGGGCGCCTCCCATGCGGCAGAAGCCGCCCGTGAGCACCACGCGGCGGCAGGCCGCGGCCGACGAGCCGCCGCGGTCCAGCTCGCGCGCCACCAGCTCGAAGATCTCGTCTACCCGCGCGCGGACGATCAGGCTGACGCGCCAGAGCGGCACCGCCTGCGGGCCATGGCCGTCGGCGAGCGGCACATCCATCGTCTCGCACGTGTCGCCGTTGCGCGGCCGCCGGAGGTCGGCGAGGCCGCACCGGAGCTTGACCTGCTCGGCGTCGGCCACCGACGCATTGAGGCCGATGGCCAGGTCGTTCGTGATGTGCTGCGAGCCGATGGGCAGCACGCGGGTGTAGCGCGGGTAGCCGCCCAGGTAGATGGACACGGTGGTCTTGCCCGCCCCGATGTCCACGTGCGCGCATCCGAGGTTCTTCTCCTCGGCGGTGAGGACGGCCTCTGCCGCGGCCAGGGGGCCGTAGAGGATCCGCTCGAGGTGGTAGCCGGCCTTGCGGACAGCCTGGCGCACGTTGGCGTGCGCGGAGAGGGAGTCGGACACCACGTGCAGCTCGGCCTCGAGGCGCCCGCAGGCCATGCCGATCGGGTTGTCCACGCCCCGGACGTCGTCCACGGCGAAGCCCTGGCCGTGCACCTCGGCCACGGCGCGATCGCTCGGGAGCGACACCCGGTTGGCGGCGGCCAGGGCCTGCTGGACGTCGGAGGCGCGCACCAGCTTGTCCTCGTGGGTGATGCCGATGCAGCCCCGGCTGTTGAACGCGCGGGCGAACGGCGTGCCCACGGGCGCCAGCACGGTGCACACGCGGACGCGCGCGAGGTCGGCCGCCTGGGCGATGGCCTCGGCCACCGTGTCGGCGGCGGCGGCCGCGTCCACGATGAGGCCCCGGTTGACGCCGCGCGTGGGCGTCTCGCTGTAGCCCTCGAGAACCAGACTCCCGTCCGCGCGCCAGCACCCGATGGCCACGCGGGTGGTGGCCGTGCCGAGGTCGAGGGACACCAGATACTCATCGCGGCGTCGAGGCATGGTCTTGGCTCCGTTCCCTGGGCTAGTCGTGACGCGCCAGCGCCTCGTCCTCGTCGGGGAAGCGCAGGTCAATGCTGGACGTTCCATCCGAGAGCGCGACCGGGCGCGAGAGGTGGCGCCGCAGCCGCGCGAGCTTGCAGGGCACTGTGGGTTCGCCGAACGCGGTGGTGTTGGGCGGGCGGCCCCACGCCACACGCACCCGGCGGCGCGTGAAGAGCAGCACCTCGCTGCGTTGCGGGTCTATCACCCCGTCCAGGTTCGACACGTCTACGAAGTGCACCTGCCGCAGGAGCGTGGGTTCCGAGGCCATGGCCTGGAGAACCGACAGGGCCGCCAGGGTGCCGGGGTCGCTCCATCGGCTGCCCGGCGCGGGCGGCTCGGTCTTGACGCCGAAGATGAGCGGCAGGGGGCGTTGGTCGTGGTCCCAACGCTCGTACTCGAGCGGCAGGAGCACCCCGTCGCGATCGATCGCGTAGCTGGCGTCGGGCAGGCGCACGAAGGCGGCCGGCTCGCGGAGGTCCAGCTCGACGTCGAGATGGTTGGGGAAGCGCTTCTCCACGCGCCGCACGGCCTTCACCCAGGGGCTGGCGAGATAGGCTTCGGCGACGTCGCGCGTCAGGTGCGGGTCGAAGATGCTGTAGCAGTCGCGCGGAAACTGCACCTGCTCGAGCTGCGGCGCGCACCAGGGCGGCGCCTGGGCCCGAAGCTGCGCCGGGTAGACGCAGAACTGCGGCAGGCGGGCCGCCTGGCCGCGCGCCAGGCGGATGCCGAGGAACGCCGCGATGACGAGGGCCACCACGAGGGCGCCCTGGAGGCCGAGCGAGAGGATGCCCAGCCGCATCTTGGCGGCCAGCCAGCCCAGGCTGCCACGCAGGCCCGGCCAGGCGCCTTCCTTGATCTTCTTGTTTCTTGCACCCACGGTCTTGCTCCACTAACGCAATAGGCTCATGCCCGCACGGGCACGGGGGCGGCGGTGCGCTTCCGGGGCCTGGCGGCGCCGCGGCGACCGGCCCGGAGCGCCATCTCCACGATCACCCGGCACAGCTCGGCAAAGGGGATGCCGACGGCGGCCGCGGCGTCGGGCAGCAGGCTCGTCTCGGTCATGCCGGGGATGGTGTTCACCTCCAGCACGAAGGGGTTGTGGTCGGCGTCGAGGCGGAAGTCCACCCGCGAGCAGCCGCGGCACCCGAGGCTCCGATGGGCCTGCAAGGCCAGGTCCTGCACGCGCTCGGCCAGGCCGGCGGGCAGCTCGGGGTTGACCACGTGGCGCGCGGCGTTCTTGGTGTACTTGATCTTCCAGGTGAAGAGCCGGCCCCTGTAGAGGAGCTCGATGATCGGCAGCGCGCGATCGCCCAGCACCCCCACGGTGAGCTCGCGGCCGCCGATGTACTCCTCGGCGATGGCCCGCTCGTCGAACTCCAGCGCGCGGGCCACGGCGCCCGGGAGCTGGGCCTCCGCCTCGACGATGCTCACGCCCACGCTGGAGCCCTGGGCGGCCGGCTTGACGACCACCGGAAGCCCCAGCGGCGCGATGGCGGCCACCTTGCGCTCCTGGGGCCAGGCGGCCTCGAGTTCCACGAAGGCCGCCGTCGGCACCCCGGCGCGGCGGAAGCAGTTCTTCGTGGCCACCTTGTCCATCGCCAGCCGGCTGGCCGTGACGCCGGAGCCGGTGTACGGCACGCCCATGACCTCGAGGACCGACTGGATGCCGCCGTCCTCGCCGAATGTGCCGTGGAGGGCGATGAACGCCACGTCCATCCGCTCCTGCGTCAGGCTGCTGATCGGGGCCTCGAGAACGTCAATTCGCTCGACGGGGTACCCGAGGCTCGCGAGCGCGTTGGCGACGGCCTCGCCCGATCTCAGCGACACCTCGCGCTCCGCGGAGATTCCACCGTAGAGGACCCCCACCCGGGGCTTCCTGGTCTCACGCATGGGCAGTGCTCCTTTCTGGGTCGGTGCTCCAGACGTCGATCTCCAGCTCCAGGCTGACGCCGAAGGCCGCACGGACCCGCGCGGCGACGATCTGGATGAGCTGCAACACGTCGGTTGCCGTGGTATCAGGGCCTTCGTTGACGATGAAGTTGGCATGTTTATGGGACACGCAGGCTCCGCCCACGCGCGTGCCCTTCAGCCCCGCCTGGTCAATGAGGCGGCCGGCGCTCTGCCCCGGGGGATTCTTGAAGACGCACCCGGCGCTGGCGGCATCCATCGGCTGCGAGGCGTGCTTCTCGGCGAGGATGCTCAGGCGCCGCTCCTGGAGGTAGCCGCGCGGCGTCTTGTCGAGCTGGAACGTGGCCGAGAGCACGAAGAGCCCGGTGTGGGGGACGATCGAGTGGCGGTACTCGAACCCGAGGTCCGGCGCATCCATCCAGCGGGGTGTTCCGCCTGGAGGGACCACCATGGCCCCGATCAGGCGGTCCGAGACGCGGCCGTAGCGGCCGCCGGCGTTCATGGCGACGGCTCCGCCCACGGAGCCGGGGATGCCGGCCAGTGGCTCGAGGCCCCCGAGGCCCCAGGCTTCGGCCGCGGCGACCAGGCGCGGCAGATACAGGCCGGCGCCGGCCTCGATGCAGGTGCCCCTGTGCCGCAAGTCGCCCAGGTGCTGCGTCGAGACTACGAGCCAGGGGTGCGGCTCGTCGGTGACCAGGATGTTCGAGCCACGCCCCAGGATGCGGATGGGCAGCCCGGCGGCGACGCCGCGCTCGAAGACGATCGGCAAGGCGTCCCAGTCGCGCGGCTCCACGTAATAGCGCACGGGCCCCCCCACGCGGAACGAGGTGTGGTGGGCCATGGGCTCATTCTCGCGCGTGAAGGCGGCCAGGTCATGGAACGGATGTGGGCTCATCAGGTCCCTCGCTTTCGAAGGTCGTCGAGCACCTGCTCGCCGAAATGGTCCACATCGCCTGCGCCGATCGTCAGCAGCGTGTCGCCGGGCCGCAGCAGGCCGATGAGGTGCCGGCGGGCCGAGTCCCAGTCGTTGAAGCACGAGCAGGCGACCCGGCCGTGGCGGCGGATGGCGCTCTCGATGGCCTGCGTGCTCACGCCCTCCAGGGGCGGCTCTCCGGCGCCGTAGATGGGCAGAAGCACGAGGTAGTCGAGGCCGTCGAAGCAGTCGCCGAAGCGCTCGCTGAGATGGTAGGTGCGCGTGTAGCGGTGCGGCTGGAAGACGCCGAGGAGGCGCCCGCGCGCCAGGCCGCGCGCGGCGCCCAGCGTCGCGCGAATCTCGGCGGGGTGGTGGCCGTAGTCGTCAATCATGGTGACCCCGCTGGCGGCGCCCTTGCGCTCCATCCGGCGGCCCACGCTGGCCACGCGCCCGAAGGCGCTGCGCAGCGCCTCGTCGGGAATGCCCAGGGCCGAAGCCAGCGCCACGCAGGCCAGGGCGTTCTGCACGTTGTGCAGGCCGGGCAGCGTGAGCGTGAGGCCGCGCAGCACGTCGCGGGGGCGGCGGACGTCGAAGGTGGAACTCTCGCCGTTGGCATGGACGTTGATCGCCTGGAACTGGGCCGCCGTGTCGAAGCCATAAGTGAGCACGGGTGCCGGGCAGGCGTCGAGGACTTCCATGGCCGGGGCGCTGTCGGCGCACACGATCGCGCAGCCGTCGCGCCGCGTGCGAGCCAGGAAGCAGCGGAAGGTCTCCTGCACGGCCGCCAGGTCCGGGTAGCGGTCCACGTGCTCGAGGTCCACGTTGGTCACGATGGAGTAGCGCGGGGTGAACTCCAGGAGCGAGCCGTCGCTCTCATCCACCTCGGTGACGAAGAACGGGCTGCCGCCCAGGCGGTAGTTGCCCCCGAGTTCGCGGACCATGCCGCCGACCATCACCGAGGGGTCCAGGTGCGCCTCCAGGAGGAGCTTGCTGGCGATCCAGGTGGTGGTGGTCTTGCCGTGCGCCCCGGCCACCGTGATGAGCGAGCAGTCGGCCGTGAAGCGGGCCAGCATGCGGGCCCGCGTGACGACCGGGATGCAGCGGTGCAGGGCCGCCTGGATCTCGGGACTGGCCGCCGCAATGGCCGAGGAGTGGACGACCATCTCGACGCCCTCGAGGTGCGCGGGGTCGTGGCCCAGGTGGGTGCGGCAACCGCGCTCGGCCAGGAGGCGCAGCACGGGGCCGTCCTTGGCGTCGCAGCCCGACACTCGGGCCCCGCAGTCGAGGGCCATGTGCGCCACGGCGCTCATGCCCACGCCGCCCATGCCCACGAAGTGGATGTGCCTTCCGTCGAATCGCATGCTCATGGCTGCCTCAGCTCACACGGTTTTCGCCTTGCCGCGTCTCTCGAGCCAACGCCAGAGACGGCGCCCGTGCCGCCCGTTCCGCTCGGCGGCCACCGCCTCCAGCCGGTCGGCGATGATCGCCGCGGCGCGTGGCACGCCCATGGCCCGGCTCTGGCGGCCCATGGCCTCCAGCCGTTCGCGGTCGCCCAGCAGCGCGGTCAGATGGTGCGCCAGCCGATGCGGCGAGAGAGTAGCCTGCTCGAGCAGCAGGGCCGCGCCGCACTGCTCCAGGACGCGCGCATTGTGGAACTGGTGGTTGTCCATCGCGTGCGGGTAGGGCACCAGGATGGCCGGGATGCCCAGGGCGGTCAGCTCGGCAATGCTGGTGCCGCCCGCGCGCGAGAAGGCCAGATCGCACGCGCTGTAGGCCAGCGGCATGTCCTCCAGGAACCCGAAGACCTTGGCCGGCACCGCATAGTGTTCGTAAGATGCGCGCACGCGGTCGCAGTCGGCGGCGCCCGCCAGATGGATGGCCTGCATCCGCAGCCCCGAGTTGGCAAGCAGGGGCAGCGCCGAGATGGTGAAATCGTTGAGGGGCCGGGCACCCTGGCTGCCGCCCATCACCAGCAGAGTGGGCAGCGAAGGGTCCAGCCCCAGTTGCGCCGCGCATGCCGCGCGCTCGCGCCGCTGGATGAACGTCCGCACCGGGTTGCCCGTGACCCGCACCTGGGCGCCCGTGCGGAAGCGGGGCACGGACTGCGCCCACTGCGTGTCCACCTCATTGACGAAGCGCGCCAGGAACCGGTTCGAGCGGCCCGGCACAACGTTCTGCTCGAGGAGGACGCTCGGGATGCGCCGCAGCGCGGCGCACAGCACGGGGGCCACCGAGCCGTAGCCGCCCAGGCCCACCACCACGTCGGGGCCGAAACGGCCGATCCCGCGCATCGCGCGCACGAAAGCGGGCACGAGCGCCGCCAGACGCCGCACGAGCGACCCTGTGTGGATGGAGGGAATGACCTGGCATTCCAGCCCCGCGCTCCGCGTGCCCTCGTAGGCCTCGTCGCGGTCCGTGCACAGCAGCAGGATGCGCGCCTCGGCAGAGCGCCGGCGGGCCTCTTCGGCGAGCGCCAGCCCCGGGAATAAGTGGCCACCCGTGCCGCCACCGGCCAGAACGATCTTCATCTCTCTGCCCTCAGGGGTCAGGAACCCGCACCCGCGACGGAGGCGGCCCGCGGGGCGCCGCCGTCGCCGCCTAGGCGGTGTCCCTGGCGTGTTTCCGCGTCAGTTTCACGGCGCCGAGCTCCGGCGGCGGGGCCTCCGCCTCGGAGTGCGACGCCACATTCATGATCAGCCCGACCGCCACCATGGTGGCCACGAGCGACGAGCCGCCGGCGCTCACCAGCGGCAGAGCGATGCCCTTGGTGGGCGCGGAACAAGTCACCACGGCCACGTTCACGGCGGCCTGGAGCCCAATCGTCAGGGTGAGGCCGAACGCCAGAAGCGAGCCGAAGCGATCGGGCGCGCGCCGCGCCGCCCGGATGCCGCACCAGACGAGCAACGCGAAGAGGATCAAGACCACGGCGGTGCCGATCAGCCCCAGCTCCTCGCCGATGATCGAGAGCACGAAATCCGTGTTCGCCTCCGGCAGATAGAGGAGCTTCTGGCGGCTGGCGCCCAGCCCCACGCCCGTCAGGCCGCCCGAGCCAAGCGCGATGAGCGACTGCACGATCTGATAGCCTGAGCCCTGCGCGTCGGCCCAGGGGTCCACGAACGTCATGATCCGCTGCCACACGTGAGGCATGTGCATGGCCGTGTAGACGAGCAGCGGCACCGACGCCACCGCGGCGGGCAGGACGTGGATCATGCGGATCCCGGCCACGAACAACATGCCGAACGTCACCGAGGCGATCAGCAGGGCCGTGCCGAAATCCGGCTCCTTCAGGATGAGCACGAATGCGGCGCCCATGATCACCATCGGCTGCACGAAGCCCTTGAAGAAGGTCTTGATCCTGTCTTGCTCGCGGGCCAGGAAATCGGCCATGTAGAGGCAGAGGGCCACCTTGAAGAGCTCGGAGGGCTGGATGCTCAAGAAGTCGCCGAACCGGAACCAGCGCCGCGCCCCGTTCACGGTGGCTCCGAAGAAGAGCACGGCGCACAGGCTGCCCAACGACAGGAAGAGCAGGGGAATGCTGAACCGCCTCAGGTGGTGGTAATCCACGGAATAGGCCGCCAGCCCGGCCACGAACGAGGCGGCCAGCCAGAGCGTGTGCTTGAGCACCAGGAAGCGGGCGAGGGCGGGGTTCGACGCCGGCGCGGTGCTGGCGACCATGACGAGGCCGAACGCCAGCAGCGACACGACCACGGCCAGGAGGCCGCTCGTCGTGTCCTGTAGCACCGGCGCGACGGCCCCCGGCGCCCGCGTTGCTGCCCTGCGTCCTTGCCCCGATGCGGTTGCTGCCACCGCTCGCCTCCAAGAGCGCCCCATCAGCTCGACTGGCGGAGGCGGGCGCGCAACTCCGTCACCGTTCTCGCGTAGATTCGGCTCACCGTGGCCACGGGCAGATCGAGCACCTCGGCCGTCTGCTCCAGGCTCAGGCCCTCGGCGTGCACCAGCATCAGCACGAGCCGCTCGTGCCGCGCCAGATGCGTGAGGACGAACTCCCGCAACTCATCGAGTTGCTCGCACGGTTGGACCTCTGCCAGCACGCTCATGTCCATGCATCCTGACTTGGTAAGGGGATCGGGCGGCGTGCCACCGGGGCCACCGGCCCCGGCCGGGGATGCGCGCAGCCCGCCAAGCTCCTCGACCAGCGAGTGCCACCGCGACAGGTGCAGGTAGCCCGGGGAGGCCACGCCACGCCAGGCCGCCGGCAGCCAGTAATCATTGGTCTCGCGTTCCATCATGGCCTTCTCCCTCGACGCCCGCTCAGGGGCCCGCGCCTTCGGCGGCCTCGGCCCGCGCCGCGCCGTTCGCGGCCCAGGCCATCACGGCGTCCGCCACTTCCTCCAGGCGCACGCCCCGCGAGGCCTTGAAGAGCACCGTGTCGGACGGCTGGAGCCGCCCGCAGAGCCAGCGCACCGCCTCGGCGCGCCCGGGCGCCGCGAAGGCGTTGCGCGGCTCGAGCCCGCCCTCGACCGCCTCGCGCGCCAGGGCCTCGCCCTGCTCGCCCACGGCGCACAGCAGGTGAACGCCCGCCTCGGCCACGGCCCGGCCTACGCGGCGGTGCGCCGCGGGCGACGCGGCGCCCATCTCGAGCATGTCGCCCAGCACCGCCACGCGGCGGCCCGGGCGACGCCCCAACTCGGCCACCGCGCCCAGCATCGAGGCCGGGTTGGCGTTGTAGCAGTCCAGCAGCACCGCCAGCGCGCCCGCGCGGCGCAACTCCATGCGCCATTTGGGCGGCCGGAAGGTGCCGAGGAGCGCAGCGGCATCCGGCACCCCCAGGCCCATCTCGGCCGCTACCGCGATTGCCGCGAGCGCGTTGCTGGCCTGCCAGCGGCCCACCGCGGGGAGCGACACCGAGTCGCCCGTTCGCGCGACCACGAAGCGCAGGCAGTCGCCGTCCTGGCGCACTCGGGTCGCCCGCCAATCCGCGCTGCGGGAGAAGCCGAAGGTGGCAATGCGGCCCGAGTGGCGTTCGGCGATGCCTCGGCTCCACGGGTCGTCGGCATGGAGCACCGCGAGCCCGCCGGAGGCCAGATGGTCGAGAACAACCGCCTTCTCGCGGGCCACGCCCTCCTCGGACCCGAACGCCTCGAGGTGCGTGGGGCCCACGTTGGTGATCACGGCCGTGTTCGGCCTGGCGGGGCGGGCCAGCGGGGCCATCTCGCCGAAGTGATTCACGCCCATCTCGACCACGGCGAACCGGTGCTCGGGCAGGATGCGCAAGAGCGTCTGCGGCACCCCGATGTGGTTGTTGTGGTTGGCCTCCGAGCACACCGTGGCGCCGAGGCCGCCCAGCACGAGCGCGATCATCTCCTTCGTCGTCGTCTTGCCATTGCTGCCTGTGACGGCGACGACCGTGGCCGGCACCTGGCTCCGCCACCAGCCGGCGATGGCTCCGTAGGCCGCCACAGTGTCTTGAACCAGGAGGAGCGGCAGATGGGGCGGCACGCCCTCGGGCGAGCGGCTCACCACCGCCGCCGCGGCACCCGCCTGGAAGGCGCTGGGGACGAAGCCGTGGCCGTCGAACTTCTCGCCCACGATCGCCACGAAGAGTTGCCCGGGGGCCAGGGCGCGCGAGTCGGTCGTCACGCCTGTCACCACGGCGCTCGGGTCGCCTTGCAGCAGGCTCCCGCCGGTAGCCTCCAGCAGTTCAGCCACGGTGGCTCTCATAGGCCTTGTCCTGCCGGCTCGGGCCGGTGCGAAGCGACCTGGGTCTCCAGGTCGGCGTAGAGAATGGCGTTGCGGATGGCGGTCGCCAGGTGCGGCGCCAGGCAGATGAGCACGCGAAGGTCGCGCTCATCGAACGTCAGGCCGCCCGCCTTCTCGGTGGCCGCCACCACGCCCAGCAGGCGGTCCTGGAACACCAGAGGCACGCCGAGGAACGAGCCGC
>ERZ795052.2287-NODE-2287-length-23610-cov-6.176014_pt1 | contig 23610 bp, 21 predicted proteins | sample MGYA00375136_ERZ795052 | MGnify/ENA primary metagenome ERZ795052 (study PRJEB30181, sample SAMN05720156) | activated sludge metagenome | isolation source: Anaerobic digester | place: Japan | collected 2015-05-26 ... | reverse complement strand
TGAGCGCCTTGTTCATCTGCGAGCCTATGTATCCGGCCCCGCCTGCGATGAGGATATGAGATGCGTTATTGATTGCCATTTCCAACAGGAGAACAATACATAACCACGTATGTCAAGAACCATTCAGTTTGATCAGTAAATGAATTGACTATAACAAAAGATAAAGCACAACAGGTAATAATAAAAAAGACGACATACGACTCTAATCCCAAGAAATCAAGCAACCAAACCTCACAGGAGTATATCTATTCAGGATGGATCACCTCATTGTGCGAATTATTTTATCGGCCTCTTTCAGAAAATATTCTTTATATATACTCGCACTTTGATTATCCAAATGTATCCCATCACCAGTATTATATAATGAACAATCCGGCATCGGTATGTAATTATAATCTCCGGGTTTGAACTGTTTGCGCAAATATCCCCGCAGGTGTTCCGCAAACGGGGCCGAACAGAGGCATTTATCAACCGGTATTTCAAAAAATACAATTTTCACTCCACTTTTTTGAAAATAGACGATATATTCTTCCAATTTTTTACAACTAGCATCCATAATCTTTTTATCAGGAATCCAATTATAATTTTTTTTCTGTATTTTCAGCATTTCCTCAAATATCGATTTTTCCCTTAATGTTCCCTGAGTCTTTTTAACAGTATCGGGACCGACCTTTTTTACGTTCGACCTATTTTCATTCTTCAATACTATGCCCTGTATTTTATTTAAAATAAAGGGCAGCAACACATTTACCGGCTGGTATTTCTCCTGCAGCGCCGGAACATTCTTTTTTAGATCAAACACGATCGGCATGAATGTTGTTTTATTGAAATCCATCAGCACATAGGATACATTGTGGTAATAATTGGTCTCTATGAAAATTATCTGAGGTATAATCTTGCTCTTTTTTATTACTTCCAGCCCATCATAAAGAGTGGCCCCACCGAATGATAAATTATAATAATATTTGGAATTAATCGATGACAAGGAATTCCCGGCAAGGGATGAACCGACAATGATATTTTTTCTTTTATTATTCCCAAAGATGAAGTCCTGCATATTCACCACATTGGCTTGCCACATACTCTGGCAGGTAAAGGGGGGTGTCCGCATATATAAAACCGCTGAATAGGTCAAAAAAGCCAAACAAGTTGTTAAAACTATTTTTTTGATCATCTGTTTTCTATAACCTTTAAAATTGAAAATAGATAAAAGAATTCGGAGAGCCGCTATTTGTGATTATTGAGAATAATAGAATTCCATACAGAATGTATTCGAACTTTTTTAATTTAATAATAAAAGATTTTGATTCCAACAGGTAAAGAAGATGATATACAACAATCGGAACTGAATAAAGAATGATATTAGTGCAAATCATAACAGCATGAACTGACATCGACATCGAGTTCAAACGAATAGCATCAATATATTTTACAACATGTGAGAAATCAGGCAGTTTAAAAAAAATCCATGCAAATGAAACAAGGCAAAAAACGAAAATCATCCGCATTATGTTAAGAACCCTATTTCCCGGCACATGTATTACATTCCTGCCAAAACGCTCTATCGCCAGGGCTAGGCCATGAACGGCACCCCATAGTATATAACTCCATCCTGCTCCATGCCATAATCCGCAGAGGATCATGACACCCAACAAATTGATATAGGTTCTGATCTTTCCTTTTCTGCTTCCCCCGAGAGGTATATAAACATAGTCCCTGAAAAACGTTGACAGTGATATATGCCATCTTCTCCAGAATTCTGAAAAAGATTTTGATATATAGGGAAAATAAAAATTGTCCTTCACTCTATATCCGAATAAAGATGAAATACCGATTGCTAGTAGCGAATATCCGGCGAAATCAGCAAACATCTGCATTGAATAACCGAAAAGCATAACAATAAGGGTAATTGGTGAATGTCCCTGAAAATAGGGATAAGCAATCCAGAACGTTTGGTCTTTAAGGTTGTCGGCAACAACCATTTTTAAAAAATACCCGAGAATTAAAATTTTTATGACATATTCCCAGTCAATGTCCTTTACATGCTTGGTGTTGATCTGGACAAAAAATTCTGTTGCTTGTTGAATTGGGCCTGCCAACAATTGAGGGAAGAAGGATATATACATCAAACTGTTTACAGAGTGTTCAATAAATCCCATTTGCACTGGGAGTTGTTTTCCATTATTATTCCTGAATGAATCAATAGTGAGGCTTATTCCTTTGAAAATAAAAAACGATATGCCTATAGGAAGGGGTATCGTCATCATGAATGTGCCAATTGAAGAGCCGTGTTGAATGAATGTTTTTGATAAAAAAGCGCTATATTTAAAGATAACGAGAATAACAATATTGAGGGTGATCCCGCAAATGGACCAAAGCTTTTTTAGAGGCCCAGTACTGTTTAAAACAAGATAACTGGTAGTTGCGGTAATTGCAATGGTCAATAACAATACAAAAGTTAAACGGGGCTGCCCGATTGAAAAGAATATAAGGCTCGAAATGACAAGAATTATTTTCTGGAACTTTTTAGCGGGAGGAGCATAATAAATAATGAATGTTGCAATTAATAGAAAAATAAAATTGAAGCTGTTAAATAGCATTAATGTATCTCAGTAAATGATATCAATATGGAAAAATCAGGCAAAGGCATCATCCATGTTTTTTGATGTGTTTGTCAATGATAAATACACGGACATTATAACCTCACAACCCACAGCGCAAGCCGCTCGACGTGTTATTGATAATTTTAATAATTTTTCATTGATTTTTTTATATATATTCGATGTTCATGTTTATTCATATGGAAAAAATGGTTATTGCAATTGTCACCAATTACGGCTTTTCGGAGAACGCAGATGCGCTCAAAGCCCGTCTATCGCCGTATTATAAAACTCTGCTGCTCGATAACAGCTCTCCCAACCCTCCCAGAACAGCGGATTACATACTACCAAATCACAATTACACCGGATTGTGGAATGCTGCGGTACGTCTGGCCATCGAGCACAAGAAACCATGGCTTCTTTTCGTGGCTTCGGATGTCCAGATTCCGGATGTTGCGCTCATGGCCGGGTGCATGCAAACGATTCTGATGAGCCCCTCGGCCGGCATCTACACCCCCTCACTTCGCCATGATTCGCGGTTGTCATACGACGCCTGCTTCCAACGCGCCACGAACAAGATCAGGGAGTGCTACATAACGGAGGGATTTTTCTTTTTAGCGCGCACGGATATTCTGGCACGTTTATATCCGGTATCCCAAGAGGAAAACCGGTTTGGTTATGGAATAGATTTGATGGCCGCTTACCACGCGTATCGGACAGGTCACACCGTTCTGGTGGACGACAGGGTGGTGATCTTCCATCCGGCCGCCGTTCACTCCACTCCTGTCGATATAGCCGTGGAAGATCAAATCAAGTACATGGGCCGCTCAGGGCAGAGGTTCCGTAAATGGGCGAATCAGCGACTACGATATGAAGGCACACTGCGTGAAGTGCCACGGCTGCTGGCCAGGGCTTGCTACCGGCCGCTCTTGCGGGCACTCGACTCTTTCTCACCATACAAAAAGGCGATTGAATTTCATCATGCATAAAATATAGGTATATAATATTGTTGCCCTTAAAAAAAACTCGTTATCTCATACCAGCGGGAACATTTTCTGAAAAGAACATCCATTCCTGCAGTGGAAATTTTTTTGGAGGAAACCATGGATAACGTCCCCGAGCCCCGAGTTGCCATACTCATACCTGCCTGGAACCAGATTGACGAACTCAGGCAATGCCTTGAGAGTTTTTCTTGCGACAATTACACGAATTACGAAGTAATTGTCGTCAATAACGGCACAGATGACAATACATCAGAAGTCATCAGGCGCGATTATTCATGGGTAACTCTCATTGAAGAAGGATTCAATCTGGGTTTTTGCAAAGCCAACAATATCGGATTGCGATATTGTTCAAAAAAGAATTTTGAATACGTTGTTCTGTTGAACGCAGACACCAAGGTCCTTCCCGGTTTTATCGGTGGCCTCGTGCGCATCATGCGGGAGGACCCAAAGATCGGCATTGCCGGCGCCAAAAATCTTCTGATGGATAACCCCTCGTTTATGTGGGGGCAGTACGGTAAAGTCACCTGGGGGCCCATGCTGTCGAAAATAGTGGGCAGATTTGAACCCGACAGGAACCTCAATGAACCTCCGCGGGATGTTGACTGGGTAATCTGCAATGGTTGCATCATCAGCCGCGCGGCGCTTGAAGCGGTTGGGGAATTTGATGAAAATTTCTGGCAATGCGACGAGGATATTGACCTGTCATATCGCGCCCGTGAGGCCGGTTTCCGGATTATTTACGCAGATTCTGTTGCAATACTTCACAAGGGCTCTTCAAGCACTGATTCAGGACGAAAAAAGATTTTTTCCTATGGGTATTTCTTAGGCAGGAACGCGATAATGTTCGCAAAAAAGCACGCAACTTTGATTCAAATGATAAAGCTTATTATCATGATGGCAATAGGTACCGTTGTCCGATTCGCTTATTTCTCAATTATTATAATGAAAGACGGGCTTATTGGAGCGATTATAATGGATAAATTCTTTCTCCGCGGCATATATGATGGACTTCATGGGAAACTTTCACCTGATTATATCATGATACACAGGCCGGATTCTCCCGCGACAACAAATGCGCCGGAACAGGGAAGATGGGTCCGTTTCAAACGGTGGATGGGGGCGGCATAATTGATCACCGGGCATCAGCACAACCTTGTTTACCCCTGAAAAACTGATCTCCCGGGAAATTAACCGAAGGAACTTACTAACTTTTACCATATATTGAATAATTCAGTTACATGGCGGCTGGAACCTGTATCAGAAATAAAAATAGCGATAACATAAGGCAACCTCTAATAATCAAATTTCGAGGCTGATTATGTCTCATATTTTGCAATAAACGCCTTTAAACGAAAACGATTTTAATTTTTAGAGGTTCCCATAAATTTTTTAATAATTGGAGAAAAATACATGTTAATGTACCGATTGCATTATAATATTCGAAAGGTAATCAATTATTTTTTATTTCGCACTGTTTATCGAATAACATATCCTGAAATAAAAAACAACCAGTATATCCGAGCGTTGAGTTATTCAAAAGCAATTCTTGACTGGTCTCGAACTGGAGCAAGACAGAGTATTTATACACAATCCGATTTACTTACCACCAGCAGTATTGTATTCGATGTGGGAGGTGAAATTGGCAACTGGTCAATTAAAGTATATGAAACATATAAGCCAACTATTTACATCTTCGAGCCAAATCCCGAATCTATAAAAGCACTTACTGAAAGGTTTTCAGATAAAAAAGTACGAATCCTTGGTTATGGTCTCGGGTCTAAAAATACAACTACATCACTGTCAGATAGCGGGATGGGTTCGTCAATCTACGAATCAAGCCCGGCTTATAATGGCTCTGGTAAATTCCAGATAGAAATCCGCGACATAGTTGAGGTTTTTTCAGAACTCAAACTTGACTCGGTGGACCTTATCAAGATTAATATTGAGGGCGGGGAGTATGATCTTCTCCCCAGAATGATTGAATCGGGCATCGTCAATAAATGCAAAATCATACGTGTCCAGTTCCATGATTGGATACCGAATTCATTTACATTGAGAAAAAAAATAATAGGAGAACTTGCCAAAACTCACAACATCGAATGGAGTTACCCGATGGTTTGGGAAAGCTGGATACGGAAGGATATCGCAACACAATAACATCAACTATTTCGAGATACGGTTATAGCCTGTCTGGATGCATTCAAATAGGCAAAGCCATATCTCCTGTCCGGCTCCAGATATGCCCCCTCGGCCCATTCATTCCATGAATTTATAAAGATGAATTGCCTGTCAGGCTCCAGGTTTTTCTTAGTATAAGCGATGATCTCCATAAGCCATTTCTTATAGAGATCAGGCGTACTGTCGATAAAAATAAATGGATTCTTTCTCCTTGCGGAGTTGTCCCAGCCTGGCATTATCCCCCGGAACAGGTTATATTCCGGTTTTTCCCGCGACAAGCATTTTTGAATGATCTCCGGATAGGAATTAATATTAAGAAAACTGTTGGGATAAAAAAGCGGGACAGATTCATAGTAATTGGCCAGATAAGGCGAATAACAGTGGGGCGGATACTCTACCGCGGCGTCAAAATCATATTCCGCAGGATGCATCTGTCCCTCAAAATTCGTCTGCATGACGGCAATAAACAACTGTCCTATTCCACGAGCAACCGCGTAATCATTCCATCGTTTGATGGTACTTCTCATATCAGGGAAAAGACCGGGCCTGTAAATAATCAGCAGAGGCCGCCCATTAATCCTGATATACCGCCTGTCCCGGAGCGCCGGCTCAATGTCTTTTATGAAAGCAATATCGTCTTCAGGCGAATGTTTCTGATCCAGCAGAAGCCCTTCTTTAGATGAAAATCCATCCCACCCGGTTGACCATGGCTCATTCGCCCAATGCAGACAGAAGGGCATGTCAAGATCGGGATTGGCCATAATATGATTGTACGGTACGCGCATTAAAGGTTTGCCATTGAACCAATAATGATGGAAGCAGAATCCGTATATTCCATACATTTTCGCAATTTCAATTTGTCTCTTCAACACGTCTTTTATTCTGGTATCATAAAAGCCCAATTCATCCGGGAGGCGGGGCTGGTAATGATTTCTAAAAAATGGGATAGCCCGCGTCGTGTTACTCCACTCCGTAAAGCCCTTTCCCCAGAAACTGTCGTTTTCCGGAAAAGGATAGTATTGTGGAAGATAAAAAGCCAGTAGTTTCGGATCGTTATCCAACAAATGAAAACCCGAATCTTCAAAGGGAACATAATCAGAGGATTTTTCATAGGCATTGGCATATATGTCATCGAAGTGCCCACGAATATTGTCGTATACTGATTCTTCAATCAGTTTCATCTTTTCATTTTTTATTAGTCCCCGGTATATGGACCGGGCGATCAATCTTCTTGCTGAATCCCCAGGAAAAAGACGATCGATGATTCGTGTAAGTATCTTTATTTCATTTCCCACAATATGGCCTTTCTCTTATTATGGATTGATGGTATAATCCCGCAATGGCGTCAAGAGATTGCATCGCAATTTGGGCTAACCGTACGGTGATCAGATTAAAATTCCCGCTGAAAATGTTATCCCGTCACTCCTTTATTTAAGGCTTCTTGCTGAACAATTTTTTCAAACCATCCACAACCTTTTCGGGAAACCAGGTAAAGAATTTTCCAACCCGCCAGGTATATGTAGACTGTATCAACTGTTCTTTCTGGCGCAATATTTCATTAATTTGAACTAACGGATTATATACTTCAATTTCGCCTTGTATAGTTAATTGTCGTACATCTTCCGATAGCGAAAACAGTATCTGTGGATCGGGAGTTTCAAAATCGATATATCCGTCATCCATTACTCTCCCGTTGGTTAACATTTGAGTTTTTAATACAGAAAAATCCAGCATCTTGCTCCCGTCAATTGTTTCAATAATTACTTGAGTGATTTTTAACTTACAGAACCGATTCTCTAATGGATCGAAGCGGAACCGCCTAATTTTTACTGACCATCTTATACCAAAAGTAATGCTGAAGTCGTTGCTCCCTGATATGTTTAACACCTGCCGTACATTCTCACTTCCGTTAAAACCATGTCCGGTGTCGACAAAAAGGGTTGAGTACAACGGCGGATTATTAACTATGGCTTCGATATAATGAAATTTCAGATGCTCTAATGATTTTTCAATAAATGAATTTCTATACTTATCGGGAAGAATTTCAGAAATGACCTGTACAGCTTTCATCATGTAAAACAGCATGGAAACAGCATCCCTGGTCATATTATTCAAATGAAACCTATAGAACGCATAATCTTTATCCAGGAAGTAAAATTTTACACCCTCCAACGCTAGAGAAACCCACATATGCCAGTCTTCTTTTGCCTTTAATTGAGTATTAAAGATATCTTCAATTTTAAAGATAGATCGTTCAAACAAAGCGCTATGAATGGGTATACTCAATCCCCTTTCCCATTTAAATAATAAATCTTCCAAGGGATTATCGCTGAGTTTCTCGGGGGAAAAATGACCCGTTAGATTTCCTGTTTCCGAATCAAATGTTTGATAGTTCGTATAACATACACCAATGGATGGATTATCTCTGAATATTTTCAATTGATCTTCAAACTTATTATGATGAATTCGGTCATCTGCATCAAGAAATTGTATATAATGACCTTTTGAAATTCTATAACCCGTATTTCTGGCGGCTGCAAGACCAGAATTTGCTTGATATACGTATTTTATCCTCCCGTCTTTTTTACATAAGTTATCCGATAGTTCCCTTGTATTATCCGTAGAACCATCATCCACAATAATGCATTCCCAATTCTCATAAGTCTGCTTTATAATACTTTCAACTGCTTCTTCAAGATACTTCGAGCTGTTATAGCAGGGAATGATAATCGATATCAATGGATTATTCATGTTCATTTCAAACCTTGCTTTTAGTGACCCATATCTGGCCAAAACGAATAGTGACTGAATCAATTTTCGATTGTAATCCTTCAATTGACATTTTGCGTCCTTTATATCTGTCGACTATTGCGACCTCATCCGACAGCTCTTTAATCATTTTGCCCATGCCTTTATCACCTTCGACTGAACCATCAGGCCAATCCGTGAAATACGTGGTTCCCCAGTCTTCAATGATATATAGTCCGCCCGGCTTAAGAAATGAATCGAAAAGCACTTCATAACTGCCCTTTGTATGCGTGTAAGTATGGGCTCCATCATCAAGAATTACATCGAACTTCAAATTTCCCAATAAATCATCAAACTTTTTTTTTCTTTTATCAAAAGGTACGGCAAGATCCGGCGTGATAAAATCCAGAAATGGATGAATCCTGTCGATATTATTTTCAGTTAAATATTGATGATATTTTTCAGGCAGTTCATGTTCCGCATCAATACCATATACGAGTCCTTTTTTAAAATATTCAGCCCATAATAGCAACGACCCGCCATTGAATATTCCAATTTCTAGAAAATGAATTTCGTCTTCTCTGAACCTGGAAAAAAACTCATTATAATTATGCAGATATGAGTTTTCTTTATCAGTAGTGATTCCAAAATTTACAATTTTATCTCGTATAGAGAATATATCCATAGTTTTTCATCCTCTTTTTTCAACTTGTATCATAATATTTTTTTTATTGAAGAATCAAATCCGGCAAGAATCGCATATCTGCAATCTGAGACGGTTGCTATTCCAAGATAATTGAGATACCGAACAAACTTTCTTTTAAGACGAAAAATAAATAACAGCAACACTATTTTATTATAATAACCGATTCGTTCATTCTTTAATAATTTTCTGAATAATACTATTGTTTCAAGATTTACAGGATACTTTAAATATATATCCAGTATTTTCTTCAATGCTCGGCAAGCAAAATCTTCCTGCATTTCAGAGAAATTCATGGTTTCATTTATTCGGTAATAATAAACTCGATCATTAATGTTATGAATCTTATAACCATTCATCAACACCCTGAGCCATAGTTCATAATCCTGTGCATTCGTATACGTTTCATCATACATTCCCAGACTTTGAATCACCTTTCTGTTAAAGATAACCGAGCCATGCATAAGTTGATTTTTTAAGAATATGTTGCTGTATATATCATCATAGTTTAAATTCATTTGTATATCACCGCGTAAAATGCCATGGTGATCAATATAGAATCCGCACGTTCCACACACCGCAACATCCTTGTTTGATTCCATGAAGGCGATCTGTTTTTCAAATCTTGCAGGCAAACTTATATCATCGGCATCCATGCGGGCGATATATGTGCCGCGGGCCAACTCTAAACCTTTATTCAATGATCGAGTAAGGCCGATATTCGTCGCGTTATCTATCAATTGCATTCTCGAATCATTGTAAGAAAGTATGATATTCCGTGAAGAGTCCGTGGAACCGTCGTTGACTATAAGAAATTCGAAATCCTTGAAGGTCTGGTTCAAAATGCTTTCAATTGCCCCGGCAAGATGCTTTTCGCCGTTATATACCGACATCAAAACAGTGACAAGGGGATCATTCATCTCGGTTTTTTCATCCACCATTCCACAGTCTGTTCCAAACCTTTTTCGAGGTTATGTGCTGGATTAAAACCTTTACCCAGCAACTTTTTTACTGAAGCATATGAGTGCCTGATCTCCCCCGGCCGTTCATCAACATGGCGTATCGTTACATCTTTACCGGTAGTTTTTTTTAACAACTCAACAAGTTCGTTGATGGTCATCATCCTGCCATAACCGATATTATAAACACCCGCTCCATTATTCATAAGAAATACAAGTGCTTTTGCAATATCCTTCACATAGATAAAATCACGGGTTTGTTCGCCATCACCAAAAATATTAATTGGTTCGCTTTTTGTGATCTTTGATAAAAAAATCGGTATAGCTGCTGCGTAAGGAGAAGTCGGGTCCTGCCGCTCGCCGAATACATTAAAAAAACGGGCGACAACGGCGGGCAAACCATAATGATCAGTGAAAATCCCGCAATAATATTCTCCATCCAGCTTGGTTACGGCATAAGGTGATTTCGGATCCGGTTTCATGGTTTCTTCCTTAGGCAGCTCCGGGGAATCGCCATAAACAGCTGCAGATGATGAAAAAACAATCTTCTCCACTTCTGTTTCTCTTGCAGCTTTTAATACATTGCATACTCCAAGGGAATTGATCGTGATATATTTCCCAGGATTTTCCATTGATTCAACCACGCTCGTGGCGGCGGCAAGATGATAAACATATCGGCATCCGGACATTGCTTTTTTCAGGGATTCATAATCCAGAATATCCCCCTTAACAAAAGAATGCGGAATACCCGTAAGATTGTTTAAATTACCGGTAGATAAATTATCATAAATAACTATCGTGCTTCCGTTATTAGATAATTCCTCTGCCAGATGGGACCCGATAAAACCGGCTCCACCAGTTATAAAATTTTTTTCCAAAAGAAATGGCTCTTAAAATATATTATATTGAACTTTTCACTACTGCCCAGATCTCACCCCAGTTGATTCTGGCCGATTCGATATGCAATCCAGCCTTATCTATTTCGTTTTCAAACTCCTCGTACCGGTACTCGATGCAATGCGTTTTATCCAGACGATAGTCCATGTCAATTTCTTTTTTCAGGGGCACCCGCCAGTCCCTGTCAAAGCAGGGAACCCGTATTAACATTATGCCGGGTTTATATCTGTTATTTAGAGTCATCAAAAATTCGATTCTTTTTTCGATATGCTCAAGGACGTTGGACAGTACAATAACATCAAATTCTTCATTTGGAAGATCCGTGAGAGCATCCCCGCATATATAGGTTACTGTACTTCTTTTATAGAGAGATTCAGCCTGGTTGATATTTCCAGGTACAATATCAATGGCATATATGGACGATCCTCTGACATTATCAGCAATATCTGCTGCCAGGGCACCGTTGCCGCATCCGACATCAAGCACCCTGCTCCCGGGTTTTATATTCTGAATAAAAAAATCATGATAACGTGTATGCTTGTGTTTCGTATGTAAACCGTTACCATATCGAATTGAAGCCCGGCCCTCCATTTGATACAGGCGGTTATCAATATCAAATAATAGCCGTAAAGCGTCAGAAGGTGTATGATGATCAGCCCTTCTGCTGATTTCATCAAGCATAAAGCAAATAAAATTTTCATCGTTTAATCTGGCAATGCTTTTCCGGCCAACTGCATCTATTTTCTTTTTTATCCATGATTCCATCGGCTTATATCGATCGCAATTCTCTATGGCATCAATCTTATCATTTTCCCCGAAAACATGTTCAAATACTTCGACATATCTGGCCCCGCATTCATCAAAAGAATAAAGACCGGCATGCTTTTGCGATATTTCCCGGTAATAGTTATAATTATTGACGCACAATTCGATTTTTTCAGCCAGCCGTTTCGGGATGAAATCCTCGTATTTCTGGAAAGTATTGCCAGAGACATACGCCAGGAGATCTCTTGAAAACCAGCAGAGCTCGCTCATTGCCCCGCTGTCAAAACCGACAACAGGGAGACCGGATGAGACAGCTTCAAGTACCGAGTTCGGACAGGGGGGATTCAGATGGGAATAGATAAAAATATCTGAATTTCTCAACAGATCGGCCACCTCAATAATATTTTTAGGCCCATGATAAACGACATAATCCCTATCGAGAAATTTATTCAAATCCGGGTTAACTAAAGGTCCGATGACATGAAGCTTGAATTCGAAATGTGTTTTAATACCATCGAGCGCGCAAGTGACGGGTTCAAGCATGTCAATATTTCTGAAATTTCCAGTCGTTATTAAGTTCCAATTCTTTTTAACAAAATGTTTTTCAGGGGGATAAAAAATGTCGTTATGCACACCATTATGAATCACCGTGTAATTGGACTCCTCTTTAACACCCAGCATTTCAAAACATTGTTTTCTGCTATATTCACTTTGAAAAATAACATGATCGGCATAATTCAGATAAATATTTTTCAAACTTTTATTTAATTCTATGTATGTATCCCCGTGTTTTGAGCTGTAGTACACACCGTCCAGGCGTTGAATAACTTTCCCATTATTTTTCTTAATGATTTCTATTATTTTCTCATCGAATTGAACTGGGAAAAATATCCCTTTGGCGTGCTCATGTTCCGTGGAATATCCCAGGCTTCTTTCATCCATGTATTTTTTTAAATTTGTCATGAAGGTGGCAGGTCCACCGATGGAAGGCGAAGAGGAAAATGGAAAATAAACATTATTGATACAACCGGACTTCATTGACTATTATATCCAATCGAGATTTATGTTTTTAATGCCGTTTTGCTTTATTAATTTTCTTATAGTGTCGGTCTTTGATTTAAGTTCAGGAATTTTATGATCATGGGTCTCAACATAAATATGCTTTATCTTTTTATATAGTTTCGTATTAATTATCTTTTCAAGAAGTTCGCATTCCGCTCCTTCAATATCAATTTTAAGAATTGATATTTCTTTATTCATTTTTATAATAAATTCAACAAGATCGATAATTTCTATTTCAACATATTTTTGTTTTAATACATTACCCTTGTACTCAAGAATTGAAGAACCGGTCGACCACATTACTTCATCATCATCCGAATGTTCATGGAAATACAGTTTAGTTTTTGTGTTTCTGTCCCAGACCCCTTTATTATAAAGATAAATATTATTATTATCCTTAAATTTTTCTTTCAGCACATTAAAGGCATGAGGATTCGGTTCAAAAGAATGAACTATCGCTCCATGTTTTGACATCAATTCGGTTATTGTGCCGACATTGGCGCCGCAGTCGATGCAAATATCACCACTTTTTATGCCTTCGAATAGAGCATCAGATGGCGACATGGTCTGCTTATTAATTTTAAATATTTTTTCAAAAAACTTTAATGATTTCAAATTGTTATCTCTGTCGTCTTCCCTAATATCCTTTTACACCTGTTTTCCCATGAGTACTTTTCTGCAAGTTTAAATGCGTTATTAACAATTTTATCAGTTTTTTCATCATCATTCAATAAATCATATATGCAATCAACTAAATCGGCATGATGATTAGGTCTGGCAAGCATAGCTTCTTTTTTATTTTTTACAATCTTTTTTATTACCGGTATATTACTCGTCACGATCGGCCTTTTTGCCGCCATATACTCAAAAAGTTTCAACGGAGATGTGCTGTTTATATCCATTACTTGATAATTCATATTTGTATCATAAGGCATGAATAAAATATCTGCCGCCTTATGGTATCCGGGCAACTCACTGTTTGGTTTAAAGCCGAGGAAAGAAATATTCTTTATTTTATTCTTATCAACATAAGAGGTCCATTCTGCTACCTGTTCCGATGTCCCGCCGATAATATAAAACAATATAGTTTCATCTTTAATCAGTTTTTTTGTTTTTAATATGCTTTCAATGCCCTTTTCTTTATAAAGCCCGCCTGAATATAGTACTATCCTCTTTTCCTCTGGGATCTGAAGTTTTTTCCGCCAATATAGTTTGTCGTCATTAATATTATACTGGGAGACATCCACTCCATCTTCTTCAAAAAGTATTTTATTCTTCGGCACACCTCTTTTGGAGTATTCTTCTGCGAGTAATTTATTAATTGTTACGAGGCCTAGAAAATATTCAGAACGCGATAATTCAAATACTTTCTTTAAATCAGGATGATCAAATAATGTTGTGTGTGTTTCAATAATGCATGGAATGCGATTTTTTATACACTCGATAACACTAAGATAACTTCTACAATACACTAAATCCGGTTTTTTTTTCTTGAAATACCTGCCGGCCCTTGCATTAAATCCCTTTGCACCTATTGTTTTATGATAAAAGTCTTTATTACATACCGGCAACAATGTTATTTTTATTTCTTTTGATACGCCGTAATGATAATGAATATTCTTTATTTTGAACCATTCCTTAAATATCGGCCATGACAGCAGTGAAACCACCTCTGTTTTATGACCGCACTGGGAAAATCCCTGAGCCATTTTCATGACATTGAAACTGTGCGCATATTTAGAAGGGACATTTCCATCAATTGTAACTATTATCTTCCCCATCGTTGATACCACTTTTCGAAAATGAATATCATCCACATAATTGCATCACTGTTCATATATTTTTGTTCCTTCAATTCTTCAATAAAATTAATGTTTATTACTGCATCCTTGATCAAAAAACCATTAGCAATTTCTTCTGATATGGATGAAAACCCCTTCCATTTATTCAATGGTGCGGAAAAACCCTGCTTGGATCTTGAAAATATTTCATCAGGCAACGAGCCTTTCATTAATTTTTTTAAAACTGGTTTCCCGGTTGAATCGGAGGGATATATTTTTTCCGGCAAGCATAATACCGACTCGACAAATTCATGATCAAGGAATGGAACCCTTACTTCCAATGAATGTGCCATTGATGCCCTGTCGACTTTAACAAGAATATCGTCAACCATGAATGTATTCATATCAATATATTGGATGGATTTGATACATTTAAAATCAGAGGATGCGTATTTTTCATAAAGATTTTCATCTTTATCAAATACTTTATCAAAAATATCGGGCATGAATAGATTTTTAAAAACGTTCTCGTTGAATCGGTTTAACAGTAATCTATTATAGTATTTTTCAAAATCTGGCAAAACGCGTGTCTTACTGAAGAGCGATTTCACCCTGGAAAAACAACTATTGAAATAGTTTCTATAATCAAGCAAATACGTATCATACCAGTTGTAACCGCCAAAAACCTCGTCTCCGCCATCTCCGGATAATACTACTTTTAAATAACCGGCTGTCATCTCGCTTAAAATGAATGTCGGAAGGCATGAACTGTCTGCAAGAGGCTCATCGTAGTAATATGCATTTTTTTCAATTATATCCTCAGGCAAATCATCAATTACCCGTGTTATATGCTTGGTCCCAATATAATTCGCAACCAGTTCCGAGTAGCGCAATTCGCTATGCTCCAAAGGTTCAAATCCAATTGAAAATGATTTAATTTTAGGATTAAATGTATGGGCAATGGCGCTGACGGAACTTGAATCAATTCCACCGCTTAAAAATGTCCCCAACTCGACATCACTGACCATTTGTGATTTAACGGCCTGCTCGAACCCCGTTTTAACTTCATCCAGAGAGGTAATTTTTTTATTCCTTACAGCACGGGGCAAATCATAGTATCTTGTTTTTTTCAATTGTTTGTCAGTTAAACTATAATACGCATAAAACCCATGTTCCAGTTTAAAGATGTTTTCCCAGATGGAACGCGGAGAAGGTATATATCTGTACTTGAAATAATCCCCCACAGCCTGCCAGTTTATCTCTTTCTTAAATGAAGGGTGCTTAAGTATCGCTTTTATTTCCGAGGCAAAAATAAATATATTATTATCAAATAATCCATAATAGAGCGGCTTGACGCCAAACCTATCACGGCCAAGAAAAACAATTTTCCTTTTCATGTCGTATATGGCAAAAGCGAATATCCCGTTTAGTCTGTTTATGCATTCAATGCCCCACTCTTCATAGGCATGAATAATAACCTCGGTGTCACAGTTGCTTTTGAAAATATGTTTTTTATCAACCAGGTATTTTCGAATGCCGGGAAAATTATATATTTCACCATTGTAGGTTATCCATATGCTCCCATCTTCATTGGACATTGGCTGTGCGCCGCGCTCCGAGAGATCAATAATTGAAAGTCTTCTGTGGGAAAAGCCAACGGTTCCATCAGGAGAAATATACTCACCAGCCCCATCCGGACCTCGGTGAGCAATCTCATCCGACATTGATTGAAGGACAGATTTTTTCACACCGGCATTATCAACATAACCTGCAATTCCGCACATTACTTGATGACCTTTGCGGGGTTTCCGGCAGCTACTGAACCAGGAGGGATATTAGTAAGGACCACAGATCCGGCTCCGATTACACAATTATCACCTATTACAATGTCCCCGATAATGCAGGTATTCGGATATAGTATGCAGTTGTTGCCGATTACAGGGTATTTACCGTTCTTCGCGCCGATTGTTACATTCTGATAAATGGTGCAATTGTGTCCCACTGTGCAATTTGCCGGAATCACAATGCCTATCGGGTGTGGAAATAGAACATGTTTTCGGTAAATTTTTCTTGCCGCCACATCGCAGCAAATAAACAATCGTATACTTCTAAATTTGACCAGACATATTATAAAATTTTTGATTCGGTTTATTTTCACGAGAATTCTCTGTTATTTTTTTTCCCATATCCTAGGTCCGGGATGCGAACCTTTCTCACCTGATACAAGATTAAAATGATCGGATAAAAATTCAAACGTGCTTTCTCTTTCTTCTATGGCACTTCTTAAATTAGATCGATTTTTAAATTCAACATCTTGGATAAATGTCTCCAGCAACCTCCCCCCCTGAATCAAGTGATCATTCATATGACCGCAAACTTTCAAAGGCGATGGGACATGTTCAAGGACATCATAAAGAATAATCTTGGTATATTGCTTTTCCAGTGGTAGCAAACGGGGTTTAATCTCTATAAACTCCTGGGCAAAATCCTTATAAAAAACCTTGCAGAAATTAAAATGTGGAGATTCTACATCTGCCAAGGATATTTTAATTTTAATATTGTTTTTCATGCAATAATATGAAAAAAAGCTTGTGGAACATCCATAATCAAGTATATCGTCATTTATTTCTATGGCCATGCCTTCAATAAGCCATTTAAAATCATCATTGCGATGATAGTACCAATTTCTTAACGCACGATACTGATCGATTCCCCAGCCCCTCATTACATTTTCTTCTGAAAAATCATCCAGATTATTAAAATATTCATGAATAGGAGTGGGAGACCATTTATCAACAGAAGCAACCTTTAAACCTTCTGTTCTGGATAAATTAAAATAATCACATAACGATTTGAACATAACATCGTTTAATAATTTTCTTTTTTCCCTTTTATTATTAATATAATTTATTATCGAAATCAATTTTATTCTCCATATAATGGATTATACTTTTTATCAACAATTCACTTATAGAAACAGATAACCTGGTATGAAATATTGTTTTAATGAATGTTACGGGGTATAATATTCGACATTTCAATATGATCGAAATTAGCATATTAACACCGGGCCCAGCCCGAACATTATTATTTAAATGTATTCTATTTTAACTTTTTTTATTTTTTTTGCTGGAACTCCCCCGTAAATACAATAAGAAGATAATTCTTTATTTACCAATGATCCAGCGCCAACAACCGCACCTTCACCGATCACAGATCCTCCCAAAACAATACATCCTACGCCGAGCCATGCATTGTTTTTTATTACTATAGGACGATAAACATTCCCTCCAACACGGCGTCCGGTAGTTTTGTTATACTTTGAAAAATTATGGTTGTTGGCAACAAGAAAACAACCAGACGCCATTGCAACGTTATCGCCTATTGATATTTCTATTTTACCGCAATTTATATATGTATTCGGATGAATCACAACATTTTCTCCAATTGACAAAAATTCCAAACTATAAATAAATGAACAAGGCTCAAAAACAACATTATCGCCAATATGCTTGCATAATTTTTTATAACATGCCCAGCGCACTGCATACCCAATTGAAAAAGAGTTATACCTGAACATATCAATTAAAAATCTAGCCAAACTATCAGAGAGCTTGTTAATTATTTTATATATGATTCCCTGAATTTTTTTTGCATTATTTCTTTTTTTTATTATTTTTTTCATAAAAACATTATCTTTTTTTTACAATATCCGAAAAGCTTATCACAAAAATAACGCAACTTGTACCTATTATTCTTGATACAACTAATTTTATTTTCAAATAAAATTTCTGTGGGCTCAAATCTGACTTCTGAAAAATAAGCCCTGAAATCTCTTTCATATCTCGCTATCGATAATTTATTGCAGTGGGTCGGATCATCCAGCAAATAATACCTATACTTTTTAGTTTTAAATGCTTTTTGTAAGTCATATAATCTCTTGAAAGGATAATTCGGAGCCCCAAAAAGCAGGATGCCATATGGCTTAATAACACGATGAAATTCCGATAAATATTTTTTATACAACCGGTTGGGGATATGCTCCATGACATTGGAAACGAAAATATAATCAAAAAATTCATTTTCGAATGGCAGTTCGGGCTGGCTGCATTCCGGTTTGAAGCAATTATATCCCTGTCCTTTTATCTTTGATAAACTATCCTCATCTATTTCGGCGCCATAGATATTTTTTTTATCTATATATTTGGAAAACATGTTAAGATATCTGCCATAACCTGCACCAAAATCCAACAGGGTAACATTATCAAATGCCGGTATATATTGGATTATTTTTTTTTCGGTTTCGATGCTGATCGGCTCTTCCCACGGCTTCATTTTTGTTTTACGCCTTTAAGATTTATCGATTATTAATATGCTAATTTACTTATTAAAGCTTTGGCAATTAACACATTCTTTGTCAGGAAATGCGCCTGCTAAAAGCATTGTTCTATATTTAACAAAGTATTCATTATTCCATAAATCCATGATATTTTCATAATCAAAAATATATCCTAGCGTTGACAAATCCCCTTTGACGACAGCATTGCAGCCGCCAATAATTATATTTTCGTGATATCTTTTTTCATCGATCCCTTTGACGGGCCAGGTTTGGAATCTTGTCCAAAAACTGTTGCATTTCCCTGTCCCTGGTTGATCAAACGGTCGCGGATAAGACAAATTAATACTAAATTTTTTTGCTATCTTTTCAAGATTCTTTAAATAATTAATTATTTCTAAATCATTACTCTTAAATGGGGCCTGTAGAGAAGTGATTTCATTAAAATTATAAGGGTGTAAATTTACAAGTTCTAAATCAGCATTAATATGTCTATTGAATATCTCCTCTATTAATTTATCAATCGACAAATAATTAAATTTTGTAAGTATCAGATGAATTTTAAATTTAATATTGCAATGTTTGTTTATATATTCCATTGCAAATAAAACATCTTCATAATTTGAACCTTTTTTCATCTCATTGTGCTGGTCGGGATCTCCGGATAAAACATCTGTAGTAATATATGATATATGTACGGACCTTTTAATCAGCTCGTCATAATAGTTGTTTTTTTCAAAAATTGGCCGGTGAAAATTTGTCTGAACCGAGGCCTTACCATATCTTTTAATGCTATAATCAATCATCTTTAATATGTCTTTATTAATGAAAGGCTCGCCGGTTCCGCATATATGAGTATCAGGCACTCTTCCCCGATAACACATGTCAATAATTCTGGTAAAATCATCAAAAGACAAATTAAAATTCAGTCCATATACATTACTTGAATCTTTCGCATCAAGAGAATGATAGGCGCAAAACACGCAGTTATTGTTGCAAAAACTGGTAACCCCGATTGTGACATGCCGCGGCGGATAGGAGACAATCGCTTTCTTATAAAATTCTTCCTCAAACCGCCGCTGGTCTTGAAGTAATTGTCTATTCCTGATATATTTTTTAAAATTCTGAAACACCGCACTATTCCTTTACTATTAATTACCTAGTCTCTTAATATCCCATTTTTCTTTAACATTAATAACGCCCCTCTCCAATTCATTTCCCGTGGATTTCACCCTGAACGATTTTTCTGAATGCATCTTTGTATATCTTTCCATGGTAATGGCGTTGACTATGCCGAAACCGATAGTATAGACACCCACGCCCAGGTGATGATCTTCAATAATAATTTTTTCCCTGTACCTGCCTGGTTCGATTTTGCTTATTTTTGTTTTATTAAAATCATTGCTCTTTACCCATATACACCGTTTATTATCCTCGGTTAATAAAACAAATGATACAATCATCTCTTCAATATATTTTTTAACTTCAAATTCAATAAATGCAATTAATGGATCATCAAGACCAATATCATCAATTTCAAGTTCATTATCGTTTAAAATGCCAAAATTCAATACATTGATTATGTCCGGTTCATTTTCAAATATTTTATATGATATTTTGTCATTCTGATCCACTCTCTGTTTGCGAGAACTCTCTTCATAAAAAACAAGTGCATCATGTGTATTTCCAATGTAAGCTATTTTTCCTTGATCCAATACTATGGTTCTTTCACATAATACTCTGACCTGCTCCAGATTATGACTGATAAAAATTAATGCATTGGCTCTTTCTCTGAACTCGGCCATCTTTCGCATGCTTTTATTTCTGAATGAAAGGTCTCCCACTGACAATATCTCATCCACGAGCAATATGTCAGGCTCGCAATGCACCGCTATTGAAAAACCAAGACGGACCCTCATTCCACTGGAATAGTTATTTACCGGAGCTTCAATAAATTCGCCTATTTCCGCAAAATCAATTATTTCATCAAGCTTCCTGTCTATTTCTTTTCGCGTCATGCCCAGGATAGTACCGTTAAGATAAATATTCTCCCGCCCGGTCATGTGGGGATGGAAACCCGCTCCAACAGCAATCAGGGCTCCCACGCGGCCCCTGAAAGAAACTTTCCCCTTATCTGGAGGGAAAATACCGGTAATGAGCCGCAACAGGGTTGATTTTCCCGAACCGTTGACTCCGATTATACCGAGGCTCTCACCCCGCTTTAAATCGAAACTGACGTCATCCAGTGCCCAAAACTCCCCTTTTCTCAGTTTTCCGGAATCGACCGGAAACCCGATCATGCATCGTGCTATATCGAGCATGCCGTAATACATGCTTCTTTTTAGCGTAATGCTGAACTTTTTCGAAAGATGTTCGATCTGTAAAACTGTATCGCCATTCATGGGACGGTGCATTGCCTCATATCATTTTATCCACTACCTTGTCTTCCGATAAATAAAAGAACCTCCATGAAACCAGGAACACGCCTATCGCGAACAACGTTGAATACAGGAACATCTCGATAGTATCGAAACGGCCGTAGATGATAAGGTCACGCACGTTACCCACAAGATAGGTAAGCGGATTATATGTGATCACTGTTTTTAAGAATGGATTGTCCACCCTGTTCGAGTAGATGACCGGCGTAATATACATGACCAAACCCAGAACTATGGTCATCCCTTTTGAAAGATCCATTGCAACCACGCCGATAACTGACACGACAAGGCCGATACCGGCGCCAAGCAAAAAAAGCGGGATGGTTACGAGAGGAAAAAAAACAATCTTCCAGCTTGGTATCACGCCAAAGGCAATCAGAATTATTATATTGAGCACAAACCCGAGAATGAAATTTGCGAGCTGATGCGCCGTCTGCTTGATTAACAGCGCTTCATGAGGGAACTGGACTTGGGTGATAATGCCGGCTCCGGCAGCAAGGGTGCCTTCGCCTGCCGTATAGAAACCCATGAAAAGCCCCCATACGGAACTTGAAAGAAGGACATAGGCGGGATACGGTATGCCCACATCGCCGGGGTTGAGGACTCCTGTAAAGTTCATGAAGATCCATGATACTATGCCAACAACCGGCGATATGACGATCCAGGCCATACCAAGAAAGGACTTCTTGTAGGACATTAAAAAATCTCTTTTGAATAACTGCCATATAAGTTCTCTTGAGCGGATGATGTTCCTCAACATCACCATCCATATTTTAAAAAAACCTATTTTTGCACGGTAATTTGGTTCATAAACTGTTATTTCAGGTGAATTCATTGTCTTACATCTCAGATTGGTATTTAAAAAAAGGAAAATTTTAGATTACTACTTTAATAACAGGAAGATGTATGAATAATTAATATGATGTTCCTTGAAATGCGGGAATGCTGTCATTCCATTATACTCACATACCACTCATAGGTTTTCCTGATTCCTTCCGCAAGCGTATGCTTCTGCTTCCAGCCCAGCTGCTGTATGCGGGAGCTATCCATCAGCTTTCTCTGCATGCCGTCGGGCTTACTGGTGTCGTACCGGATGTCGCCGGTGTACGCGACAATGTCCTTCACTAGCGCGGCGATGTCCTTGATCTTCATGTCGCTGCCGCTCCCGATGTTTATGAATTCTCCCAGGGCAATATTGTCATAATTAGCCATGAGAAAAACACAGGCCTGAGACAGGTCATCGACATAGAGAAACTCCCGGTACGGTTCGCCGGTACCCCAGAGCATTACGTACTCGGGCTTGATCCCGATCTCGAGCAGGGCCTTGTCGATGGAGGCGCGTGACGTTATATCGACATGCGCATCAAGTCCGAAACCGAGCTTGTACGTCCTGATATCCTTGATGATGGAGTCATAATCCCTGTTCTTCAAGAGCTTTGCCAGGTGGAACTTTCTGATAAGCGCCGGAAGCACGTGGGCGGTCTCCAGGTTGAAGTTGTCCCGTATACCATAGAGGTTCGTGGGCATGACTGAAATAAAATTCGTGTGGTACTGCTGGTTGAAATACCGGCAGAGCTTGATGGCCGCTATTTTCGCTATTGCATAGGCCTCATTCGTCGGCTCGAGGATATTCGTCAGGAGATATTCCTCTTTGAGGGGCTGAGGCGCGATCTTCGGATAAATACAGGATGATCCTATATTGAGCAATTTTTTCGCCCCATAGAGGTAAGCGGAATTGATGACATTGGCGGCAATAGCCAGGTTGTTGTAGATGAATTCAGCGGTGTAGGTCATGTTGGCGATGATGCCCCCGACCTTGGAGGCCGCGAGGAACACGTACTCCGGACGCTCCTCCTTGAAGAAACGCTCCGTGTCCGACTGCCTGGTGAGATCAAGCTCGTCATGATTCCGGGCGATAATGTTGATATATCCCAGCTCAAGCAGCGTCCTGTTCAGCGATGAACCAACCAGGCCCTTGTGTCCGGCAATATAAATTTTAGCGTCCTTATCCATGTTTCTTTTATATTACAATATTTATAAGATTGCCCTTGCGAAGTAGGAAATATTACTAAAAATGAAAAATAGTATTCATGTCAAGAATTATTATTGTCGATTGAAACGGCGGTATCTATGGAATAA
>ERZ795052.2270-NODE-2270-length-23734-cov-10.099582_pt1 | contig 23734 bp, 15 predicted proteins | sample MGYA00375136_ERZ795052 | MGnify/ENA primary metagenome ERZ795052 (study PRJEB30181, sample SAMN05720156) | activated sludge metagenome | isolation source: Anaerobic digester | place: Japan | collected 2015-05-26 ... | reverse complement strand
AAACGACGGTGAGTTCGCGCTCTTCCGAATAGCGCTTCACATGCGGCAGGCCGGTGCGCGCCGTGACGTTCCAGTCGATCGACCGCACATCGTCGCCGGGCACGTAGGCACGCACCTCGTCGAACTCGACGCCCTGCCCTTTGAAGACCGAGTGGTAGTCACCGGAAAGGCGGTCGTCGATGAGGTGCGTCGTGAGGATCTTGATCCTCCTGACCTGCTTCATCAATTCTGTCGTATCAATCATGATAGAGTGAATAACTAATAACTAATAATGAATAACTAATAGTGAATAACTAATAACTGTGAGATTACGGAGAGTTAAGCGGGCGATTGTTTCTTGAGAGTAAGAAGGCTACTGGTCAGCAAGCGAAGCATCTCTTCGCAGTCTGCGTAAATACCCGAAAAATCGCGGTGTGCGAGATAGTCGGTTTCATGGAGTAATTCAAGCCAAAAAGCGGTTTCAGATGCTTCTTTTAAGGCGATCTGGAGCTTCAAGATAAAATCCTTCCTGCTAATGGCATATTTAGACTCAGCGATGTTTGCGCCGATACTTGTACCACTGCGCAGAACCTGTTTGGACAAGACGAACTCTTTCTTCTTTTCGGTTAAGAATTGAAAAAGTCGGACGATCCTAATCGCAAACGCTTTACTTTTTGTCTGAAGTACGCCATCGGTTTTCATGCAAAATCTCTCCCAACTATTAGTTATTCGTTATTCACTATTCGTTTTTTAGGGTACGGGGAGGGTGTTCAGGATGTCGGTGATGATTTTGTCGGTGGTGACTTCTTCGGCTTCGGCTTCGTAGGTGAGCATGATGCGGTGGCGCAGCACATCGTGGGCGATCTCCTTGACGTCCTGCGGCGTGGCGTAAGCACGGCCGTGCATCATCGCGTTGGCGCGCGCGGCCAGATTGAGGCAGAGCGTCGCGCGCGGCGAAGCGCCCATCTGAATCTGGTGCGTGAGCTTATCGAGTTTATGCGTTGCGGGGTCGCGCGTGGCAAAGACGATGTCGAGGATGTAGTCGCCCACCTTTTCGTCGCAATACACCTGATCAAGCGTGTCACGCAACGCTTGGACATCGGTTGCGGTGACGACAGCCTTGACCGACGCAGACTGCTTTTGGGTGAAGCGGTTCATGATGCGCCGCTCGTCATCGCGCGACGGGTGCGTGATGATACATTTGAGCATGAAGCGGTCGACCTGAGCCTCGGGTAACGGATAGGTACCCTCCTGCTCGATCGGGTTTTGCGTGGCCATAACCAAGAAGGGCGCAGGCAGCGGATAGGTGTTTTCGCCGATCGTGACCTGATGCTCCTGCATCGCTTCAAGCAGCGCGCTCTGCACCTTGGCCGGGGCGCGGTTGATCTCGTCCGCCAACAGCAGGTTTGTGAAGACCGGCCCCTTCTTGGGCGTGAAGGTCGCATCCTTGGGGTTGTAGATCATCGTGCCGATCACGTCGGCAGGCAGCAGGTCCGGCGTGAAGGAGATGCGCTGGAATTGCAAGCCGAGAGCCTGCGCCAGCGTTTTGACTGAAAGGGTTTTGGCAAGCCCCGGCACACCCTCAAGGAGGATGTGCCCACCGGTAATCAGAGCGATGAGAAGACGGTCAATCAGCTTCTCCTGCCCCACGATCACCTTGTTGACTTCTTGGCGGATCGCCGTCAACGTCTCGGCCTGCGCCGCGACCAGGTTAGTGGTTTTTTCTAAGTTCATTTGTCTGCTTTTTTGTCTTCTTGCTTGGTCGCGTCTTTGGGCGCGTCTTTAGGTTTCTCTTCTTTCTTAGGCACTTCCTCTTTCTTCGCCTCGTCCTTGGGTGCTTCTTCTTTCTTTATCTCGTCCTTGGGCGCTTCCTCGTCCTTGGGCTCCTCCTTAGGTTTGACGAAATCGGCGCGGCCCTTGGTCATGTTCTCCGCGTTGTAGGAGGAGATCGCGTAGACCCACTTGCCGGACTTGGCGTTGAAGTCGTCCACCTTCTTGGTGAGTGCGGCGTTTTCGGTCTCGTTCGTGCCGACCGGCGTGAAGGCCGCGTTCAGGCGGATGTAGCGGTCGGTGCCGCCTTCAGCGACGCCGCCGATCTTGGCGGTGTAGCGTTCGCCGTTCTTGAGGGCGACGGTAAAGACCGCGCCGGTGGTCAAGCCGAGTTGTTCGTCGGTGAGGGCGGGATCGACAACGGCGTTGAAATTCAGATAGCTGAGCGCCGACTCGACGCTGTAGGTCTTGGAGGTGTCGAGTTCCTCCTTGGCTCCGAGGCCATCCAGAGTCCAGGTGCCATCCTTTTTGGCGAGCTTAACGGTTTTGCCATCGCGCGTCATTTCGGCGGCCGTCACGTCAGCCGATGGCACCGAGGCAATCTGCGTGTCGGTCCAGCTCTTGACATCACCGTCAAAGGCATCAAGCGAATCCTTGACAAGCACCACGGTGTCGCTGCCATCGGCCGCGACATAGCGTCCGTCCGGATATCCACCGCCGCCGAACTGCGCCATTTCGCCTGTGGGCTGGCGCATGTGCTTATCGCCGAGGCGCAGCGTGGCGAGCGATTTGCCGTCGGCGTTCTGCAGATCGACCAAAATCGGGTCGTCCAGTTTCTTGCCGGAGGCCACATGGCCGGCCTTGAGATCGACGAGCTTGAGCAGGTTTTCCCGAATTTTTGTAATGTCGGCAGGATAGCCGTACAGCGATTCGATAACCCAGCCTGCATCAGTACTGGCGAGCACCAGCTTCTTGGCTGAGGGACCGGCTTCGATCTTCGAGACCGCACTGATGTCGAACTTCTTGACTACGGGCTTGCCGACAAGCGAGGGGGCTTTCATTTTTCTGCTGGAGCTGCTGAGGTAGGCAAGCGCGACCAATACGGCCGCTGCAGCGGCGAGTATGATAAGTTTCTTGTTGGTCATGAGACAATCCTTTGTAAACGGTGAAAGAGGGGCCCGGCGGCGGCACACGGTGATGTGTCCGCCGTCGGCGTGTATCAATGTTTCCTACGTTGTACGCCGCGGAAGATACCGAAGCCGATCACCAGCAGCGGAATCAACGCGATGTTCACGACTTTGAGGGTGAGGCCGAGACGCTCGATATCCTTGTTCAGGTTCTTGCGGACCTCCTTGAGCTGTTTGCGCGTCTCCGCCTGCTTCTTGCGGAATTGCTCCAACTCAGCCTGCTGCTCCTTGGAAAGGATCAGGCGCTCGTTGCCGCTCTTGTTCTGCTGGAGATCGGCGAGGCGCTGCTGGGTCTCCTGCAAGGCGGCTTCGAGGCGTTCCTCTTCGGCCTGCCACTGCTTCATGGCCTTGACCTCAAGTTGGTCGACCTTGACGAACGGGCGGTTGAACTGGCCGCGCGAGCGCACCCCGATCAGCTCCTCGCGACCGGCTAACTGCTCAACCGTGTTGCCGAAGAGCGTCAGGTTGTCGTTGATCGGCTGCGCGATCTGTCCGAAGAGCGAGTTCATGACCTGCACACAAAAACGGTCGTGAAGGAAGTCGGCGTCCCCAAAGACCATGACCGTACTGGTGCCGGAAGTCAGGTGAGTGGGCACGGCGTTGGTGGCAGTCTCGGTCCCGTTGGTCGAAAGACCGTTCGGGAAAGCGGTCTTGAAGGTACCCTGCAAGCGCGCGGCAAGTATGCGCTGGGCGCCGTCAGGCTTGAGTTGGGCGCGCATGGCACTCATGCCGAACTGCGCGTTCATCTGATCCACCAGACAGGCGTTGTCCGTGGAGGTGGTGATGAGCGGCGTGAAGGTGATCTCTTTGGGCGTGTTACCCGAGAGCGCACCGGCGAAAGGCAACATCACCTGCGAAAGCTGCGCAGTGATCAGGTCGTCTTTAGACATATTGGCGGTACCCAGCGAGAGGAAGGCGGGATTGTCTTCAACGCGACCGTTGCCGGCGTTGAGCTTGGTTGCGGCGCTGAGGTCGGCGACGATCTTGGACGTGTCGAAGGTCACACCCCACGCCTCGAACAGCTTGCCGAGGGTAGAGGGGCCCGCCTGTCCGCCGCCCATCTGCATCATCATCGGATTCTGCTGCTGGTTGGCCTCGAAGTCCGCGATGTTGAAAGGATCCACGCAGACGATCAGACGTCCGCCGCGCAGCACGAACTGGTCGATCGCGAAGAGCGCCTTGTCCTCAAGGTTTTTGGGGTGTACCACGATCAGCGTCGTGACATCCGCGTCGATCGCCTCAGTATCGGCCTGAATCTCGCGCACGGTATAGTCCTTACGCAACTCGCGAAAAACGATCCATCCCTGATCTTGCTGCTGCGGACGGCGCATCATCATTGGATTCGGCGGCGTACCGAGTACGCTCAGGCTACTGAGCACACCGATGACCGGTTTCTCGGGCCAGGCCACGCGCGTGATCAGTCGGGTGATGTCATACTCCAGGGTGGCCTCTGTGCGCGGATTGAAACCGGGGATGACCGCCTCGGTCGCGCCGCAGACCGCAACCAGACCAAAGTAGACTGGCTTGCCGAACGGGTTGGTCTGCTGCGGCTCGATGCCGTAGCGCTGCGCCCACTCTTCAGCGTCCGAGTCGGGTTTCGGGTCGTAGGCTTCGAGCGCGATGTGCCCCTTACCAGCCAGTTCGTACTCTTTGAGCAGATCCTGCACCTGATTGGCGTAGGTCTTGAGGAACATCGGCATCTCATCCGCCGACGCGCTGAAATAGAACTTGAGCGTCACATCGTTTTCGAGTTTGCCGAGCACCTGCTTCGAGCCGTTCGAGAGCGTGTAGAGCCGCTCGGCAGTCAGGTCGACGCGCAAGCGCAGGTTGGAGATGATCAGATTGACGGCACCGATGATGACCAGCAGGATCAACAGTCCCGCAAGGCCGGAGCCGAAGCGTGAGAGAGGATTCGATTTACTTGCAGACATAACGGACTCCAAAAGATTTCAATGTCAGGAGGCTTTACGGTTGTCGGTGACCACATGCGCGGCGGCCAGCATGAAGACCATGACGCCGATGTAGTAGCCGATGTCGTAAAAGTCGATCACACCGCGGCGCATGGCGTCGAAATGCTGCATCAGGCTGCACGACGCGACCGCGTTGACGATGCCAGCCGGCACGCCCCAACCAGAGACGGCATTGATCACAGGATCGAACCCGATGATCAGCAGGAGGAGGCAGATCGCAAGGGCGATCACAAAGCCAATCACCTGACTGCGCGAAAGTGCCGAGGCGAACACGCCGATCGCCACACAGGCGCCGGCGAGCAGCAGCGAACCCAGATAGCCGCAGAAGATCGCGCCCATGTCGGGATCACCCAGCCAGACCGTGGTCAGCACGATCGGGAAGGTCAGCGCCAGCGCAATGCCGATGAAGGCCCATGCGGCAAGGAACTTGCCCACGAGCGCCTCGGCCAGCGTGATCGGAAGCGTGAGCAGCAACTCGATGGTACCGGTGCGCCGTTCCTCGGCCCAGAGGCCCATCGTCGCTGCCGGAACCAGCAGCAGGTAGACCCACGGGTGCCAGAAGAAGAACGGCATCAGATTGGCTTGGCGACGCTCGTAGAACATGGTCACGCCGAACGTAAGGAAGCCGACGAGCACCAAGAAAGCGACGAGAAAGACATACGCCACGGGCGAATCAAAGTAGGCTCTGAATTCGCGATGGAAGATAGACTTAACAGTTTTCAGGTTCATTATTTGGAGGCCTCCTCGGTCATGGTCAGATTGCGGAACACCACATCCAAGCGGCCTTGGGGATCCTTGGCGCGCAGTTCATCCGGCGTGCCGTTGGCCACCACCCTCCCGTCGGAGATGATGATCGCACGCGTGCAGACCGCATCCACCTCTTCGAGAATGTGCGTGGAAATAATGATCGCCTTGTCGGCCGCCATTTCCTTGATCATCTGGCGCACCACGAACTTCTGGTTCGGATCCAGACCGTCCGTCGGCTCGTCCATGATCAGCACTTGGGGATCGTGGAGGATCGCCTGCGCGAAACAGGTGCGCTGGCGGTAGCCTTTGGAAAGCGTCTCGATCGTCTGGTTGCGCACGCTCTCGAGCCGGCTTTTGACGATCGAATTTTCGACCTTATCGCGCAGCTCTTTTCCCATGTAGCCGCGCACCTTAGCGATGAAGGTGAGAAAATCTGTCACGGTCATGGTGTGATAACTTGGCGCATTCTCCGGCAGATAGCCCATGCAGCGCTTGGCGGCCACGGGGGCAGTTATGATGTCATGGCCGCAGATCGTGGCTGTTCCCGACGTGGGCGGGATAAACCCAGTAATCATGCGCATCGTCGTTGATTTTCCCGCGCCGTTCGGCCCGAGAAAGCCTAAGACTTCACCCTTCTCCACGGTAAAGGAGACGTCCTTAACCGCTTGGAGCGAGCCGAAGTCTTTTTTAAGGTTACTTACGGTCAGCATCTGGTTCCTCTATTTGTTGGTTGACGCAACACCCGGCCCGTAGAGTCCGGGTGACAAAAAGTCATGCAAGACAGTAGCAAAAGGTGTGCCATAATGTCTACTACGCATTGCTGGATCCGCGTAATCGGCTGGTGACAGGTGTGCGAGTATCCTCTCACGCACACTTAGTCGCCCACACTTAATCGAAAACACTTAGTCGCCCACACTTAATCGAAAACACTTAGTCGGTCGAACAAGCGACAAAGTGTATCGACGAAGCGTAAAACGACGAGTGTAAAACGACGAAGACCGACGAAGTGTGAACGACGTGTAGGGACGAGTACGGCTCGCGGCACCGCTTTTGCGTACCACCCTGCCGCCGCATTCGTGCTTGAAAAGCGGCGTCGTGCGAAATACCGCTTGCCGCACGCACTCCAAGTTCTCTTGCCAGACCTCTCTTCTCTTATATTGCGACCACCCAGTGGTCACAAAAAGTGGCTCGCAACCACGTACGCAAAAGCCCTGCTCTGCTTTTGCCGAACGGATCCCGATTTCGATAGCGATCCCGATACCGATTTGGATGAAACCCAGAAAACCAAGGAGCGTTGAACGTTCAACTTTCTAGAAAAACACGCATTCGACTCGCATGCCCCTGTCACTAACCGATTACACTGGCTCGACAATCCACACCCGCAGTGCTACCATCCAAAGCAATCGGGGCGGGGCGGTTCCCGTCTCCCGACGGTCTTCAAGATTACGAGATGGCAAAGATGATGAAATTTTATGCTATCGCTGCCCTTACGGTTGGCACTTTGTTTTTGTCCAGCTGTAGTCTCTTTGAACGACAGGCCGAGCGTTGGCAAAGTGTCTCCACAGCGACTTGCTTGAATGGTGATGACATGTGGATACAAGCCTGCTCTATTACTTCCTGCAAAGAACAAGTTTTTGTTTTGGATGGCGCCCACTGGAGGTTACTGAGGAAAGATATAGACGGGCAAGTTTATTATCTGGATTGTCGCGAACTTAGCTTCCCTTACGACATGGCGGTTAATGTGCAGGGGGAAATTTTTATCGCCGATACCGGTAATCATGTGATCAGAAGGATATCGAACGAAGGAGTGATTTCGATATTCGCAGGGCGTGTTGGGATTGCCGGGTTTACTGACGGCGCGAAAGAACAGGCACTTTTCCATTGGCCGTGTGGAGTGGCCGTAGATCAACAAGGGGGGATTATTGTCGCAGATAGCGGCAACAATGCCCTTCGTAAGATTCACACAAATGGTGATGTTGAAACACTTGTTGGCCGCCAGGAAGAAAGCGGCCCCGTGATATTTACCAAAACAATTGAAGGCCGTGAAGTCACCTGCGAATCGCGGGACGGGGATAGGTCTGTCGCGACACTACGTAATCCGATACGTGTTGCGGTTGATCAGGGAAACCGCGTTTTTATCCTCTGTGCAGCTCGTGATGAGACTCACTTCGATAACATGGTGCGATGTTACGATCCAGACGGAAAGCTAGTCACTTTGGCGGGAGAGACACATGTGGAGGCGCAGTTTCGTGATGGGGTTGGGAGGGAAGCGCGCTTTTTCGACCCGCGTGATGTCGCCGTAGATTTTAGAGGGAATGCCTACGTGCTTGACAGTGGAGCCATACGCCGTATTTCGAGTCATGGAGAGGTGGTGACGGTAGTCGGCAGGTTTCAGTCAGGATCCTGGTCTCAGAAAGAAGGCGACGGGAAGAATGGCAAACGGAGCGATGTTTTTCAACGGCCATCGTGCTTGGAAAGCGATAAAAACGGCAACCTCTACATTGGGGATGGCCCTTTTATCTGGCAAATGACTCCAGAATTAAAGGTGAGCCTGTATCGCAGCTTTTGAGAATGGAGGGTTAGAGCAATGAAAAGAATGCGGATGCGAACGGATGGATTGCTTACGTTAGTCCTTGTTACTTCGATGCTGTGGGTTTCGTGTATGCGCGCAGAGGATATGGCTTTTCCTAGGGCTCCTAAGTTTCCAGAAGACGTCGTAATACTGTCCGATGGAACAGCGATTTTCCCGCAGCGAGCCAAACCTGTAAACGGGGTTGGACGCCCGGATTTTGGTGAAGGCCCGTAAAAAGAGTAACGCGTCCAAAAAACATGAGCACGGACATTCCTGTCCGTGACACGGGTTGGAAAACCCGTGCCCCATTTGGCGTCGCCCTGCGATGTGGCGGCGGTCACCCTGTTTTTTTTTGACATTGGACAATCAAGGGTTGTGCAACGTTTTACTGTTAGGTAATTTTCCAGGGTTGACTGTTCCCCCTTTCCCATATAACGTGTGTTCATCGCGGTATGAGGGACTGGTGTGTCGCCGGTATGCACCTTGTGGAATGGTTGTTCCGCGAAAGAAGAGGCAAAAAATGAAAAAGTTAGTTGGTATCGCTCTGGCATCTCTCGCGGCCCCGCTGTTGCGGGCTGAGTTTTCGGCTGGCTTCGTGCGGCTGGACATCACGCCGCCCCCCGGGCTTCCAATGCCCGGATACTTCAGCAAGCGCATCGGCGACGGCGTTCTCGATCCGCTGTGCGTGGAGTGCGTTGCCGTCTCGGACGGTACAAATGACGCGCTGATCTATTCCGTTGATGACCTGCACCTCACCGGTCCGTTCTTCGAGAAGGCGTTTCCCGCCATCACGGCGGCGACGGGCGTACCGCGCGACCGCATCTATGTCCACTCCACGCATACGCATACCGGTGTCGCCGACATGCCGAGGGGAAGCTACACGCCGGAGGAGAATCAGCTTGTTACCGCCTATGCCGAACTGCGTGTCGCCAAGCTCGCCGATGCCGGGCGTGCCGCGCTCGCCGACCGCGCACCGGCGACGATTTCGATCGGACAGACCGAATGCAAGGACGTTTCCTTCATCCGGCGTTATCGCATGAAAGACGGCTCCTCGCGCACGAATCCAGGGACCTCGAACCCCGATGTCGTGGCGGCGATCGGCACACCGGACGAGTCGCTTCGCGTCGTCCGCTTCAAGCGGAAGGGCACGCCGGATATCGCCATTATCAACTTCGGCACGCACCCCGACACGGTCGGCGGCACGAAGTACTCCGCCGACTGGCCGGGCGTCGTGCGCCAGACGTTTGAGAGTGCTATCGGTGGCGGCGTGAAGTGCCTCTTCCTCAACGGCGCACAGGGCGACGTGAACCATCACATGCGTCTCCCGCCACCGGCGCGCCAGGCGCTCTACGCGGCGCGGGGGAACGGGACAAACCCCAAGGCAATCGCAATATTCATGGGGCGCGCTGTCGCCGGGGCGGCGATCTCCGTGTGGGATATTTGCGAAGATGTGCCCTCTGGTCCAGTACGCGGCATAGTGAAGGCGCACCCGTTGCCGACAAACCGTCCCAGTGCCGACGAAATCAAGTGGATCGAACTCTTTGACGCGGGACGTAAGAATGAAATCCCGCTCAAGGGCATGGAACTCACGACGCTCACAAGTCCGGGGGGACGTGCGCGGGCACTGAAAGACGGTCCCGACAACAGGGAGATTCTCATCAGCACGCTGGTGATCGGCGACGCGCTCGCGTTTGCGGGCATCCCCGGCGAGCCGTACGTCGACATCGGTCGTGCGATCAAGGCGCAGTCGCCGTTCGCAACAACGATCGTCTCATGTCTCACAAACGGCAGCCACGGCTATTTCCCTAGCACACAGGCCCATCAAGAAGGAGGCTACGAAGGTCTTTCCTCTTGGTTCGCCGCTCCTGCGGGCGATATGATTGTGGCGGCTGGTGTGACACAACTCAAGGAGTTGCGGGGGCAAAACAAGGAGTAGCGGCACAGTGCCGAATACTAGGCCCGCTTCTTCTTTCGGACCCACCCCGACGTCACGCGATTGAGCATACGTCCAGACATCCGCTTCCCTCCCGAACTGCCGATCTCCGCACATGCGGCGGAGATCACGGCAGCGTTGCGCGATCATCCAGTCATCATCGTCTGCGGCGATACCGGTTCGGGGAAAACCACCCAGCTCCCTAAAATCGCACTCGCGGCCGGACGCGGACAGCGCGGGCTCATCGGCTGTACCCAGCCGCGACGCCTCGCAGCGCTGGCAATGGCGCACCGCGTGGCCGAGGAGTTCGGCCAAACGCCCGGCGGGTTTGTCGGCTACCAGCACCGTTTCGACAAGAAGTTGTCGCGCGACAGCGTGATCAAGTTCATGACCGACGGCATCCTGCTGGCAGAGACGCGGCGCGACCGGCTCTTCCGTGCCTACGACACGTTGATCATCGACGAAGCGCACGAGCGTTCGCTGAACATCGACTTCCTGCTCGGCATTCTCAAGCGTGTGCTCGCACGCCGCCGCGACCTCAAGTTGATCATCAGTTCCGCCACGCTGGACGTGCAACGCTTTTCTGAATTTTTCAACAACGCCCCCATCCTCTCCGTTCCCGGTCGGCTCTATCCGATCGAAACGCGCTGGCGTCCGGCCGATGAAGCGGATGACCCCGACCTGCCCCGTCAGATCGCCAACGCATGTGATGAGCTGATGGCTGAAGGCCCGGGCGACATCCTGGTTTTCCTGCCCGGCGAACGCGATATCCGTGATGCCACCGAAACGCTCACCGGACGACGTCTGCCGAACACCGAAATTATCCCGCTGCTCGCCTCGCTGCCCGCTGGCGAACAGCAGCGTGCCTTCCGTCTCTCATCCAACCGCCGCATCATCCTCTCCACCAACGTGGCCGAAACCTCGGTGACCCTGCCCGGCATCCGCTACGTGATCGACTCCGGACTGGCGCGCCTCAGCCGTTACAACGCGCGCACGCAGGTGCAGCGCCTCCAGATCGAACCGATCTCGCAAGCCAGCGCCAACCAGCGCCAAGGCCGCTGCGGACGCCTCGCGCCCGGCATCTGCATCCGCCTGTACGGCGAGGATGATTTCCGTAAGCGTGATCCGTTCACCCCGCCTGAGATTGTGCGTTCCAGTCTGTCCGGTGTGATCCTCACCATGCTCGACCTCGCATTGGGCGATATCGAATCGTTCCCCTTCATCGATCCGCCGTCATCCGCGATGATCCGCGACGGCTACCGCCAACTCGACCTCCTCGGTGCCCTAGAAAACCCGCCATCCCAAAAGCCAGATGCTGAGGCCCGCGACTCCAGCCCCCCTACCCTCTCGGCGCTCGGTCGGCGGCTTGCGCGGTTGCCGCTCGACCCCGCGCTGGCCCGCATTCTCTTCGCGGCGCACCACAAAAAGGTCCTGGCCGACGCCCTGATCGTCGTGGCCGCGATGGAGTGCGATGATCCGCGCCGCCGACCCATCGAGAAACAGGCCGAGGCCGACAAGCTCCACGCGCGGTTTCTCACGCCGCTCTCTGACTTCGCCGCCACCCTCCGCCTCTGGCGCTGGTATCACGAACAGACCGCCGGTGCCTCACAATCACGCGCACGCCGTCTCTGCAAGGACAACTTCCTCTCCTATCCGCGCATGCGCGACTGGATCGATCTGCGCAGCCAGCTCGAACGCCTCTGCACCGAGCTGCAACTCGACGTCACCACCGCATCCGGCGGCGACAACGGCCTTCACCGCGCCCTGCTGACCGGCCTGCTGGGCAATCTCGGTAAACGCGACCCCGAAATCGGCGACTATCGTGGTGCGCGCGGGATCCGCTTCTCAATCTTCCCCGGCTCGGGTCTCGCCAAGCTTAAAGAGACGAAACCGACCCCGCCCGACCGCACGAAACCATCCACTGCTAGCCGACGTCCCAACGTGCTTTCGCGCGATTGGATTCTGGCGGGCGAACTGGTTGAAACCTCGCGCCTCTTCGCGCGAACCGCCGCGTGTATCGATCCGTCGTGGATTGAACCCATCACCAAACGGTTCTGTAAGTCCAGCTACCACTCTCCATCTTGGGATGAGCGGCGCGGCTTCGTGCGCGTCCGGGAGCGCGTCACTCTTTTCGGGCTTGTGCTGGTCGAAGGCCGCACACGCGACTACAGCCGTATCGAACCGATCGAAGCGCGCGCGATCTTTATCCGTGAGGGTCTTATCGCCGGTGCCTTCCCCAAGCCGGTGCCGCCCTTCCTCAGGGACAATCTCGCGCGTATCCGTACCCTGCTCGACGCCGAAGAAAAGATGCGCCAGCACGGTGCGCTCTTTGACCCGGAGAGCGCCTTTGCCTTTTACGACACCCGCCTGCCGCCGGAGCTGTGCAGTGCCGCCGACCTGCGCCGCTGGCTGCGCGAACATGCGGATGCGGCAGACACGCTGACCATGACCGAAGCGGATCTGCCGCCCGTGCGCGACCTCTCGCAGATGTATCCGGATGCCGTCACGCTCTCAGGCAACCGCCTCGCCCTGACCTATCGCAACGCGCCCGGCGAGACGGACGACGGCATCACCTGCACCGTGCCGGCCGCCATCCTGCCGCTGGTCGCGGCATGGCGCAGCGAGTGGCTGGTGCCCGGATTGCTGGATGAAAAACTGTGCTGGATGATACACGTCCTGCCGACCCGTTACCGCCGCCTGCTGCAGCCGATTGACGAGACGCTGAGCATGTGCCGCAGCTATCTTCAGCCCGGACAAGGCCCGTTGAACGTGGCTTTTTCGGATGCGCTGTACACCGCGCGCAACATCCGTGTGCCGACTGACTATTGGAACGAAGACGCGATCCCCGATCACCTGCGCATGCGATTCGTGGTTCAGGATGAGACGGGACGCGAACTGGGCAGCGGGCGCAACATCGCCCTGCTGGTCAAGCTCTTCGCGCCGCGCAACGAGGGCGCAAGCGCTGCCGTGCAGACGCCGGACCTGCGTTGGCAAAAGGACGGCCTGACGCAATGGGATTTCGGCGCGCTGCCCGCGCAAATCGACGCGGGCAAGGCGGGCTGGTCGCTCATTCACTATCCGGCCTTGGTCAATGCTGGCGACACCGCATCGCTGCGCTTGTTCGCAACGTCCGCCGAAGCCGCCGCCGCTCACGACAAAGGCGTATGCCGCCTGATCGCAATCGCACTCGGCAAAGAGTGGAAGCGCGTGACGCAACCGCCGTCGCTACCGTTCGATGTCGCCGCATATCTCAAGCAACTCGACATGAGCGCCGAATCCCTAGGGAAGGAACTCGGCCGTGCCGCGTTGCACGAGACGTTCACCGAGGGCCGTCCACCGATCCGCGACGCCGAGACCTTCCAGGGGCGCCTCACCGCCGAACGCGGGCGTCTGCATGGCGTACATCTCGCGCGCACGCGGTTGACAGTTGCAATCCTGCACGCCGCCCGCGACGTAGAGCGCGATCTGCTGGCGGCCACGCTGCCGACCGAGACCCAAGAGGATCTGGCCGAACAGTTGGCATGGCTGATCTTCCCGGGATTCGCGGAGTCGATCCTGTCTGCCCGGTTTCAACATCTGCCGCGCTATCTCGAAGCCTGCCGCGTACGCATCCAGCGGGCGCAGGGCAATCCGCAAGGCGACCTACGTAAACTCAACGACCTGCAACCGCTCTGGCAGCGCTACACGGACTTCATCGCGCTCGATGAGCCGCCGCGCCACGATCCCGTCCAGTTGACCGAATACCGCTGGCAGATCGAGGAATTGCGCGTCTCGCTTTTCGCGCAAGAGCTGCGCACGCCCGCGCCGGTCTCGCCCAAGCGGCTGGATGCTCTGTGGCGGCAGGTGCTGTTGCCGTTTGAGAAAGGTCTCTAACTGTGATACAGTCGCATCATGAATACTGAATTTTCAAAGTCGATCCGCCTCCTCTTGGTCTCGGCCACCGTTGCCTGCTCCATATTTGCCCAGAACGCCCCCGGACAGAAACCGCGCCTCAATCGCTTCATTGAACTCATGGAAGCGAATCAGCCTGCGTTCGGCCTGTTTTCCTCGATTGTCTCCACGCGCAACGGTTCGGCGATGGCCGGAAGTGGGCTGGACTTCGTCATTGTGGATCTGGAACATACTCCTTATGACCTGACCCGGCTGGAGGGTTACCTGCTAGGAATGATCAACAAAGCCGAAATCCTTAAAAAAGGGAATCTCCAACCCAGCGTGGTGCCATTTGTCCGTGTGCCTGCAGCCGGACGAGAGCAACTCCAATTCATCATTAAGCAGGTGCTGGACTTGGGGCCTTTTGGCCTGGTGGTGCCGCATGTCGATACTGCAGCAGATGCGCGTGCGATGGTTCAGGCGAGCCGATTCCCCCAAGTGCAGGGCGTTGCCGATTTCGAGCCGGCGGGCAAGCGTGGTGTCGGATATGGTTGGGCCGCACGTTATTGGGGCCTTTCCGGAGCCGATTATGGCGAACGCGCCGACCTCTGGCCGCTTGATCCGCAGGGTGAATTGGTCCTCTGGCTTATGATCGAGACCCGTGAGTCGGTGGACAACGTGTTAGAGATCGCACGCACTCCCGGTGTGGGCGGACTCTTTGTCGGCCCTTCGGATCTCGCCTTATCTCTTGGCGTTCCCTTTGATGACGCCGCAGTAGAAACCGCAATTGAAAAAGTACTCGCGGCAGGTCGGCAGGCCAAGGTTCCTGTCGGCACCCTATGTCCGCCCAATCAGGTCGAGCGGAGACTTGCCCAAGGATTCCTCTTCCTCGCCGTGGGCGGCGACGGCGGAGTATCCGGCAGTGTGACCGAGGCGGTGCGCCGGGGACGCGCGTTCAGATCTAAATAGGCATTCAGATAGCGATACCGATTTCGATCCCGATGCTCGGCAAGTCGGGAGAAAGCTTTGCCCGACGCCTGTCTTTGCATCGCATTGTGGAACTTGGTACACTGGACGCGGGACAATGAAAGGGGAGTTTATGAACATCGGTAGAATCACGGTCTTTGCGGTTTCGTTGCAACTCGCGTCTTTGACGCTGCTGGGACAAGTCAACCTGCTGACCAACGGACATTTCGAGGTGGGCGAGAAGACTCCGGTCGGCTGGACGCTGGCTAAGAAAGGCGGCGATTGGTTGCGCACAGAGGGCATCGACGGCAGTGCGTGCATAGCGGTCAGCGGCGACGGAGAGGGCGACAATGCGTGGCTGTCGGCCCCGGTGGCGTTCAAGCCCGGTCATCTCTACCGGCTCTCTTTTTTGGCGCGTGCCGGTGAGGCAAGCGGTGGGACCGCAGTCAGCGGACCGTCGTTCGCGAACGTGGATGTCGGCGTGCCGAGTACGACGTGGCGGCTCTACGAGCATGTTTTTGCGGTGCCGGTGCGCAAGGAGCAGTTGACAGCACCGGTGCGCCTCGGCCAGTGGCACGTAAAGGGGCAGATCTTTTTTGATGCGGTGCGTGTCGCGCCGGTGATCGCGGTGCATACACCGCTCGGCGAGTCCGCGCTGGGCGAAGGAGAACGGCGTGATGGCCGTCGCTACCGCTTCAACGCGCCGCTGAACGGCGAAGGACGTAACCACAGCCGTCCGCTGTTGGGTTTCACGGCGGGCTTCAACAGCGACCGCTGGTGTTTCGGCGAGGGGAGCTTCGTGACCTACCGACATGATGGCGGCGGGCGTCCGTTGCTCAACGGCATGATCGAGGTGAACAGTGGTTACTATGTCTCGGGGCGGTTGGTGATCGATGCCTCGAAGGACGGCAAGGCGTGGGAGCATGTAGGACAGCTCACTAACAGCGGCGCGGTGAAGATCGACCTGCCCGCCACGTTGTTCCCGGCCGAATTGCTCTGGGTGCGGTTGCGCGGTGCGAAGTCGCCTTGCAACCTGCAGGTGCACGGATACCACTTTGAGGGCGATGTTGAGGACGATCCGATTACGCTCACAGGCTCGACGCGATATATCGAAACCGAAGCCCATGAGCCGCGCGTGCGGGTGACAGTGCGAGGCGTGGGTGAGGCGCTGCCGGGCGGTGCCAACCAAGTGGACCTGCGTGTGCAAAATGCGACCGGCGCACCCTTGGAGACACAGGCGCGCGTGATCTTTTCCCATCCGGGCGATGTTCCACGTACCAATGCGGTCGATGTGAGTTTTCCCGGCGGCGGTGCTTATGACGTGCAAATCCCTTACGAGGTACCAGGGGTCGGCCTGTGGCAGATGGCCGTCGAACTGGGCGACGCCTTCACGGCGCGTAGCTCGATCCATGTGCCGGAGTTCTACGATGACAGCTATGGCGAGTTGCTGCCGTCCAACCACCCCGCACTCAATCTCTGGCGCGCATCATCGGGCTGGAAAATCCCCGAATACCGCGCGCTGCCGCGCCAGATCGCCAAGGCGTTGTCGCTGCGGCTGGCCGCAAATGAGATGGAGGCGGTACAGTTGGTGGTCGCGCCGAATATCGCGCTCACAAATGTGACGGTGTCGGTGTCTGACTTGCGATCTGGTTCGCATGTGATTGATGCGGGGCAGATCCAAGTGCTGCAAGTCGGCTATGTGCCGGTGACGCACAAGACCGACCGCACCAGTACCCTCGCAAACTGGCCGGACCCGCTGCTGCCGCAGACCGCATCGACGATTCTGCCGCCCGGCCGCCAGCAACCGTACTGGATCCGCGTCAAGGCGCCACGTGATGCCGCCCCCGGCATCTACCGCGGCACGGTCACGGTCCAGGCGGACGGCGTGAGCGTCACAGCGGGGCTGAATGTCGAAGTCTACGGCTTTGCGCTACCCGACACGCTGACCTGCGAAACCGCGTTCGGCTTCGGCCCGTCAACCGTCTGGCGCTACCATGGTGTACGCGAGCCGGAGCAACGCCGCACCGTACTGGACGCCTATCTGCGCGCGCTTGGCGAACACGGCATCTCCGTCTACAACCCCGCGCCATTGGATGGCTGGAGCGTAAGCTGGACGGGCGCGAACCCCTGGCAGGGCGGACGCATCGTGACAGATGTGAAAGCAGAGGGCAAGGGGTCGCTGCAGATCGTGGACGACAGCCCGAGCGCTAACGTGAGCGCGCGCTATCCCCACGCGGTCGCGTTGCCCGAGAAGGGGTTCAAGATCACGTTCATGCACCGCACCGACGTCCCCCACCCCTTCCTTTTCTCGATCAACTATCTGGGGGCGGACGGCAAATGGATGCCGGGGCGCAACACAGATATCCGCGTGAATGGCACCCCAGAGTGGCAGCGTTTTGAGACGGTGTACGCCAAATTCCCCGCCGGTGCTAAGGCGTGCCACTTCACCCTGTATGCGGCCGAATACAAAGAGCCGGGGGTGACCACGGGCACGCTGTGGGTGGACGCGCTCTCCGTGGTGGATGCGGAGACCGGCAAGAAGTTGGTAGCGGGCGGCGACTTCGAGCCGCTGGACGTTGCCGCCATGACGCCGGTGTTTGACTGGACGCGCTGGGACGCCGCGATGGAGCATGCCTTCGAGGTGTACCGCATGAACACCTTCCGGATAGGGATACACGGGCTCGGCGGCGGCACGTTTCATTCGAGGTATGAGCCGACCTTCATGGGTTACCCGGAAACCGCGCCCGAGTACGACATCCTGTTCGGCAAATATCTGCGTGGGATCGAGGCGCACCTCAAGGAGAAAGGCTGGCTGGACAAAGCGTTCGTCTACTGGTTCGATGAGCCGGATCCCAAGGACTACGCATTTGTGATGAATGGGTTCCAAAAGCTCAAGCGCCATGCGCCCGGTCTGCGCCGCATGCTGACCGAGCAGGTCGAAGAAGAGTTGGTCGGCGGCCCCAATCTCTGGTGCCCGCTGACACCGTCGCTGAACGTGCCGGGCGCGGAGGAGCGGCGCGCGGCGGGCGATCAATTCTGGTGGTATGTCTGCTGCGGGCCGAAGGCGCCGTACGTGACCGAGTTCATTGACCACCCCGGCACAGAGATGCGCTTGTGGCTGTGGCAGACATGGGCGGAACGTGTCACCGGCATTCTCATCTGGGAGACGGTGTACTGGACCAGCAACGCTGCGTATCCAGATCCGCAAGAGCCGCAGAACCCGTATCTGGATCCGATGAGCTGGGTGTCTGGATACGACTTCAAGCCTGGCACCAAGCAAGCGTGGGGCAATGGCGACGGGCGCTTCCTCTATCCGCCCCTTGCTGCGGCGAACGGCAAGCCGACGGCGCCGGTACTGGATCCGCCGGTCATCAGCTTCCGCTTGGCGATGCTGCGCGACGGCCTTGAGGACTACGAGTATTTCGTGATACTGAAACGCCTGCTCGCGGAAAAGGGCGCAGGTCTGACACCGCGCGAGCGTGAGAATCTCACAGCGCTGCTGACGGTACCGACCGATGTCTCCGCCAGCCTGACGAGTTTCACGACTGATCCGGCACCGATGGAGACGCACCGCGACAAACTGGCTAGAGCGATTGTGATGCTGCTGAAGCGGTGAGAGGAGAAACCCAAAAAATGACAGGCCAAGGAGGATGGATGAAGCGAAAGATCGGAAGTGTGGTGGCGGGAGTATGTGCGGCAGGCTGTGTGATGGCTGCGTCGCCCTTCGAGGGCGCATGGTGCCTGACCTCCCCGTCCGGCGGCGCGGTCTGGATGCACGTGGAGATGAATCAGGGCGCACCATCCGTCAAAGCCATGTGGGAGATCGGCGGCGTCGAGCCGATCAAGCAAGCCGCGCTCGAAGGCGAAGTGCTCGTCATGGAGCGACCGCACGACCGCTGGTATATGACGGCCAAGGGCATGCGACGCGACATCCTCGGGACCGACACACTGCGCGCGACCGTACAGGGCGACGCCATGACGATCGAACTGGCGCGCGCACTCAAAGACGGCACCCGGCTGCCCGTGCAAACGATGCGCGGCAAGCGGCAAGCGCCGCTACCGCCCCGCCCTGATCTGGCGACGTTGCGTTTCGCTGAGCCGATCGCGCTTTTCGACGGCCAGAGCCTGTCGGGATGGCGCTTGACAAATCCCGCCGACAACAACGCCTGGTCGGCGCGCGACGGCATGCTGGTGAACACGCCGCAATTGGAAGAAGGGCCGACGGCAAAACAGTTCGGCAACATCCGCACCGACCGCGAGTTCGAGGATTTCCGTCTCACGCTGGAAGTCCGGTTGCCGAAAGGCGGCAACAGCGGCATTTATCTGCGCGGCCGCTACGAGGTGCAGGTGTGCGACTACCACGGCCGGCCACCGAGCTGGGGCGGCATCGGCGGCGTCTACTCCCGCATCGTCCCGCTGGAGAACGCCGCTCGTCCGGCGGGCGAATGGCAGACGTTCGACATCATTTTGGCCGACCGCCACATCACCGTCCGGTTGAATGACCGCCTCGTGATCGACAACCATCCGCTCGAAGGTTGCACCGGCGGAGCCTTGACCTCAGACGACACCCTGCCGGGGCCGATCTACTTCCAAGGCGACCATACATCGGTCGAGTATCGTAACATCATGCTCTATCCACGTATCAAGTGAGAAACAATGGCTGCAAAATCGGCATGGGGATGGGTATTAGCGGGTGTCTGGGCGGCATGTGCCGTAGCATCTGAGCCGTTGTCGGCGCAGCGCCTTGATGCGCTGAGCGCGCGCTACGGCGTTGACACCCTGCGCGAGTATCGTCTGCTCGAACGCGAACGTACGCAGAAACCCCGCACACACAACGGGATTTTTGATGAAGCCGCGCGACGCAACCAAGCCTTCCATCCGCAGGCAACGATTCTGCCGGAAGACCGCGACCCGCTCGACATCGTGTTGCGCCGCACGCGCGCACTGTTCGAGGACCTCGCACGGCGGACCGACCTCGCCCCGCAAGGCGAACGGCTCACCGCCTTGGAGCAAGCAGCCGCACGCGTGCAGCCCGACGCGCTGGAGGCGCAGATCGAACTGCTGCAACGCCTGCTGGCCTTACGCCGCGAAATCGCATTCGCCAATCCGCTGCTGACGTCGATCTCTAAGATTCTGTTTATCACGCGTGAAGCCCTCCCGCCGGACGAGTACCACTGGGGCGTACACATGTGCGACCAGTATTTCGGGTTTCACGCCACGTTGCATGGCACCACACAGGGGAACGGCCTCTATGTGCTGGAGGCACCTTGGTCGGCGCGGCCGCACGCGCGCAACCTGCTCGCCGAATCAACGGTCGTGGCGGGACCGCGCCGCGGCGAACGCTTGGAAAACGGTGGCTTTCTCGCGCCGGACGTATCGTACGACGGCCGGCAGATTCTCTTCGCCTACACCGACGGCGACCCCGCGATCCGAGTCTGGAACACACGCACGACCTTTCACATCTTCCGCTGCAACGCCGATGGCTCCGGCCTCGTGCAGCTTACGGACGGCCCGATGAACGATTTCGATCCATGCTGGCTGCCGAACGGGCGGATCGCCTTCATTTCAGAACGGCGCGGTGGCTTCGGCCGTTGCCACCGGCGCGAGGTCCCCACCTTCACACTGCACAGCATGTTCGATGATGGCTCGGACATCGTGGCCCTGAGCGCTCACGAAACCAACGAATGGCAGCCGAGTGTCGACAACAACGGCATGATCGTTTACACGCGCTGGGATTATGTGGATCGCGGCTTCAATCAGGCGCACCACCCTTGGATCACCTACCCCGACGGACGCGACGCACGTGAGTTGAACGGCAACACGCACCTTTCGGAACGTACCGCGCCGCACATGATCATGGACATCCGCGCGATCCCCGGGTCCTCCAAATACGTGGCCGTTGCCTGTGGGCACCATACGGAAGCGCGCGGGTCGCTGATCGTGATCGACACCTCGGTAGCCGACGACGGCGCGATGTCGCAAATCCGGCGGCTCACGCCTGACCAACTGTTGCCGGAGGCGGAGTTTTACGATTGGCAGACGGCCAAGGGATCGGCCGCCTACGCTTCTCCATGGCCGCTGAGCGAAACGTATTACCTGTGCGTGTACGACGGCAATGCGAACTCCCAGTACGGCGCGATCGACTGTTCAAAGCGGCGTTATGCGGTGACGCTGCTGGATGCCTTCGGCAACAAGATACCGCTTTACACGCATCCGCAGATCTCCTGCCTCAGTCCGATGCCGCTACACGCGCGGCCCCGCCCGCCGGTGCTGACGCATGGCACGTTGGTGGGGCGTCCCTGTCTGCCGGACGGCACGAAGCCCGCGCCGGTGTCGGATGAACAGTTGCCAAAAACCGCAACCATTGGTCTGGTGAACGTCTACAACTCGCGGCGGCCATTTCCAGAAGGCACGCGCATCGCGGCGTTGCGCGTGTGGCAGATCCTGCCGAAGCTCAAACCGATGGTCGGCGAACCACGGCTCGGTGTTTGCGACCAGACCCCCGGACGGCAATACCTCGGGAGCGTACCGGTCGAGGAGGACGGCAGCGCACTCTTCGAGGCACCTGCCGGAGTTCCGATCCTCTTCCATGCAGTGAACGAACGCGGCGTCGCCGTGCAGGGCATGCGCAGCGTGACCTATGTCGCGCCCGGCGAGACCCTGATGTGCAACGGCTGCCACGAAGCGCGTACCGGGGCGGCCATGAGCGGACTGCGCGCCGCCGCCTCGCCGCTGGCCATGCGGCGTCCGCCATCGCGCCTGACCGCGGGGCCGGACGGCTCCAATCCCTACAACTATCCCCGGCTGGTACAGCCGGTACTTGACGCCAAGTGCGTCGGCTGTCACGGTGAAACGCGCAAAGCCTCGATGCCGGATCTGCGGCGCGGCGATCCGGGCAAGAACCGCTTCGCATTCTTCACCTCGTTTTACAGTCTGGTGCCCTATCTTCAGTATTTCACCCATGCCTACCGCGGCGACTGGTCCAAAGTCGGCGTGCAGCGCGACGCATTCGTACCGCCGCACACCGAACCGGGCAAGTTCGGCGCGATGGCCTCACCCCTGCACACGCTTCTGGAAAAGGGGCATCACGATGTCGTGTTGACGGCGGAAGAACGGTTGCGGCTGCTGCTCTTCATGGATTCAAACGCCTCATACTTCGGTCACGATCACAACATCGCGGCACAAGCCCGTGGCGATCGCGTTCCCCCGGTTTTACAATGATTGCTAGGCAGGATATGATACTCCTCGAAGCCCATCACGTGCCTGCGCGTGTTCGCTGTGTTCGCTGGCCCCAATGGAACTGACAAAAGAAATGAAAAAAACTCTGGCGTTCATCAACGTAGCAACTGCGATCGTCATCATGTGCTTGACGATTTGGACGGCATTGTCTCTAGGCTTCATTGGCAAGGATGTCGCACCGCTCATCATTGGGGGATCTGACGGCCCAACAGCAATCTGGTTGGCCACGGACAACTTGAATGCGCTTTATGCTCTTCCTGTGCTCTTCTGCGTGCTTCTAATAGCAAACGCTTATGCGCTCTGCAAATCAACCAAAAAAGCCTCAACCGAAGCGTGACCGAACAACCTGCGCCGTGCGGCCGCCGCCCTCCACGGCGCACTATTGGAATCCACTGATGAATAACAAAGACCTCGAATTCTTCCGCTCCAAACGCGCCTTCGTCTGCGACATGGACGGCGTGATCTACCACGGCAATCGTCTGTTGCCCGGCGCAACGGAGTTTGTTGACTGGCTCCACCGCGAAAACAAGGAATTCCTCTTCCTGACCAACAGCAGCGAGCGCACGCCGCGGGAACTCCGCGAAAAACTGAATCGGCTCGGTATCGATGTCGAAGAAAAGCACTTCTATACCAGTGCGCTGGCAACCGCCTCGTTCTTAGCCTCGCAGAAGGCGGGCGGCTCGGCCTACGTGATCGGCCAGCCGGGACTCACCCACGCCCTCTATGATGCCGGTTACTCGATGAATGACAACGACCCCGACTACGTGGTGGTCGGCGAGACGCCCGAGTACACCTATGCACGTATTGTGCGCGCCATCCGCCACGTGCTCAACGGCGCCAAGCTGATCGGCACCAATCCAGATGTCACCGGTCCGATGGAAGAAGGACTGGTACCCGCCACCGGCGCACTCATGGCACCCATCGAACTGGCGACTAACGCCAAGGCCTACTATGTCGGTAAGCCAAACCCCTTAATCATGCGCCACGCACTCAAAAAACTCGGCGTGCAGCGCGAAGAGACGGTGATCGTGGGCGACCGTATGGACACCGACATCATCGCGGGCATCGAGTCAGAGATCGCCACAATCCTCGTGATGAGCGGCGTCACCAACGAGCGCGAAATGCGGCGCTTCGCCTACCAGCCCGACGGCGTACTCGCCGGCGTCGGCGAGATACCTGGGTGATAACCTAACGCGGGCGTAGCCCGCAATCCAATTTAATTAGTTAATTAGCCCGCCGCCCGCGCTTCGCACGGGAATGTAAATGAGGATAACTTTGGCAGTTGCGGTGTAAGTTATAGGCAAGTGACAGGGATGTGCGTTTCTGATGAAAATGAAAAGAGGGAGAGTCGGGAGCGGGCATCCTCGCCGTAACAACGTGCCGTGCAAAAGGGTGTGGCACGGGCATCTTGCCCGCGTTCCATGGTTTCATTTTTTGACATGATTAACATGATTTGGAGGGCGAGTGTCCCCACGAGCCGCCTTCCGCTGTGCGGAAGGAT
>ERZ795052.2268-NODE-2268-length-23741-cov-14.880478_pt1 | contig 23741 bp, 23 predicted proteins | sample MGYA00375136_ERZ795052 | MGnify/ENA primary metagenome ERZ795052 (study PRJEB30181, sample SAMN05720156) | activated sludge metagenome | isolation source: Anaerobic digester | place: Japan | collected 2015-05-26 ... | reverse complement strand
AGTTCTTCTTCCCGGGGGCCGCCGGTGGTGGACCCATGACTGCAGGCCACATCGTCGGTTTCTATCTGGAGCTGAGGAAGACTTTCAGCCCGGCATCCGTCGTTCATGACCATGTTGCGGTTGCTGAGGTAGGCATCGGTGCCGGTTGCCCTGGTATCCACATGGATGAGACCCTTAAAGACGAGGTGTGCTGAATCCTTAAGGGCAGACTTAAGGGTTGTCCTGCTGGTGCTGTTTTTACCGAAATGATGGGTTAAAAGGGTATGCACCCGCTTAGTCCGGTTCCGGGCTCCATAGGCTCCCGCATAGTCCAACACTGCCCCATCCCCTTTAATCACAGCCTCCGTATGGTAGGTCCCTTCCCCTTCGTCAAGGATGAGTTCTGTGAGCTTTAAACTGCTCCGCTCTTCCAGCACTATGGAAGTGGTTACCTGGTTTTGTACCGCAGCAGGGAGGGCTGATATGATGAGGAGTTCCAGGCTGCCGCCCGCTTCGACCTGTATCGAAAGTTCCCGGCTCGCCTGGTTTTTTATGAAATCTTTTGTTTTCTGATCAAAGCGGAGGGTCAGCTGTTTGGTTTCATGGGACGCCACCGGGATACGAATGGGATCCGTTATTTCATCAATATAATAAACCATCGTGTTGCTCATCCTACGGAGCCCTCCATTTCAAGTTCTATGAGCCGGTTCAGCTCGACCGCATATTCCATCGGCAATTCTTTTACCAGGGGATCGATGAACCCGTTCACAATCATTACCGCCGCTTCCTCCTCGGTAAGACCCCGGCTCATGAGGTAAAAAAGCTGGTCTTCGCTGATTTTGGAAACCTTTGCCTCGTGTTCCATGGATGCATCTTCGGAACGGATATCCATGACGGGGTAGGTGTTGGATTTAGATGTTTCATCCAGAATGAGGGCGTCACACTCAACCTTGGATTTGATGTTGTGAAGGCCCGCTTCCATCTTTACCATACCCCGGTAACTTGCGGTGCCTCCGTCCTTGGAAATGGATTTGGAGGTGACCACACTGGATGTGTTGGAAGCAAAATGGAATATTTTTGCTCCCGTGTCCTGCTCCTGCCCTTTGCCGGCAAAGGCGATAGAGAGGACTTCTCCCCGGGCGCCTTCGCCCATAAGGAATATGGCGGGGTATTTCATGGTGACCTTTGAACCGATGTTGCCATCGACCCATTCCATGACTGCGTTTTCATAGGCGAAGGCCCGTTTGGTAACCAGGTTATACATGTTGCTGGACCAGTTCTGCACCGTGGAATACCGGATACGGGCATTTTTTAAGGCAATAATTTCAACCACCGCTGAGTGGAGGCTGTCCTTGGAGAATACCGGGGCGGTGCAGCCTTCGATATAGTGTACAAAGGAGCCTTCGTCCGCAATGATGAGAGTCCGCTCAAACTGTCCGAAGGCCTGGGAATTGACCCGGAAATAGGCCTGCAGGGGGATATCCACATGTACTCCTGGAGGGACATAGACAAAGGAACCGCCCGACCAGACTGCACTGTTCAGGGCAGCGAATTTATTGTCATCCGGGGGAACGATGGTGCCGAAAAATCGTTTTACAATATCCGGATGTTCCCGGACTGCGGTTTCCACGTCGGAAAAGAGGACTCCCTTCTTTTCCATGTCCTGGCGGATGTTGTGATAGACCATCTCCGAATCGTACTGGGCGCCAACACCGGCTAAAAACTTCCGTTCTGCCTCGGGGACTCCAAGCCGTTCATAGGTCCTTTTAATCTCCTCGGGCAATTCATCCCAGGAACGGGAGGAGCCTTCGGTCGGTTTGGCATAATAGGTCATATCATCGAACCGGAGCTGGGAAAGGTTGCCGCCCCAGCTTGGCATGGGGAGCCGCTGGAACAGTTCCAGGGAACGCAGCCGGAACCGGCGTATCCATTCAGGCTCGTTTTTAGCTTCGCTGATTGCGAGCACCGTTTCCCGGGTAAGACCCTGTTCAGTTTTTACAATAGATCTGTCCGGCATGGCAAAGCCAAAGCGTTCCTCATATCCGGTTCCAATTTGTTTTATATCCTGATGAAGGTCCTGAAGAACCGCGGCTTCAGCTGGCATAGACGGCCTCCTTTACGGTGCCGGAAAGGCGGCGCACCCCTTCATAACCATCCTTTTCCAGAAGTTCGACAAGCTCAAAACCGCCTGAGGCAGCGATATGGCCCCGTTCCAGGATGTGGACCGCATCGGGCTTTACCAGGTCCAGGAGCCGGCGGTAATGGGTGATGACCAGTGCAGAAAAACCGGGGCCCCGCATTTTGTTAATGCCCGCCGCAACGATTTTCAGTGCATCCACATCGAGCCCTGAATCGGTTTCATCGAAAATGGCAAAGCGGGGTTTCAGAGTAAGGAGCTGGAGTATCTCCATCCGTTTTTTTTCACCGCCGGAAAAACCGTCATTGAGATAACGATTTACAAAGGAGGGGTCAATCTCCAGGAATGCCAGGTTTTGTTTGAGTTCTGTCAGGAAGGCCGATGCATTCTTAGGCGGGTCCTTGCGAAGGTCAGCAATACGCTTTAAGAATTTGGAAACCGTGACCCCGGGAATTTCCGCTGGATACTGAAAGGCAAGGAACAGCCCCCGCCGGGCTCGTTCGGATACGTCCAAATCGAGGAGCGATTCACCATCCAAGGAAATGGCTCCTTTGAACAATTGATACCGGGGATGTCCCATCAGCACATTCGCCAGGGTACTTTTCCCATGACCGTTGGGGCCCATCAATGCATGAACTTCTCCGTCGGGGACGTAGAGGTTCAAATCCGAAAGTATGACCTTAGATTCAAGGCCGGCCTGTACATTGTCTATTCGTAAACCCTTCATAATTCCTCCTACCAGATGGGGTACCCTAAATCCAGCCGGACTTCATCTGAAGCCCGGTTGGGGTTCCACATGGGGTCCCATACGATGTTTGCTTTAATGGTATTAAGCCCGGTTTTTTCCCGCAGGGTTAGCACTATATCGGTCCTCAGCTGTTCGCCGATGGGACAACCCGGGGATGTGAGGGTAAAATCCACCTCTATCCATTCACCCTTCTGTTCTGCCCGGTAAACGAGGCCCAGGTCGACAATGCTATACCCCAGCTCGGGGTCTTCCACGGTTTGTAACATGTCCAGGAGCTCCTGCTCCGTATAGGTGCTTGCCATATATGCTACTAATTTAGTAATATTAAGATATAAATTCAAGCCCTAAGACCGTGCTGATATATGAAATATGGCTGCTCCGGGCTCAGAAACAAGACACTATTTGAGGTACCCATGAAAGCGTTGGTGGTTTTGGCATATCCCCGGAAACAGGGATTCAACAGGGCAATTGCAGATCAGGTGCTGGATTATTTACAGAAGGACCCTGCGGTGCAGTTCGACTTTATCGACCTCTATGAGGATCACTATGATCCGGTGCTGAGTGAAGATGAAATACCCCGGAAATTCAGTTTTGATGAAAAGACGCTCCGGTATCAGCAGCTTATAAAAGAGGCAGACCGGGTTGTCTTTATCCACCCCGATTGGTGGGGCGGACCGCCGGCAATACTGAAGGGCTTCCTGGACCGGGTATTCCGCCCCGGTGTGGCCTATGGTTTTCGGGAAGCGGATTTTAAAAATGCGGAAAGCCCCGGTCTTTTTACTGACAAGCGGTTTGATGTGTTTATAACTACCGACGCTTTGGATCCCGATTCCGAATTTGCTTCCCGGAACTCTGTAGCGGAAGATCAAGCTCCGAACCAATCCATTCCGGTTTCTTCCGGTAAGCATCGGTCCTCTTCCTGGCCTACAGCCCGGGTATGGAAGGAACAGGTCCTTGAGTTCTGCGGGGTTAAAGATGCACGGATCCATATATTCTGGAATCTCCGGGGCAGTACCTATGGGGAGCGGAAGGCCTATCTGGATTCCATAGCAGGCCGTATGCTATAAAATCCTGGTGAACCTTATACTATTTAGAGAAGACGAAACAGGAAAACCACTCCCTAAACGGGATGAGAGAACCATTCATCTTATAAAGGTTCTTCATAAAAGGATGGGGGACTCCTTTGATGCAGGCCTTTTGAACGGTCCCCTTGGTCAGGGTAGAATTATTGCCCTTGAGCCCGATGGTTCTATCCGGGTGGAACTCCAATTAGACAGGCCAGCCCCAGAGCGGCATCCATTACGGGTAGCGGTAGGTTTTCCCCGGCCGATACAGCTGCGGCGGCTTCTTCGGGATCTTTCGAGCCTGGGTGTTTCTCATATAGACCTGCTTGCTACAGAGCTGGGAGAAAAATCCTATCAGGATACGACCCTTCTCAGCGACGGCGGGGCTGAACAGGCCCTGATTGAGGGGGCCATCCAGAGCCGGGACACAACACTGCCGATTCTTGCCTCATATCCCTCCCTGCGGACCTGGCTTGCCGCTAAAGCCTGGGAGGCCGCGAAACCCTGGCTGGTCGCGAAACCCTGGCTGGTCGCGAAACCCTGGCTGGTCGCGAAACCCTGGCAGTCCGCAAAACCCTGGCTTGCCGCGAAACCCTGGCTGTCCGCGAAACCCTGGCTGTCCGCGAAACCCTGGCTTGCAGCTAAACCCTGGGAAGCTGCGAGACCCTGGGAGGCCGGCAAAGGGCCGTCGGAGACTGACGTTCATCCAGTGACTGCCGGTCAGTCGGTGAAACTTGCTCAGGATGCTAATAACGTTCAGTCCGTGAATGCCATTCAGACTGTAAACGAGACTCAACCTGCGGTGCTGCTCTTAGCGCCCGATAATGTTCGTCCTGTGGGGAGTATGGCTGAGCTCCCCTGCAGTCCCGGGGCTGAGGCTGTACTGGTAATCGGTTCAGAGCGGGGCTGGTCGGAGTCTGAACGGGCCCAGCTCGAAGCAGCGGGCTTTTTGCGGCTATCCATGGGGAGCCGGGCCCTCCGCACCGAAACTGCCTGTGTGGCGGCCGCAATTCTGGCTCTGGAAAAAATCGGCGCACTCCGGTAGTATGCCCAGTACTATGAATCAAGATCAGGTTAAACAACAGCTCCTTGCCATCGAAGATGCCCCATTGGATTTTTCTGTTATTTTTTCGGGAAAACAGAGTAAAAAAGTTAACGGCCTTTATAAACCAGAAAGCCGGGAAATCATCATCCATAACCGGAACTTTAACGATGACAATCTCATGCTCTATACGGCTATCCATGAATATGCCCATCACCTTCACGCCTGCAGCAGGGGCGGAAAGCTGGGAGCCCGCTCCCACACCGCTGAGTTCTGGGCCATCCTGCACGGCCTTTTGCAGAAAGCTGAAGCTGCTGGGATCTATAAAAATGTTTTTGCATCCTCCCCCGAATTGGAAGAACTGACCGAACTGATACGCAAACAATATATTTACCAGAACGGTAACCTCATTAAGGACCTGGGAAAGCACCTCCTGCGGGCCCAGCAGTTATGTCTGGAAATTGGGGGCCGGTTCGAAGACTATGTAGACAGGGTGCTCTGTCTTCCCCGAACCGCCGCAAAGGTGGCGATGAAGATGTACCAGTACAATCTGAACCCTTCCATAGGGGCAGAAAACATGAAAATTGTGGCTGGTATCCGCAATGAAGAACAACGGATGGCCGCTGAAAGTGCCTTGCTTTCGGGAAAAAGTCCCGATGAGGTGAAGGTTCAGCTTGCCAGGAAGGCTGCCCCTCAGGATCCTAAGGAACAGCTGGAAAAGGAAAAAATTCGGCTGGAACGGACAATCCAGTCTCTGCAGAAACGCCTGGAAGAGGTCGAAAGGGAACTGGAAACGGTGTAGTTATACATCTTTTATGCCGATACTAGTAGCACCATGCACAGTCATTTCCGCATCAAAGTAAGTCTGGTTTTATTATGTACCCTTATTGTTTCTGGCAGGATTTCACTCTTTGCTATTGATAGCGCTCTTATTCCGCCCCCATCGGATTCTCCTGGTCCAGCGCCGAAAAAAAGTGAACCCATCTTTCCGGCTCTGTATTTGAATGAAACCCTGCAGGCTCTTGAAACTCAGGAACAGGCCCGTCCCTATGGGGTTCCCAGCTTTGAAGAGTTTGTTCGCCGTGGGCGGCGCATTTCGGATTATCAATCCATTTTGTTAAACAATGATGTTCTTGCCTTTTATGGCAGCCCCCTCTCTAAGCGGATGGGTATTTTAGGAGTCTATCCTATTGATGAATTATATGTTCGCTTAAAGAATTTGGGGCAGGAATATGATGCCCTGAATGGTAATAGGGGGATAAAGCTTGCCTTTTATATCATCTATGGCACCGTTTGGCCCGAGGGTGAAATAGGGATACTGCGGGATTCGGTGCTTAAACCATACATTGAATTTGCCCTGCAGAATGATATGCTGGTATTTCTAGATCATCAGATTGGCAAGTATGGGGTGGTTGATTCCTTAAAAAAGATGCTCCCCTATTTAGTATATCCTAATGTACATCTTGCCCTGGACCCGGAATGGCGGACAACCTTGCCGATGAAAGAAATCGGTTCCGTAAGCGCCCAGGAAGTAAATCAGGCTCAGGAAGCTATGGAAGCCTACATGCTGGCCAATGACATCCCCGGTGAGCGGATGCTGGTTATCCATCAATTTAACTGGAAGATGATTCAGCAGCGGGAACAGGTCCGCACCGATTTTGCCCGGGTACGGCTGATCCATTGTGCCGATGGTTTCGGCCCGCCGGCAATGAAAAAAGCGTCTTATGATTACAATGCCTTGGCAAAGAATATGCCTGTAAAGGCTTTTAAATTGTTTTTTAAATCCGGAGTTCCTGGAGCAGGTTTTGATGAACCGCTACTTTCTCCTGCCCAGGTCTTGAACTTGGAACCCCGTCCCTATATGGTGATGTACCAGTAAGGTATAGAATGGCTTAGCCCTCGCGAGCCAAGCTGTTTCTATTAACTTAGTACAAAGGGGTTTAATGAGACCCCCACGTCGTAGGTATCGAGGTTTTCGTGCTTTTTAAGCAGGGCAACAACCCAGTAGGTAACCGGTGTCATGAGGGCTTCGATACCGCATTTAAATAGATAATTGGTAAGGACCAGGGTAACAAAAAGTTCCCAGCCGAAAACGCCAAAGAGACTCGCCACAAGCACGAATACGGCGGTATCTACCAGTTCACCCACCAGGGTGCTGCCGATGGTTCGCATCCAAAGGTGTTTGCCCTGCATCCAGACCTTCATCCGGGAGAGCACCGCGGAGTTAGAAAATTCCCCCATCCAGTAGCCTGCCAGGCTTGCCAGGGCGATCCCGCCGGTGCTCATGCCCCCTAAAATGGCATCGTAGGCTTTTGTTCCCGCATAGCCCTCCCATGCTGATTCAGCGGGGAGTCGTTTCAGAACAAAAAAGACCAGGCTTGCCAGGGCCAGAAGCACAAAGCCGGTCCAGATAACCCGGCGGGAGGCTTTAAAACCGTATACTTCGGTGAGTATATCCCCAAAAATGTAGGATAGGGGAAACAGGAGAGTACCGCCATCAAAGGCCATGGGAACACCAAAGAGGGAGAACCCTAAATCTACGATTTTGGCACTTGAAGCAATGTTGCTGATAATGAGCACCGCCACAAAGGCGGCCATGACCAGGTCCAGGTACTTGTAAGAAGTGGTTTGGGAAGGTTGATTCACAAAGAACTCCTTGTTTTGGTAAGGCGGGTAGCGGAGGCGACCGCCGCGGCATAAAAAAAACCGCACCTTCAGCCGCTGAAAGTGCGGTAAGCAAGCTACCATGTAACGCTTTTGTCTTGCAAGACCCTCGAAACTAATGGCTCATGCCCATTTGATAAGACCCGGAATATAGGGATGCACCAGACCCTCGTGTTTCGGCAAAATCCGTACCGTGTGGCCCTGACGTCCCGTGGATTCGTAGGCAATTTTAACCTGGAATTTGTAACAATTCCCGTCCCGGGCGATGGGTTTCATCTCTATACGATGGGAATCTTCTATTTCTCCCTGGTTGGAAATTGAGCCATAATACAGTTCTACGCAAACCTCTTCCGGCGCAAGGCTCCCAAGCTGTACACAGGCTGTTACCGTCACCAGATCCCCCCGCTGCATGACCGGCCGTGCATTGGACTCGACCTTCAGGATTGCGAGCTCATGCCAGGCATTGCGAAGTTTTTGCAGATAGGCTGCGACAGACCTAGATTCCTGATAATTATCTTTAACGAGGCGTTTGTAATTTTTAAGAGCAGGGAAATAGTATTTGTTGGAATAATCCATCAACATCCGGTGGCAGGACATAGACTGGCCAATTTCCTTCATACAGGACTTCATCCGGCGGATCCATTCCCGCGGCAGACCGTCCCGTCCCCTGGTATAAAAGAGTGGAATTATTTCCCGTTCCAGCAGGTCGTAGAGGGCCTTGCTCTCAATTTCGTCCTGCAGGTTTGTATCCTCGTACTGTTCCCCCTGTCCTATGGCCCAGCCGATTTCTGGCTTGTAGGCCTCGTCCCACCAGCCGTCGAGAATGGAACAGTTAAGAACCCCGTTCATTGCGGCCTTCATACCGCTCGTGCCGCTGGCTTCGAGGGGATGTCTTGGTGTATTAAGCCAGAGGTCGGCCCCGCTGGTCATATACTTTGCCATGGTCATATCATAGTCTTCCAGAAAGACTATTTTGCTGACCACATCGTACTTTTCTGCAAAGTGGACAATCTCCCGGATCAGATCCTTGCCGGGCATATCATGGGGATGAGCCTTTCCGGCAAATATGAGCTGAATAGGCCGTTCCGAATCCCGGAGGAGCTTGAGGAGCCGTTCCGGGTCCCGCAGCAGAAGGTTTGCCCGCTTGTAGGTGGCAAAGCGGCGTGCAAAGGCAATAGTCAGGGTGTAGGGGGACAGGGCGTCCTCTGCCTGCTGAATTCGGCTTTCGGTAGCCCCATTCCGCTGCAGCTGCCGCCGTATCCTGTCCCGGGCGAAAGCGACAAGCCGTTCCCGGCGCCGTTCATGGGTCCGCCAGAGCTCTTCATCGGAAATACGGTCCATACGGTTCCAGATGCTCAGATCGGTAGGTTCTTCCTCGAAATGGGGGCCAAAATACCGGTCCAGAAGTTCTACCATGTTATTGGAAACCCATGTCCTGGGGTGAACTCCGTTGGTAACATGTCCAATGGGCACTTCCTGGATGGGCAGTCCCTGCCAGATGTTTTTCCACATTTCCCGGGATACCTTGCCATGCAAACGGGCTACACCATTACAGTAGGCTGCCAGTTTCAATGCCAGAATGGTCATACAGAAGGGCTCCCGGTCATCATCGGGATTTTCCCGGCCCAGGGCAAGAAAGTCCTTCCAGGTAAGTCCCAGCTCCTGAGCCCAGGGGCGGAAGTACTTTTCCATGAGATCGATGCCGAACCGCTCGTTTCCAGCGGGAACAGGAGTGTGGGTGGTAAACACATTGGTGGGCCAGAGGGCCTGCCGGGCTTCTTCAAAACTGAGCTGCTGTTCATGCATCAATTCCCGAATGCGTTCAAGACCCAGGAAGGCTGAATGCCCCTCATTCATGTGGGTTACCGCAGGATTTATCCCCAGGGCCCGCAGAGCCCGGATCCCGCCGATACCGAGGACAATTTCCTGTCTGATTCGGGTTTCCCGATCACCTCCATAGAGGCTTGCGGTAATATCCCTCAGATCGGGGCTGTTTTCTTCTATATTTGTATCGAGGAGGAACAGAGAACTGCGGCCTACCTTAACTTCCCAGATTTGGGCTACTACAATGCGCCCCGCAGCCTCCACCGAAATTTTGATTGGCTCCCCATTTTTATCCAGCTTGCGTTCCACCGGCATGTTGTACCAATCATTTTCCGGGTAGGATTCCTGCTGGAACCCATCTCCATTCAGGTACTGTTTAAAATAGCCCTGCCGATAGAGGAGCCCCACACCCACCAGGGGCAGTCCCAGATCAGAGGATGTTTTCATGTGGTCCCCGGACAGTATCCCAAGACCGCCGGAATAAATAGGCAGGGACACATCCATACCATATTCCATGGAGAAATAGGCAATCATGTCCTTTCGGCTGCCCCTGTACCAGGAGTCCCGTCTTTTATAGTGCTGGAACCGGTCATAGACATCCTTCAGGGCTGCCAGATAGGAGTCGTCCTGAGCCATTTTTTCCAGCCGTTCCTGGCTAACCATGCCGAGCATCCGGGCTGGATTCTGCTGGGATTTCAGCCAGAGGTCATAATCCAGGCGGATGAAGAGCATCACCGCATCGAAATTCCAGGATAACCAGAGATTACGGGCTATTTCCTCAAGCGGCTTAAGAGGAACCGGCAATTTCGGTTTAACGGTATAGGTTGAGATGTTCATGAAATAAGCTTATAAGCTTAGGTTAGTGCTGTCAAATTTTTGGTATGTGACGTTTCGATTGCAGACCGAAAAAGTCGCTCAGTTCTTCCAGGTGGGTGCCGATTAACAGTGAGCCGTAGAGGGTTAAAAAGATGCTTACCGTTATAATCAACATATAAGGGGAATCGCTGGAAAAGGGTAACATACAAAGTCCGATAAAAAGGATAAGGCCCACCACAATCCAGTCTCTGAATGAAACAGGGTTTTGTGCCCCGGGATTTTGCAGCGGGGCTTCCCGGGCGATATGTTCCATTATATTTCGTTCTATACTTGGTGGTACTGAAACAGTTGTATTTTTAGCAAGATTTTGTAGGACCCTAAGTCCCTGTTTAAGCAATCGAGCTTCTCTTCGACAGGATTTGCAGGTTGCAAGATGGATGAAAAGCATGGGGGATCTGAAATATAAATTTTCATTCAGGTCCACAAGTTCAGTAAGACGCTGCTGTGCTTTTTCGCAGTTCATTCCAGACCTCCTTCCATAGTATCTGCCAGTCGTTCCTTCAATAACTGTTTTGCCCTGAAAATATGGGATTTCACCGTATTCAGGGGAAAGGCGGTAATCACCCCAATCTCTTCATAGCTGCAATCATAGAAAAAATATAATTCCAGACAAATCCGGAACCGCTCGGGCAGGGTGCTCATGGCATCCCGAAGGGCTTCCATCGCATATTTCCGCAGGAGCTCCGACTCCACATTATCCAGAGCTGGCGGTTCATTGGATTCTTCTGCTCCTTCTGCCTCATAGGCAAGACTGGTAAATTCCTGCCTCCTCTTCAGGCTGTTTATGCCCGTGTTGTAGGCGATCCGGTAGAGCCAGGTCGAAAATCGGGATCTCCCCTGAAATCCGGATAAACCCGTATAGGCTTTTAAGAATACCTCCTGGGTAAAATCGGCCGCATCGTCGGCGTTCTTAAAAAAACTGAGTCCCAGGGAGAAAACCTGCTGTTGATGCCGTTCAATCAGTATCCGGTATAGGTCCCGTTCTCCTGCCACTATTCGGCTTATAAGGATCTCATCGGCAAGTTCCTTCCCAGATTTCACGGCGCCCCATCGCCGCGTCGGATGCCATAGAACACAATCAATCCTGCACCAAGCGAAAGCGGAATCAGGCCACCCAGAAGGCTATAGCTCAAGCCTTCGATTAAGAAAAAAACAATGCTGAGGGCTAAACCAATACAGGCAAGCAGCAGTCCTGTCAGCAGAGAGAAGGACAGCAGGTCAAAAGAAGGCTTCTGGTACTGTCCAAGCTGGATAAGCAGCATCGTTCGTTTGTGGTGCCATAAGAGATACAGAAAGGCTACCACACTGCCCATAACAATTCCGACAATCGGAACAATGGCTAGCAAAATGTGAACTGCATCGTTGGGTGTCTGGTTCATTCTGGCAAAACGCTCCTTGACGGCAACAGCTTACTGTATACTGTGGGGAAGCAATCCGTCCATAGTATTTGACCCCCGCTTCCTCCAATTGTTGCGAAAATAATGGAGGCTCTTTCAAAACTCAGAGAGTTTTGAAAGAGCAACCTCAGAAATGTGTTATGGTTCGTGCTATAGTAAGTAGCATGAAGAAAAGAAGCATGGTTTTTTCGTTCCTTTTACTTTTGGTCTGCAATTTTTATAGTTTTGGTTCCGGCGGTGCGGAAGGTGCAGCGGGAAAACAGGCTAAACAGGCCAGTACAAGCCCCTGGAAGGACGCACGGATCCTTCCGGTCTATGTGCTCAGTAAAGATGTCAATCGCAATTACATAGAAGGCATGTATATACCCCAGGGCATTGCCGCATATTATCCCAATCAGTTTACAATGAATGGCAAGGAACGGCGTATCCAGTTTGAAAGCCGTTATTCCTACCGAATCCTGGAAAAACACCTTATAAAGGGAGACGTGTGGCTGTATAGTGTTGAAACCTCATCAACCCAAACTGCACCGGCCAACGCAAAAACCTTTACCCTTTATTTTAACCGTTCCGCTCTTATCGCTAACTCAGGTGAAGCGATACAACCCGCAACCTACGCCCTGGAACGGGGCGCCCGGATGTCCGGTTTTACAAGCGGCACCGTTCGGCTTGAGGGGCTCATCTATAATGAAAAGGATGAACAATTTAAAGCTGTGGTGCTGATCAGCCCCTAAAAGGAACTACTCGACGATAAGATAGTCGTTAAAGTACAGGGTTGTGATGCTCCCCAGTCTCAGCATTTTATTAAAGCGGCTTAAAAGTTCAGCCTTAATCGCCTCTTCTCCTGATTTTTTCAGACCTGCAGCGGTCTGGGAAGAAAAGTAGTTGACCGCAATCTGACGGAACTGGGGAATATGGGCACTGAGTTCCTCGGTAAAGGCCCGGTCTTCTTTATTGTAGGGAAACACGATGCTTACAACCACCGCAGCGGGCTTAGGATCTGCAGTCTGGGCCCGGATACGGCCAAGGCCGGAAAAATAGCTTGCTTCTGAAGTCCCTGTTACACCCCCCTGACTGGTCTGCGCCGCCGGGGTGAACTGTTTCTGGGCCGAAAATTTCATCAACCCGTATACACTTCCTATGGCAAGGATTGCAATAAGGGTAAGGAGAATTCCAAGCAATACTAGATAGAGCCGTTCCAGAGGGGTTCCCATAATTCTATTGTATACTGCAATAAAGGGGATAGACAACGGCAATTCTCTGTTTATACTGGTTCTATGGATTATTTTGATGTGGTGGTTATCGGAGGAGGGGGTACGGGGGCAGCAACAGCCTATGACCTTTCGCTCCGGGGTCTTTCGGTTATTCTTTTTGAACGGGGGGAGCTGACCTCGGGTACCACGGGCCGGCATCATGGACAGCTCCATAGCGGGGCCCGGTACGCCCTGGGGGATCCCCATATAGCCCAGGAATGTATGGCAGAAACCCGGATTTTACGGCGTATTGCCAGGGATGCTATCGAATATAATCAGGGACTCTTTTTAGCGATAGATGATGAAGGGGAAGCGTTGACCCCTGATTTTATTGCAGCCTGCCGGGAGGCGGATATCCCCGCCATGGAAGTCCCCGTGCAGCGTGCCCTGGAACTTGAGCGGCGGATTAACCCTAAGACGCGGCGGGCAGTGCTGGTTCCCGATGGGACCATCGATGCCTATAGGTTGGCCATGCGGTTTTTTGCTTCCGCCGTCGCCCGGGGGGCGGTGGTCCGGAATTTTACCGAAGTAATCGGGATAGATTCCTCCCAGGGTGAGGTGCAGGGGGTGCGGGTCCGTCAGATAAGGACCGGTTTGGAACAACGCTATGCCTGCCGGGCTATTGTGAATGCCGCCGGACCCTGGGCAGATAAAGTGGCAGCCCTGGCTCAGCAGGATGTGCCGGTAACTCCAGCGGCGGGGACCATGGTGGCCGTAGAGGGCCGCCTGACAAACATGGTGGTTTCCCGTCTGCGAAGACCCGGCGATGGGGACATCATTGTACCACAGCGGAGGCTTTCCATTATTGGTTCTACCCAGCGCAAGGTTGATGACCCCGATGGGCTGCGTCCGCTTGAGGAAGAAATTTCCTTTCTGCTTTCCAGTGCGGATGAACTTATACCGGATTTCTCTAAACAACCCTTCCGTTCAGCCTGGACCGCCGCCCGGCCTCTGGCGGGCCGCAGTTCAGAGGAGGGGAGGGAAATAAGCCGGGATATATCGGTGATCGATCATGGCAAAACGGGTAATCTCAAGGGATTGTTCACCATCCTCGGCGGCAAAGCCACAACCCTGCGTATCATGGGAGAATTGGTCTCTGATCAGGTAGCCCAATATCTAGATGTTGATGAACCCTGCAGAACCGCCCTCTTTGAGTTGTACCCCTATGATTATTACTGGAGGCTTTCATGAGACAGAGTTTGCGCATTTTGCGGGGCACCGGTGATGATGTACTCCACTATGTCTATGAGGTGGATCTCCCCTCTGGCTCTTCAGTCCTGGATGCCCTTGAGTATATCCGCACCGGTTCAGTACCGGATCTTATGTACCGCCATTCATGCCATCATGGTTCCTGCGGTACCTGTGCGGTTCGTATTAATGGCAAGGAAGTGCTGGCCTGTCTCACGAAACTAGAAGATGTTGCGGGAACTGTCCCGACCATTGAGCCGTTGCAGGCCTTTAAGCATGATAAGGATCTGGCGGTTGAGCCGGGCTCGCTATTCCGTCGTCTTCCAAAGGATGCTGCCAAGCTCAGAATAAGCGAATGGTCTGGTGGCGAAATTAAACGGGATCCGGATCATGAGGAGAACGAAGTCCGGCCCGGCGGCGGCGAAATAAACCGGGACCCATCTCATGAGGCGAACCAGGCCCGGCCCGGCGGCATTGAACATTTTGTTCGCTTTGAAGACTGTATTGAATGTGGCGCCTGTATCTCCGCCTGTCCCGTAACGAAACAAAACTGGTCAGAAGAGTCGCTTGAAATGCTTCCCTTTGTGGGACCTGCGGTGCTGGCCGCGATTCATCGTGAAAGCATTAACAATCCCGAATGGCGGGAAGAAATGTTGGAACTGGCGAAACAGCCAAATGGGGTGGCCGCATGCGAAAAACATTTTAATTGTTCCCGCGTATGCCCCCGGATGGTTGCCCCTGGACGGCATATAGAAGAGCTTCGGAAAGAACTTTTATGATTTTGGTGCTGAGAGGACTGAGTCTACCAGGTGCTGCAAATCGGGGTTAAGGTCGTTTTTCTTTTTCTGAGCTTCCTGGTACACGGTGGACGCTATGTAAAGTAGACCATTTTTATCTTCTACGATAACACTTTCTTCATCTTCTATATTGATGAGCTCCTCTGCCTCTGGTGCCTCTTCTTCTGTCCCGTCTCTAACCTCTTCGAGGATCGAAGGTTCTGTTTTTGCTCCGTTGCTAAAGGGGGTATACATGATTATTTGAGTTGGGCTCTGCCTGATGCTTTCAAGCTCCTCTGCCTCGTCTTGGTTTGGTTCTAGTTCACTTGAAGTTTCATTTTCCTCAGGCAGTGTTTCCAGTTCCTCCATACTTTGAGCTTCCTCCTCTTGCTCAGCTCCCAAGGGTGCTTTGAGCTGGGATAAGAGGGTCTCAAAGGGGGATACGATCTCAAAATTGATGTCCGGAAGCGCAGTCTCCGAAGCTTCAGCAGTTTCTGGGAAGGGTGAAAATTCAATCTCCCTTGCAATTTGATCAATGAGTGTTTCCGTATCGACAGGTTTTGAGCCTGTTTTTTCAGTTGCCTGTAGTTCTACTTCTTCAGGTGACGGGGCTTCCTCTAATTCTGAGATTTCTTCTATCGGTTCATACCCTTCTGGTAGGGCTTCCAGTTCTTCGAGTGTATTTGCGTTTTTCTGTTCCAGTATGGCCAGCACCGATGCTTCATCACTATCAACCAATTCTAGCCCGCTGGTTTCTATGATGGTAGGAATATCGTCTTCACCGAATACGATACGAATATTGGACGTCTGCTGGTATTGTTTGATATCTTCCATCCCAGCCAGATCTTCTAATGTTTCTACCGGCTCTGCCTCGGAGATTTCCTCGAGTTCCTCAACCGCTTCTGTCTGCGTCGCTTTGGAATCTTCTAGCTTTTCGAAAGCCTCCGCCGGTTCCGTCTCGGCCGGCGTTGTCGCAGCGGGTGGCTCCGCCTCGGCGACCTCTTCTAGTTCCTCGACCGCTTCAATCTCTTCAAGTTCTTCAAGAGCTTCGGCTCCCTCGGCCTCTTCTGTTACCACAGCAGGGCTGCCAGGCCAGATCGAGGCTGTCGCTGCAGGTACAGCCTCGAAAGCCTCCGCCGGTTCCGTCTCGGCCGGCGTTGTCGCAGCGGGTGGCTCCGCCTCGGCGACCTCTTCTAGTTCCTCGACCGCTTCAATCTCTTCAAGTTCTTCAAGAGCTTCGGCTTCTGTAGCCTCTTCCAGCTGTGACACAGAAGGGGCTTCTGACTCAGCGACCTCTTCTAGCTCTTCAACTGCCTCAACCTCTTCGAGTTCTTCGACAGCTTCGGCTTCTTCGGCCTCTGCCATGGGGCCGCTCGGCACAGCCTCGGCTTCTTCGACCTCTTCGAGTTCTTCGACAGCTTCGGCTTCTGCAGCAACCTCTGGCTGTGACACAGAAGCTGCTGTGGCGCCCTGGGTCCCCGCTGCTTGACTTGGCTTTGCCGGCGCCGCCTGAAGGTCCGCTTGAGGTGTTACTTGCGGCGCCGTTTGAGGTGTCGCTTGACTTGGCTTTGCCAGCGCCGCTTGAGGCACCTCTTGAGACGCCGCCGGCACCGCTTGCCTGGACTCTGGGGGTGTCGCAACGGTAGTGGCCGCTGTGGTGCCCGCTGCTTTGGAACTGCGAGCCTGGGGGACACCCGCTGGCGGCACTGCCCCTGCGGTAGAAATAAGCCGGTTCAGGAGTTCCTGAAGCTTGCCCTCATCGAAGGTGGCTGTAATCTGGGGAGCAGTTTTACCCCCCAGAATGGTAATAATTTCATCCCAGGATTTATCGATCAGGTTATCAATATCCTGTTCAAGTTTTTTCCTAGGTTTCTGAGGCAGGCCCCGCTTTAGTTCACTGCGAATGATTTCCCGCTTCTGCTCCATTTCACGGGCCCAGCGGTTCCAGTCTATCGCTTCCTTCTTGTCATAGTATTCTTCAAGCAACGAAAGCTGCAGCCGTTTCAGCCGTTCCCGTACAATGGTGGTTGTATCCTGCTGCAAATTAAAGAAAAGGAAGACCAGCAAAAAAGATGTGATGAAAAAACTGGCCAGGAGGATCAACTTCATCGCAAAGGGGAACACAAAGAGCCGGTCATCCAGGAGGCGTCCCACCAGCAGGGCTGATTCGGTTTTAACCGACAGTAAAGCAAAACGGCTGCCATTGTCGCTGTTCAAAGGTACGGGGCCAAGAATCCCATCCTTCCAGCTGGAACCTATCGTGGTGGTGAGGGCCGCTTTTCCGCTCCGGGGCAGCCCCGTTACAAAACCCAGGGGCTCCGGAATAAGGGTAACCTCTTCACCGATTCTGAGCCTCCCCTCCCGGATCATCCGCTCCGTAATCGATCGTATGGAAAGACTGAAAACGGCTGTTCCCCTGTAGACCGAGAATGAGTCATAAAAGGGATAAGAGAAGAGCAGCCGTTCCTGGTTTCCGTCGCCAATAATCCGGGGCAGGCCTTTATCAGGTATATTGATGAGATCAAAGGGGGGATCCTGGGGATTATCTCCATAGTTCTTATAGGCCAGGCTCGTGGCATCCTGCCTGAGAATATCTTCCCGCAGGGTGGAATAGTGGATTCGTTTTCCACCCGCATCGATGAACCGTATCCACTGGAGTCCCCCCGTGGCTTCCAGGAGGAGCCCTGCGGCCTTACTCCGTTCAAAAATGTCTTCTGCTGACTGATTTGGCAGAAAGCTTCGTTGTACCGATGGCTCCTTCAAAAGATCTGAGAACCGTCCCTGAATTTCTTTAATGTAGCCATCGACCAGATTTGCATCGGTGGTAATTTCCTGCAGGGCCTGTTTTGTTATAGAAGGATTATAAAAACGCGCCTCAATCAGGTCAAAGAGCCCCGTAAAGGCGATGACCGAAAAGGCCGCAAAGAGGAGAACTGAAATGAGTAGGCTGACGGATACCTTCTGCGAAACCGTCATTACATAGACTCCTGCATAATAATACTTTTTGAATATCGGCGAAATACAAATATCAATATAGAGATAATTGGAGTTCTATGCAATAAAAATGGACTGGTCACAGTCCCACAATGGCCGCAGCCCGCATCCAGCCGCCATTCAGAGCCCGGCCCTGGTCCACCGCTGCCTCCCCTTGCAATACCGACTGTGCCCAATGTCTCCCCTTGACCATACCCAAGACACCTGCGCATACTGAAATTCCCATGCAGGAACTTTTTACGGTAGAACCGGAGCCCCAAAAGGCATTTTTAATTGGAATCAGAGATGGATCGATGGATGAAGCGGAAGCCCAGTCCCTGGCCCGGGAACTGGCGGGCCTGGCAGAAACGCTCGGTGTTGAGATCCTGGACCAGACCACGGTAAAAATACGGGAAAAACACCCGAAATACGGTATGGGCCTTGGAAAGGCCGAAGAAATCGCCGAGCGATCTAAGGACCTGGGAGTAGACTGCCTCATATTTGATCAGGATATTACCCCCTCCCAGCAGCGAAACTGGGAAGAACTCACCGGTGTAAGCGCCATAGACCGTCAGGAACTCATCATCCAGATCTTTGCCAGCCGAGCCCGCACCCGGGAAGCGGAACTCCAGATCGAACTGGCCCAGCTTAAGCATTCCCTGCCCCGGCTCACCCATAAATACATCGACCTTTCCCGCCAGCGGGGCGGCCGTTACGGTACCAAGGGTGCGGGGGAAACCAAACTGGAACTGGACCGCCGCAGCATCCTCCGAAGGATTCATCAACTTGAAGAAGAAATTAAGGAAGTCCGCCAGCACCGCAGCACCCAGCGGAAAAAACGGGAAAAGATCCCCATACCCACCTGTGCTCTGGTGGGCTACACCAACGCAGGGAAGTCCTCCCTCCTTAATGCCATGACCAATGCGGAGGTCCTGGCGGAGGACAAGCTCTTTGCCACCCTGGACCCCACCACACGGCGCCTCGAAGTTGGCCGGGGGCAGCCGGTCCTGCTTACCGACACGGTTGGTTTTATCCGCCGCCTCCCCCACGACCTGGTCGATGCTTTTCACGCCACCCTGGAGGAGGCTTCTCTGGCGGATATACTGCTTATTGTCCTCGATGCGGCAGACCCCGACGTGGACCGCCACTATGACACGACCCTGAGTGTCCTTAAAGATTTAGGGGCTGAAAAAACTCCAAAAATCATCATTTTAAATAAGATTGATAAGGTTACCAATCCGGAACTGCTTAAAGATCTGGAAAAGCGGTACAGCGACAGCGTCAGTATCTCCGCCCTGAATAGGACCGGTCTCGATACCCTGGCCCGCAGGATAGATCTGCTCATTTCCGGTGCGGCCTATCGGTTCCGTTTCCCCGTAAACCGCCATGACCTGGTCGCCCAGCTGCACCGCTCAGGTACGGTTCTGTCTGAACGCTATGAGGAAACCTATATCGAAGTAGAAGCCCGTCTGGGCGAACGTATGCTGGGAACTCTTAAAGAATGGCTCATAGAATAGCGCGTTTCAGGTTGATGAACGGGTGGTGAGCTGCTACCGCATCAGGAAGCGGGGATTCACCGTTACGCCGTTTTTAAAGACTGAAAAATGCAGGTGGCTCCCCGTACTGAGGCCTGTGCTCCCCACATCGCCGATCCGGTCCCCCGTTTTTACCGTAGCGCCCGGCTTAACCCGTATCACGTCCAGGTGGGCGTAAAGGGTCCGGTACCCGCCGTGGTGGGCAATGATAATGTAATTCCCCGAATTGGTGTCATACCCCGTGGTAGCCACCCGGCCGTACATGGCCGCCTTTACTGGAGTTCCCTGGGGGGCTGCAATATCCAGCCCTGAATGGAACTGCCGGGCTCCAGTGAAGGGGCTGATCCGATAGCCATAGCCCGAACTGACATAGCCCCGAACTGGCCAGGAGAAAAGGTCGCCGTTAATCTCCTGTACATCAATCTGGTTCATCCGAGCTCCGGGCAGGAAGAGTTTGCTCCCTGCTAGAATACGGTCATCGCTTAGGCTGTTTACGGTTTTTACAACATCAGAATCCACCGAGTATTTTTCAGAAATGGAAGCCAGGGTGTCACCTTCTTTTACGGTATAGAGAATTCCGTCCTGATTTGGAATTTTTATGTACTGGCCGATCTGTATGAGTCTTGAATTTTTAATGTTATTAAAAGAAAGCAGGGTATCCTGATTTAAGCCGAAGTTCTGGGCGATAGCCCCAATGGTGTCACCCTTTTCAATCCTGTAGGTTGTATAGAATAATTCCATCGGCTGGGAAAGCTCGGAGTTAATCGATGTTCCGTCCTGGTTCATATCTGTCTGGTCAGGAGCCCGTTCAGCGCTGCCGCTTCCGAGATAATCGGTCCCACCCCCTTCGGCGCTCCGTTCCAGGAGGGTTTCCCCCTCAGCCGGATGGTTCAGGTGATACACCGGCAGCGCAATGCTGGCTGCAAAGGCGAGAATGAGGGCTACACTGCCAATACGGGAACTGGACACGGCAAAACTCCTGCACATAGGTTGTGTGATAATGGTACGTCATTATATATCGGCTTTTCTCTAATGGCAATAAAGGGCTCTTTACTACACCTTGAGGCTTTTTCGTTAAGGAGGAAGGGAAGGGACCCAGACCCCCGACCTTTCTCCTTATTTTTTAATCCTCTCCGAGGGCTGCTAAAAGGTCCCGAAGTTTTGCAGCCCGTTCATATTCTTCATTGGCCACAGCCCGTTCCAGTTCAGCCTGCAGGGCCCGGCGCTGGGCTTCCTTGCTCTGGGCCTGGGCGGACTGGGGTGGTGAAATTGGCATGCCGTCCCGAAGGAATTCATCTTCTATGCCCTCATTCCGGGACTGGTTCCCCTCCTGCTGGTCATCGGCGAGATTCTGCAGGTCCTCGGCGGCGCTGGCGGTGGCAGCGTCGACGATGAGGTTTACCGAAACGCCCGCTTCCTGTACCACCTGTTCGGAGATGTACACGGGACACTTGAGCCTCACCGCCAGCGCCAGGGCATCGGATGGCCGGCAGTCCAGCATAAACTCGTTTTCATCTACCAGGGTGGACTGGAGGACCAGGCGGGCATAGAAGGTACCTTCTTTTAAGTCGGTAATCTCAATCCGCAGGAGCTCCGCGCCAAGATGTTTAATCAAGCTGATCATAAGATCGTGGGTCAGGGGCCGCGGTATGGTCACATCCCCAAAGCCGATTAAAATTGATTGGGTTTCGAGCTGACCTATAAAAATAGGGACGGCGATTTCTGAGCCGATAGGACGGATCAGCACCGCATTGCCCTGGTCGGTCCGGGCAATGGTCCAAATTTCGGCTCGTACCAGTGTATACATGGCCGTTACTCCTTCCCTGTTCAGCCGAGGAGAGAAACAAAATTGATGAGCAGCCTGTGGGCTTCCTCATTCACGGGATAATTCATAAAAGCCTCGGTTTGCAGGATATGCATGGCCTGTTCAATCAGTTCCACACCCCGCTGCCGGGCTTCTGCAATTACCCCTGCCTGGTCCAGTTCTCCGATCAGTTCTTCCACTTCTCTGGCGCTGGTACCCTGGGCCCGGGCGGCTGAAAAACAGCGCTTTACGAATTCGATGCGGTTCAGGTTCTGCTGTAAAAAGAGGATGATGGGAAGGCTCTTTTTGCCCTCCACGATATCGTCCCCCCGCTTTTTCCCGGGGTTGCCGGTGGTAAGGTTTTTCACATCGTCCAGAATCTGGAAACCTACCCCCAGGTTTTCCGCAGCGAGTCCCAGGGCTTCCGCAAGCCGGCCCTCATCCGCAAGACGCCGCTCAAGCTCAAGCGGAGGTTCGGAGAGGGGTTCATCAATATGAATACCCTTCCTGATGTCATGCTGGAGACCCGCGGTGTAAACACCGAGTTCTATGGCCATACGGGCGAGGACTCCGGTTTTCATCCGGCACATGAGGTCGTATTCTTCAAGGCTGGGGAGGGATGAAAAATTCCGGTGCCAGGCGATGTCCATGGCCTGGCCAAGATGGATGCGTCTCAGGTGGAGGCCCCAGCACTGAGCCACAGTGTTTTTACGGGCCGCAGGAGCCTGCCAGTTTTGCAGGGCTGTGAGTCCCACAAAGTACAGAAAACTTCCTGAGTTAAGCCCCCGGTCGAGGCCGTACAGTATATGGATGGCCGGCTTACCCCGGCGTTCATCGGAGCTGTCCTCTATGTCATCATGGATAAGACTCCCATTATGGGGATATTCCACCAGAGGCACCAGGTCCAGGGCGGAGTCGCCCCCGCCGAGGGTTTCGCAGGTTAATGTCATAAGGAGGGGCCGCCACCGTTTGCCTCCCCGGTCTATAAGGTCCCGGCCGGGGGTGGTGAGTTCCTGTACCAGGCCTGTGCCGGGTATGGCCGGCAGGTCTCCAAAGGTCATACGGACCCATGCTTCATCGGGGCTTGCCGGCAGGGTCTGGTTCAGAACCGCTTCTATTTTTTCCAGTCTCTCGGTATATTGTATGTCCATACCTGTACTGTAATCTATCCGCCTTTGTGATGGAAGTAGCGGGGTATATTTTTTTGTGGGGTTGTTTATGGGTTCCTATGATACCTTGGATTACTGGTCCCTTAAGGCGCAGAAAGAGGGTTATCCTGCCCGTTCGGTATATAAGTTAAAAGAAATGGATGAAAAGTTTGGTCTCTTTAAGGGGGCTGGCACAAAACGGGGCGCCCCTTCGGGTGTGCTCAAAGCAGAAGGCGCAGGTTCTCCTTCGCGTACCGGCGGTCCCTTTAAGGTGCTCGATATCGGTGCTGCCCCGGGCAGCTGGAGCCTTTATGCGCTGCGCCGAATGGGCTCAGCGGGGTCTCTGGTCTCGGTAGACCTCTCGCCCCTTTCCCGACTTTACGATAAGGGCCTCTTTGATGGGAGCAATTTTTTCTTTATTCAGGGGGACATTACCGACCCTGCGGTCCGCGCCCAGCTCCTGGAGCGGGGTCCCTATCATCTGGTGATGAGTGATGTGGCCCCGGCGACGACGGGGAACCGGTCCGTGGATACCCTCCGGTCCCTGGCGCTCGTGGAGGAGGTTGTTGCCTATGCTGAAGCGGCCCTGATTCCCGGGGGGAACCTGGTGGTCAAGGTGTTTCAGGGGGGCGATACGGCGGAGGTCTTAAAAAGGCTCCGTACCCTCTTTACGACAGCCCGGAGTTTTAAGCCCGAGGCTTGCCGTTCCGAATCCTTCGAGACCTACTACCTGGGACTGGGTAAAAAGCAGGGTGATGAATTATGACAGATGATCCCAAATTCGCAAGCCTTCGATTTGCTTAAAAAGGAATTTTTTAGTTCACCAAAAATCTCAGATGTCTCTATTGAGACATCTATAATTTTTATACCATCTTTGCTCAAAAATCGTTTTAATTCTTCAATATTTCTATCATAGTTTTTTCCACCGTAAAAACCTGCAAATAATTCGCCGATCACAATGGTTGATAAATATATTTCTTCGGATTCGACAATGTATTCTAACACATGTGAATTTCCTGCCATAAATGCGCTATATGCATTTGTGTCGAGCAATATTTTTTCACTTATTCCAATCCGATATTTGAATTTTTTCAAAATCATTCATCCTGCTCTCAAATTCAGTTTTTTCTTCATCAGACCAGGTCCCAAATAAATCTAAAAAAGAATCTCTTTTAGTCGCTTTTTTGTCAATTTTTAATGTTTTTTGAAGGATATATTTTATTGTCCTATTCTGGCTGTATCCTGTTTCTTTTGCAATTTCTACAATTTTTTTTTCTAGTTCTGTATCTATGCCATGTATTGTTATCGATTTCATAACGAACCTCCCAATGAACCA
>ERZ795052.2265-NODE-2265-length-23754-cov-5.703954_pt1 | contig 23754 bp, 45 predicted proteins | sample MGYA00375136_ERZ795052 | MGnify/ENA primary metagenome ERZ795052 (study PRJEB30181, sample SAMN05720156) | activated sludge metagenome | isolation source: Anaerobic digester | place: Japan | collected 2015-05-26 ... | reverse complement strand
ACACAAGGGTAGGCAATTCATCCGCTACCCTAAAGGGATAGCGGTTTTCTTGCCAAATATTTATAAATTCTAATTCTCGGAGGCTTTGATGAAGGTTTGGATTAATGGTTCGTTGTGGTTGGTTGCTGAGAAACCCTCCCCGACTCATCCTAAACTAGGCGAAGTACACGGATATACAGAACCCTTTAAAAAACGAATCGTAATAGATTCCACCTTACCCTATGAAGAAAAACTAGAAACATATTTACACGAATTTTTACATGCAGTCGGCACAGAAGTTGATATAGAGATATTATATGGTGTGACAGCGGATGAAGAATTAGTCAACAATACTATAACTGCAATTATGTGTTATTTAACAAATGGATTGGCAATGTATAGAAGAAACCCTTTGCTTGCAGAAAAAATATTTACTATAATATTTTCAAAAGCCTTAGCTGAATATTGCACAGACGATGAAATAAAAGAGCTTGCTATAATATATACAGACGTTATATTCAAATTTATATTTACTTTGTTTTGAAGAAGGTGCATGTATGATACGAGGAATAAGATCTATAATAAAACTAGTATCTCAAGAAGTTCAGATTCCACCACAGTATTTATACGGATTAATAATGGCCCTCAGTGAGGATGAGGAATATCCTCACGTTTATATAGCCTATGATAATAAAACTGATGATTATGTAATTGGAGTTTCTAAGATAAAATATAAAGAGGCCCTTCAATTATGGAATAAATATGAGTATGCTTTCAATAAATTTATAGGAGTAACAGATAAAACATTAGTTGCACTGTTTGATCCAAAGATTAATATATACATTTGCGCACTATGTCTTGATGAGCTTTATGACAGATATAAAAACTGGAAAAAAGTATATTATGTATATAATATCGGAGGAGATTCTAATATTGAACATTGTCAAGATGATAAATTTACTAATACTTGTATTAAGTATTCTAAACGTTGGTTTGCCAATTAGGAGTGATTGGATGGTTACTCACGAAGAGATTATTCAATGGGCAGAAAATTATCCCACTAAAAAGTATATAGATCCTTTATTCATGGCTGCCATTGCTACGCAGGAAAGTCAACTAGATCACAAAGCCATTTCTTCAGCAGGAGCTATGGGGCTGTTTCAGTTCATGCCTATTACTATAAGGGATATCACTGACAGATTTAAATATCCATTTGACCCTTATGATCCTAAGCAAGCTACTGAAGCAGCTAAAATATATTTGACGTGGTTGTGTGATAAATTACTAACTGAAGATACGGGTAGATTGATTTTTTATCTAAGAGACTCTTATATTAAATACCCTCATGATATAGTACTAGCTGCTTGGAATTGGGGGTATGGGAATGTACAGAAATATATAAATAGTAGAGTTGTTAGAAACTCAAATATTTACGAAGCTAAAAAGGAGGGGCATATCGAGTTACCTACGGAAACTAAGACATTTATAGCCAAAGTAAATACATACTATATGATGCTAATACTCACCAATTAAGGAGGTTGTAATGACTTTAGTTGATACTTCTGTGGTGCTTGATTCGCCTGAGATATTATTGGATCAAGATACATGGTTAGTTAGAGAAACTCTAGATGAGCTTGATAGATTGAAAACTCATTCTGGCACCAAAGGATATTTGGCAAGACATGCTATAAGATATATTTATGATATAAAATTCAACAGGTTTGTGAATACCCCCTCTAATGTAAAAGGGGAATCGGTAGATAAAGTATTTATAGCGATTGCTGGAAATAAAGCTAATTCGTTTAATATTTCAAATATAAAGCTAAAGGACTTTAACTTAGCCAACTATCTTAGATTAGAGGGTATAGAAGTAGAAGTTATAGAGACGAAGAAAGACATTCCAGAGGCTTATTTCTTTGAAAATTTACCTAATGAGCAGGTACAGGAGATTCTTAATAGTGATTTTACTACAATTAAACATACCAGACCTAATCAGTATGGTATAATCAATCCAGAGCAGGGAAGTATTTTAGCTTTTAACAAAGAAGGTAAGGTTAGAAAGATTAGAGAGAGGGTACTCCATATAAGTAATTCTGCCTGTGTAAATGCTAGAAATAAAGAACAGATCTTTTTAATGGATAGTTTGTTGAATACTGATATACCTTTGATAATGGTTAGTGGCCCTGCTGGAACTGGAAAGACTTTAATGACTGTAGCTTGTGGATTGCACTCTGTTTTGAGGGGGGATTATAAAAAATTACTGATTCTAACCCCTCCAGTACATGTAGGAAACAAAGACAAATTAGGTTTCTTTCCGGGTAATAAAGATGATAAGTTGAGAAATTATTTTGGTGGGGCCAGAGATGCACTTGAGTACCTGCTAGGGGATAGGTGGGATAAAGACTATGCTGATTTTATTGATTTTGAGTCTACTACTCTTACCAGAGGGCGAAGTTACAGAAACGCCTTCATAATGTTAGATGAAGGACAGAACACTACTCCTGAAGAAATGCTAACATTAGTTACTAGAGTAGGGGAAGGTTCTAAGTTAGTAGTAGCTGGAGATCCTGAACAAAGCGATATATCTCATAATTTATGCAATACGGGATTAGGTACGGTGATTAATGCTATGTACGATTCAAAGGAGGGGGTATATCTGGAAATGTATAAACCATTAAGGAGTAATTTAGTAGCTGAGGCTACTAGCCGATTTAGGAGGGTCAACGTATGAAGAAATTTTTGGTAATAGTGTTAGCGTTGTTAGCAACAGCACTTATGGGGGTTACTGTCATACCATCATACATGATGAATAGTGATGGTGATATGGTAGCAGGAGTAAACCTGTTGCTAGAAAAAGAGGCTTTGAATTTTAAGCTGGATACAAGTTTTGATATTGTTGCTGCAAAATATGTTATTGACACAGAACTTAAACTGACAGGAGTGTCTGGAACATATATGTTTGGGGTAGGGTATGATTCTGTTGTAGCTACTCCATCTATTGCATTTTTGTATAAAACGCCTGTCATTGGTACAGATTTTATAAATCTCAATGTTGCAGTTGGTACTGGAGATTTCAAGAACGCTAATTTTGGTAAAAGTCTTATAGGAGATGTTTGGAGCAATCACACCGATCTTTCTGTTCTAGGTAGTTTTAATACTGTATTTGTTATTGACTCGTTTAAACTGGATACTGGTCTAAGTGCAGGGTATTATATACAGGATTCCAGTTATGAAGTAAGTGCAAATCTAGGCACTACGTTATTTGAGTGGATTGTTTTTGATGCTAAAGCGGTTATCCTTCCTGCATTGTCTTGGGAATTTTTGCTGAAAGCTGTACTCGTGTTTTAATCGGGTGGGGAGAAAACTCCCCACTTTGTTTTAAGGAGGTAATTTGTGAAAAAGGAATCTATACAGAAAACATTAATTAAAGAAGATAAGAAGAAACATAAGCGGAAATCATATAAAGAGCCACTTTATAGAACTGTAAGGTTTAACAATAAAGATGTAGAATTGAAGATTTATTTTAAAGAAGGACAATTTATAGCGGAGTTTACTTTAATGCCCCAAACAGTTTACGGTACTGGAGAAAAAATAAAAATAGCTACAGACGAGGCAGTTAGACAGCTAAGTGCTTTTGTGGATAGGTGTTCAGACAGTCTTGCCAGTGGTATAAGTTTGATTCCTGAGATATACAATGCCTATAAATACCTTATAGAGGAGTGATGTTATGGATAACTCAAAATCTGTAGAAAAGAAATTCAATATCAATGCCAATAAGTTTTACTATACTTCTACAAGAGCAGCTACCAGAAAAAAGGTTAAGAAAGCTAGACATAGCTCTGTAAGGCAGATTGTAAGAAACGCTATAAAAAAGGGAAGGTGGAGTGATTTATGACAAAAAAAGACGATAAGAAAAAAGAGGTATATACTTTAAGTTGGCTATTTAACTTTGGATTCAAGAAATCTAATACTCTTTAATAATGTCAATTAAAAGCAGGGAGGTACATATGGTTAGATGTAGTGAGCTTTGTGAGCCGATTTGTGAGTTTTGTATGTATGGTGCGGGTATAGTCGCCACTAAAGATGGCAGAAGGGCGTTTAACGGAAATATTTGGTGCAGAGTATATAAGCAATTTAAAGCTCCCGAAGAGATTTGTGATTATGCTCATTGTTTTAGAGCTGTGGATGAGCTTCCCCTATTTCCTGAATTGGCAGTGAACACTAAGTACTGTCCTGAGTGGGAAGGACTTGATCCTGACGCTATAACCGATGAAGATATTATGGCTATGCCTGACTATTATTATGAGGGTTGTGAATGATAGGATTTATTGCATCATTACCTTTACTGGTAAAACTTATAGTAGGAATAAACTATGCCTTTGCAGGGTATATGTATATAGCCCCTCCTGTAATTATAGTTGCAGATATTGAGCAAGAGGCTATAAATATAGCTCCTATCATAGTAATAGATACAGAGGTGTTCTATTCTGATAAGTTTGATAATGTGCTAAGAGTAGAATATGGAAAATATTTGCAATCCGCATACTATACTCCTGTTGGAAGATTTATAATATCTTTGCTTGCAGATGGTTGGCAGATGTTATTTAATACTGATAATTTTTTACTGAAAGATATTTATGATAATATTGATATTCTAGCACCACCAAAAATTATTATAATAGGTGATTTGAAGTTTCCTTATATTCGAGGTATTTTATGATAGAATTTATGGTAGGGTTGCCTACATGGATTAAATTAGCAATAGGTATTAATTTGTTATGGACTAGTACTTTCTGGATAATACCAGAGCCTATAATTATAGTAACTGAATTTGAACACGGTGCAGTTAATTTTGGCAATATTGTAGTAGTAACACCCTCAATTTATGATGTTGAAGATACTTGGAAAGCATATGTTTTAGCGCATGAATATGTTCATTTTTTACAGACATCCCTGCTTACACCTATGATAAATGGCCCTTTATATTCTATCTGTGCATTATACTCCAATATAGCTTCGGGCAATCAGTGGGATGCTAATCCTTTTGAACAACAAGCAATAGATTGGGGAGATAAATTAACATTCAATCCGCATCTAGTTATACGTTTTTAAAAGGAGGTAATATGTGGTATTTAAGTGCTGATAGAGAAACTCTTGCTCCAGTAGATTATGATAAGGAAAGGTTTGCTATTGAAATGACTGAACTGTATTTAGTAGTGCATTATAATGAGATGGGCAGAAGGACAGTATTAGACTGTTTTGAAACCTTATGTGAAGCTCAAGCATTAATGGAACTTATAGCTAGAAAACTAGATGCTGTTTATATGCCTTTTCCGTGGGAAGTCACGCTAATGAATTTGTTAGATGATATAGACTTTCCTAATTAGGGAAGGAATACTTACACTTTTGTTAAGTTTATAGGAGGTAACTATGTGGTATTTGACTGAGGATGAAATGGTGTTGTACAATATTGATCCTATGTGTGATGAGAGATTTGAGATTGAACCTTTTGAAGATGGGTTTTATGATATTATGTACTATAACGCTGCTGAAGAGAGTAAGTGTTTAGATATTATTGATGGATTAGACAGGGCAAAACTTATAATAAAGAAAATAGCTGAAAATTTAGATGCTATCAATTTAGAAAGAGAAGTACCAGAAAATGAATCTTGTATATACTATACTCTAACCCCCTCTACCCCATATGAAGTAACCTGTAAAATTCCTGCTGATTCAGATTTAGTATTCTATACTACAGATGGTGCGTGGACTGAGAACACTAATTCACTGTAAAGGAGTCTAGTTATGGACTTTAAAAAATACTCAGAAATAGAGAATACGTAATACTCTAATTGGAAAACAGGTAATCAATGGGATGTAAATCCCTTAGAGCAGCAAGCTCATTACTGGAGTTATAATTTATTTTTTGAACCTAAATTTGTATTGAGATTTTAGGAGGATCATATGAGCATGAGAGCTTACGCAAAATATAACATAGAGACTAATGAAGTGTATTGTGACATAGGAAGATCAGGATTAGATGAAAAGGATCTTATAAATGCTGCTAAAGCATATTCCGAAGCACTAGAAGAATTAGATTATCTTGCAGAGGACATATATACTATATTAGACACCGCTTTAGAGGACGTAAAACACTTAACAATAAACGATGTACTAAAAACATTTAGAATAATCGGGGCTACTACTAAGTTAAATATATTCAGTGAAGGGTATATATCTATTTTTGGTATTCTGATGTATATAAGAAATAGAGAGTATTTTATAGAAGTTGTACAGGAAAATGATATGGACTTTACTAAAAATCTTATCATATTATAAAGGAGGATATTATGTGGTATTTTAATGAAACTAAGTTATTACTAGAAAATTTAACTTCAAGTGGACAGGAGTATTTTATAATAAAAAAGACAAGGTCAATTGCTGAAACTTTTCACGTACTTCTTTACTGTAATAATTGTGGGAATAAAAATACTTTAGCTTTTTTTACCTCGGAAGAAGAGGCAGAAAAACAATTACGAATTATAGCACGTAACCTTAAAGCTATTAATTTAGAACCGGAACAAGTGGCTATACCTTATTATGTCCCTAATTATGCCCCTATCATATCATATCTTGCAGAACAGGAAAAATATGATGGCGATGTGACTTGTATAGAAGGAGAGACTATAATTGCTGGAGAGACTATAATAGCAGGTGAAACTTATGAGTGCGGTAAGCGTATAGTAGTTGATACTCCATAACCTACCGAAGGGGCTACCGATACGACAGCCAATAAAAATAGTGAATATGTGATTACTTCAATACACTATGACACGTGCGATGATATATACTACCCATTGTAAATAACTGTTAACCTCCTTGTAGCACAGCCCTCCCGATTACGTGTTATACTTATGATGTAGAACGAAATTGAGGAGGGATTTTTATGGATATGTGGTATCTAAGCAAGGAAGGCGACCAGATAGTTCAGGTAGATGGCTTTTTTCCAGAAATGTTTAAAGTTGAATCAGATGAGGTAAATTGTGTAGTATATTATAATAACAGTGGGGAGAGGTTTGTACTAGACTATTTTGAAACTATTGCAGAAGCTAAGGATCTTCTTTACGTAATAGCTAGAAGGCTGGACGCAGTTATTCAGTACGATGATGAATGTGTAGATTGGCACAACGTGAAAGATGATTTTTGGACTGAAGAAGAAATAATAGGCCATATAACAACACACTAGAGTGGCTCTGGTGGCGAAATTGGCAGACGTTGCGGATTTAAGCTCCGTTTCCCGTAGGGGAGTGAGGGTTCGAGTCCCTCCCAGAGCACCATACTATAAGTTAGATCAACTAGCTGATCGGTAACACAAAATCTCTACGCTGAATACGGGCTAGTACGTGGTAAAGTCAGCATTGGTGCAAAACGCACACCCATGTTTAGAATCGCTGAAAGGGTTAGTCCTTATGGGGTTCTAAACTACTAGGAGAATAGTTTAACTGGCAAAACAAAACTATTATAGTCTAGAATGTAATAGTTAAGATGTAAGGTTCGAGTCCTTACTTCTTCTAGCAGTAGTATATATAAAGGAGAAGAAATAGTATGAGTTTTAATCCTAATAAATCTACGTTTTTAGGCGTTAAATGGAAAAAAGGCCCTATTACTAATAAAAGAATTATTGCAACACAAGTTACCTGTAAAAATTGTAATTGTAAATTTTTTTATGGTATAGAAGAGGGGAGTAAATTACCTACAATTCTATTTTGTCCTATGTGTAATAGATTAGCACGTGGTAATTTTAGAGATTTAATAAGCGGGGATTAATATGTGGGATTTAATACATAACGATAAATCTATAGCAAAAATATTTTGCTCTAACTATAAAGACAGAGCAATAGAGCAGCTAAAACAGCTATCTGAAAGACCTGATTATAAATATATAGTAGCCTTCCCTGACCTTCATGCTGGTGAGTATCCTGTTGGGTATGTCATGAGAACTGGTAATACTATTTACTTTGATCTTACTGGTGCTGATATAGGTTGTAATGTTAGAGTAGTAAAAATAGCTGAAGATATAACGGATTTAGTAGATACGATAGGACAGTTTGCATCAGATACATTTACAGGTAGAAAGGCTTCTCCCTCATTAGGTGGAGGTAATCATTTTATAGAAATAGGACAAGATAGTTCTGGTGCGTATTATATCTCTGTTCATACTGGTTCTAGAGCTTTAGGTGGGGATTTGTATAAGAAAATAGCCAAAGAGTTATGTGCTTTAGGCTTACATGGAATACCTCATAATAGTCAGTTAGGTAAGATGTTTATGGAAGATTATAGAGATACTGTAAAGTACGCTGCTGAAAATTCATCTAATATTATTACTGATATTTGTGATGAGTTTGAATTGATTAAAGTAAACGAAGTATATACTGTACACAATACAATAAGAGTAAATGGCAATTGTATTGACCACTACAAGGGGGCATCAGTAGTTTACTCAGGATTACAGGCAGCAATTCCTATTTCTATGGGAAAAGGCATAGTTTTAGTAACCGCACTTAATGTCACACCATTGTTTAACGGACTCCCTCATGGAGCAGGCAGACGATTGTCAAGGTCAGAAGCTAACAGAACTCTCACGTCTGAAGTATTAAAGAACATCAACTATATAGCTAATAAGAGTGTTTTAGACGAAGCTCCTGAAGCATACAAGGATATAACTGTAGATTTGCTAGAATTAGAAGAGTTAGGACATATCAAAATAGATACTCATATTTCTTCTGTACTTACTGTAAAAGAATAGGAAGGGGGGATAGTTATGCTAGGTTGGGTATTATCAGTATGGATGTTTGTAGCTTTTGTTTTGTTTTTGGTAGGATGTTTTCTTAATGATCTAAGGCCAACATCAGTACTACAATGTATGATATGGGTGCTAGTATGTTTGTTTTTAATGCCTGTTGTATTAATAGGGTATTGGAGGTATGCGCATAGAATAATTAAAGAGCATAAGGAACAATCACCGTAACACAATTGTTACATTATAATATTTGATTAAAATAGAGTTTTAAATGTACTCAACCTAGCTTCTATAGTTATTTTGCTACTACTTAATCTAGTCCAAATAGACTTCCGAATATGGCTTTTAAAAGACAACATAGAGAACACCGCAACACGGCTTGGTAAATGGTTTTTAGGATCTTAAAGTTCCGAGTCGGAGAATAAGTCGTCTGACTCGCACATCTAAAAGGAGAAGATTTTATGGAAAATTCCATAATTACAGTTATTGTTTGTACGGATAGACTTAAGCAACTACTTTCTTATATAGAATTTATAAAGGAGAAAGAAATAAGCCGTATTGAGCTTGGTTTTATAACTGATGTATTACAAAGTACTATTAATCAATTGGATAGAGTAATAGATTTTACTACTCCTAATGCTATGATAGAAGAGCTTTATACTAAATTAATGGTTGCCGGATTAGATGATGAAAAATCTTATAGAGAAGGGGCCGATTAACTAATCTTCTTGGTTGTAGCCCTCTTACTAAAAATTAAGAGGGCTTTAATTATACTGTAACAAATACCCCCTTGACAACTTTCACAGTATAGTATATACTAGTATTAAAGGGAGAGATAAGATGCGTATATGCGAAGAGGCTTTAAAAGATTGGATTCCGTCAAGAGCAACAGTAAAACCAGATTTAGACCTTTACCCGTCAATGCCATTTACAGTTGACATATCGTGTAAACAAATACAACAATTACTTTATATGGCTGCAGGTGTTGATGGAGAGGATGTAGGTGGAGATTATCTGTACAATTTACTGTTGAACAGTTTACTGAATTACTAGAAATGCCAGAAGAGCCTATAAGGAGGGAATAGTATGGTTGATGTAAAGATTATAGCAGTACCTGAATGGTATATAGGGGAGCTGCGATTGTGGGTAACTGCAACACTTAAGAGTCTATCTGATGATCTATTGCAAAGAGATATCCCTCTACACGCTAAGGAGTTAGAAAAGAAGGCAGAAACTTTAGATATGTTTACACAAATGCTAAATACAATAGCAAAAGACATTGATGTAGACATAGCGTATTGGCAGAGCATACACAAGAAGATATTAGATAACTTAAATGAGTATATAGACGATAGAACTAGTATCATAGACGATACACTGAAAGGTTTAAGGTTGTTGAATACAAAAATAGAGGTTATACGTATAGTAGGGGGGTATGATGAATGTTAAGTCCACTCTATGTACAGAGAACTTAAAGGAGGAATTTAATATGCTAAAAGTATCATTCAGGCAAGTAATAGATATGAGTACTCTTGATAAAATGATAGAACTTGTTAATTTTAAAGCATTACCAGTAGAACAGCTACCATATGCTTATCTTACCAAATATCCTAATTGTTATGCTGCTAATTATTACAATGGCAAAGTACCTAACTTGGTAATTAATGTAGATGCGTCTAATATGAAAGTGCTTACTTGTGGACAAAAAATCTTCCCTACTGAACTAATAGAGATCAAAAGCTTATTAGAAGCTTGCGGGAATAATCTGTATAGGATTAATAGGCTCATCAGGAAGCGCAAAGCAGGGTGGGAAACCAAGACTATCAAGACCATCAAGTTTTAATCTTTTGTTAACATTACCGTCATTGACAGTATCCTACTAATCTGCTATACTGGTATTAGACAAGGAGGGGTTTAATGAGAATATGTGAGGACGCTCTGACTGACTGGCAATGCTCAGACGTAGATTGCGATCAAGATTCAGACCCTTATACACCAGAAGGTAGTAAGCCAATAATATCAGATACAGAAATACGTTATATCTTTAATTTGATTAAAAATTATTTGGGAGGTATAAAATATTAATTTTATTATTATTAACCGCATTAGTATTAGTAGGTGCTATAATACGAGTAAATATTCTAGTTTACATTGGATTTATAGGTATAATGATTAATTTATATGTATCCACACTAAATAAAAAGTAGAGGAGATGAGTTGAGTATGTGGGAATTTTCAGTAGAGGCTACAAGAGAAAATGGTGAAATTGAGGTTTTTGATTTTGATTTGAATTTTTATAATAACGTATTAAAACTTGGTGATTTACTAGATGATATTGATAATGGTGAGTATAAGGCTGCACATGTTATATCTACTATTGTTGAAGGGGATCATTATGATTGGTTAAATGAGCTTTATGAGGCTGTAATTAAGTTTCACAATGATTTTACACCAGTACAACAAGGTGCAGTGTATTGTCTAATGGAAGATAGGTATGAGACACTTGTAAAAGCAGTTGAAATTGCAGAAAGTGAAGACTATTCTCACTATGAAGATCTAAATCTTTATGATCTAGGTGAAATGATAGCTGATATTAATGGTGTTTATAATACTTTAAAAAATACAGGAATAATACCTTATGTTAAATTTGATGAATACGCAGAGGATCAGCTATCAGATTATACATATCAAGAAGATTATGGTTATTACTATTTTTATTAAAAAATTGGCAAACCTTTACTGACCGCAGCTTAGTCCTACTAATAAAATTGGCAAACTTTTAATACCCGCAGGCTGGCTCTACTATATAAGCCCCCTAAGAGAAGGGGGTTTTTTGATATTACAAAATATTAACAAAATAGTAACATTGTGCCTCCAATGTTAATAATAATAATGGTTCTAAATAAATGTTATAGCTGTTTTATTACTATTTATAATCGTTCTAATTAGGTTGGCACGGTTTTGCTTTCTAATAATAAGGAAAATACATTTTTATTATATGGAGCGTAGTAAAATAATTTATCGTTTGAAAATGGCTTGAATAGTGGATTATAGAAAACGGCTTCTGTGATTGGCTTTCCATGCGGGTTTGAGTGTGCTTGCTTTTTGTTCCTACTATGGTAGAATAGTAATATCGTAGTATTGCTATTGACTCATGAGTAAATTTAATTAAATTAAGTTAAGTGAATTAAATAATTTAAATAGTTTTTATTTTAAAAAGGGAGAGTGAATGTAATGGTAAAGTATGATCCAAAGTATTATAATGTTTCAATGGCAGCAGGAAAAGATGTTGAAAAATTATATTTTTATTTATACAAATCAGGTACATATAAAGTAGGAAAATTAGAATTTTTCAAAGTTGTTGCTTTAGCAACAACAAAAGAACAAGCATTAGTTAATTTAATGGAAATGTTAGAAAACATAGGAAAAGAGGAAGTTAAAATTGGGTACTATGAAAATGTTTCTGCTTATATAGCAGATAACATAAATAAATATGAACTGAAAGAGATAGAAATATAATAACTTCTAATGCTACTGTATTTAATTATACAGTAGCATTTTTTCGTTTCTTTAATTAAAAGGAGGAAATGTATGAAGTATTTGATTAGTTTTATTTTACTTATTATCGGAGCTATTTTTAAAGTTGAAATACTTTTTTACGTTGTTATAGTTATAGTTTTAATTTCTAACTATCTTAAGGTAGTTGAAACAAAATGAAAATTGTTATAGATGGAATAGAATATAAGATAATGAAGCATGCTTTAGTAAGAATGGAAGAAAGAAATATTTCCATTGATAAAGTAAGAGAAGTAGTTAATTACGGCGTTAAGTTAATTAATAAATATCAAAGGAAAGATGGGACTGGTAGAATAAATAATGAACAATATAGGTTTATGCTTGACGGTATTATTGTTATAGTTGAGTATGAACCATTTTTAAGAATTATAACAGTAGCAAATTAATTATTTTTAAAAAGGAGAGTGAGAAAAGTGGAAAAGAATATAATTGTTAACATTTTTAATTTCAACTCTGTTGATAAAGAAATATCTGTTGATAAAGAAATATCTGTTGATAAAAAGAATATAATTGTTAACATTTTTAATTTCAACTCTGTTGATAAAGAAATATCTGTTGATAAAGAAATATCTGTTGATAAAATTGATGATGACTATGACGAGTATTATGAAGAGTATTTTAAATATGTAGGAATCAATCTAAAATATACGAATAGAGAAAATAAAACCATTAGAGTATGTACGGAAAAGAAAAACATAGTTAGTGAAAAAGATAGAGCTAATAAGTTAATTAAGATACTAAATATAGAAGGATATAATGCTGTCATAGAAACATTTAAATACAAATTTTGGTTTTTGAGAGTTTTTGATTCAAGACCAAAATTATTTATAAAGTGGTTAAAGGAGCAAAAAGAAAATTGTAATTTTAATAAGTTTTTTATTGATTGTTTGTAACTAAATTAAAAAGGAGAGTGAAAAGTATGATAAGAGTTTGGAAAGGAAAAAAAGTTTTATTTGAAACAGAGTTAGATTTAAATAAAGCAACTTTGATTTTAATTGAAGAGACAAAAATTGCTGAAAATAATAATGAACCTGATCCAATAATTCTTGTTATAGGTAATTCTGTATATACTTATAATACAGAATTACAAAAAATATGTATGTCGGAATATCCTATTCCAATAGAAAACATGTTAGAAAAATTTGCTGATACTTGGATAAAAATAGAAGAAGAAATAAAAAAAGAAGAAGATGATGAATGGGATTATGATTAAATGAGTTATTTAACTACCACTAATAAATAGTGGTAGTTATTTCGTAACTAAATCATAGAAAAGGTAGGTGAAACTAAATAAGTAACAATAATAAACACCACTTAATATAAGCGGTGTTTATTATGAAATTAATTCAAGAGGAGGTAATTTAGTTGATTTTATTGTTTGAAGAAAAAGAATATCTACTAACTGATAAGTTAGTAGAACAAGAAAGAAAAAGCAGTATAACTGAAAATGCACTATTAGACGATTATAATTGTAAACTAGAGGATTTAAAATTAGTATCCTCTATTATAGAAAACGTAGAGGTAAAGATAAAGATAGGAGATATTATTTATATCAGAGGAAAAGATATAATCATAGTAAATCCTTTTGAAGATAAAGCAAAGAAAATAGCAACTCTTCAAAAGAATTTAGGAGGTATGTTTATAGTTAATAATCCTATAGTAATAAATAAAAATACTTTGTTTACTAAAAGCATAGTATTTAATATATCTACAAAAGAGTATATAAACATGATACTTAAAAATGTAAAATTAAAGGTGGTGTTATAATGGAAAAAATATTTACTGAGCTTGGCAAAGATTTACTGAAAAGAATACTAGATCCATTTGGAATTGATCATGAAGACAAATTTATTGATCAAGTTTTAAATCCGGAAATACCGGATGTAGTAAACAATAAATTTAACATAAGAGATGCTTACCAGTTTAGATATAAAGTACCTACTAATATAATGAACCTGTATAATATTAATTTACTTAAAAATAAGGAATATTTAGTAGGTAATCCTGTTAATTTTGATACTATATCAAGTATAAAAGAAGGGAAATTAAAGAATTATGATCTGGTATTAACAAAGAACTTTTTAGATTTTTTATTTTGTTCTTCTACCAGTGATTATGGTTCTTGTTATAGTCTATCATCTGATTATAGTAGTATGGCGTGGAGTGGAATACCAACATTATTTAATCAGAAAAATATTTTTATGCTTTATGTAACAGACAATAAAGTAAGTAAGAAAATTGAACAAAAGTTAAACATTAAAACACCTACAATAAATTCAAGAGCATGGTGTTATTTATCTTATAAAGATAATACTCCATATTTAGTAATTGGGAAAATATATGGAGATTTAACTTTATTGAAAGATTTTATACTAATGAGTGGTTATCCATTTATTGATATTAATTATAATCAACTACTCACTAATATAAGTGAGTATAAATTTGATTTTAATAACGATGATATAGTTAAAACAAATGGGTATGAATTACACCCATATTATGATAATTTAACCTTAAAAGGAGATAAAGCAGTAATAAGAAATAGTGGTAGCTATTCCGATTTTATGCAATTTGATAATGGTAATAGTTATTATTATTTATTAGAACATGGTTATACAGTATCTGATTTTGATAGTAATGAAGAAGATGAAAATTACTGGGAGTGTAATATCTGTAATAACAGATATTATGATGATAGTTATATATACTTTGATGTGCAAATTAATGGTAGAACTCACGATTATGTATGTAATAGTTGTATATCAAATTTATATGAAGAAGAAGGAACGAATTACAGTTATTATAACAACAACTATTGTGTACTAATGTACAACTTAATTGAAAATGGTACTGGCCATATGCCATTAAATGCGTATCAAGCAGAAGTAGAAGATACTGATATAAAATTAAATGATGTAATAGAATTATATCAGTATTTAATTGCAACAGAGAATACTGTTATAAAATTAAACGATATAGTAATAAATAACACTATAACAAATGAAGAATTTGATATTAAAGGCGAAATAAAATATGCTATAAGCTACAAAGCAAAAAGAGCTATGTTAGAAAGATATAATTATAATACTAACATAGCTTTTGATCCAAACGTAGTTTTAATTGAAGATATAGAATTAAAACAAGTAATAATTGCAATAATAACATCAAATGCAAGAATATCTGCAGAATCAGGTATAAAAATACTTGTAGAAGGAATAATAAATAAATCCCTAGATAATGTAGATGCTTATTTGGGATTTGTTGCAGATATTGCAAATAAAATAGATAAGAGTTTTGGTAGTATAATAAATATAGAATTAGACGAAACAGTAGAATCTATGTTTAAAGTAAATAAAAATCTTTGTAGAGGAGGATTTAGCAGTACTTTTGCTAATGGACTTACTATTATATGGAATGAAAATATAATAAGCAAATACACAATAAAAAATAAAAGGAGGGAATATTAATGTTAGATTTTATATCACTGAGTGATACAAATGTAATTATAAGAGATAAAGTATGTTATAGTAATTTATTATACTTGTGGTTAAAAAATAAAGATGTAGAACATGATGATATATTTATCAATATAGTGCCAATTAATTTAGATAAATATATCAAAAATACCGGAAAGGAAATAGGCACTGTAATAGTACCTGAGAGGATAGACGATAAATTAGAAATGGAAAATTATTATTTATTTTTAATCGGTAACGGTACTTACTTACCCGTTAAAAATAAAGAAGGTAAAGTATATAATTTAAACGGTATTTGTTATATAATAATAGAAGAAGAAAAATATGAATTAATCTTAGGAACATTCATGCTTAAATCAAAGGAGGAGTTATAATGGAAGATATAATAAGAGTAAAAGATTTAATAAACTTATTAAAAGTACCATCAATGAGTAAGAAAGAGTATTATATGAGGAAATTTATAATTAAAAAGTTAAAAGAAATGAATGTACCATACACTGAAGATGAAACAGGTAATATATATAATTTAATTCCTAATACTCCACTGTTATCTGCTCATATGGATACAGTAGGAGACGCCGAAGATATTGCAGTATTGAATTTTATATATGAAGAAAAGGGAGTAATAAGTGGTTTTGGTAATATTGGAGCAGATGATAAAGTAGGAATTTTTATCATCTTAGAATTGCTTAAAAGATATGATAATATATCTTTTGTTTTTACAGTGCAAGAGGAAACTGGTAATGTAGGAGCAAGAATATTTGTTAATAATAATAGTGAATTATTAAATGAATTGCTTTATTGTATTGTTATTGATAGACGAGGAGATAGTGATATAATTAGTACACAAAATGATTATTGTGTACAAGAGTTGGAAAATGATATACTATCTATAATTACTGGTTTTAAACCAGCTTTAGGTAGTATATCTGATGCAGATGTTTTTAATGATTATTTATCTTGTATAAATATAAGTTGTGGTTATTATAAACCACACACAGGGGATGAATTTATAATATGGAGTAATGTAGTTAAAACGTACCACGCAGTTAAAACTATAATTACTAAACTTATTAATAAATATGAAATACCAGTAAAAACTAAATACTCTTGGAGTAGCTCATCTGCTGCATTAAGTAAATATGGTAAATATCCAAGAGATTATTATGATTATGAAAAAGATTATAGCAAGTATAATAGTAGTAGTTATACATCAAAATTAAATAAAAAACAAGAAGACTTGTGGGAATCTAACACTATTAACACTGATGATGTATTTTTAGATATGTTAGAAGAAATAATAGATCTAATTTATACTGAATCATATGATTTAGATATAGATCTAGAAGACGTAATAATTGAAAATGATCAATCTATAATTGTCAAAGGAAAGTTTGATCATCAATTAAACAATGTATTATTACAAATGAGTAATCTATACGGTGTGGTGATAAAGTATGTACAATAAAGATATTTTATATGCTATAAATATAAATAAAGAGTATATAGGATATATTAATAAAGATAATAATAAAGCATTTATCATTATGAGTAATGAAGATAATCCAGCAATAAAAAGTATTAGTATGGAATTAAATAAAGTATTAGAAACAGTAAACAAATTAGTGATTACTTTATTTACTGAGAATAAAGTAGATCCTAATTATGAAAGAGTTATAATATCTGACCCATTTATTATAACTTTTGTACTAAATAGTAATTATTATGTTGGAATAACTGTAATGACAAAAGAGAAACCAAAGTTATTTAATATGTTGCTTAGAGCATTTAATAATAAGTACTATATAGACAATAAATTATATGTAAATTTATATAGTGCTTATCAAAGTATTAAGGCAAAACCAGGAAGAATAATTAGAAATTTCCCCAATACGTTATCTATTTAACTTTTATTTTATTTAATCCGCAACCATTATTTATAATGGTGTTAGGAGTTGGTAATATTGTTATTATTTTTTATTATGATTGTATGGTTTTTTATTATATTATTTATTTTAAATGAAAATATAGTAGAATCAATTTTAATATGTTTTAGTATAGTATTGTTACTTCTATTATATCTTAATTAAAGTTAAATAAGTTTAAAAGTAGTAAATAAAGTTAAGGAGGTTTATATGACTTATACAGTAGCTGGAATAGTAAGTACAACTAAATATATAAGTGATTTTAGTGTAGAATCGGAAATAAATCCATATTGGAATGCAAAATTTTATATTGTGTCATACAATGAAAGATTAATACGTAAAAATTTATTTTATTCTACTACAAGGTATATAGCTGAAAATCCATATGTATTAAAAAATAAATATAATATACTTTTTACATTTCCTGATAATACGCCTGAAGAGGCTAAAATAACTTTAAATAATGTAATACAAATAATAAATACTTCAAATAAGGAGTTTATTAACTTATATCCATGGCCATTTTATATAGCTAAATTTCATTACAATAATGAAATTGAACTTTTAGAGAAAATAGATTGGAAAGAGTTAAATATAGTTAAACTTAGATCGTTTAGTGTTTGGGGAGGATACTAATGAAATATAACGTAGTGTTAATTTATAGAGATTATAGTTTATATATGGATATAATAAATAGACACAATAATTATGAAAGATGTTTGTTTGATTCTGATGGTTATTATCAGTTTTTATATTACGATAGGTGGAAGTTTATAAATGGTAATTTAGAAAAAACGTTAGTCAGTGTCAATTATGTATTAAAATTAGAAGATGGAAAGAAATTATTAGATAAAGTTATTAAAAAATTGTTAGCTAATCCATTAAATAAATTATATCCTGACGAAGCACATTTAGTTGATAGTAATGGAAATATATTTTTTACTGTTTGTTGTAAACATAACTCTAATAAAAAGTTAAAAATAACAGTTTGGAGGAGATATTAATGTTAGGTTATTTATACTGTGTTAGAAAAAAAGATTTAAATCAAACAATTATAAACTTAGTAAAAAAGTATTTTTTTATGGGTACATTAAAAATAGAATCCGATGAAAGAGAAGATATTTATACGGATAGTTTAATGTCTTTATATCAAGACAGATATAGAGCTAGAGAAGAGTTTTTTAATATTTACAAAAAATTTCAAAGTGAGTGTGGTAATATAATATTACCAATAAAATGTTATGAAGTATATAATTATCACTGTATTTTAGTTGAAGAAATAAACATTGATTTAACTAAAATTAATAACTTAAATTTTAAAGTCTGGAGGAGATATTAATGTTAGGTTATTTATACTGTGTTAGAAAAAAAGACTTGAATTTGGATAGAATAAGTTTAGAAGTAATAAGAAAATACTTTCTTGAAGATATATTATCCATAGAATTTTATAGAAGAGAAATTATTTATGCTAATAATTATACTTTATATCAAGATAAAGATATTGCCAGAGAAGAGTTTTTTAATATTTACAAAAAATTTCAAAGTGAGTGTGGTTACATAGTATTACCAATAAAATGTTATGCAGTATATAACTATTATTGTGTTTTAGTTGAAGAAATAAACATTGATTTAACTAAAAATAATAACTTAAATTTTAAAGTCTGGAGGAGATACTGATATGTATTATTCATTATTACTATATAAAGTAGATGAGTTATTTGATAATCCAGAGAAATATAATAAATGCTTATTTTATTTAGATGAAAGAATATTAGATACATTATATGACTTTGAAGTATCTAATTGGTCTGCTGAAAAATATGATTTATTAGTGTCTAGTACCGGAGATCCTGATATGATTTTAGCACACGTTAGATTAGAGAAAATTATAAAAGGATTAAATGAAAATATTAAATACCATGATTTATATCCACAATATATTCATTTAGCAGAATATTTATTTAATCAAAATAGATTTAGAATAATAGAGACTATAAAGTGGAAAAGAGAAAAAATAAATCTAAATTTTAAAGTTTGGAGGAGATAGCTATGTCAGATTATATTTATTGTATTAGACAAAAAGAAATAGATCTTACTCAAATAACTGAAGATACATTGCTTCAATATTTTTCTCTTGATAGTATAAAAATAGACTATCAAAAAAGAGAATATATCTATACAAATACTGGAACAGCTTTTTATACTAATAAAAATATTGCTAGAGAAGCATTCTTACAAACATATAACAGATTTAAAGAGTCTTATAATTATATAACTTTACCAATAAAAGGTTATTTAGTAAATGCTTTTGACTGTATTTTAATTGAAGAAATAAATAAAAATTATACAAATACAAAATTTAATTTTAAAGTTTGGAGGAGATAGCTATGTATTATGCGTTAATTACAATCTCACTGTTAATTGTACCAATAGCATTTATACTAGCAATTTTTGAAGCTCATGATTTACTACTACCAATTCTAATAATAGTTTTTCTAATATCAATAAGGAGGAGAAAAGTATGCAAATAACATTAATTGAAAAATCAAACGATAACAGACCGGTACAAATTAAACGTATATTTAAAGTAGAATATATACCAAAACAAGATTTGTACATAGTATATACTGATGTAAGTTTTGGTTATGCAAAAGATGAAAAAGATTTATTGGAGTTTATATTAAGCTGGACAAACATAACAGATAAAAAGAATATTAAGCTAGAGTTAAGCAAGGATAGTCTAATAATTAAAAATTACTTTACTAACACAACTAAAACGGTAATAGTTACAGACGAAACACAATTTTTAACTCATTGTTTAGCAATAGAGTATTTAGATTATATAAGGGAGGCTAATTTATGAAAATTAGAGTAATGAATTTTTTAGGAAAATGTATTAATTATGAAGAGTGGTATCCTGATGATTATGAGAATTTTGATTATGTAGTAAAATCAGCACTATATACATTTATATTACCTAGTTGTATTTTAATAGATAAAGGTGATGGTTTTATTAGTGTTGATAAATTACCAGAATACAAAACTTTACTAATACAATACTGGAATGATTTTTCAAACTCATTAGATTATGCCTGTAAACACTGTTATTAAATTAAAAGGAGGTAATTAAAATGAAAATATTTTTCACAATAGTATTTTTATTGTTGCTATCAGTAAAAATACTATAAGGAGGAAAAGTGTAATGAAAAAACTAATAAAACTTAAATGCCCTAAATGTGGCAGTGAATTAATAGTAACAAGTATTTATGAAGTAAGAGAAACTCTAAGATTAAATAATAATTTAATACTAGCAGAATCAGTAGAATGTTGTGCTGATGAATTTAATGTATTTAGTTTAGATTGGAAAAGATATATAATTACTTGCACTGAATGCGAATATACAGATACTTCAACAAATGAGTATCTAACAGAATATAATGATAAATATGAGGAGGTAAAACTATGAAAGTAACAATACCAGATTTTTATTTAGATGATTTAAGACCAGCAATTAGATTTAAAATATCAACTTTAACAGAAGAATTACTAACGCCAATAACACTAATAACTCCAACTACAATAAACAATTATACTAAAAATCTAAAACATTTTAAAGAACTACTAATCACAGTAGAAGAGTTAAATCTAGACATAAAATATTGGAATAGTATATTAGATAATATAATAAAATCTTTATTAAAAGTAGTAACAACAATAAAACGTGATATGCAAAACATAAATATAAATGATTTAAATGATAAACTATATATGTATTCATTTATAGGACAACTAATACTTAACACAGAATTACTTAACAAAGAAATAACTGATAGGTATTACGTGGATAACTAATGAATACAAAAAGTCTAACAGAAATAGATAATCTAATTTATTACCAGCAGGAGAATATGAATATGAAGTAATATTCCTGGATATGGACACTTATATAAGAATAAAAGGAGGAAAAGCAAAATGATTATACTAATAATTAAGAACGAGTATGATGAAAACATATTTGTTATAACACTCAGTAAAAGTGTAACTAAAGCAAATATGTTTTTCAAAAGAGAATTAGATGTAGAGTCAAAAACAATACAAGATAGTTTTATACCAGAAGAAGATTTAATTGATATTATACTACAACATGTACCAGATAAGATATACGATATAATGATAGATAATACTGGTATAGAACTAATAGCAGATGCAGAAGATATAACTATACAAGGAGAAAAGGAATATCTATTTGCAGTATTAAATGAAGTATTAGATAAATTCTATAAGGATAATCCAATAGAGTTTGTAATACCAGAAGAAATATATATTGAAACAATAAACGAAATAGAGACAAACACATAAAATCTAATATATAACTAATAATAAGACTGCCAGTTAATATAGGCAGTCTTTTTTTATTATAATAACTAATCATATACTGACAGATAAAGATAATGATAGTAACAATACTATACTGACAGATAAAGATAATAATAGTACATAGTATAATAACTAGATAGGCTGTAATAATATATAGTATAATATACTATAAGATATGAGATAATAATAAACTATAAGACGTGAGATAGTATTATACTGTAATGATTACACTATATACTGTTATATATGGAATAGTATAATAGCTATTTTATATTGTGACACTATAATAGTTATTTTATACTGTAAGAGATGGGATAGTATAATAGCTATTTTATACTGTAAGAGATGGGATAGTATATTTTGTTAACATATAAAATGCAATTTTATATCCGGAGGTTTACCTATTTTAAATCGCATCCGCATTAGGGCTTCACACGTGTAACGTAATAATAACTATAACTAATAACTATAATAGCAATATATTTTAATTCTTCGCAGGATACCTCTATTTTGCATTTTATTATTAAATATGTATAATCACTTTCAAAAAGAGTAAAATTAAACCTTGCCCTATTTTAAGCAGAATTAGAAGGTATATGTATATTAAGTAATATAAAACATAGTAAGTAGTATAATCTATAATAAATAAGCAAGTTTTTATATTCCGCAGGCAGGCGGACATATTATAATTATAATAATACTATAAAATATACTTAAATTATTATTTTATAGGTATACAAATGAATAATTTAACTTTTTTAGTTAAAAATTTTTTTGGGATTATAAGCGGATCTTATTAATTTTGCTCTAGGGAGAGATAGAAATTTTTAATTGAAAATATAATGGTATACAATATGATACTATATTTTGTTAACATAAAAAATACAATTAGTTTCTGTGATACGCATAAAATGCTATATCACGTCTATAAGTATTATTATAAGCTAATTATAGACATCTGTTGTGAGAGTTAATTAGAATTAATTAGAGTCAATTAGAGTCAATTAGAGTTAAATATAATAGTTTTTCTTTATTTAATCTTCTGTAATCGGCTAAAATGGCATACCCACTTCTATAAGTATTATTATAAGCTAATTATAGACATCTGTTGTGAGAGATGATTTTTACGTATAAAAATACAACTATAAGCAATTAGAAGCGATTAAGTTAATTTTTCTTTCAATTGCTTTGATTATCTATATTTTTAAATAAAAAAATTGGCAAACTTTTAGCTTCCGCAGGCACACTCGCATATATAAGGATAAAAATATTTATTTTTTTGAAAATTCGAGATATTTTCTAATTCGGACTAAATTTGTCGGGTTTGGAATTATTGTTAAAATTGTAAAATTAGATAAAATAGGTAGATAAAAGTAATTGTAAAAATAAGTTAAAAAATGAAATAAATAAAATAATCTGGCATGACATTGCTAATAATAATTCCATTATTATAAAATGATAATGAGTGTAGGAAATACGCGTTGATAAACGATTATAGAATAATATAATCTGTAATACTGATAAATAGTATAATACAGCAATTCAAAAAAAATTTTTTTTGCCCACTTGACGAAGCTTAAAATGTAGAATAAAATATAATCATAGAAATACAAGCGTTTAT
>ERZ795052.2260-NODE-2260-length-23786-cov-6.662425_pt1 | contig 23786 bp, 12 predicted proteins | sample MGYA00375136_ERZ795052 | MGnify/ENA primary metagenome ERZ795052 (study PRJEB30181, sample SAMN05720156) | activated sludge metagenome | isolation source: Anaerobic digester | place: Japan | collected 2015-05-26 ... | reverse complement strand
CCGCGAAGCCTGAAGGCTGAGCTGCGGCGCGCGGAGCCCAACAAGAACGCCCTACGCGTGACCAGCAAAGAAGGGACCGCGGATTTCGCGGATTTCGCGGATGAGCGAGACGCCGCACAGGGCGGGCAAAGTCGCTTGGGCCGGACACCACCCTCCTTGCCGCCATTCTCTCCCGCTCTTTCCTATCGTGCCATCCGCGGTCAGTTCCACCCCCTCGGGGGCGGCGACGTCTCGTCGCCGCGGCCCCCCCTCCCAACCTAGAACTTCCTGGGACGAGACGTCCCAGCCCCGATCCTCCTGGGACGAGACGTCCCAGCCCCCATTTGGACTGCGCTGCAGCCTGTTACTTCAAGGCTGCGGCGGCGGTTTTGTCCATCTCCCGGATCATTTCCTCGAGCTTCTCGACGGGCTTGCGGACCAGCGAGGGCGCCTCGGCGCCGGTCACAGCCCGCTCCCAGGCGACGAGCGCCGCACCGGCTTGCTTCAACGCGGCGGTGTAGCGCGCAAATTCGTTTCGCGCCGCCTCCTTTTGGGCGGCCGCCACGGTTCCGCTCTTGACGAGCTTGCGCAGGTTGCTCAAGGCGTGCAGCGATTGGATGTAACCGTCCACCACGAGCGTTTCCTGCAGGAATTCCTCCGAGCCAAGCTGGCGGGCGAGCGGGAGGGCCCGGGCGGAGGCCTGGACATCCTGTTCGAGTTGCTCGGCGGACTTGATCTGGCCCCAGGGGCAGCCGTAGAGGCCCCACTTCACTTCGCCGAACGGCGGCAGCTTCCCGGCCAACAGCAGCTCGGCAACGGGTCCGGGCTGCCGGCGTTGTTCCCCGCCGGGCCAGTCCGACCCATAGACGTCCCAGGACACCGCGCCGTGCCGCTCGGCCCAATCCGCGAAGGTTTCGGGCGGCAAGCCGTTTCGCGCGGCAAATGACAGGGCGAATTCGCGCGGGGAGCGTCCGTTGGGGTTCCAGGCCCACTCGGCCATCGCTTCGAGGTTGAAGCGCGCCAGCGCGACGCGCGGCGAGGGATAGCCGAGGATTCCCTGCAGCTTCTTGTCGGCGAACTCGCGCATCCGATAATGCACGAACGGGGCGCTGCTGAAGGGTTGGGGAAAACCGACGTAAGCGACCACACTGGGGCAAACCCCCACCCACTGGCTCTGCGCCAGCCGGGCGATCTCGCCGCGAATCATCGGTTCCTTCCGCGCCGTGTAGGTCAACAGGCTGTGGTAGTACCAGAGTTTGACCTCGGGCGGGATTTCCGGCAGCAGCAGCGCGTGGCTGCGATAGGTCTCCTCGCTGGTCAACACGCGCAGCCCAAGGGCCCCGGCCCGGCCTTGCGCCAGCTTCCAGGCGCGCAGCACCGTTCGCAATTCCAACACCGAACGGTCCACTTTCCGGCAGTCGTCGCACCGGCAGCCGCCCTGGCCGCCGAGATTCTCCGCCAGCCAGACGTCCACCTCGCGCACGTGCGGCAGACGCGACAGCTCGACCAGCCAATCCGCCAGCACCTCGGCGAATTGTGGCTGCGAATAACACACCACACCGGGCCGGCCAACCCCTTTGCCCCGCAGGTTCGGATAGGCTTCAAACACGCCCTTGTTCTCCAACTGTTCCAGGTGCAGCACCACCGGCACAAATTGAATGCCCAGCTTCGGCCCCAGCTCGAGCAGCGGCTCATGACCCGGCTTGGGCCGGGCCGTGGCGCGCCGCGTCGCCGGGTCCACCTGCACTGCGGCAATTTGTTCCACGTAATTGAGTTTTCGCTCCGCCAGCCACGGCAGGCAGTTGAACGCGTCCACGCCCCACAGGCCGCGGTCGGCCAGTTCCGGCCAATCCGTCATCGTCACCAGCGGGATTTCCAGCGCGTCACCCTGCGTCCGGACCAGTTGGCCCAAGGTCCTCACCCCGTAGAGCAGTCCCACCGGTTCCAAGGCCACAAGGTCCAGACCGCGGCCCGCCCCGCGCGGCACGATCCGGCAGGCCTGATTCGCGTTCTTGAGACCGCGCAACGGAACGCTGGCCTCCCCGCCCACTTGCAGCCGGATTTCAAATCCCCCGTCCGCGCCCGCCGGCTGGGTCAGACCCAGCCGCTCCACCAGCTCCAGCCGCGCCTGCGCCGCCACCGGCGAATCCGGCAGCTCGGCGCACACGACAACTTCCGGGCGTTTCACCCGCACCTTGTTTGTGAACGTGATCTCGCGGGGCAACGGGATGACCCGTCGCAGAAAAGCGGTTTGTTCTTCCGAAGCCATGGGAAGCCCCTGGCCGGCCGGCAGGGGCGATGCCAGCAAACCGAACAGCAGCAGCAGCAAGCGGACACTAGGCATGGGGAGAAGACGTCTCAAACGTTGTAGTCATGGGCGATTGCCACGGCAATCTGCACGACAATCAAGCCCGCCGTCAACTCTCCGGCCTCGCCTCCGCATCACTCGGGTGGAGACCGGGATTGGCTGGCGACCCGGATTCGGCAGGGACCTGTTCCACCTGGTCCCTGACCTCCGTAAGAAGCGGGCACGCGGCGGAACGCGTTCCTACCTGCGACATCCGACAAAAACGGCGTGATGCGCGAAGGGCTTCGCACGCCATACCAGCGCAAACCGGGCTGAGAAATCAGGGCGGAGTTTTTGGTTTGACACGCATTGCGCCGGGTGCTACTTGTGCGTATTGGTTCGTGGTGAAGGCACGAGCGCGAGCACCGGTTTTCAATGGACCGCACAAAGTGGTTGACCATAGAGGAACTGGCTGAAGCCCTGAAGATGGGCCGGACGGAATTGTACCGCAGGGCGCAGGACGGGCCCTCCCAGGTGCAAATGGCGACAAGCAATGGCACTTCGACTTGGAGGGGATTCATCACAGTATGAAAGTTATGAGACCAGCAAAAGGAGAGGTGTCCTCCGGAGGAGCCCAATGAACCGCTCGGAATCTGAGAAGCTCAATGAAAAAGCGGTTCGCTTGGTTGATTACCTCCTACGGCTGGCGGCTCTGCGCACGAGGCTGATTCGCGACGTTTCGGAATACGAGAAGGTGCTTTGGATTTCCGACATCCCACACGAGCGGGGGTGCTTCACGCGCGCTTGGGGGCCGGAGGAGGAACACGAACCGGACGAGTGGCTGGAGGTGCAAAACCGGCCTGAGCCTGATGTGCCTGCCGTTCCCTCCCAATGCGAAGACTGGGTGAACCAGACGACGCTCCGCAACAAAAACGATCTGCCCGAACTTCTCCCGGAAATCACCCGGCAAATCCTGAATCCCGACTGGCGCCAGGAATCAGACCAGCCGGAAACCATCCTGCAAAAGCAACGCCTTGAAGAGTATCCCGAGGTTCAACAGGCATGGGACCGCTATGTTGAAAGCGAATGGCTGCCGTGGGCGGAAGAACATAACGCGTGGGAGAAAGTTCACAAGGTCTATTCCACACTCTTTGCCATCCATCAAGACCAAGTTCGGCTTGGCGAGGAATATGAACTCGTGCTTGGTTTGGGGCTGCTGACATGGCAGACCCCCACAGGTCAGCGAGTCAGACGCCATTTGGTTGTCGCCGATGCCATCCTGGAGTTCGAAGCACGCTTGGGCAAATTCACCGTTCGTCCCCACACCGAAGGCGCCAAACTTCGCCCCGAATTGGATATGTTGGACATCGGGGAACAACCTGCGCGGGCGGAGGAAAAAGCGAGGGAGTCCCTCGTCAAAGCCGAGGACGATCCTTGGGAAAAAGGCTGTCTCGAGGGCGTGCTTCAAGCCCTGGTACATTCGCTGGACTCGCGCGGCGTTTTTGAAGCCTCGTTGGAAGCCAAGTACATCCGCGCCACGCCCAAGCCCATTGTGGAATCTGCGCCAGCTTTGATCCTGCGAAAGCGTTCCGCGCGAGCCCTTACCGAAACCCTGAATCGGATCAAAGAGCGGATCAAAAACGGCGAACCAATCCCCGCTGAATTCGCGGATCTCGCGGAGCTTCATCCGAAGGGAGACCGCGAATCGAGCACGGAGCTGGAACAGGCCAACGCTGCATTCGAGGGCGAAGTCTTTTTCCCCAAACCCTCAAACGATGAGCAACGCCGTATTGTGAACAAGCTTTGCGCGGCAGGTGGCGTGCTTGTGCAAGGACCGCCGGGAACCGGGAAATCTCATACCATCGCCAATTTGATTTGCCATCTCCTTGCCACGGGACAGAGAATCCTCATCACCGCGAAGACGCCGCGCGCGCTTCACGTTCTTAAAGGGCTTGTGCCTGAGGAGTTGCGTCCTCTTTGCATCAATCTGCTCGGCAGCGGACCGGAGGAACGCCGCTCCCTCGAATCCAGCGTGGGCGGCATTCTCCGCAAGCATGAAGAGTGGAACGAAGATCGCGTCAAGCTCGAACGCACGGAACTTGAAGAACAATTGAAGAGACTCCGCGAAGAAAAAACAAAAGTCATCCGGCGGCTGCGTGATATTCGAGAGTCGGAAACGCATACGCAGACCATCGCGGAAGGAGCCTATCGGGGGACGGCGGCCGGAATCGCCAAGGCAGTGAACCGGGATCGAGCCAACTACGGATGGTTCACAGATTCCGTTCCCTTAGACAAGACCTGTCCCGTCTCCGTACGGGAAATGCGGAGCGTTCTTGTGGCCTTGCGCCAATTCACGCCGGAGAAGCGCCGTGAATTGCGGCTTGAATGGCCCAAGGAATTGGCATCTCCTGAACGCGTTGCCGATCTCGTGAGGAGTGAGGCGTGCGCGATTGAAGCAGAACAAAGCGCGGCGCATGGAGCCGACGAACGGCTTGCCGATCTGTTGGTTAAGAGCGATTCTCCAGCCATCGAAGCCATTTGCGGAGCTCTCTCAGCGTTTCGGGACACTCGCATAAAACTTCTCGCGACACCTCATTCCTGGATGAATGATGCTTTCCGCGATGTCGTTGGCGGCAACCTGTCCCTGTGGCGCGAACTCCTTCGCGTCACGCGAGACGTGATTTCATCAGTCGAAGGACTCGTGACCGTCGCGGACAACGCCAGCATCGAGTTTCCGGACACCTGCGATCTCAGAACACTGCGCGAGGACGCCCGCAAGTTAAAAGCTCACATCGAACATGGCGGCAGACTGGGTTGGGGGGTGTTTCGACCCAAGACGGTTAGAGAACGCCTTTACGTCCTCAAGTCCGTCACGATTGGCGGACGCCCCTGCTCCACGGTCGAGCATTTCTCAACTCTTGCCGACGCACTGCATGTCCGCATCGAAATCGGGAAAGCGTGGGAGTTCTGGGCAAGGCGGAGCGAGGGGGTTCAGGGCCCATACGCCCTGCAACTGACTGCCCTCAAGTCACTGCGCGACGGACTTGAAAGCGCGCTGTCGCTCGAGCAGCTCATTGCCAGGTGCCGGGAAGCGTTAAGCCAATGTTCGGAGATTGGCGAGCCCGCGTGGACAGACGAATCTCAGGTTGAGAGGACAGTGTCCTCGTGTCGCCTCGCATTGGCTCGTATCCGCAAACGGCTTGCCGTTGAAGAACTCCAGCGCATCGAGGATCCCATTTTCCGCATGTCCGTCAGGGGCGACGCGCATCCGGTGACAACCGATTTGTTGAGCGCCATCCGCAGGCGAGACGTGGAGACGTTCGCACGGTGCGCGAGCAGGATTCAGGGCCTAGAGAGTGAACGCCAGCGCCTTCAAGAGACGGACAGCCTGATCTCGGAACAGCGCCGCGTGCTTCCGCGGCTCATGAAGTCCTTGGAACAAACCTGCAACGAACCCCATTGGGAGGAACGCATTCCTCGCATTGGCGACGCATGGAATTGGGCGCGGGCGCGGCACTGGATCGAGGACTACATCCGGAAGGAGGATGTTCCGGCGCTCACCAAGCGAGCCAAGCAAATCGAGGATGAAGTGAACACCGTGGTTGCGAAACTTGCCTCCCTTTGCGCTTGGTCATTCTGCTTCTCGCGGCTAAGGGAAGACCATCGCCGGCACATGGAGGCCTGGCAGCAGTCCGTGCGGCGACTGGGCAAGGGAACGGGAAAGCATGCGCCGCACCATCGCCGCCAGGCTCAAGAACACCTGAACAAATGCCGCGAAGCGGTTCCGGCCTGGGTAATGCCACTCCATCGCGTTTGGGACACGGTATCTCCCTCACCCGGAATGTTCGATGTGATTATCGTGGACGAGGCTTCGCAATGCGGAGTCGAAGCGCTTCCATTGTTCTACCTCGGAAACAAGATGTTGATTGTTGGAGACGACAAGCAAATCAGCCCGGATGCGGTGGGTTTGCCCCGGGATGCGGTGCACCGCCTGATGGAAGAGTTCCTTTACGATTTCCGTTTCAAATCATCGTTCGATATTGAAAGCAGCCTGTTCGATCATGGTAAACTTCGTTATGGGACCCAGCGCATCACGCTGCGCGAGCATTTCCGCTGCATGCCCGAAATCATCCGGTTCAGCAACGATCTGTGCTATTCGGACACACCGCTGATTCCCTTGCGACAGTATGGCCCTGACCGGCTGCCACCTCTGGAACACGTTTTTGTGAGTGACGGATATCGTGAAGGCACAAACAACCGCATCATCAACCGCCCGGAAGCCGGCGCCATTGTACAGAGAATCGTCAACATGTGCGGCGACAGCCGGTACAATGGCAAGACGATGGGTGTGGTGGTGCTTCAAGGCGAAGCGCAAGCGGCTTTGATTGAAAATCAACTGCTCGGACGGTTGGGGGCTGAGGAAATGGAACGCCGCCGCCTAGTTTGCGGCAATCCCTACAGCTTCCAGGGCGACGAGCGGGATATCATGTTTCTGTCGCTTGTCGCGGCCAATAACGAAAGAATCGGCCCTCTCACAAAAGCGGCGGACGAACGGCGTTTCAATGTCGCTGCCAGCCGCGCCCGCGACATGATGGTTCTTTTCCATTCTGTCACTTGTAACGACCTCAGCGAATCGTGTCTTCGCAGAAAGCTGCTTCACTTCTTTGAGAACACACAGCCACAACAGATTGCCGGTATCGGCCGGGCTGAACTGGAGCGGCGGGCAGTGCTGGATAATCGTTGTCTCGTGAACCCTCCCACCCCGTTTGAAAGCTGGTTTGAGGTTGACGTTGCGTTGGAGCTGCTTCGCAAGAACTTCTTTGTTTTGCCTCAGTACGAAGTCGCGGGGAAACGAATAGACCTCGTTGTTGAGGGCGGCCAGACGCGGCTGGCCGTCGAATGCGATGGCGATAACTGGCATGGTGCTGACCGCTATGAAGAGGACATGCAACGGCAGCGGCAGTTGGAGCGGTGCGGCTGGGAGTTCTTCCGCGTCAGGGAATCGGCGTTCTACTCCAATAAGGACGGTGCTCTTGCGGGGCTGTGGCACGCTTTGGAGGAAAGAGGCATCTTTCCGCAGAACGGTTCGTTATCTCCCCCCCCAAACGCCAGGGATTACCTTTGATGCGCTGCGGGCACGCAAAGGCCACGCCGAGTTCCCCGGCACTTTGGGTGGCATCTGGTGAGGGGCGGTGACCGCCGTTAAGCCCCCTTCCTGGAGGACGTGGATCGTAGCAGTATCTCCTCGAGAATCCTTGTCGAGGCTTGCCGGAAAACCGGCTGGCCGGTTCATGCCACTTGCCTGATGAAGAACCTCTTCCCCTGCGGCGTCCAGCCGCCGGACGTCCACCCAGCCAAAGGCGTGGGCGGGCTGTTGAGCGCGCACACCCTTCCGCACGGGCATCGTGTTTGCGCAAGGTGACGACGCTAACCGAGGCGGCAATGGCCTCGCGGTTGTCGTTGGGCAGAAATCCCGCTGCGCCGGGACGAGCCGGGGTGAACGGGTGAAAACGATGGCTTAACCCCTTTGAGTTTTGAGCCTTCCATCGCAGCGCGCAGGACAGGCGTACGCGGCCGGGCCCAGCCGCCGCTTGCGGGCCGAGCAATTCCGGGCGGAGGAAATCGCGCTTGCCTTGCCCAACCGTCCCCCCGAAGCTTGGGAGGTATGATGAACCCGTCGGACGTTGTCAGCATTCATCCCTACTTCAAAGTCAAACCCGGCAAGCTGGCCGAGGCCCGGGCCGCCCTCCCCCGGTTCGTGGCCGCCACCGCCCGCGAATCCGGCAACCTCTACTACGACTTCACCCTCAACGGCGATCTGATCTTCTGCCGGGAAGCCTACCGCGGCGCCCAAGGTTTGCTCGATCACCTCCAGAACGTGGGCCCCATCCTGGCCGAATTTCTGAAACTTGTGGACGTCCTCCGGGTCGAAGTCCACGGCTCGGCCGCCGACCTTGAAAAACTCCGGGGCCCGCTCGCCGGCCTCAAGCCCGAGTGGTTCACGTTCGAGTGCGGCGTGACCCGGTCGTAAGAACGCTCGCAAGCCCAGGAAATGATGAGCCTGCTGTTCCGCAAGCTTTGGCTCGCCGGCCAGGCGCGCCTGACCGGTGCCCTGTTGGGGCTGGGATGCCTTTCGGGTTTCGCTGCCGAGCCGTTCTTCTTCATCCAGCTCACCGACCCCCAGCTCGGCATGTTCGCCACGAACGCAAACTTCGCTCAGGAAACCGCCAATCTTGAATTCGCGGTCGCCACTGTGAACCGCCTGCGGCCCGCCTTCGTGGTCGTCACCGGCGACCTGGTCAACCAACCGGGGGACGCGGCCCAGATTGCCGAATACAAGCGGATTATGGGCCGGGTGGACGCCGGCATCCCGGTTTATCATGTCGCGGGCAACCACGACCTCGGCAGCGTCCCCACGCCGCAATCGGTCGCCGCTTATACCAACGCGTTTGGCCGCGACTCCTACACCTTTCAGCACGGGGATTTCGCCGGCGTGGTCCTGAACTCCGGCCTGATTCACTCGCCGCAAAAGGCGCCGGACCTTTGTGCCGCCCAAGAGCGCTGGCTCCGCACCGAACTCGAGCGCCTCACCAACCGGAACGCGCGGCCCCTGGTCCTGTTCCAGCACCACTCGTGGTTCCTCAAATCCGCCGATGAACCGGACGAATATTTCAACCTGCCGCTGGAGAGCCGGAACAAATATCTGCCGCTGCTCCGGTCGGCCGGAGTGAGATTTGTTTTCTGCGGCCATTACCATCGCAACGCCGTCGCGACCGACGGCGGGCTGGAGGTCGTCACCACCGGTCCGGTCGGCAAACCGCTCGGGAAGGATTCCAAGTCCGGCCTGCGCGTGGTGATTGTGCGCGGCGAAGAGATCGAGCATCAGTTCTACGACTTTGGCGACCTGCCCGACCGCATCGAGCTGTACGCCCGCAGACCGAAATCCGCCCCACCCCGCTGATCCCCTGTGCGCGACGTTCCGACCCCAACCCTCGCTCCGCCTTCGAGAACCCCGGAGACCCGCGCCGAACCTGCCTGCCCGGAACCGGCGCCGAGAACCAAGGCAATGCGTGACTGGACGATGAAGCGGCTCGGGTTCTGCGTGGTGTTCGGCATGGCCACCGTGGCGTCGGCGGCCCAGTGGGTCAAGTCGCCTGAGCCTGGCTGGCCCCAGTTCCGCGGTCCGTGTCGCAACGGGGTTTCGCCAGAAACCGGCCTGCTGCAGTCCTGGCCCGAAGGCGGCCCCAAAGTGCTGTGGACCGCGACGAACCTCGGGGCGGGCTATTCCTCGCCGATCATCGTGGGCCAAACTGTTTACCTCACGGGCGACGTGGGGGATGAGCTGCACATTTTCGCCCTGGATTTGCAGGGCCGGCTGGTCTGGAAGGCCACCAACGGCGCCAGTTGGAAGAATCCTTACCCGGGGGCGCGCGCGAGCTGCACCTATTCCGAAGGCCAAATCTATCACCTGAACGGGCACGGACGCGTGGCCTGTTTCGACGCCCGGGACGGGCGGCCCATCTGGGCGCGCGAGGTGGTGAGAGACTTCGAGAGCCGCGTGCCCACCTGGGGCATGGCGGAGTGTCTGTTGGTCGCCGGCCCGCGCGTCATCGTGACCCCCGGCGGCCGCAAAGCCTCCATGGCGGCCTTGGACAAGCGCACGGGCGACACGGCCTGGCAAAGTGAGCCGCTCCCGCTCACGAACAGCGGCGAAGGCGGGCGGGACCGCATCGAAGGCCCCGCTTACGCGTCGCCCATCCTGATCGAAGTGAACGGCCGGCAGCAAATTGTGGGCGTCACCGCCCGCCACTTCTTCGGCGTGAACGCCGAGACCGGCGAACGCGAGTGGCAATTCGAGATGCCCACCCGCTATGAAGTCATTGCCAGCTCGCCGGTCCTGTGCGGGAACGGCGTATTCGTCACCGCCCCCGATGGCGGAGGCGGCCGGTGGCTGGAATGGGTTCCGGAGGGCGGGCGAGTGGGGGTGAAACCGCGCTGGACCACCACGCTGGATACCTGCCACGGCGGCGTGGTCGAGGTGGACGGATTTCTTTACGGCTCCTGGTATCGGGACTTCAACGGCTGGGGCGCGGTGGACCTCCGGGACGGCAGCGTGCCGTATCGCGACAAGGAACTGGTAATGGGCTCCGTGCTCCATGCCGACCGCCGGCTCTACGTCCTGAGCCAGTCCGGCACCATGGCCCTGGTGAAGCCCAACCCTGGCCGTTGGGAAATCGTCAGCCGCTTCGAGTTCGCCCGCGAACGCCGCAACGACGTTTGGGCCCATCCCGTCATCCTGGACGGACGGCTCTACCTGCGCCACCAGGCGAAACTGGTCTGTTTCGACATCCGGGACCCGCAGCGCAGGGACAAGTCGCGGCGGCGGGCGAAACAAGGAAGGGTTTCACGTCTCAAATATTGAGCGATTCTCCCGCACCCCGGCACCGCCCAAGGGCCGGGGCACGCGGCCGGCCCACCTGCCACCGACCGGCCGCTTGCGCTTGACCCCATCCTCCGCGGTCGGGCAGACTTGGGTTATGCTTGGTGAGCCCAGGTCAACCTTCCTCACCCCTGGCGCGCGCCGTCCACGCGGCAGGAAAAAAGCAAGTATTATTAGTATGCAGTAGTCCACACCGCCCAGTACCGCACCGGCAGCCCGGGCGCTGTGATCCAGAAACCAGTTTCCACCTCCGATGAACAGCCAATCCCTCGAACAACATCCCCGCCGGGCTTTCCGCTGGGAGCGAAGTCTCGCCTTAATGGCTTCCCTGCCCACGGTCTGGCTGGGACTGATCGCCGCGGCGCCAGCCAGCGCGGCGTCGCTGCAGTGGGTGCCCGACTGGGGTGCCAACGGCGTCCCCACCAATCTGAGCATGTATGTTTACGTGCCGGACCGTGTGGTGCCGAACCCTCCCATTCTGGTTCTGCTTCATTCCTCGAGCGGGGGCGCCAGCGGGGTGTTCGCGGAAGCGCAGGCGGGGGGGATGGTGGCGGCAGCGGACCAATACGGTTTCATCCTGGTGGTCCCCCAACGACCGGACTGTTGGGACGCGAACTCGCCCCAGTCGCTCACCCACGACGGCGGCGGGGATTCGCAGGGGATTGCGCAGATGGTGCAATACGCGATCACCCATTACCAGGCCAACAGCAACCGGGTGTATGTCACGGGAACGTCGTGCGGCGGCATGATGACCGAAGTCATGCTGGCGGTGTACCCCGACCTTTTCAAAGGGGGCGCCGCCTTCGCGGGGCAGACCGTCGGCGGGGCATGGACCCCGATAACGCGGACAGCGCAGGAATGGGGAGACATTGTTCGCGGCGCCTACCCGGGCTATGCGGGCGCGCGCCCGCGCGTGCAGCTCTGGCACGGGACGGCCGACGGCGTGATCAGCTACAGCAACCAGGTTCAATCCATCATGCAGTGGGGTAATGTGCTGGGGTTGAGCACCACGCCGGCCTCCAGCAACGTGGTGACCCTCCCGAACTTGACCAACCAGTGGATTCATCAATTCTGGCAGGATGCGGCCAGCAACAAGGTGCTCGAGGCCTGGTCCGAGCTCGGCGGCGGGCATGGCACGTCGGCCAATCTCAATGCCCGTTACGTGATTCCGTTCCTGGGCCTCGACAAGGCCGGCCCGCTCGATCCCGGCGCGGGCGGCCCTCGCGGCCGGCCCCGCCTCAACCCGGCGCGCACGACCCTGGTGGCGGACAACGGCCAGCCTTTGAGGGGTCCCTACACCTCCACCGAGTGGACAGGCGCCACGAGTTACGAAGAGATTGCCAAGGTGAAGAGTCTGGGATGCAACGCGGTGCATCTTTACGCCGAAGTGTTCGACCCGAACTATCCCAATGCCGGAAGCACGGCCCCGGGCTATGCCGCCAGCCGGATTGACAGCATCGTGGCCAGCACCCGCGACCTGGGGCTTTACCTCATCATGACCATCGGCAACGGCGCCAACAACGGGAACCACAACCGGGCTTACGCCACCAATTTTTGGAACCTCTACGCCTCCCGCTACGCCAACGAAACCCACGTCATTTTCGAGATTCACAACGAGCCGATGGCGTGGGGGCCTTCCTACCTCACCGGCACGACGCCGGCAGGGACGCTCGACATGGAGATTGCCGCGTATCAAGCCATCCGCGCCCGCGCACCCCAAACGCCGGTGTTGCTGTTCAGTTACGCCGTGCTGGCGGGCAGCGGCGGCGCCAATGCCGCCTTGACGGACATTCGGGCGTTCAATCAGGCGGTCTTCGGCAATCAAAACGCCGTCTGGACCAATGAGGCCGTGGCTTTCCACGGCTACGGGGGCTGGGAAGGCACCGCGTCGGCAGTGGCGGCGCTGATCAGCGCGGGTTATCCGTGCTTCATGACGGAATTCGGCTGGCCGCGTTGGGGCACCAGCCGCGGCGTGAGCCTGGAACTGGAACTGACAACCGACCTGGAACGCCTCGGCGTCTCGTGGTTGACGTTCCAATACATTCCGCCCACCGGCGTGTCGGATGACGTCACCCGCCCGGAGCTGTTCAAAAACCTCGTGGAAGCCGCCGGATTGTCGTGGACCCCTGATTTTGGCAGTTGGCCGCCAGCGCGGGGCATTTATGGGAACAACGGCCAGCCGCGCGCCACCGTGGCGAACTGGGCCAACAATTTCCTGACAGGCACCCTGCGGATTGAGGCGGAGGATTTCGACTGGGGAGGGGAAGGGGTGGCGTGTCATGACACCGACGCTTCAAACAACGGCGGGCAGTATCGGCCCAACGAACCGGTGGACCTCGCTGTCTGCAATGACACGGGCGGCGGTTACAAGGTGACCGGCACCGCGAACGGCGAATGGCTCGAATACACCATCCTGGTCCGCGAGCCGGGCTATTACAACCTGGCGCTCCGTTACGCCACGCCAGTCAGTGGTTGTACGGTCGAAGCCGGCAGCACCGTCACGGACACTGCCACGCGGCGGACCCTGGCGCCCACCGGCGCGTACACGACGTGGGCAACAGCCAGCGTGCCGGTGTTTCTCGGCTACGGCCGCCAGAAGCTGCGGTTGCAGATCGTGACCGGCGGCTTCGACCTGAACTGGATGGAACTGTCTCCAGCCTCCACCGGCCTGGTGAACAACGGGCTCTACAAATTCCTGAACGCCGCCTCGGCGCTGGCGGTGGAGGGCGTGATGAGCAACAACAGCGTCGTCGCCAGCAGCGATGCGGGCGCGGACTCGCAGCGTTGGAATTTGCAGCACATGGGGGGCGGCCAATACAAAGTCACCTCGGTGGTGAACGGACGGAGTTGGAACATGTCGGGTGACACGCTGGCGCTCGCGTCGTCGTGGAGCACGAGCAACGAGCGCTGCTTCATCCTCCGGCCTGGCGTGGGCGGTTTTCATCGCCTTCTGCCCGTCAGCTCCGGGTTGTCGCTCGGGGCGGCGTCCACCAATCGGGCGCCGGTGGAGCAACGGGACGACCTCGGCGGCGCCTCGCAACAGTGGGCCATCGTTTCGCCCTCCACGCCGGCGTTTCCCACCGGGTTGACCGCCACGGCGGTGTCTGCCACTCAGGTGGCCCTGAATTGGAGCCCCGTCGCCGGCGCCAGTGGTTACAACCTCAAACGCGCGGCGGACCGCGGCGGCCCTTACACCGTTCTGGCCCCCGGCCTGGCGACGACGAACTACACCGACACCCTGAACGCGGGGATGAAATACTACTATGTGGTGAGCGCTTTGATTGGAGCGTCCGAAAGTCCGGACAGCTTTGAGGCCAGCGTGAACCTGCCGTACCCGTGGGGGTCGGGAGACCTGGGCGCAGTGGGGGTGGCGGGCACGGCGATGTTCCAGAACGGGGTGTTCACCGTGGGCGGTTCGGGAGCGGACATCTGGGGCACGGCGGATGCGTTCCGGTTCGTGCATCTGCCCCTGAGCGGAAACGGCGTGATTACCGCGCGCGTGCTTTCCGTCGAAAACACCGACGGCTGGGCGAAGGCGGGAGTGATGATTCGCGCCGGCTTGAATGCCAGCTCGGCCCATGCTTTCGTCGCGGTGACCCCGAACAATGGCGTGGCGTTCCAGTATCGTTCCAGCGCCGGCGGCAACAGCAGCAACAACAACATCCCGGGATTGCGCGCCCCCTACTGGGTCAGGCTCGCACGGAGCGGCAACACCTTCACGGCCTACCGCTCGGCGGACGGCGTGAACTGGGTCCAGATGGGCAGCGCCACGATTTCCATGGCGGCCACCGTCTATGTGGGACTGGCGGTGACGAGCCACAACAATTCCAGACTCTGCACCGCGACCTTCGACAATGTGAGCGCCCCCGGCTGGCTCAATCCGCCGCTGCCCCTTGCGCCCGCCAGCCTGACCGCAACCGCCGCGAACGGGAAGGTGGATTTGACCTGGCCGGCCGCAGCCAACGCCACCAGTTACACCGTCCGGCGCGCCACCACGGATGGCGGCCCCTACGCGTTCCTGGCCAATGTCATTACAACGAACTACACCGACACCGCCCTGAGCAATGGCGTGCCTTACTACTATGTGGTCTCGGCGCTGAACCCGGCCGGCGAAAGCGACCCTTCCCCGCAAGCCGCCGTGACCCCCCTGTTCTTCAAGCCGACCGGGCTCACGGTTACGCCGGTTTCCGCCACGCAATGCCTCCTGGTCTGGACTGGGTTGACCAATGCGGCCAGCTACAACGTCAAACGCTCGCCCACCAGTGGCGGGCCTTACACCACCGTGGCCTCCGGGATTGTTGCAACCCAGTTCACGGATACGACGCCCGCGGGCATGAAGTTCTATTACGTGGTCAGCGCCCTGGTGGGAACGGCGGAGACCCCCGACAGCGAGGAAGCCACCTTCTCGCTGCCCTACCCGTGGCTGTCGCAGGACGTGGGAACGGTGGCGCTGACGGGCAACGCGACCTTCAGCAACGCGGTGTTCACGGTCGCCGGGGCGGGCGACGACATCTGGAACACGGCGGACGCATTCCGGTTCACCTATGTGGCGGTGACAGGCAATTGCATGATCACCGCCCGCGTGCTTGCGCTCCACAACACCGACCCTTGGGCCAAGGCCGGCGTTATGATCCGAGCCAGCCTGAATGCCGATTCGGCCAACGCGTTGGTCGCCGTGACGCCGGGCAACGGGGTCACTTTTCAATACCGGCCGGTCGCCGGCGGCAGCAGCAGTTTCAGCAACACCACGGGACTGGGGGCGCCCCATTGGGTGAGGCTCCTGCGCAACGCCAACACCTTCCTGGCCTACCGCTCGGCCGATGGCGTGAGCTGGACGCTGCAGGGCAGCGCCACCATTTCCATGGCAGCAACCGTGTATGTGGGACTGGCGGTGACGAGCCACAACAATTCCAGCCTGTGCACCGCCACCTTCGACAACGTGACCGCGCCCGGCTGGCCGAATTGGACCGTCCCGGCGGCGCCGCTGGGCCTGAGTGGCGTGGCCGCCCACGGGCAGGCCGCGCTGACCTGGGCATCTTCGCCCAACGCCACCAGTTACAACGTCAAGCGTTCCACGATCAGCGGGGGGCCCTACCACATGGTCGCCAATGTGACCACACCAGGCTGGACCGACACCGGCTTGACCAACGGCATCACCTATTACTACGTGGTGTCGGCCTTGAATCCGGCGGGCGAGAGCGCAAACTCCCTTGAGACAGCGCTTTCCCCGCGTCCGCCACTGCATCTGATACTGACGGAAGCCAGCCTGACCCTTTCCTGGCCGCTGGCCACTGAGGGCTTCACCTTGCAATCCCGCACGAACCTGGCTTGGGGGGCGTGGGAGAACGTCACGGGGCCCGCCCCGCAGATCGTCGGGAACGAATGGCAGGTGTCCTTGCCACCCCCCACCGTTGGCGACTCGAGATTCTACCGGTTGGCGAAATAACGCTTAAACTCGAAAAGCGGATTTGAATCGCCGGGTTTCCCCCCGTGAGCCGTCGGCGGGCAGGAATTCAACCGCCCAGCGCCAACCGCGGGAGCACCCCCCGGAAAGCAATTTCCTATCAATTCATTTGCCGGCTTGGCCGCGGCCGAACCGGAGGTAAAGCGCCGGGAGAACCAGCAGGGTGAGGAGGGTGTTGGTCAGCACGCCGCCGATGACCACGGTGGCCAGCGGGCGCTGGACTTCACCCCCGACGCCGACATTGACCGCCATGGGAATGAACCCCGCCGCGGCCACCAGCGCGGTCATCAGCACCGGACGCAACCGCGCCAGGCAGCCCTCGCGCACCGCCGTTTCGATCGGGGCTCCCACCCCGAGCTTTTGGTGAATGAAGGTCACCAGCACCAGGCCGTTGAGAATGGCCACGCCGCTCAGGGCGATGAAACCAATGGCCGCGCTCACCGTAAAGGGCATGCCGCGCAGCCACAGCGCCAACACGCCCCCCACCAACCCCAGCGGGATGCCCGAGGCGACGATGAGAACCTCCCGCAGCCTTTTCAGGCTGAAATACAGCAGGACGAAAATCAGGCCCAGCGCCAGGGGGACGACAAACAACAGCCGCTCGCGGGCGCGCTGCAAATTCTCAAACTGCCCGCCCCACTCGAGGGCGTAACCCTCCGGGAGCCGGATTTCCGCCGCGATTCTGGCCTGGGCCTCGGCCACGAAACTCCGGACGTCCCTGCCCCGCACGTTGCACTGGACGGTGATGCGCCGCCGGCCCCATTCGCGGTTGATTGTCGCAGGTCCCTCCATCTCGCGGATGGCCGCCACCTGTTTGAGGGGCAGGATGGGGCCGGCGGCGGTGGGGATCAGCGTGGCAGCCAGGGCGTCGGGATCGCTGCGCTGCCGGTCGGGCAGCCGCACCACGAGCGGAAACCGGCGCTGGCCTTCGCGCACCTCGCCCACCCGGCGCGAGCCGGCGGCCTCGACCACATTCAACACGTGGCGCGCGGGAACGCCATGGCGGGCCAGCGCTTCCGGCTCGACCCGCACCTGCAGGAACGTCTGCCCCGTCAACTGCTCGACGCTCGCCTCGCTGGCGCCCCGGAGCCCGGCCAGCACGGCCTGCGCCCGCTCCCCCAGCCGCCGGAGTTCCTCGAGATCGTCCCCGTAAATCTTCAGGACGATGTCGCCCCGCGCGCCCGCGATCATTTCATTCATCCGCATTTCAATGGGCTGGCTGAAGGAGGGGCGCAGACCCGGCACCTGGTTCAGGAGTTCGCGCATTTTGTCCGTCAGCTCCGCCTGGGTGCGGGCTCGTTTCCATTGATCGCGCGGCTTGAGCGCGAGGAAGAAGTCGGCCAGCTCCACCCCCATCGGGTCGGTGGCGACCTCGGCCGTGCCGAGCCGGGTCCAGAGGTGTTCGATTTCGTCCGGAAATTCGCGCAAGAGCGCCTGCTCGATCCGGTCGTTCTGGACCACGGCTTCCTCCACCGAAATGCCCGCCAGCCGCACCGTGGTGCCCACAATCGCGCCTTCGCCGAGCCGCGGCAGAAATTCCCCACCCAGCCGGAAAGCCAGCAGCAGGGAGCCGGCCACCACCAGCGTCGCCGCCAGCAGCGTGAGTCCCGGGCGGCGGAGCGCCAGCGCCAGCGCGGGTTGATAGGCCCGCTGCGCCAGGCGGACCAGCCACGGGTCCCGCTCCTTGACGACCCGGGGCAGGGAGAAGGCCGCAAGCACGGGCGTGAGAGTTAGTGCCAGAATCAACGAGCCCAGCAGGGCGAAAATCAACGTCAGCGCCATGGGCTTGAAGAGTTTTCCCTCGATGCCCTCCAGCGCCAAAACCGGCAGGAACACAATCAGGATGATTCCGACACCAAAAGCCACCGGCCGCGCCACCTCGACCGGCGCGCTGCGCAGCACTTCCTCACGCTCCGCCCGGGTGAGCGCCCGGCCCAATTGCTGCTGGCGGTCTGCCAGCCGCCGCATGGCGTTCTCCACCATCACCACGGCGCCATCCACAATCAGTCCGAAGTCCACCGCCCCGAGGCTGAGGAGGCTCGCCGCGATGCCCGCCTGCAGCATGAGGCTCCCCGCAAACAGCATCGAAAGGGGAATCGCCGCGGCGACAATCAAGCCGGCCCGCAGATTGCCCAGGAAGGCAAACAGGATGGCGGTGACCAGCAGCACGCCCGCCAGCAAATTGTGCCGGACGGTGCGGATGACGTTGTCCACCAGCTCGGTCCGGTCGTAGAGCACTTCGAGTTGCACGTCGGGGGGCAGCGTTTTCCGCACTTCCGCCAGCCGGGCTTTGAGCGCGCGGGTGACCACCGCGCTGTTCTCCCCCATCAACATGAAGCCCAGTCCCAGCACCGCTTCGCCCTGCCCGTTGGCCGTCACCGCCCCCCGCCGGATCTCGTGGTCCTCCCTCACCTCCGCCACGTCGCGGACGCGGACCGGGGCGCCGTCGTGGCTGGTGATGACGATGGCGCCGATTTCCTGGACATTGGTGGCCAGGCCGATTCCGTGAACGAGGAGGGATTCTCCGTGGCGCACGATTTGGCCGCCGCCCACGTTCTGATTGTTGGCCTGCAACGCCTCGACCAGTTCCTCGAAGGTCAGCCGGTATTTGATCAACCGCCCGGTGTCCACCACCACGTGAAACTGTTTCTCGAAACCGCCCCAGGTGTTCACCTCGGCCACGCCGGGCACCTTGCGCAACTCCGGTTTGACCACCCAGTCCTGAATCACCCGCAGCTCGGCAAGCGTGCGGTTGGGGTCCGTCGAGCGAACCAGGTAATGGAACACCTCGCCCAACCCGGTGGCAATGGGCCCCAGTTGCGGTCGTTCCAGCCCTTCCGGCAGCGTCACGGTCTGCAGCCGCTCGGCAACCAACTGCCGGGCCAGGTAGATGTTGATCCGATCGTCAAAGGTCGCCACGACCTGCGACAGGCCGAATTTCGACAGGGACCGCACGTTGCGCAGGCCCGGCAGCCCGTTGAGGGCCAGCTCGACCGGCAGGGTGATTTGGGCTTCCGTCTCCTCCGGATTCAGCGCCGGCGCCGTCGTGTTGATCTGCACCTGGACCGGCGTGGTGTCGGGGAAGGCGTCAATCGGCAAAACCCCGAGGCTCCAGCCGCCCAGAACCACCAGGAGCCCGGCCAGCACGCCCACCAACAGCCGGTTGCGAAGCGAAAAAAGGATGAGACGACCCAGCATGGTCCTCCGGCGTTAGTCGTCGGCGCAGCCCGCCCCGAGGCGCGACAGGAGCAACGCCGACTTCAGGGCAAAAGCTCGTTCGATGGCCACCGGCTCCCCCGCCTGCAAGCCGGCCTGGATTTCCTGGCGGCCGCCGGCTTTTGCGCCGGGCCGGACCGCGCGCGCCTCAAACAAATCGTCGGCGAGCTTCACAAAAACGAAGGGCCTGCCCGCCACGTGCTGAACCGCCGGGGCGGGCACCACCAGCGCCGTTTGCTCCTGGCGCGTGAGAATCCGCGCCGTGGCAAACATCTTGTCCTTGAGCAGGCCCTCCGGGTTGGCGAATTCGGCCCGCGCGCGGACCAGCCGCGTCCGCGGGTCCACCGCCGGGCCGATCCACGTCAGCTTGCCCCGGAAGGGCCGGCCGGGAAGCGCATCCACTCGAAGTTCGACGGTTTGACCCGTGCGCACCCGGTCGAGCGCGGTCTCGGGCACCTGCAGCATCGCCCACATGGTCGAGCGGTCCGCCAGCGTGAACAGCGGCCGGCCGGCCTCGACCAGCGCCCCGCGCACCGCCATGCGTTCCACGATTTCCCCGGCGAACGGCGCCCGCACCTCCATCAACACCTTTTCTTGGGGCCGCTCGCCGAGTTGATCAATCTGTTCCTCCGTAAAGCCCAGCGTGCGCAATTGCTGGCACGCCGCCCGATGCGTCGCTTCGGCCTGGTCCAGCGCCGCCTGCGACGTCACCCGCTCGGCCCGCAGTCTCCGCTCCCGCTCCAGCGTCTGGTGCGACAGCACCGCCCGGGCGACCGCTTCCGCAATCGAGGCCGACCAGATGCTCGCCACCGGCTGCTTTTCCCGCACCCGGCTCCCCAGGTCCACCTCGACCGACTGGATGATGCCGCCCACCGGCGCGGCGATTTCCGCCAGCTTGTTCTGGTCGAAGCTCAGCTCGGCCACACACTCCACCGCCTCGACGATGGGCCCGGTCTCGGCGGGGGCGGTCTGAATCCCCACCAAGGCGGCTGAATTCGTGGAGGGCAGCCGGACCTTCAGGCCCTCGCCGGGCTGGAGCGTCGCCGCGGTTTCCGGCCGGCACACGCCACACTCGGCTTCCGGCACCCCGTGCTCGGCGCAGAACGCTTTCCCGCCTGAGGAGGATTCGCCGGAACCCGCCGCAGCCAGGGTTGAGCTGGCAGGACCGTGGCTGTGGCCGGCATGGTCATGATCATCCTGTCCGTCCGCCGACGGCTTGCAGCCCGCGGCCAGCGCCGCGCCGATGCCGGCGAGCGCCAGCCAATGAATCGCGTTTGGGTATTTCATAATTCGGTTTGTCAGGGAACCGCTGGAGGTTCCGGCGTCTGGGGTTCGAGCAGCGCCTCGAGTTCCACCTGCGCCAGGTTCAGTTCCAGCAAGGCTTCATGGTAAGCCAGGCGCGTTTCCGCCGCCACCCGCTGCGTATCGGCCTGGTCAATGAACTCAAACTTGCCCTCCTCGAAACCGGTCTGCACCAGGCGCAGGGCTTCCGCCGCTTTCGGCAGCGCGCGCTCCCGATACACGGCCACCTGCTCCGCCGCCGCCCGGTAACGGCTCTGCGCGCCGGCCCATTGCCGCTGCAACTCCAATCGAACCCGGCGCAATTCTTCCTCCGCCATTCGCACGTTCGCCCCCCCCTCGGCCTGCCGGCCCTTGCCCCGGTCCAAAAGGGGCAGGGGCAGGGCAATCCCGACCTCGACGATGGATTGGTCGGTTTCGCCCAGCCGTCCCCCGGCCACCGCCACCCGCACGTCCGGATACGGCTCCAGCCGCGCGCGCCGGCCGGCCAACCGGGCGCGCTCCAGCGCGGCCTGGGCCCCCCGCAGGCTCGGGTGCGACGCCAGCAGCCCGCGGCCATCATTGTCAAGCAGCGCCTTTTGGGCGGATTCGGACAGCGCGCCCACGAGCCGGGCCTCGCTCAGCTCCGGCAGCCCCACGCGGGTGGCGAGGGTCCACCGGAGCGCCGCCAGTTCCGACTCGAACCGTCGCAGCTCGGCCTGGGCGCGGTCGCGCTCCACTTCCGCCCGCAATTGTTCCTGATAGGGCGCGGCCCCCGCCTCCACCCGCTTGGTCGCCGCTTCAGCCGAGGCCCGGGCCACCTCCGCCAATTCCCGCGCCACTTCCACCCTGCGTTCCGAAGCCAGCACGCGGAAAAAACCGGCTTTCACATCCCGGACCACCTCCGTGCGGCGCAACGCCAGCTCCTCCGCCGACAGCTTCACCTCCGCCCCCCCAATCCGGCGCTCCATGGATTTCTTGCCCGGAAACGGCACGGTCTGAGCCACGCCCACCGTCTGCTTGGCGTCCGCGAACCCCCGCCCGCCTCCAACAGGCCATTCCTCCGCTTTCAGCTCCAGCTCGGGATTCGACCAGAGCCTCGACTGGACGGCGCGGCCCGCGGCCGCGTCCACCCCCGCCTGGGCCGCGCGCAGCTCGGGACTGTGCTCCAAAGCCAGACGAACCAACTGGTCCAGTGTGACGCCCTGGCCGGGAGCGGGGCCCGCCTCTTGCGCCCCAAGTTGGATGAAACCGCTGGCGGCGACGGCCGCCACCCCCGGCGCCCACCGTCGCCATCGCCATAACACATGCCTCTTCATAACTCGACAAAAACGGAAACCACTTGCCAATACGGGAAAACACGCGGTGTGCGACCACACCGCAACACTCAGGAAAAAGCCCGGCGCGGGAGCGTTCAGCAGAAACGTCTCCCGCCGGACGGCCTAGGCGGGACAGTTGGGAGCTCGCGGCGGAAGCGCCGCGCGGAGGGCAAATTGCCAGACGCGCTCACGCTCCGGAGGAGCTGCAACCGTCGTGGCGTGACTGAAGGACGAAGGTGGAATGATGACCGGGGGAGCGGGCAGCGCAAAAGCCAGAGCCAGCACCGGCGCCACCACCCGGGCCGGCGCCTCCTCGAGCCGGTACAATCCCGACTCGACCACCGAGCAGGCGTCCCCCTGGCAATCCGCGCTTTGATGGGCGTCGCGCCCGTCCGCGTCACCGCACGCCAGCCATTCCCAGCCGGACAAATGCTCCAGTTCACAATGGCTCGCCGCCAGCCCCCAGAGGGCCAGCACCGCCACCGTGAAAACTCGGGCAAGCTTGCTCACCGCCCTTAGCATTATCACAAAACCACCCCTGCTTCAACCCGGAATGGCCGTTCCCGACTCCCGGCTGCCCGGCCCACGCCGCCAGGGGTGGCGCACCCGTCGCCGGGCCAACGGCCCGACCTATTCCAGCCCAGGTCGTCCTGCGCCTGGCAGGCCACGCGCACGTAGCCGCGCCGCCGCCGGCTGGGCGAACGGACTGCACCGGATCGGCTCTTCAACCGGCTGAATCGGAACCTCTCGCTGGCGCGGGTCAGGCACGGAGCGGGTTCAGGGTTCGAATGGCGGCATTTGCGCGATCGCTCGCTCCAAATGCTTTAACAGTTCCGGCACGCCTACGGTGGCCGCGTGCCAGAGCTTGGAAGGGTCAACCGAGTCGTAGCCGTGGATGAGAACGTTTCGCATCCCGACAATGGCGGCCCGGGGAATCTCGGGAAAACGCGCCTGCACTTCTTTGGGAACGCGGTTGGCGGCCTCGCCAATCAGCTCCAACATGCGTTCCAGGCTGGCCTGCAAACGCCAGTCCCCGCCCGGGCCGAACCGCTCCGGTTTCTGGCCGGTCGTCAACTCGACCACCCGTTGCGCGTACTCGCGCATGTCCAGCATCGGCCCGCGCGGATTATGGTGCGGATTCATCGTAGAGGGTCAGCGCGTGTTTCTTCACCAACGGGCGCAGCCACGGGCGAAGATGCGTGCAGAAATCCACCTTGCACCCCAGAATTTCCCCCAGTTGCTCCCCGTAGAGAAAGAAGTCCCATCCCGCGCGGCCCAGCGCGCCGGGATGAAACTCCGCCAGCACGTCCACGTCGCTCCGCGCCGGGTCGAAATCCTCCCGCAGCACCGACCCGAACAACGACAGCTTGCGGATGCCGCGCTCGCGACAGAATTGCGCGACGCGCTCCCGGTCAATCTTGAGGGGCAGGTCGGCGACGCTCATGCTTTCGAGACCATCACAATTCGTTCATTCATAACCCCGCCCCAAGAATAGCTCATTCCCTCGCCCTCCGCCATGCTTGATTCAGCGCCGCGATTGGTTTCGCCCCCCCAGGGCTTCGACGGTGTGTGCGCCCGACCCGGGGCGCTGCCCCGGGCTGGCATGTCGCCGCACCGTTGGTGCTCGCGGGACGGTTGCCGTCCTGCCGCCGACCCACGCCCACGCCGCCAGGCGCGGCACATCCGTTTCCGGGCCAACGGCCCGACCTATTCCAGCCCAGGGCAACGCCCTGGGGCTGGATGGCATAACCTCCCAGCCCTGAAAGGGCGGGCCAACCCGAGCGCCGCGATTGGTTTCGCCCC
>ERZ795052.2250-NODE-2250-length-23848-cov-6.585382_pt1 | contig 23848 bp, 15 predicted proteins | sample MGYA00375136_ERZ795052 | MGnify/ENA primary metagenome ERZ795052 (study PRJEB30181, sample SAMN05720156) | activated sludge metagenome | isolation source: Anaerobic digester | place: Japan | collected 2015-05-26 ... | reverse complement strand
TTTCGTCTTTATAGCGAATATTAAACAAGTTTAAATTGTTGGGTAAAGATGTAATATTAAAATTTGCATTCAACACATGGCTTTGCGTAGGAGTAACAGCAACGCTCTGCATATTGGCATAGTCGTTATTGAACCAATATTCATAAGAAACTAAATTGGTTTGCGCCGAAACTATACCCGCAAGCAATGTTAAAGCAATTAATAATTTTAATTTCATACGTTTAAATGTTATTTTTTAGTTATCGTATGGAACCTTGATGAACTAATTATCTTGTGCTGCCACCTTGATTTGCACATTCAATTGCCCGCTTGTCGCCGTGGGTGCAATGTTTTCTTCTTGAAAATGCGGATTTGATGGAATGGCTCCTTCTTTATAAGGGAATGTTCCGCCGTAAATACCAATTTGCGTGTTGTCAGTACCTATCCAAACTTCAGGTTGTTTCAAATGATAATCATGCGAATAATTAAAGGTTATACCTGTTTGGTTTACAAAAATAGTATCTGCTCCCACATTATAGTAATTGCCCGAAGCAACAGCATTGGCACCCAATGAAGGACCACTACTTACAAAAAGATTGTTGTAATAAGTGTTTCCTATTCCATTAGATATATGGTTTGTATATTCAGCTGTTTTTATTACATTGTTTTTAATTATATTATTACCGCCATCAATAAATACAAAAGTGTTATAAGTAGGAGATCTTAGGATAATATTATTCTCAAATAAATTGCCCGAAGATTTGGTTAGAGATCCGTTCGAAATTATTGAATTTGCAAAATATGCATTTTGTGCATTTCCCAAATTACAATGCCTCACAACACACCTGATAATACTTATGTTTTTTGAAGGATTTGATAAATCTCCTTGAAATGATATGTTGCCATCAATCGAAGAAGATTTTACGGTTAAATAATCTACGGCTTCATTGTTAGCAGTAGAAAATGTACCTGTTATGTGCACACCTTCAAACAAACAATTGTCGGCATCTTCCTTTAAAACAATGTTTCCGTTGATAAAGGTCTTTCCGGTTACAACACTTGAATCCGGATAGTGTCCTGCCCCTATAATGCTGAGTGTTTTAGTAAATTCAGCAGGCGGATTAAACGAACCTCCCGGCAGATAAATAGTATCACCGGAAGCACTTGCATTATACGCATTCACAAAGGCGGTTGCACCTTCAAAATGCTGTACTGTTCCATTAGAATGTAATGCTACTTTTTGAGCACTAATGGTAATTGTAGTTGCAAGAGCAACTAAGACGAAAAGATTTCTTTTTGTTTTCATGATTAATTTGGTTTATTTTATTTATTGGTTCAAGATTAGTTAAGTTTATTTTTTTGTTTCCAAATTTTACTGTTCTATCTCGTGCTGACGGCTAACATCTATTTCGACACAAATATATAACATTTTTTAATATTTAAAACAATAATATTTGTATATTATTTTAAGCCTTAAATTTTGTACTTTATATATAGTCTAATAAATCAACTAAATAAAGTAAAACTAAACAGATTAAAAAAGCTTATTACTCATTGTGTTTCAATTAATTATGCAAAAATAATCTTTACTTAACAAATCTTGAACCTTCTTTTTATCTTCTTTTCTTGTCCGGTGAAATTTTTTGTATATTGAGCCAAAAAATGATTTACGGATACATTCGCGTAAGTAGCGACAAGCAGACAGTAGAAAATCAACGATTTGAAATCAATAATTTCTGTGAAAAGAAAAAACTGATTATTGATGGTTGGATTGAAGAAACTATAAGTGGCACAAAATCATACGATAAGCGTGAGCTAGGTAAACTGCTGAAAAAAGTAAAGAAAGATGACTTAATCATTTGTGCAGAACTTTCCAGACTTGGCAGAAGCCTATTTATGATTATGGAAATTTTGAATATTTGCATGAATAAAGAGTGTAAAGTGTGGACTATCAAAGATAATTATCGGCTTGGAGACGATATCCAAAGTAAAGTTTTGGCATTTGCCTTTGGACTAAGTGCCGAAATAGAACGTAATTTGATAAGTCAAAGGACGAGAGAGGCACTGGCGAGGAAGAAAGCAGAGGGTAAAACCCTTGGAAGACCGGTTGGTGCAAAAAATAAAAAACTTAAACTTACGGGATATGAAAACCAAATAAGACAAATGCGAGAGAAAAATATACCAAAAATACAAATTGCAAAAAAACTGAAAGTAGATAGAAATACTTTGCATAGATTTATGATAAAAAATGATATAAAATAATGGGCAATTAAATTCAGCAGAACATCAGGCAGGGTATTTTGATGTGGTGATTGCTAATCCACCGTATATGGATGCGGAGTTAATGGTTAATCTAGGATTAGAAGATTTAAGACAATATGTTATTGATAGCTATAAGTATATTTCAGGAAATTGGGATATTTATATGGCATTTTTTGAAAAAGGATTACAGCTTTCAAAAAATATACTTTGTTATATCACGCCGGATAAATGGCTTTCAAAACCTTTTGGATTAAAGTTTAGAGAGCATTGCATGATGCCAAAACTAAAAAAAATATTACATGTAGGAAGTGGTGTTTTTGAAAGTGCAACAGTGGACGCCATTATAACTGTTTTCGTCAATAATCAAGAAGACACAATGGTAATGAGTTATAATGAAAACAAACAAATAGAATTTCAAAACCAAGCTTCTATTTCTAATTTGAAAAAACCATTTTTAATTGATTACTTATTTTCAAAAAACTCAAATATTGTAATTAGTATTGAAGTAAAAAACAATAAAAAAATAATTGACATTGCAGAATGTGAAAATGCTTGTGCTACTTCCGATGCATACAAATTATCTAAGTTACTCCAAAATAATAATATTTTTAACCCAGATACTGATTTTAAACTTATCAATACAGGAACAATAGGAAAGTATCATCACAAATGGGGTGTTAAAGAAATAACTTACTTAGGTAGAAAATTATTATACCCTACTGTGAACAAGAAAGACTTCTCAAACACATTAGGAAAATCTTATGCGAGAAGAGCTTTTTCAAAAAAGATTATTTTTAAGGGCTTAAATTTGTTAGATGCTTGTATAGACTTGGAAGGGTCAGTAATACCTGGTAAAACAACACTTGTTATCTGCTCTGAAAACAATGAAGAGTTAAAGCTATTGTTAGCAATAATAAACTCGAAACTAGTATTTAATTATATTAAGATAAAATATGCTTCAAGTAGTTATTGTGGTGGAATAACTTTCACAAAAGACATGATTAATAACTTTCCATTACCACACGACTGCAAAGAATATAAAAATAAAATTATCGGTGCTATTGATGATATATTAGATATAAAACAAATAAATGTGGATGGGGATACTTCATATTTAGAAAATCAAATCGACATTCTTGTTTACAAACTCTATAACTTAACCTACGATGAAGTGAAAATAATCGACCCTGAAATAGAAAAAATAATCAGTAGAGAAGAATATGATGCTGATATAGATAGTTTTAAATAATATTTCTAAAACAGCGAAAGTTGTGTTTTATCTTCTTTAGGAGGATAAAATACACCGATAATTATGAACGGGTTATGTCCTACATTATGAAACTTTTGAGTAGTGCCAAGGAAGAAGTGTAAATCACATTTGTTTACCATGTAATCAAAATATCTCTCTTTAACCTTCTGACAGGCTAATTCTTCATTGCCATCTTTTAAACAATTCCAGTACAAAGCACCTAATTCCCAATCTTCTACCATTAGAGTACGCTCTTTGTCGTCTTCGGTGGTAAAAACGTAAGAAAATTTGTAAGGTAGTTTCTTTGCCACTTGAAATATTCTTTGGGTCTCTTCGTCGTCAAATAGACTGCCTTGTGCTTGCTTTGCAATAATAGCATTAAGTTTTTTCTTATCCCATTCTCGTTCACATGGCTCCCATATAAAATCAATAATCTTTTTGGGTTTGAGTACGGCTAAGGATGTGCCGATATTCTCATCTTTTGCTTCTTCAATTAAAACCGACATATCGGTATAAACATTTTTAAGAGCAATCTCTTTTCGTAACGTCCAATTTTTTGTAGGCGGAACTCTTTCACCAATAATAATCTCTTTGTCTAAATCAGCCGGACGATAACTCTCTTTTCTGAAATCTTTTGTGTTACGAACAATATCCATCTCTATCCATTGCCATTTTTCATATCGGTCGGCATATTTCAGTTTTCGATAAGGAACAGGATATATCCTAACCCACGAACCATCTTCTTTAAAACCTGCTGTGCAAACCAATTCGTTGTAAGTGGCAGATAGCGTAGGATATGTTTTTACAGATATAAGAATTCGGGTAAGAGCCATGTTTTTACAGTTGTTTTAATTTGTAGTCGGTTTCGGGTAATTGCATTAGTGCATTTGCTACGCAAGTGCGGTGGCACTGTTTTGGATCTTTTTCAAAACAAGTCAGAGCAACTCGCTTACCTTTTTCCAGCAAATTGCGAATAGTGAGAAGTGAAGCATTGTTTTCTGCCAAAGTAGTTTCCTTATATTCTTGAAACAGAATATCATAATCTACTTGCGTTCGCAGTTCTTGTCTCTTGTCAGAGACAATGCCTAAGGCAGGAATGTGGATATATTCAATATCAGCACCTTTGCACGCTAATTCAAGAGTTTTTTTAGAAAAACCGTACTTCTGACTGTAAGCGTTTTTCCGAACATCGCAAAGCACATGTACATTATTAATTATCAGCTTGTTTATGTAGGTTTCCAAGGAAATTCCTTCGTAGCCGATAGTAAAAAGTTGTTTTTGGGGATAGTGTCGCTTTTGTTGCTCAATTGCATGGAGTTCGTTGCTGTTCAGCAAGTCTTTTGCAATAACACTTTTTGTAGCATAATACGGATATTGTCGATATGTGTAGCGAATTAAGTCGGTTTGCGTCCAATTGCCAAAATGTGTTTTCACATCAAAAAGACCTTTCCTATCTTCAGGTTTAAGTGTGTTAATAAAATCCTCGTCTTTTGTCAGCTTGTAAAATCTGCTCTTCTCTGTTTCAACAATTTTGCAATAACCATATTTGGTGAGTGTTACCATATCTTGATTTGCTTGAAACGAAAAGCAGCCATAGCGATACGGAACAAAATCGAAGGATTTTGTTTCCTGCATGCGAGTGAACAAAAACAAGTATTTTTGAAACTGTTTGGCGGTCAACTGTCCGTCAAACACACTCAACAAAGCCAGCAATATTTTTCTTCTGTAATACATACTCTTTTTGCAAAAGTACAAAAATATTTTGTATGCATACGCTTTTTTTAATTTTTAACAAATTAAGTTGTTTCGCTACCTTCCACTATAGCTATTTCTTCATCCGTAAGTCCGTAAAGCTGATATACCAATTGGTCTATTTCATTTTCCCAGTCGGAAGTATCAGCTTGTGGATTTTCTTTCTTGGCGGAAAGGATTTGATTGACAAGAGAAATAATGGGTTGTTCATTTGATACAACAATAGGTAATGCTTCTATTGTAGCAGCTTTTAATGTATATGCACCTCCAGCTGTCATAACTCCAATAAATCCAAAATAATATTGTAGCAACTTACTGTTTAACAATCCTAATAAATACTTAACAGGTACATTATCAGATGTTAATATATAACCATTGCTCGGCAAATAGTGTTGTTTGTCATCATATGCAAAAGCCCATTTGTCAGTTGTCAATCCCCAAATTATTTTCTCTGATTTTTCAAAATGTTTATAGTATGCTGTGTTGTCTAAAATCTCGAACCATTTGTAATTACCAGGTTTTCTGCCTTCTTCATCAGTTGATTTTGTTTTAGGCTTTAATTTGTTAAAGAATTGGAGCAAATAACTCTCTAAAATGGGATAATCTGCAATTTTAATTCCTCTTCTTGTAAATATTAGATTTTCATCATTTTCATTATAATACCATTTTCGAATATTTCTACCTTGCAGCATATTTTTTATTACTACTGCATTATTGGTGTCTTTGTTAATAAGTTCTTCTTTCTTTTCATCTGAAATAATAAAGGCAGGGTTAAAACCAGTTGTTACTCCACGATACACAGACACACCATCAATGTTTTTTAAATTAATCGCATTTTTTTCAATTTTTTCTTTCAAAAGTAGCTCTGAAACATCAGCAAAAGACCACTCATTTTTATCAAGATACTTTTGCTGATAACTACCAAATGAATTTTGCCTCTCCAAAAAATTTACTTTAAATTCTTTAGCCTTAAGTTTGTGAAATTTTTCATAAATAAACTTATTGTTTTTTTCAGAATGACAGTTTTGAATATTTAAAATTACACTTGAAACTAAAATTCCTTCAAAAACTTCAACTTGTTCAAAATTTATTATATGATTAATATTTTGCTTAGACAACAGTTCTCTTACAGGTTCACCATATATGGTGTTGAAAAATTTATTTGTAGTGATATAACATAAAACTCCATTTCTTTTTAGAAGGTCTAAACCTTTTTCAATAAAGTAAATACTTAAATCGGCTGTTCCCGAATAGATTAGAAAACACTCTTTAAGTGTACTTGCAATATGTTTTAATTTTTTCGCTTCCACATACGGCGGATTAGCAATTACCACATCAAAATAACCTGACTGCTCTGCTGAATTTAATTGCCCATTTTCTCGTTGCAATCCAAACATCCATTCCGGGTCAAAGAAGGGTGATGACGAGTTTTGGTCGTATGGGTCCCAACCGGCAAGATTGTCGGCATCCTCACTTCCCCAACCGTTGTTTTTAAGCTCGTCGGCTATCTTTATGCGGAGTTCTTTATCAAGTTTACGGTATTTCTGTTTGGTCTTTTTTGTTTTTGCTCCAAATATTTTATGTCTGCACACACGAAGTTCTTCTTGAAGTTTTTGTATCTCTTCTGTATCAAAAAGTGAGAGTTGAGCTTCCGGGCGGTTAATTCCAATCAGCGTGTTTGCAGTTACAAATTTTGTTTCTAAGTTTGGTAGCGGAATAATGCCGAAGTTGTTATCCTTATCTGTATCGTTGTTTTGGTCAACTACAAGCGAAATAAAAAAGCGAAGTTTCGAGATTTGTGTAGCAATCGGTTGTATATCCACACCGTAAATACAGTTTTCAATTAAAAAAAGTTTACGAGCATAGTCCGGTCTGTTTTTGCTGATGTCGAAAGCGTTATTTATTTCAATCAGTCTGTTTTCGCGTTCCTTTTTATCTTCTGTATCCAAAGCCTGCTGAATTTCCAGTTGAGCTTTTTCTTTTTGCACTTTTTCCCAATAATGATTTTCTGGGTCAACCTTTTGCAGCAAATGGACTAATTTTTGCAAAATACCCATAGGAAAAGCTCCTGAACCGCAAGCAGGGTCAAGTATTTTACAATGATAAAGTGCGTTAATCAGTTCGTTTACTTGAGTTTCTGTGAGATTATGTTCTTCATCGGTGTATTGAAACAGCGGACGGATTTGTTCTTCTTCGATTGAAGTTTTTCCTTTGAAATAAGCTATCAAACTTTCATCTACCATATAATTTACAATCTCGCGTGGCGTGTAGAATGAACCTGTTTGTTTTCGTGCCGTGGTTTTGGTCTCAGGATTGAAACTTGCCAATAGATTTTCAAAAACCTTTCCAAGCAATTCCGGGTCAAGTGCCACTTCTACTTCTGCCGGTGTGTTTTCCTCTACCGTAAAATTGTAGGTTTTAAGAATATTAATAAGACCTTTTACCGATGCTTGTTTGGTTTGCGGTGTTTCTTCGCCATAGTCATCACTTAAATCTACATTTTCATCTCTTCCGAAAAAGATATAATCCGGCACAATCAAGCGTTCGTCTTTTGGCAAATTATCTGTAAAACCATCTATGTAAATTTTATTGTGCTTGTCGTCTAAGCATTCAAAAAGTCCGCCATTAAGGAATGGTACTTTGCTGTTAATAAGTTCTACAAACTTTTCAGGATTTTTGAAATATTTACGGTGGCGGAAAAGCCAGTCGTTTCCGAAGTCATCGCCATAGTTTGCATCTCGCCTAAAACTTCTTTCACGTTTATCTTCATCATCGCTTTGTGGGGTGATAGGACAGTTAAGTGATGCAAAAAACAAGTTTTGCAGAATGGCTTTGTAGTAAACGCTATCCTTTCCTGTTTCAGAGAATAATCCGGTCTGTTTTATCGGATTAAGTTCTGTAAGAATATCGTTTTTCAGCTTATCCTCATCAAATAACTCTTCAGGAATTAACCCCTTTTGCTTGATAAACCACACAAATAGGATGCGCGTAAGCATGCGGATTACGTTGGTAGCTTTGTGTTCTTTTATCAAATCTTCCAACGGTTTATTTTCAGCATGTGCTTTTTTCGCCGTTGGCTTTGATGGAAACTCCACATGTTTAAGTGCCCAGAAATACCAGTCAGATAGTTTTTTGTAAAACTGCTTTGTAAGAACTTCAACAGAGAAACGCTCTTGTAAATCGTTGAAATAATCGCCGTCTTTTTGAGTTAGTTCTCCTTTTTTCAGTAAAAACTCTGTAGGTGTTTTAACGTGTGCACCTTCACCTAAAAGAAAAGAGTATCGTCTTGGGTTGGAAAAACTTCTTGTGATGCGCGAAGAGTCTTTTACAGGGGCAGCCTCAATTTGCAAAAGCGAGAAACGGTATTGCGAACTGTTTTCTTGTTTGAAAATTATCAATGCACGGTTGTTGTAACTTTTATGCAGCATCAACTTAAAAGCGTCTTGTGCAATACCGACACGTGCATCGTGAGTAGATGTATGAGTAATTTCAAAAACATCAAGTTGCATATTTTGGCAAGTGCCAAGTTTTGTGGCATCGATAGTGTAGCGTGTAGTAAAATTAAAGTTTTTGTATCTTTTCTCGTCAGCAATAAAGTCCGGTAGGAATTCCCGTAAAAACCCGAGAAAATCGGCGCGATTGTAAGGATTGTTGAAATTCATAATACTGTATTTAAGGTTATCTGTTTTCTATTTCTTGTGCCAATATCAAGGTTTCTACGCCTTGTTGGTCGATATCGTCGTATGTGTGCAATACTTTTTGAATATAATCACTGCTAATTTTTTCGGGCAAAGTTAAATACTCTGTCGGCTTGAGTCTGTTTATCTGTCGAAGTGCATAGCCGGATAGAGCATCGTATTCAATAGCTGTTTTCAAGTCTTCCAGATACTCTGTATTACATGCATTTGTCTGTATCATAATACGTATTTTATCCAAGGCATTCCGTTTTGTTTTCTCTGTGTCTGCTTCTGTTTCAGTTGCAAATAAAGATTGTTTTGCCAAATTATACAGTTCTTCAAAGTTTTCAGACACCTTATATCCTGTTTCATTAGGTTCGCTTTCTAATATTTTAAAAGTTTCTTGGGGTGAAATAGAATAGACATTTTCGCTGTTTTTTGCAATTTTGAAAACAATTTCATTATTCTTTTTAGCTATTACTAATACACCATTTTCCACCTCTTTCTCAAACTTTCTTCTTGTTTTTGTGCGAAGTGGAAGTTTTAAAGCCTCTTCCATTTCAGGGGTGTTGATTAATTGATTTAGCTTAGCACGATAATCCGTATCCCATGATTTCTGTTCTTCGGCTGAACTTTGTTTTTCATATTGTTCACTAAAGAATGCTCGTAACTCCTCGTCAGAAGTAAGCACTTTCGTGTCTTCACCCATTATGGCATGTATCATATCCATTTTTAGAGTTGAAATCTGCTTGGTGCGGGTTTCAGCCTCGCCTATTGAAGTCGGGAAGTAGTTAAAAATATACAACTTATCGAACACTTTTTTATTAATACGATTGATACGTCCCACACGCTGAATAACACGAGTAGGATTGTACGGAATATCGTAATTAAAGATGGTTCCTGCTCTATGTAGGTTGTAACCCTCCGAAATGGCATCGGTAGCTATCAACACTTTGTATTCGTCAAGTTGCTTGTAATCTGTATATCCAGCATCGAAGTTTGCTCGGATTGTTTCTTTATTTGTTGCAGATGCTTTTTTAGCTGTGTAATAAAAAACAGGCAGTTTGGCATCTTGAAGTCTCTTGCCCAAATATTCAACAGTATCTGCAAATTGACTAAACACCACTATCTTTCTGTTTGGTTCTTTTTTTAGTTGCTCTTTAAGAATATCGGCAAATGTTTCTAACTTAGGGTCATAAGTAACTTTGCTCCATTCTTCTTTTAACTTTTCAAGCAACTCAATATCGGTATTTAAATCATCAAAGAAATCTTCATCCAAATACTCTGTTTTAATTTCAAACATTCCCCTCGCATTAAGTCGCTGGATAGCTGCGTCTAACTCTTCGTCTATCATTTCGGGAATAACGTCGTTTGTTGTTTCGTACAGTTCTTCAATATCAGGCAACATTCCTTTTTTGAATACCGGAACAGCTTTCCTCTTTTCTGCCCAAGCAAGAATGTTTTTACAATTGAATAACATGTTGTTCAAGGAAATCTTAAAAGCATATTGCGAACTCTCAAAACGCCGAACAAGCAATGTCCGCATAAATTTAGCCAAGTTGCGTTGTGTCCCTTTGAACAAGTTGTAATCAAACCCGGCATCTTCAACTATCTTTTTAACTTTCTCGTCGAATTCGGGTTTCACATACTTAATAGGTTCGTATCTGGCAGCTTTGAAGTCGCCCTCATCTATCTCTTCAAACTCTACATAGTCATCCACTAAATAATCATCTGTATCGATATTAGTTCTGTCTTCATGTGAAATTTTTTGCAAAGTTTCTATATAAAGACTCTCTAAATCACCTAATTCATAATCGAGCAGTTCAGGCGGCTGTACTTCTGCGAAGTCAATATTTTGTTTCTTTAAGTCCTCTATATAGTCAGGTATTCCTTTTAAATCAAGGCGAGAACGTCTGATAATAAGCGGTTGTATAATGGTGCGAATTTGTGATGCAATGCTTTCTATCGCTAACTTAACTTCATCGCTGCTGATTTTTTTGTCTTTTTGCTGTTTTTTAAGTTCTTTGTAGGCGTTGATTAAACTTCTAAACTTTTGTCCCAAATTCTCTACTGTTTGAAGTGTCGATTTTGTAGGTATCTGGAACAGTTTAATCATTGCATATATATCTGATGGCTGATTGTTGAAAGGTGTTGCTGTTAGCAACATCACTTTATTTCCGGTACACAGCCTCTTTAAGTTGTCGTAATCTTGGGTGTATTCATTTCTATAATTATGAGCCTCGTCTATGATTATCAACCATTTTTGATTTCCCCGTACACGTTCTTCGTAGTATTCGAGGGCTTTTTTAATTATCCCGCGACTAAATACACGTGCATTTATTCCAAACTCTTCTTGATAGTCTTTCCATTGATTAACAAGGTGAGGCGGGGCAATAATGATTGTTCTAAGTTTTAAGTTATGTGCTATCGTGGATGCAATTATACTTTTTCCCAAACCCACCACATCAGAAATAATTACTCCATTGTGTTCTTCTATTATATTAACGCCTTGTCTAATAGCATCTTCTTGATATTTCAGATTTAAAAATTTACCTTTTGTTATATCGTATGGTGTGCGAATATATTTTGAAGTGTCAATGTTAAAATATTCGTAGAGTGTTCTTAAATACATCAAATATGGTGGAATTATTTTTTCTAACCAAATATGCTTAATCACATTTTCCTCAAACTCTTTGATATGTTCTTGGTTTGCTAAAACAATTGCATCTTCCCAGAGTTTTTCAAAAATACTCATTGCTTCATTATATTCTGCTTTATCTTGAAAGCGAACGTTCACCTCATTTTGTCCACTTAAGCCGCTGTATGTGAGATTGCTTGAACCTGTAATCACAGAACCCGGGGTTTCTCCTTCTTCTCTGAATTCTTCTTTATATGAAAAAATATACATTTTGGCGTGAGATGGTTCTTTGGTTTTTCTTATTTCGAGCGTACCGTGTTTAATTTTCTCAAAGTAGATTTTAAAGGCTTCCTGTTTTTTCTTACTTTCAAAATAATCTGTTTTGGAAAATAAATTTACAATGTTCTCATAATTAGCAAATCGGATATCTTGTCTTGATGATTTTTGTTTTTTGTAAAAAGTGTTTAATTTGTAAGTTTGATTTTGAAGTTCGGTTTCCATTTCCAAACCCACAAGGATACGCATATTTTTATCGTGAATGTTTTCGTAGATTTCTTCAATGCCTGAAAAATAAAAATATCCGACAAGAAAATCAAGAGAAGCTGTTTTGTGTGGAAGAATGCCTTTAATTATTGATGAAAGGTTTTTGTCCCCTTTGTTAGTGATGAAATATTTGCTCATGAAGTTTAGTAATTGATTGTATATTAGTTTTTTATTTTAATTTTAAATGTTCTAATATCAGGGAATACAAATTTAGAAAATTAAATTGATTTTTAAAGTGTAATTTTAAAATAAAAGCTCGACAAAATTGTCAAGCTTTTGGTAAAACATTTTATTCAAATTTATATTACGTTCTTTTTTATTGCGTCCGTTCTAAAAACCATTGGCGCACAATTTCCATTTGTTGTTCTTTGTTCAAGTTGGAATTGTCGAGCAGCAGCGCATCAGAGGCTTGTCGCAATGGGCTTTCTTTGCGGGTTTGGTCGCGTTCGTCGCGTTCTTTTACGTTAGCCAATACCGCTTCGAAAGATTCTGAAATACCTTTTTCTTCCAATTCTTTGTGGCGTCGGCGTGCGCGGACTTCCGGCTGTGCGGTAACAAAAATTTTTAGTTCCGCAGTAGGGAAAACCACCGTACCAATATCGCGTCCGTCCATAACAATACCTTTTTGTTGCCCCATCAGTTGTTGCTGACGCACCAATTCTTTGCGAACAAACCCTATTGTGCTTATTATACTCGCCCCATTCGCAACCTCAAGGGTGCGAATTTCTTTTTCTACATCTTTGCCGTTAAGGTAGGTTTCCTGTACACCTTCAGCATTAGTTTTAAAAGCAATATCAATGTTGCTAATCTGTTGTTTTAGAGCTTCTTCATCTACTTTTCCACTTGCTGTAAGCCATCCTTTTTGAAGACAAAACAACGAAACGGCTCGGTACATGGCGCCTGTATCGACATAGATATATCCGAATTCTTTTGCCAACTGTTTGGCAATGGTGCTTTTTCCGCACGAGGAAAAGCCGTCTATGGCAACTACAATTTTTTTCATGTTCGATGAGTGTTTTGTTTATTTGACGCCAAATTCCGATAAGCCTGTACTTAAAGTAAAGTGGTACGAAAGGTTTCCTACTTGGTAGGGCGTGAGAGAAAAGCCGATGTGAAATTTGTATATTTTTACACCGGCACCAAATGAAAATCCGGCGGCTGTTCTAAAGTCGGGAGCTTTCATATCCATACGTCTTTGGTGATTGTAGCTCGCTACGATATAAAAGTTTTTGTGGGGCAACACTTCAACGGTAAAAATAGTGTGGCGGAACAGCATATCAAAAAAATCGGCGGCTTTGGTGTTGGTAGAAACAACTTCTTGACCGGCTTCTTCTTTGCGGTAGCTCAAATCCCAGCGTTGCAGGTCGTGCATGGTCAGAGAAAAGCGGAGTGGGGCGTGCCACAGTTTTTGTGAAATGCCAAGTTGAATATCCAACGGTAGCGATTCGCGATGTTGCTGTCCGTCAATGGAATAGTATCCTGTAAATTGAAATCCAATGTTGCGAATGGCTAAGCCCGCAGAAAACATAATACTATCATTCGTATAGTTGGCGCCTAAATCTAATGCCACGCCAAAACTTTTGTAGCGTTCGTAAACGGAATAAATCGGTTTCAAGGTGGCGCCTACAGTAAATCCTTTGGGCAGTTGTCGGGCGTACATAATATTGATAGCGAAATCTTTAGCCGTAAATTCTCCCAAAATTTGGTCGGTTGGGTCTGTTTCGAGAAATTTTCCATAGTCAATATAATGGATGCCGTATGCCATATAGTTCTTGCCAAAATTGCGTCCGTAAATAGTTGAGCCAAAGTTTATTCCGGCTATATAGTTGGCATAGTTCAAACTGAGCATATTGTGCGTTTTGGCTGTCAACAGTGCCGGATTTTGAAACGAGAAGTTGATATCGCTGTCGCGCAATGATACGTTTGAGCCACCGAAAGCGCCGATGCGTGCCGATGTGGGCAGATTTAGAAATTGGTAAGTGTCTTTTCCTGCTTGTCCGAATAGGGATAAGCTGCAGACCAACATAAATAATATGATGCTATATTGATGTTTCATCAACCGATTTTTTTAGGATTCATGGTAACGATGGGAATTAACATCTCTTCCATAGAGATGCCACCATGCTGAAACGTATTTTTATAGTAATTGACGTAGTAGTTGTAGTTATTGGGATAGGCAAAGAAATCGTTGCCCAAAGCAAAAATATAGGAAGAGCTGACATTGGGACTTGGCAAGCCAAATTTGTCCGGTTGCGTAATTTCAAACACTTCTTTTTTATTGTAGCTTAACGATTTTCCTACTTTGTAGCGCAAATTGACATTGGTGTTTTTGTCGCCGATAATTTTCACCGCTTTATCTACCTGAATGGTGCCGTGGTCGGTGGTTATTATCACTTTAAAATCGCGCTTCGCCAACTCTTTAAAAAGTGTGAAAGCCGACGAGTGGCGAAACCATGATTTTGTAAGTGAGCGGTAGGCTGATTCGCTATTAGCCAACTCACGTATCATTTTTGACTCTGTTCGCGCATGCGATAACATATCCACGAAATTGAGTACACAAACGTTTAATTGTTTGTTTTCCAATTGTTTGAGTTGCTCAACCAGCTTTTCACCGGCTTGTGTGTTATTGATTTTGTGATAGGAAAAATCGATTTTTTTCCGATAGCGCGTTATTTGAGTTTGTATGAGTTCTTCTTCGTTGATGTTTTTATTTTCCTCATCTTCTTCGCCAATCCACAGGTCGGGAAATAATTCTTCTATTTGCAACGGCATAAGTCCTGAGAAAATGGCGTTGCGTGCATATTGCGTGGCTGTTGGCAAAATACTGTAATAAAGTTCGTCATCTTCTATGGTGTAGTAATCGTCCAAAAGCTCTTTGATGAGCCACCATTGGTCTAAACGAAAATTGTCGATGACTACAAAAAAGACTTTTTCATCATTATCGATGAGCGGGAAAATCTTCTTTTTAAAGATATCGGGGCTCATCATAGGTCGCATTTCAGGATTTTCGAACCAAATGGGATAATTCTTTTTTATGTATTTGGCGAAAACACCGTTAGCCTCTGTTTTTTGCATCGCCAGCAGGTCTTGCATTCGATTTTCCGCTTCATCGAGAGTTAATTCCCAATAAACCAGCTTTCTGTATAAATCAGACCATTCTTCGTGTGTCAGCGATTCGCTTATTTGTGCACCTATTTTGGCAAATTCCGATTGATAATTGACGGTAGTCTGTTCGGAAATGATTTCTTTTTTGTGGATGTGCTTTTTTAGCGTCATCAAAATTTGGTTGGGGTTTACCGGTTTGATGAGATAATCGGCAATTTTGTTGCCAATAGCCATATCCATAATGTTTTCTTCCTCACTTTTGGTAATCATTACCACAGCAAGATTGGGGCGTTTTTGTTTTATCAGCGCCAAAGTTTCCAATCCGCTTAAGCCGGGCATATTTTCGTCAAGGAAAACAATGTCGTAGTCGTTGGCTTCACATAGGTCAATAGCGTCTTGTCCGTTTGTGGCAGTAGTTACCTGATAGCCTCTTTCTTCCAAAAAGATGATATAAGGGCGCAACAAATCTATTTCATCGTCCAGCCACAATATGGAATCTGTTTTCTTTGCCATAGTGTTAGAAATTTTTAGAGAAGAAGTCAATGTATTGTTCCCAAGTGAAATAGGTGCCGATTAATGATAAATTTTCCGCAGAAATACGCATATGCCGGCAGTTTGCTTCAGCTATTCTTTCTGTTAGAGACGGTTCTTCCATCAACAATTTTTCATACCACAACACTTCTTCGTAGTTTTCAAAATTCGATATCACCAAACACTCTTTCCCGTCAATTTTTCGTACTGCCAAATCGAAGTCTTTAATAAGAAACTTAGAAAAATTGAACGCTGCTAAGTCAAACAGCAGTTTATTAGTTGTTTTTTTGTCGGCTGTGTTTTGTACAAGAATTAATGTAAACGGAGTGTTTTTTTCGGGAGTAAGTTCTTGTGTTTTTCCGGTTTCTTCCTTTTCGATTGCTGCAAGATTTTCTTCGCGGCGTTCCATCAGCGAACCGTGTGTGCCGCCTTGTTGTGCTTCTTCGCCTTGGCTCATTAGTGCCAAAATATCTTTCGACATAGGAGTTACGTCGCTGTTAGGGAATTTTTTAATCAATTCGGTAAGCGCATTGAAAAATGTGTCTGCAGGCTCTGTTTTCCCTATGCTCAAAGCGTTGAGAAACGTAAATTTAGGCAGCAATGGCGACAGCGGATATTCTTCCGATATGTAGCGATAGTTTTTGAACACTTCCTGAAAATTGTTGTTGGTGTAGGCAGTATAGGTAGCTTTGTACAAATCGTCTTGTATTTTGTACATTTTTTCCATTCGCTCCAAATAGTCGGGTTGCGAAAGTATGATGGCATACTTGCTTTCCGGAAAATCCCTAACTATGACGTTACGTGCAGCATCTGCCTCTTGTGATTGTTCTTTTTTCTGATAAATTTGGTAGAGATTATAGTAACTGTCAACTTTACGTTCGTCTTTCGGGAAGCGCTGTTGGAAAGTAAGGAACATTTCAATGGCAGAATCAAAGTCTTCTAATTTGTTTTTGTAAATTTCGCCCAAAGCAAAAAGTCCATCGGCAATCAGTTCGTTCGATTTTTGGAATTGCGCTTCGGTTTTTGGAATTTGTGCCAAGTAAAATTCAGGATTTTTGTTGTCTTCCGGTAAACTGTCTTTTTTAAGTTGTTTTATGGAGTCGGGCAGTTGCTCGGTGTCGGCAGCCGTTTCTTCATTTGTCAATATCTGTGCCGATTTGTTCATTCTTCGCCAGTTGTCTTCCAATTTTCGGCGTCCCCAGCGGCGTTGAAATTCTGCACGCCCTTTGTTCATAAGTTGCGGATTGTAGAAGTACCATTCGGTTGAGCCTGCTCCGATTAGGTCGTTAGCCATTGAGTTGTTGCCAAATCTGTTGAAACCAAGGTCGCCTTGTGCTTGTATGGCATCTTCCGCTGCTTTTGCTTTGGCTTCTTCTTCCTCTTTGATAATTTGTTTTATAATTTTATCAATCACTTCGCGTTGTTCCTTTTCCGATAGTTTGGCGAGATTTTGCAAACTGTCTTGCAATTGTACTTGTGCATAATTGGTGGCAATTTCGCCCAACACTTCGGCAAGTTTAGAGACACGCGGATAGTCGCTGTTGTCGGTTTTCATCAATTGTGCGGCTTCTTCAAAGCAGGGATGCGCCTCAACGTATTCTTTGTTTTTGTAGTACAAATCGCCGAGCGTAGTAAGTGTCAATGCTTTTTCTACGCCGTTTCGAGTGCTTTTTTCTATGGAAAGTTTATAGTTTTCTATAGCTTTCTTTTCGTCGCCATTTTTGATGTAAATGTTGGCTATGGCAAGATAGATTTGGTCTAAATAATCGGCATTATTATCGTTTTTTGCCATTTTGGTCAGTTCCTTTATGGCTTTATCGGGATGTTTGGTTTCTATTTGCAGCGCATTGAGTTGTGCGTTGAACTTAAATAGGTATTCAGGATTTGATTTTACTACCAAATTGAAGCGTTCGAGTGCTTTTTGCGGTGAGTTTTCTAACAAATACAATTGTCCCAAAACGTAATTGAAACGCATACGTTGGTATTTGTTTTTTTCTTTGTCGGCTGCCACTTCCAAAAACGGAATTGCTTCTTTACCTCGATTTCTCTTGAGCAGTAAATCAGCTTTTGTCGCAGCAAAAAGTGGTGTAAGTCTTTGTGTTACATCGTTTTCGTTGATTTTTTCCAGTGACTCTTCCGCTTCGAACAGCCAACCCATTTCGGCATAGCCGCGTGCTATCCAAATTCGGCTTTCGGTAACTACTTCCGGCTCGGTAGAGAAGTGGCGAATAATGTAGAAGAATGTACTTACCGACTCCATGAAACTGCTTTTGTGAAATTCAGCTTGACCGAGCAATATCCACGCTTTTTTAATCATGGGATTAAATTCTTCCTGTTTCAGAAAGTTTTGGTATTTGGGGTCTTTCAGTTTTTTCGGATTTCTTTTCGGCTTGGCTTTTATGGAGTGCTGTTTGATGGATTTTCGGCACTTTTCGATGGTAACATCCATGTTAGCGGCTATGGCTTGTCCGTTTTCGTGCACGCTAATAGGAAAAAGCGGCAACAATTGCGAAAAATCGTCTTTGTGTGCCTTTTCCATGTTCCGTATGCCTTCGTTGAAACTGTTAGTTGCGTTGAAATGAATGTTGTAGCGAGTGGTAGTGGTATGAAACGTGCGTGTCGCCCACGTGTTTTTTTTCGTGGAGCAACCAAAACAGCACACTGTGGCTAACAAAAGGAATATGTAGCGTTTTTTCGTCATGTAGATAGCCTTAAAATAATAAACTTTTAAATGCCGAATTTATTGCATTGTTAACTGATTTTTAGGGATTAAAAGTGTTGTAGTCGGTCATTTCTTCCTCGTCTTCCAATAGCTCTTCGTTTTGTCGGGTTTTTATTTCCAAATTTTTGTGAATAATCGATTGATTTTGGTTGCTTGGGTCGTTGAGTATTTTCCAAAGTTTGTCCTTTAGTTCCGATATGCCTAATCCGGACACCGAAGAGATAAAAATAGTAGTAATGTCCTTCGGTAACTCTTTTTTCATTTCCGCCATCAGTTCGTTGTCTACCATATCGCACTTCGAAATGGCTAAAATGCGGCTTTTGGTAATTAAATCGGGATTGTATTTTTCCAGTTCGTCCAATAGAATTTGGTATTCCTTTTTAATATCTTTGCTGTCTGCTGGAACCATAAACAACAACACAGCGTTGCGTTCGATGTGGCGTAAAAACCTTAATCCAAGTCCTTTACCTTCAGATGCACCTTCAATAATGCCCGGAATATCAGCCATGCAAAACGATTTTCCTTCGCGGTATGAAACAATGCCCAAATTGGGCACTAACGTTGTAAACGGATAATTGGCTATTTCCGGCTTTGCTGCCGAAACAACGGAGAGAAGTGTGGATTTGCCTGCATTGGGAAAGCCTACCAATCCGACATCAGCCAACATTTTCAGTTCCAAAATGATACTACGCTCTTGAGCCGGTTCGCCGGGTTGTGCAAAGCGCGGTGTTTGTCGTGTAGGCGATTTGAAGTGCCAATTGCCCAATCCGCCACGTCCACCTTTCAATAATAGTATTTCTTGACCGTCATCGGTTATTTCACACAAAAATTCGCCTGTGGTACCGTCGTAAGCTACTGTGCCACATGGCACCTCAATTATTTTGTCTTCACCGTCTTTGCCTGTGCTACGGCTTTTACTGCCGCCTTCACCGTCTCTGGCAAAAATGTGGCGTTCGTATTTCAAGTGTATCAAAGTCCAATAATTACTATTGCCACGTAATATAATATGTCCGCCACGTCCGCCGTCGCCACCGTCGGGACCACCTTTAGGGACATATTTAGCCCGCATAAGGTGTGCCGAACCGGCACCGCCGCGTCCTGAGCGACAGAGAATTTTTACATGATCAATGAAGTTGGATTCTGACATAAGTCGAATGGTTTAATTGAATCTATTATTTGTTCAATTTGTTTAAAACACGTTTCGATACTAGTGGTATTGCTTATGGCATTGTAACGTTGTGTGTGTTTGTAAAAATTGATAATGGGTTCAGTTACTTGATGGTAAATTTTCAAGCGTTTGTATATGGTTTCAAGATTATCATCATTTCGTCCTGATGTTTGACCGCGTTTGAATAATCGTGCGATGAGTTCTTTCTCTTCTACTCGCAGGTCAAGCATCAACGACAGTTTGGTGCCGTTGTTAATCAGCAATTCATCTAAGGCTATCGCTTGTACCACGGTGCGCGGAAATCCGTCAAAAATAAAACCTTTATAAAAATGTTTATGTTCCTGAAATTTTTGGTTAAGCAAGTCGATAATTAAATCGTCGGGTACTAAATTTCCTTTGGAAATGAGCGCATCGGCAGTTTTTCCGACAACAGTGCCTTTGGTAATTTCTTCGCGTAAGATGTCGCCGGTTGAAAGGTGCATCAACCGGTATTTTTGGGCGATGAGTTTGCTTTGAGTTCCTTTTCCTGCACCCGGAGCTCCTGAAATAACGATGTTTAGCATGATAGTCGTTTTTATTCGGGCATCAAGGTGTAGATGTCTCGCAAGTTACGTCCGTAACCGTTGTAATCTAATCCGTATCCAACGATGAATTCGTTCGGAATACGCAGAGCAACATAATCCAAAGGAACTTTAAAGCGCAGTGCATCCGGTTTTAAGAGCAGTGTTGCCACATAAAGCTCTTCTGCACCATGCGAGCGCAGTTGTTCAATAATTTTCTGCATGGTCAATCCCGAATCCACAATGTCTTCTATTATAATGACGGGACGATTTTCCACATCGTGGTCAAGTCCAAAAATTTCTGTTACCACGCCTGTGCTTTGTGTGTTGGTGTAAGAAGCCACTTTAATGAAAGTGATTTCCGAGGGAATAGTAATTTGCTTAATCAGGTCGGAAGCAAACATAAAAGAGCCGTTTAGGATACTGACAAAAAGCGGGTTTCTGTTTTTAAAATCCGTATTTATTTGTTCCGAAATGGTTTTAATTGCTTCTTGTATTTTTTTCTCGGGAATGCTGAGCGCAAATTTCTTGTCTAAAATTTGAACTTTTTTCATATCGCAATTAATTTTTTAAATACCTTGCAAAGATACATTTTTTTGCCCATTTAAAGCTGAACTTTTAAGGTTATTCAAAAAAAAACTGTATTTTTGCATTTAATACTGTTAATACAAAAAAGCATGAAACATAAATTTACACAGCAATCGTTCACGTTGGCAATAAAAATAGTGGCGGTAATTTGTTCGCTCGGCATCATTTTCTATTTTATGCCTCGCGCCAAAAATTTTGGATATACATTTGAGGTTGGCAGACCGTGGCAATATGAATTGCTGACGGCTTCGTTTGATTTTCCCATATACAAATCCGATAAAGAGATAAAAAAGGAAGAAGATAGCCTATTGACCAAATTTGTTCCGTATTTCAATTTGAATGGCGATTGCGCCAAAGAACAACTAGATAAGTTTTCCGAAGAAACAGATAATAAATTGGATGCTCGTTTGCACGCATTTGTGGCGAAGCGATTGAAAGAAATTTATGCCAAAGGCGTTGTCAATTTCACTCAATTGGAAAAACTGAAAGATTTTGGAGTCAAAGAGATTTCCGTAATTACCAAAAATGTTGTGGCGGGAGTTAGTCCTATCGATGATGTGTTTACCACAATAGAAGCATACGATTATCTTTTTCAAGATGTTTCCGATGTGGATACAAAGACACTGCGCACGTTCAATATGAACCGTTACATTGTTGAAAACTTGATTTATGACGAAAAAAAATCGGAACAGGTCAAAGAAGAATTGTTAAGCACTGTGTCGCGTACTTACGGTTTGGTACAAGCGGGTGAACGCATTATTGACCGTGGTGAAATAGTAACCGAAAACGATTATAAAATTATCAATTCGCTGAAAATCATCACCGAGCAACAACAACATTTATCGAAACAGAAAACTTATCTGATGGTGGTGGGCGAACTATTGATTATTGTTATTATTGTGAGTTTGTTTTTGCTTTACCTTTATTTGTTTCGTCCAAAGTTTTTTTATTCAACAAGAAGTCTTCTCTTTTTCTTAGCGATTTTAGTGGCAATGGTGGCAATGGCTTCTTTGGCAATGCGTCACACTTCGTTGAGTCCGTATATTTTGCCGTTTGCTCTGCTGCCCATTATGGTGCGCGTGTTTTTCGATTCACGGACAGCTCTGTTCGAGCATATTACGACGGTATTGTTGTCATCGTTCGTTATGCCTAATCCGTATCAATTTGTGCTCATACAAATTATTGTCGGTATGGTGGCGGTTTCTACGCTGAAAAACATGGAACAACGTTCGCAACTGATACAGACGGCTTTTTGGATTTTTCTTACCTATTCGTTTACCTATTTGGCACTGATGCTGATGAAAAGCGGTACGTTGGAAAATATTGATTGGTGGAATTTTGCTTCATTCGGGGTAAATGGACTGTTGCTGTTGTTTGCTTACGGTTTTATCTATATAATTGAAAAGACGTTCGATTTTTTGTCGGATGTTACGCTGATAGAACTTTCCAATATCAATAGCAAATTAATGACGGAATTTTCAGAAAAAGCTCCGGGCACTTTCCAACATTCGCTTCAAGTGTCGAATTTGGCAACAGAGGCTGCCAAAAAAATCAATGCCAACACATTGTTGGTGCGTACGGGTGCGCTCTATCACGATATTGGTAAATTGACCAATCCTATTTTGTTTGTCGAAAATCAAGTGAATTATAATCCGTTGATGAATTTACCGTTTGAAAAAGCTGCCGAAGTAGTAATAAATCATGTTGCCGAAGGTGTGCGGTTGGCTGAAAAACACGGTTTGCCTCGCCAAATTATCGATTTTATCAAAACGCACCATGGGAAGAGAAAAGCTTCTTATTTCTACAATTCGTACAAAAATCAATTTCCTAACCAGCCTATTAACGAAGCGAAGTTTACCTATCCGGGTCCGTTGCCCAATACAAAGGAAACTGCTATTTTGATGATGGCAGATGCTGTGGAAGCATCGTCGCGGAGTTTAAAAGAGCACACCGAAGAAGAAATAGATAATTTGGTTGATTCTATTATTGACGCTCAAATAGCCGAAGGTTCGTTCAAAAATGCGCCGATAACTTTCAAAAACATAGAAACGGTAAAAGGAGTTTTCAAAGCAAAACTGAAAAATATTTACCATAGTCGTATCAGCTATCCCGAACTAAAAAAAACTTCCAACAATGAAGAAACAAACCAAGCGTAGATGTGCGTTTTTTGCATCATTAGCGGCAGTAGCGGTGCTTTCCTGTTTTTTTTGGTTCCGCATTGATTTAACACAGGAAAAACGTTTTAGCATCGCTAAGCAAACCAAGCAACTGATAGGTCAGATAGATACGCCGGTCAACATTGTATGCTATTTGGGCGGTTCTGTCGATGCCAATATTGCCCATTTGAAAAACGCTATGGAAAATATGGTGGAAGAGTTCAATAGCTACTCGTCAAAAAAAATACAATTAGAGTTTGTTAATCCGTCTGTTGCCAATTCCGATGAAGAACGTGTGAAAAATTACTTGGCGTTGGAGCGGCAGGGTATGCGGGGGTTGAGTGTGGCGCGTAAAGAAAAAAACGGCAAAATTTCGCAATCGGTGGTGTTCCCTTGGGCGCATGTGGTGATGCACGGTGATTCGTTGCTTATTCCGTTGTTCGAAAACAATTCGCAGGCTTCTACAGCGCAACTAATAGCACATTCTATCGAAGATATGGAATTTCGGTTGACCGATGCCATTCGTGCTTTGTCTAAAAAAACGGTCGATAAAATTGCTTTCATCGAAGGACACGGCGAGTTGGACGAGCAATATGTTTATGACGCAGAATCGGCATTGAGTCGCTATTTTCAGGTGGACAGAGGCGTTATCGGTTACGATGCGGCTGTGCTGGATGAATATAAAGCTATTGTGGTGGCGCAACCTAAAGATAAATTTTCGGAAACCGACAAATATATTATCGACCAATATTTTATGAATGGCGGTCGTGTGATGTGGTTAATTGACGGTGTTGAATTTTCTGAAAAAACATTATCGAAAAGTGGCATTTCGCCCGTTTTGCCGCTTGATGTAAATTTGCAAGATATGCTTTTTCGTTACGGTGTGCGTATATTGCCGTCGGTGCTGGAAGATATGCA
>ERZ795052.2242-NODE-2242-length-23897-cov-5.918631_pt1 | contig 23897 bp, 18 predicted proteins | sample MGYA00375136_ERZ795052 | MGnify/ENA primary metagenome ERZ795052 (study PRJEB30181, sample SAMN05720156) | activated sludge metagenome | isolation source: Anaerobic digester | place: Japan | collected 2015-05-26 ... | reverse complement strand
ATTGCGCATAAAAACAGAATTACGATAGTTTTTTTCATAATTTCAATAAGCGGAACGGACGAATGTATTAAGCGAATAATTTTTCGATAGTGTCGCCGTACATATTTTCCACAACGTTGCGTTTAACCTTTAACGTTGGAGTGAGCACATTATTTTGTGTCCATTCGTCGGCAATCAGTTCAAAGCGTTTAATTTGCTCCCAATCGCCGAAGTTCGGATTAATTTTCTTGACCTCTCTTTGGTAGCGTGCTACAACTAAAGGATTTTTCACCATTTCTTGCGGTGTTGTAAACGGAATTTTGTGTTTTTTACACCAGCTTTTCAAGAAAACAAAGTCGGGCGAAATGAGGGCAGCCACAAATTTTTTGTTTTCGCCAAATACTACAATGTTTTCGATGAAGCCCGATTCTGAAAATTTGGACTCAATTGCTTGCGGATTAATATATTTCCCGAACGATGATTTGAATATGTTTTTCAGTCGTCCCGTGATGATTAATGCGCCATCGGGCGACATTTTGCCTGTATCACCAGTATGCAACCAACCATCTTTATCGATGACTTGTGCAGTAAGTTCAGGGTCTTTGTAATAACCAAGCATAACGTTGTGCCCGCGACATAATATTTCGTCGTTTTCTCCAATTTTTACCTCTACGCCTTCGAGCGGCTGTCCTACAGTGCCAAATTCGCGACCACCTTTGTGGCGGTTCATCACAGCGATAACGGGGGAAGTTTCACTCATGCCATAACCTTCGAATACAGGCATTCCAATTGCAGAAAAAAATGCTGCCATATGCGATTGCAGTGCTGAACCTCCTGACACAACAATGTCAAAGTTACCTCCAATGGCTGCGCGCCATTTCGAATAGATGAGTTTATCGGCTATACGGTGGCGGAATTCGTACCATTTGGTGCGTTTTTCTACTTTGTATTTTTTTGCTAACTCAAAAGCCCAATAATATAACATACGTTGAATTAAGGGCAACTTCCTGCCGGCTTGTTCCAGTTTATCGTAAATTTTCTCCAACAAGCGCGGTACACAGGTCATAAATGTGGGGTTAATTTCTTTGATATTGTCGGCGATAGTGCCAAGGCTTTCAGCGTAATAGACTGAGATGCCCAGATATTGGTAGAGGTACACCATTACGCGTTCGTAGGCGTGGCACAATGGAAGGAAACTCAAAGCTGTTTTGTTCCATTTGGCAGGCGTTTCTTTTACTTTCATAAAATTTTGTACCACATTGTTGTGGCTCAACATCACGCCTTTAGGGTTACCGGTAGTGCCGGAAGTGTAGATAATAGTCGCCAAATTCATTTTGTCAATTTTTTCTCGGCGTTCTTTCAGTTTTTCCGGTTCGGGATTGGCTTTTCCCAATTCTACCAATTGGTCAAAATAGGGTAATACGCCTTGATCGACAAAAGTATAAATGTGTTTTAACGATTTGATTTCGGGCAAGATAGGCTCAATTTTTGTGCGCAGTTCCTTACCTTCAATGAACAAAACCTTAATTTCGGCATGGTTGAAAATGTATTTGTAATCGGCTTGGCTGATAGTAGGATAAATAGGTACACTGATAGCACCCATTTGTATTGCAGCCATGTCCAGCATATTCCATTCCGGACGGTTGGAGCTAACAATAGCAACTTTGTCGCCCGGCTTAATGCCGATTTTCATAAAACCATAACTCAAATAGTTTGTGGTTTCCGCATACTCTTGTATACTGTACTTTCTCCATTCGCCGTTGCGTTTTCCGGCAAGGGCTACTTTTTGGTCGGGATGATGCTCTAAATAATAGGGCAGCAAATCAGATAAACGAGTTACTTCCATTTGTTCGATAATTAAAATTGTTTTGGTTTATTTATTTTGGTTGGTGCAAAGATACCATTTTTTGCTGAACATCTTACAAGAACATAAAGGAAATATTTGAACAATGTATAAAAACGCTAATTTAAATCATTAAATTGAAAATAAAAACTCCGAAAAAACTATAATTATGTAATCTTTTAACTTTATAATTTGTTTTAAATCAGATAGTTGCTTTGTTAATGTAGTTGACCAGCCATTGACCAACTTCCGTGGTGGTGTATGATTTGTCGAAAGCTATATCGACGGTTACTATTCCATTGGCGATCGAAGCATCTACGGCTTGGCGTATGAGTTGACTCTCAGCGTTTAGGTTGAATGCGTATTCAAACATCAGTGCAGCGGATAGTACCATAGCTATCGGATTGGCGATGTTTTTGCCGGCAGCTTGCGGATACGAACCGTGTATCGGTTCAAAGACGGAAGTATGCAGTCCAATGGAAGCTGATGGCAACATTCCAAGTGAACCCGTTATCACAGATGCTTCGTCGGTGAGTATGTCGCCAAACATATTTTCGGTAACCAATACGTCGAAAGTTTTCGGATTTTGAATTAGCTGCATAGCCGCATTGTCCACAAATAGGTATTCGGTAGTAATATCGGGGTGTTTCGGAGCTATTTCTTGTGCAATTTTCCGCCAAAGTTGCGAAGTTGCCAAAATATTGGCTTTATCTACTACGGTAACTTTGCGGCGACGTTTTTGCGCAAAAGAGTAGGCAAGTTGGATAATGCGTTCAATTTCTTCGCGTGAGTAGGCGCAGGTGTCAATAGCAGTGTTGCCGTCTTCACTAATGCCTCGTGGTTGTCCGAAATAGAGACCTCCCGTGAGTTCGCGAATGACGAGAAAATCAGTGTCGCGCACCAACTCTTCGCGCAATGGGGATTTGGAAAGAATAGTTTCAAAAGCCTTCACCGGACGAATGTTAGCGTAGAGTCCAAGTTTTTTTCGCATAGCCAACAAACCTTGTTCAGGGCGCACGGTGGCAGTTGGATTGTTGTCGTATTTTGGGTGTCCTATTGCTCCAAATAGTACGGCATTGTTGTTCATGCACACATCGTGAGTGGCGTTGGGGTAGGGATTACCCACTTTATCAATGGCATCTGCTCCGCAGATGGCGTAAGTCAGTTGAATTTTATGTCCAAATTTGTTTGCAATAGCGTTAGTAACAGCAATGGCTTGTTCCATTATTTCGGGACCTATTCCGTCACCGGGCAGTACAGCGATATTTAAATTCATAATTGTTGTTTTTTTTGTTGATTTATATTTTTTCTATTTGATTCAGCATTTTTACGGTCGCTTTTATAGCGGCTTCCGTTTGGTCGGCGTCCAAGCCGTGTGTCTTAAACACTTTACCGTTAAATTTCCACGTGATGGTAGCATGTACCAAAGCGTCAGTTTGTCCTCCCGGTGGAATACTAATAACGTAGTCGATGAGTTCGGGAGTGGCTTTATTCAGACTGGTGTAAATTTTCCACAACGCTTTTGTGAAAGCATTATATTGACCGTCGCCGACAGCTGTTTGTTCGTACGTTTCGCCGTCAATTTCTATTTTTACCGAAGCCGACGGACGCAATCCGTAAGTGAGTGCCAGCGAGTAATTAATCATTTTGATAGATTCTTCTTGTTCGCCGTTTTTTAGCACGTCTGAAACGATGTAGGGTAAATCTTCAGGTGTAACCAATTGCTTTTTATCACCCAATTCGATGATGCGTTCGGTAACCTTTTTCATTTCCGTTTCATCTAATTTAATGCCTAACGCTTCGAGATTTTTTTGAATGTTGGCTTTGCCTGACATTTTGCCGAGCGCATATTCTCGTACGCGACCAAAACGTTCGGGCACCAATGCGTTAGAATATAAATTGTTTTTTGCATCGCCATCGGCGTGTACTCCGGCGCATTGGGTAAACACATTATCGCCAATAATGGGTTTGTTATTTGGAATGCGTATTCCGGAATACATTTCTACTAATTTGCTTATTTTAAATATTTTATCCTCTTTTATATGCGTTTTTTTCTGCATTTGGTCGTGCAGTACGGCAACAATGCTGGTAAGTGGCGTATTGCCGGCACGCTCACCTAAACCGTTAATGGTAGTGTGTACGCCTTTGGCTCCGGCTTTTATAGCCTCAAAAGTATTGGCAACAGCCAAATCATAATCGTTGTGAGCGTGGAAGTCGAAATGTATTTCGGGATAGTGCTTTATCATTTGTGAGCAAAAAGAGGAAGTTTCGTCGGGTGTGAGTATGCCCAAAGTGTCGGGCAACATAAAACGTTTTATATCGCAATCCCGCAAAGCATCTATTAATTGAAACACATAGTCGCGCGAGTGCATCATGCCATTACTCCAATCTTCCAGATAGAGATTAACGTCCATATTGAGGCTTGTGGCTTTTTCTATGGTGTTTTTGATATCGGCAATATGTTGTTCGGGGGTTTTGCCAAGCTGTTCGGATACGTGCCTGAATGAGCTTTTGCAAAGCAAATTCATAACGCGACATCCGGCAGATTTTATCCAATTGATAGATTGCTCACCATCAACAAAGCCCAATACTTCTATTTTGTCCAAACAGCCATGCGCAGTTGCCCATTCGGCAATGGCACGTACAGTTTCCAATTCACCCGTAGAAACGCGCGCCGAAGCAATTTCAACTCTATCGACTCCCAATTCTTCAATCAGAAATCGGGCGATACTCATTTTTTCGTGTGTGGCAAATGATACGCCGCTGGTCTGTTCGCCGTCACGTAGGGTAGTGTCTAAAATTTCGATATAATCGGTATGTTTGTTGAGCATAATTTTTTTAGTATCTATTATGTTTTTTTTCAAATTGTTCTATCTCTTTTTTTCGTGCCAAAAGATAGTCGATATCGTCTAAACCATTGAGGAAACACTCCTTTTTGTAGGCGTTAATGCTAAATGTTTCGGTAGCTCCTGAGGCATTGTTGGTAATGGTTTGATTGACAAGGTCGATGCTTAATGTCGCATTGTTATCGGACGCTATAGCTGCAAAAATATCACTTAAAAACGGCTCGGAAACGACAATGGGAAGCAAACCGTTGTTCATGGCGTTGTTTTTGAAAATGTCGGCAAAAAAACTGCTGACAATCACTCTAAAACCATATTCGGCAATTGCCCATGCTGCATGTTCGCGACTGCTGCCCGAACCAAAATTGCGTCCGGCTACCAAAATTTCGCCTTTGTAGTTGGGATTATTTAGCACAAAATCGGGAATTGGTTGATTGTTTTTATCATAACGCCAATCGCGGAATAAATTATCGCCGCAGCCCGCTTTTTCGGTTGTTTTTAAAAAACGTGCCGGTATTATTTGGTCGGTGTCCACATTTTCGAGTGGCAACGGCACGCAAGTAGAAGTAAGTAAGGTAATTGCTTTCATGATTTTTGTCTGTTTGTTCGAGGGTCAGTAATAAAGCCGTTGACAGCCGCCGCTGCGGCTACCAATGCTCCTGCTAAAATGGTACGTGCGCCTGGTCCTTGCCGCCCTTCAAAGTTGCGGTTACTAGTGCTCACGACATATTTACCTGCCGGAACTTTGTCTTCGTTCATAGCAAGACAAGCCGAACATCCGGGTTGTCGCAATTCAAATCCGGCTTCAATTAAAATTTTGTCTAATCCTTCTTCGCGCAGTTGTTTTTCTACAGCCCAAGAGCCGGGTACAAGCCATGCAATGACATTTTCTGCCTTTTTCTTGCCTTTTACATAGTTGGCAAATAGACGGAAATCTTCAATGCGACCATTGGTACAACTGCCAAGAAAAACATAGTCGATTTTTTTGCCCAACAATTTTTCGCCGATTTTAAAATCCATATAAGCCAGCGCTTTTTGTCCGATTTCTCCAACGTCCGGTATGGTAGAGTTGACAGGCATTGCCATTCCGGGATTAGTGCCGTAGGTTATCATCGGTTCTATGTCTGCTGCATCAAAATGCAATTCTTTGTCGAATACGGCATCGTCGTCCGATTTCAAAGTTTTCCAATAGTTGACGGCGGCATCCCATTGTGCTCCTTTTGGCGCAAATTCTTTGTCTTTCAAGTAGTTAAAAGTCGTTTCGTCGGGAGCTATAATGCCGCCCCGTGCGCCCATTTCGATGGAAAGGTTGCAAAGTGTCAGTCGCCCTTCCATACTTAAATTGCGTACTGCTTCGCCTGCATATTCTACAAAATAGCCCGTTGCGCCGCCCGTAGTTAGTTTTGAAATGAGGTACAAAGCCATATCTTTGGCAGTAACACCTTCATTGAGCGTACCATCAATAGTTATGCGCATGGTTTTTGGTTTTGCTTGGAAAATGCACTGTGTAGCAAGTACCATTTCCACTTCGGAAGTTCCGATACCAAAAGCTATGGCACCAACAGCGCCGTGCGTACTTGTGTGTGAATCGCCGCATACGATAGTCATTCCGGGTAGTGATAGACCGTTTTCGGGACCAACTACATGAATAATGCCGTTCTTTTTATGTCCGATAGGGTAGCACGTCAGACCAAAATCTTCGGCGTTTTTATACAACGTTTCCACTTGTCGCCGCGCTATTTCGTCACGTATTGGCTTGTCTTGGTTCAGTGTGGGAATGTTGTGGTCGGGCATACAGATAATTTCTCCCGGACGGAACACGCTGAGACGACGAGCGCGTAATCCGTCAAAAGCTTGAGGACTAGTTACCTCGTGGCAATACATACGGTCGATGTACAGTTGTGTTGGACCCTCGGGAACAATGGCGACCGTATGTGCATCCCATATTTTATCGAAAATTGTATTCATGATTTAAATTTATTAATGGCGTCGATGTAAGCCTCCAATGAAGCTACCACTATGTCAGTGTTCGCACCAAATCCGTAATAGATTTTATCTTCATAAAGTAATTGCATGTGTACTTTACCAATATCGTCGCTGCCTCTGTTTATCGATTGAATGACAAATTCTTGCAATACCATCTTTTTCTTTAAAATTTGTTTCAAAGCTTTAATGGCAGCATCTACAGGTCCATTGCCCGATGCTTTGGCTTCGTACTCTTTGCCTGACATGGTTATTCCTATTTCTGCTTCAGGAACAACCTCTTTGCCCGAAGTTACCTTCAAATAGTTCAACTTTATCTTCGGGTTTTTAGCGTGTTGTACGCCTGCCAGCATCAATATATCGTCGTCGCTTATTTCGCGTTTTTTGTCGGCTAATTTCAGGAAATTTTCATATATTGAGTCCAATCTTTCGCCTTCAACATTTATACCTAAAATAGACAAACGATGTTTCAGTGCGGCGCGTCCGCTACGAGCAGTCAAAAGTATAGAATTTTCTTCAATTCCCACATCTTTTGGGTCAATTATTTCGTAACTATCCTTATTTTTCAGAACGCCGTCTTGGTGAATGCCCGATGAGTGGGCAAAAGCGTTTCGTCCCACAATGGCTTTATTATGTTGTATAGGCATATTCATAAGGTTGGAAACGGTGCGACTGAGCGCATAAATTTTGGGCGTTTTGATGCGTGTGCTGTAGCCGAGGTAAGGATGGCTTTTACATATCATCACAATCTCTTCCATAGCCGTATTACCAGCTCTTTCGCCGATACCGTTAATGGTGGTTTCCACTTGAAGTGCACCGTTTTGTATGGCGGCCATGGTGTTTGCGGTGGCTAATCCCAAATCGTTGTGGCAATGAACAGCTAAAATGGCTTTATCGATGTTTTGCACGTTATTTTTCAGATAGGCAATTTTTTCGCCAAATTGTTCGGGGAGGCAATAGCCTGTTGTGTCGGGAATGTTTACAACGGTAGCGCCTGCTTTTATCACCGCTTCCACCACTCGCGCCAAATAGGCATTATCGGTACGTCCGGCGTCTTCGCAATAAAATTCCACATCTTCTACTAAACTTTTGGCATATTTTGTAGCGGCAATGGCACGTTCTAAAATTTCTTCTCGGTTGGAATTAAATTTATAACGAATGTGAAAATCGGAAGTGCCGATTCCTGTGTGGATACGTTTGCGTTTAGCGTATTTCAGCGATTCGGCAGCAACGTCGATGTCGTTTTTTACGCCCCGTGTCAAAGCACAGATGATTGGCTCGGAAACGGCTTTGGAAACTTCCATTACAGAATTAAAATCGCCCGGACTGGAAACGGGAAACCCTGCTTCGATAACATCGACTCCAATCTCTTCCAACGCTTTAGCAATCTGTATTTTTTCCGTGGTGTTCAATTGGCAACCCGGCACTTGTTCACCATCTCTCAATGTGGTGTCAAAAATAATAATGTTTTGCATAAAATAATGATTTAATTATAAATAATTGTTCAAATTTTCTCTGTTCGTTTTTTTAGTGTTTAAAAAAAGCCGCCTCAATTTCGAGACGGCTTTTGTATTTTTTATGTACACTTATGGTAATATCGTCCCGATTCTACTTGTGGCGCAAGAGAATAATCAATAGGCTAATAATTAGGGACTGAAATTTCATTACTATAAATTTTTCGGTGCAAAGATAAATGATTTTTTTCAAATAGACAATATTTTTTGAAAATTATTACAAAAAATCTTGTTTTTATAACAAAATAATAGTTTTTTGTCGATTTTATACGATTAAATAGTGAGAAATTAGAATAATCGAAAAAACTTGTACCTTTGTCAGATAATAAAAATTGTTGTTTATGGCGAAAGAAATTGAACGCAAATTTTTGGTTGTAAATTTTTCTTACCGTGAAAAATCAACATCGAAACGCATTTGCCAAGGCTACATTTGTGCCGAAGCCGATAGGGTGGTGCGAGTGCGTATTTATGGCGAAAAAGCTTTTTTGACAGTAAAAAATGTAGCTATCGGTTTTGCACGCGACGAATTTGAATACGAAATTCCGATGAGCGATGCTGAAGCGTTGCTGGAACGCTGTTGTTTGCAACCAACAATAGAAAAAGTGCGTTACAAATTATTTTACAAAGGTTTTTGGTGGGAAATTGACGAGTTTTACGGTGAAAATGAAGGGTTGATAATAGCTGAAATAGAATTGCCCGATGTAACTACTGCGTTTGAAAAGCCCGATTTTGTCGGCGAAGAAGTTACGGACGACCATCGCTATTACAATGCAAATTTGATAAAAAACCCTTATAATCAATGGAAAAGATAAAATATTTTGTGTCAGTTTGTCGGACGCTATGAAACATTAAATAGAGTAGCCGAAATTCAAAAAATTGCTTTAATTGGACAACGAAACGTTCATAAAAAATGCTGCTTTGGAAGTGGGATTCGATGCGTGTGGTATTGCTGCGACCGATTTTTTACCGAAAGATGCTGCCTATTTGCAACAGTGGTTAGCTGACGGTTGTCATGGCGAGATGCATTACATGGCAAATCATTTTGGCAAACGTACCGACCCGCGTCTGTTGGTGGAAAATGCGAAATCAATCGTGGTTGTTTTAATGAACTATTTTCCGCAATGTTTGCAGCCAAGCGGTGCGCCATTGGTGGCTAAATATGCCTATGGTGCTGATTATCATTTTGTTGTAAAAAACAAATTGAACGAACTACTTGTGCAAATTCAACAGCGGATACCTTGTGAAGGAATTGCTTTTTGCAACTCTGCGCCGATATTGGAACGATGTTGGGCACAGCGGGCAGGATTGGGCTGGATTGGTAAAAGCAACTTGTTTATTCATCCGACTTTGGGTTCGTATTGTTTTATTGGCGAATTGTTACTTGATATTGCGTTGAAGCCGGACGAACCCATGGCGGAGCGTTGCGGGCAATGTCGCAAATGTCTTGATGCTTGCCCCACAAATGCTTTATCGCATCCGTACCGTTTAGATGCGCGCCGTTGCATCAGTTACCTTACAATAGAATATAGGGGAAAGCTGGAAGATATTTATAACGAAATGCTTGAAAATCATTTGTTTGGGTGTGATGTTTGTTTAGATGCTTGTCCGTGGAACGCTAAGGCTAAAGCTAATTTTCATGCCGAACTGCAACCTCAAGAGGCTTTTTTTCAATTGGATTGGAGTCGATTTACAAGAGGACAATTTAATAATTTATTCAAAAATTCTCCCCTTCGCCGTGCCGGTTATCGCAAATTGAAAGACCGTTTAAATGCCATTTACGGCACATCAACTATTACGCAATGAATCCGATACTTCTTTTATCTATCCTTGTCGGCTATTTTGCCTTGCTGTTTGCCGTTTCTGTTTTTACGACAAAAAAAGGCAGTGATAACGCTTCTTTTTTTATTGGTCGCCGCCAGTCGCCATGGTATTTGGTGGCATTCGGTATGATAGGAGCTTCCGTTTCGGGAGTTTCGGTAGTTTCGGTTCCCGGTATGGTGCCGCACTTACAATTCACTTATTTACAGACAGTTCTTGGATTTTTCTTTGGCTATGTAGTTATTGCCTATGTTTTATTACCGCTGTTTTACAAACTCAATTTAATAAGTATTTACACCTATTTGCGTGAACGGTTTGGTCGGCGTTCGCAAAAAACAGGAGCGTTCATTTTTACGATAGCAAAGCTAATCGGGGCTGCTGCAAAATTGTATGTTGCTATTTTGGTGTTGCAAGAGTTTATTTTTAACCATTGGAATGTACCGTTTTTTGCAACGGTTTGCTTGGTGGTGGGCGGTATTTGGCTCTACACGCGTCGTGGCGGCATTAAAACTATTGTGTGGACAGATTGTCTGCAAACGCTTTTTATGTTGGTGGCGTTGGTGCTGATGGTTGTTACAACGATTGATTTGTTAGGTTGGACGGTGCCGCAAATTTTTCATTCGCTTTCTGAAAATCCTTTAGCGCGCGTGTTCGTATTTGACGATTGGCACTCACAACAGAATTTTTTCAAACAATTTTTTAGCGGCATTTTCATTGTGATAGTTATGACGGGATTAGACCAAGAGATGATGCAGAAAAATTTGAGTTGCCGCACGCTCAAAGAGTCGCGCAAAAATATGTTGTGGTACGGTGCGGCTTTCTTACCGATGAATTTTTTGTTTCTATTGTTGGGTTTCTTAATAGTTACTTATGCCACGGCGCACAACATTGTTTTGCCTGTCGAAGCGGACAACATTTTGCTGTTTTTTGCGGTTTCCTATTTGGGTTCAGTCGCTGTTATTTGCTTGATGTTGAGCATTATCGCTGCTTCTTTTTCAAGTGCCGATTCTGCGCTTACGGCTATCACAACTACACTTGCGATGGATATTTTAGAAATTGGCGATAAAGAAACTCGGCGTGCGGTGCAGTTGCGTAAAATTTTGCATTTTGCCGTTTCCGTAGGACTGATTTTATTAATAATTGGTTTTAAAAACATTAATAATCAACATATTATCGATACCATTTATCGGTTGGTGGGCTATACTTACGGACCATTGTTGGGATTGTTTGCTTTTGGCTTAACCACAAAATGGCAGTGCAACGACCGTTATGTGCCTTATGTGGCGTTGCTTGCTCCGGTGCTTACTTTTTTGTTGCAGTGGTTTTGTCAAAGCCGATTAAACTATCAATTTGGCTATGAGTTGCTTATGATAAACGGTTTTATTACCTTTGTTGGATTAATGTTTTTTTCTTCACGTAAACACAATTAATTGATATGGAAATTATTTCTGCAGAATTTGTAATATCTAATAGCGATTATACAAAATGTCCGAATTCGCAGCTACCGGAATATGCGTTTATTGGACGCTCGAACGTTGGCAAATCATCGCTGATAAATATGCTGACCAACAAAAAAAACTTGGCTAAAACTTCTTCAAAACCGGGAAAAACATTGCTAATCAATCATTTTCTCATCAACCAAACGTGGCATTTAGTCGATTTGCCGGGCTACGGTTACGCTTCTATTGGCAAGGATATGCGACAAAAACTGAAAGAAATCATTGAAGGTTATTTGCTCTACCGTCCGCAGTTGACCAATGTATTTCTGTTGATCGATAGTCGCCACGCACCGCAAAAAATAGATATGGATTTTATGCAATGGATGGGCGAAAATGAGATTCCGTTTGCCATTGTATTTACCAAAATCGACAAACTGTCGCAAACAAAAAGTAAGGATAATATCGAAAAATATAAGGATTCGCTTGCGGAAGTGTGGGAAACGTTGCCGAAAATTTTTGTTACTTCAAGCGAAAAACAGCAGGGCAGGGAAGAATTGCTCGATTATATTGACGAAATCAATAGGTCGTTGTAAGCGTACGACCTTAGAAACGGGAAAAATAAAAAAAACGCACTGCTAATTTGTTGAGAAAAATTCCTAAAAGATAGGATTTGAGGTGCTAACTTCTTTGTAATCTGCTGTTCGCAAAGCGAAACCTAAAAGGTTGCAGCCCGCCATTGAAAATTAACATTGTCTCGTTTTAAAAATTAATTGTAGAATTTTCCAATCTCAAAGCAGTGCGAATTTTGGTACTTCAAAGATAACACTTGTTTTTTAATTATCCAAAAAAAATCACATCTTTTTACACATAAAAAAGAATCCCACCTTATATCAAGGCAGGATTCTTAAAAATAAGTAGGATTTAATTTTAAATTCCCAAACTCTTACGGATTGCCGGAACGCGTGCTTCAGCTTCGTTGGTGGCTTTTTCGTAGTCAGCCATCGTTTTCATTTCGGCAGGAATTTCAAAATAGAATTTTATTTTTGGCTCTGTACCCGATGGACGAACGGAAACTTTCAGACCATCGGCTGTGAAATATTGCAACACGTTGCTGGTGGCGTTGAGCGGCATAATAATGTCTGTTTCAACCCATTTTCCGTCTTTTAGTTCACGCTGTTTGAGAGTTTTAAAATCTTTGGTTTTGATTACCGGCGAATTGGCAATTTCCGTTAAAGGATTTTCGCGATAATTTGCCATCATTTGTTTGATTTCATCAGCACCGGCTTTGCCCGGACGAACAACATTGATGGTTGTTTCGCGCTGGAAACCGTATTCCTTGTAGATATTGAGCAGGTATTCGTACAAACTCATACCGTTATCTTTGGCGTAGGCTGCAATTTCGCAAATAAGACAAATGGACGAAGGTGCACATTTATCGCGCACTTTGTCGTAAGGCAAAAATCCGAAACTCTCTTCGCCACCGCCCAAAAAGATACGACAGCCTTCCCATTCGCGTATGCGATTGGCAATCCATTTGAATCCCGTATATTCGTCGGTAAGAGTAACGCCTTGACGGTCAGCTATTTTACTGATTAATTCGCTGGTTACAATAGTTTTAACAATATAATGTTCGGGGCGAAGTTTGCCGAGACGCTTCATATTGTTAATGGTGTAATAATGGTAAATAATGTTGGTTTGGTTGCCATTGATAATTACCCATTCGCCTTTGTCGTTGCGGCAAACAATGGCGAGACGGTCGGCATCGGGGTCGCTGGCAATTACCAAGTCGGCATCGAGTTTTGTGCCAAGGTTCATACCCATTGTCATAGCTTCGGCGTTTTCGGGGTTGGGCGATACTACTGTCGGGAAATTACCGTCAACAACCATCTGTTCGGGCACTACGTAGATGTTTTCAAACCCCCAACTGCGCAGACACATGGGAACAATAACGCGTCCGGCACCGTGCAACGGCGTGTAAACAATTTTCAAATCTTTTTGGCGCAGAATACTTTCTTTGTCAATCATCACAGTTTTTACTGCTTTCATGTAGTCGTAGTCCATTTCGCCACCGATGATTTGAATTAAATCTTTGTTGCCCTCCCATTTCACATCATCTATTGTTACTTTGTTCACTTCATCGATGATGCCTTGGTCGTGTGGCATAAGCACTTGCGAACCGTCTTCCCAATAAGCTTTATAACCGTTGTATTCTTTGGGGTTGTGGCTGGCGGTTACGTTTACGCCACCTTGGCACGACAGATGAAGGATAGCAAAGCTAATTTCCGGTGTCGGGCGAAGGCTTTCAATTAAATATACTTTTATTCCGTTGGCAGCAAACACGTTAGCTACTGTTTCGGCATACAAGCGACCATTGTTTCGGCAGTCGTGTCCTACCACTACGCTCAATTGTTTTACCTGTTTTTCAAAAGCGTTGGCTTTTTGTGCTTTTAGCAGATAGTTGGCAAAGCCTTGTGTTGCTTGTGCAATAATGTATTTATTTATGCGATTGCAACCTGCTCCCATGATGCCACGCAAACCGCCTGTGCCAAATTCCAAAGTGCGGTAAAAAGAGTCGATGAGTTCCGTTTTGTCGTCGGCTTCCATCATGGCGCGTACTTGTGCCTTTGTTTCTGCATCGTAATTACCATCTAGCCACGTTTGGGCAGTGGCCATTACTTGTTTTAATACATCTTGTCCCATAGATTATAGATTTAATTTAATTGATAATTTTCTTTCTTAATGTAACGACCGCAAATATAATAAAAAAACAGCGTTTCGGCAACACTGTTTTGCAAATAATTCAATTTTTGATTTTTAGTTGTTAATAGTTAAATTTTTACGCAAAAAACAATGATTTTTTTTAATGATTAAAAATGAAAAAGGATTGAACATTTGTCCAATCCTTTTTTTCGTTATTCGTTATTTGCCCTTTTTATCAGCCAAATGAAACTTGGGAAGTGGTCGCTGTAACCGTTCAGCCAAACGCCACCTGAAAAAGAGCGTTTCGGATAACCTTTGCGAGCGCCTTTCTGTTCCGTTAAAAAGTCGCGGTTAAAAATTTCCGATTTCCAATAAGTAAGATCTTCAAGTGTTTCGCGGTTCAAAAGGGCTGCCGACACAATGACTTGGTCGTAAAGGCACCAAACATCGTTATAGGCAAGCGAACCGATACCTTTTTTGAAAATTTTGTAACAAGGATTGTAAAGGTCGCCTTGTTTTACTTGTTTTTTATTGCCTTTAGCACCGAGGTGTTTCACAATGCTGGAAGCGGTCGGGTCGTCGTTAAAGTCGCCCATGATTACAATTTTTGCTTCGGGGTCAATAGCCAAAATAGAGTCACAGATGTAGCGAGTGGTGTAAGCGGCTTCGCGGCGGCGTGGTATAGAGCGTTTTTCACCGCCGTACTTTGATGGCCAATGTACCACGATAACGTGAATTTCTTCGCCCGCTAAATTGCCTGTAACGCATAATTGGTCACGAGTAACAAAGTTTTCCAATTCGCTTCTGAAAGGGTGAGAAATTACGTTAGTTGGCTCAAACTGTTCGGGGTCGTATAGCAAAGCGCAATCAACACCACGGCGGTCGGGACCATCGTGATGTACAATTTGCAAATTTCTGTTTTCCAGTTCCGGTTGCGAAACTAAATCTTCTAAAACAAGCCTATTTTCAATTTCACAAACGCCTAAAATTGCCATTTCTTTCGGAAATTTTGAAATGGCATAAGCCATTTTTTGAAGTTTGTTAGTGTATTTATAAGTGCCCCATTTGTTGGCACCATCGGGCAAAAATTCAGAATCGTTAGTGTCAGGAGAGTCAATGGTATCAAAAAGGTTTTCCAAGTTGTAAAATCCTATCATATACGAGTTAAACAATTGTCCTTGCTCTTGTGCCGCAACCGATAGAGTGAGCAAAAAGGATAAAAATCCTGTTAAAATGAGGTGTCTGAAATTCATAGTACATTAATTTTTATAGAGGTTAATAAAAACGCACGTTTCGACGGGTTGAATTTATGTTCCGAATCGAAAGGCAAATTTCAACTTTTTTTTTGAGAAAAACAAACAAAAACGATTATTTTTGCATGTCATTAACAAATTAATGAAAATAACCCCGCTATCGGCGTTTTTTTATCCTATTTGCAAATAAAATCTTTCAAATTGAAAGCAGTTTTAATTTTTTAGAAAAAGTGTAGTAAAAAAAACGTTTTTTGCTTGTCTTTCCACAAAATTTTTATTAATATTGCAAACTTTTATGTTCTAAAATTGATACCTATTAATTAAAATCGTATTACATGAAAAAACTGACGTTGTTTGGTGCGCTGCTACTGTCGTGTTCGGTATTGTTCGGACAAGCGACATTGACGGGTGTACTGAAAAAGGAGGGTTCTAATGAACCGATTGTGGGAGCTATCGTAACTCTTCGGCAACAAGAAATTTCCGTGCAAACCGACGAAAACGGTATGTTTGAGTTTCAATCTGTCGCTCTTGGTAACGATGTTTTGGAATTTGAGCAAGCCGAAATCGGTAAAAAGAATAAACCCGTTACGCTGAAAGATGGCGAAAACAATTTGGGCGAAGTGTTTTTGAAAGATGATGCTGCCAGCATGTTGGAAAACGAAGTTCTGCTTTCCGCTATTGAGACGGATTTTGAAATTGACGATGAAGACGGTATGTCTGCTCAATCAATTTCAGGACTGTTGTATTCCAAAGGCGATGTGTTCTCACGTACGGCAAGTTATTCCTTCAGTCCGGCACGCTACCGTTTGCGCGGTTATGCACAGTCTGACGAATATACCTACATCAATGGTGTCAAATTCAACGACCAAGAGCGTGGACGTTTCAACTATTCGTCCATAGGAGGTTTGAACGATGCTACTCGTAACAAAGAGATAATCATTAATTTTGCTCCTAATAGATATACTTTCGGTGGCATTGGCAACACAACTAATATTGATATGCGTGCCAGCAGATTTGCCGCCGGAACAAAAGTTGGCTTGGCAGGCACTAACCGTTCTTATTGGCTGCGTGCTACGGCAACTTATGCTACCGGTATTATGGATAACGGTTGGGCTTTTGCAGTTTCAGGTGCTTACCGTTGGTCGCTCGAAGGCATACAGGAAGGTACTTTCTACAATTCGGGTGCTTACTATTTTGGTGCCGAAAAGTTTTTCAATCCCCGACATAGTTTGTCGATTGTAACTTATGGTGCACCTACCGAACGTGCAGGTTCATCGGCATTGACGCAGGAAACGGTCGATTTAACTTCTATCTACTACAATCCTTATTGGGGCTATCAAAACGGTAAAAAACGCAATTCGCGTATAGTTCACAGTTACGACCCGACGGCAATTATCAGTCACGAATGGAAAATTAGCGAAACGCAAAATTTGAATTCCGGTATTGCCGGACATTATAATATGTACAGCAATTCGGCTTTGACGTTCTACAACGCTATTGACCCGCGTCCTGACTACTATCGTAACTTGCCGAGCTATCAGTTGGGCGGTTGGCAGTTTTTTGGCAAAGGTTCTAATCCGAGCCAATTCAGCAAAGCTCACATGGTGGTGCTTAGCGACATGTCAGGAGCGTTTGCACCTACCGAAGCCGGCACAAATGTGCAACTCTACAACGAAATGGTTGCTTTGTGGAAATCGCGCAATTTGACCACAACTCAAATAGATTGGGATGCTCTGTATCAAGCCAATTACGCCAATAACTTAAATAATCCCAATGCATTGGCGATGGCTAAATATATGGTAGAACGCCGTCATAACAATTTGGGCGAAGTGGCTTTGAATTCCGTTTACGACCAAATGTTTTTGGGTGAAAAACTGAAACTTGTAGTGGGCTTGGAAGCCAAATACACTCAAGGCAAACACTACAAAACCGCTGACGATTTGTTAGGTGCAAAACAGTGGGTAGATATTGACCCGTTTGCCGACCGTGATATTGCCGACTTAGCCGAAAACGTGGAAATGACACAAGAAGAAATTAATCAGGTGCGTCAAAATGATGTGGACAATCCGAATAAAATTATCCATGAAGGCGATGTCTTTGGTTATAATTACGATATTAATATAGTAAAAACTTCTCTATTTGCGCATAACGAATGGAACTTCAATAAATTGAAATTTTATTATGGTTTAAAGGCTTCTTACACGGCATTTAACCGTTATGGATATATGCGCAACGGTCGTTCCGAATATTTGAAAATTGTTACCGGTAAAAATGTAGTTTCAAAAGGTGCCGGTAAAATTCACCAATTTGTTGATCCAGCAGTGAAAGCGGGTATTAGCTATGATTTTGACGGTCATCACCACCTCGAAGCCAATTTGTTGGGTGAATTGCGTGCGCCATTAGCCAATTCGTTCTATATATCTCAACGTATTTCCGACCGTTCAGCCGATGCATATGCTTTTAATCAAGGCAATGCTTTGCTCAACGCACTTCAATTTCAGGAAAAGGTGCTTTCTTACGATTTGACTTATATTCTCCGTTACCCGATTGTAACAATGCGATTGACGGGTTATCGCACGCATCTTTTGGACGGCATTGAGCAAAACGGTTACTACAACGACGAATACCGTACATTCATTAACTGCATGATGACGAGTGTTGATAAAATTTATCAAGGTTTGGAATTTGGTGCAGCGGTTAAACTGAACGATAATTTTACATTGTCGGGAGCGTTGGCTTATAATGAAGCTCACTACACCGATAATGCCGTTGGTGTTGAAAGTGCCGAGAACGGTATGAAACTCAACGGTAAAGATATTGAAGTGAAAGACCGTATTTTGATAAAAAATTTAAAAGTGGCTTCCGGTCCGCAATTGGTGGCGAATATGAAGTTGAACTTTTTCCACCAAGATATGTGGTTTGCCGAAGCCTCAATTAGCTATTTTGACGAAAGCTATTTGGCTATTGCTCCTTCGCGTTTTGCACAAGGTATTATGACTGGTAAAAAAGCCGACGGTACCACTCCGCAACTCGTTTATTCAAAAGAACAGAGAGCCGTGCTGGGGCAGCAGGAATCATTGGTGTCGCCCAACTGGTACGAACGTATCATGGTCGATTTGTCGGTTGGTAAATTGATTTATTTGAAAGACCGTAAATCTATCAATATCAATTTAAGTGTGAACAACGTAACCAACAATACGGGAATGAAAACCGGCGGTTATCAGACCGGACGTATTCCAACCGTTACTTATCGAAACAATTCGTTTGTTTCGGATAACGTTGTTAAATATCCCGCAAAATATTATTATGCGTGGGGCTTTAATTTCTTTTTGAACGTTGGTTTCAAATTTTAATCTAACTATTAACTACGATAAAAACAGAAAACGCTATGAAAAATAGAAAGCATATATTCGCATTGGCATTGGTAGCTGTATTGTTTGGAGCTACCGCTTGCCATCAGTACGATGCCGTTTCGGTAGACGATTTGTATGTTGCCGAAGCCGACGCATGGCAAAAAACGCACACCATTGCTCAATTTTTGGATGCTTACATGACTGATTTGGGAACGGTGGATGCTACAACTGGTAAATTGAAATATCCACCGCGCGCTCGTTCATATCAAAGTGCCAATCCAACAAAAACCAATCTTGGCCTATTTAGCGTGGATGATATACCTAACAGCCAGCCGGTCGTTATTGTTGGGCGCATTGTGTCGTCGGACGTGGCGGGCAATATATACAAAACTCTTTACATTCAAGATATTGACCATCCGGAGCAGGGGCTTAAACTTTCGGTGGATGCCGGTAGCTTATCGGGAATGTTCTCTATCGGACAAAAAATTGTTATCAATTGCGCAGGTTTAGCGGTGGGCAAGTATGCCAAAATGCCACAAATAGGAGTGCCGTATTACAACACTGCCAAGGAGGGTCACGACAATGTTGAAAAAGAGGGTTGGGAAATTGGTCGCATACCGTTGCCAATTTTTAAGGCGCACGTGCAGTTGGTAGGTGCACCTGAGCCTAGCAAAATAGTGGCCAACAAAATGACGATAGAACAAGTGAAAGCTGTCTCTGACAACTTTAGGGATATTTCCTATTTGGCTAGCCGCTTTGTGGAGCTGGAAGGTGTGTCGAACAGCCTCTATTTTACCCAAGAAGGTGTCGAGTATGGCAGTCCTGTGGCGTTGGAGGAAATTGATTGTATTTTTGCTCCCACCACCAATGGTATAGGCTATCCGCAATCGAGAGTGGTGAAAAATTCAGCAGGAACATGGATGTGTGTTGGAACAAGCGAATATGCTAAGTTTGCCGACGCTAAATTGCCACCTGTTGAGTATAAAGGCAAATTGTACGGATTTATTTCTTACTATCACGATAATGGCAAATATGCACCTTCCAACCAGTGGACTATTGTATTGCGTTCGTTGGACGATGTACAACTATCCAATGGCGTGCAAAATTGGCGTGCCGACGAATGTTTTTATCCTAAATATTAATGATTGATTATTTTTTTATTATTTAATTTTTTAAAATCTATTTTATTATGAAAGCAAGAAATTTTTTTATGTTCGCTATGGTAATGGCGGCAGTAGTAACAGCTTTTACAGCTTGTGAGAAAAAACCGGACGACCCGTTTGGTCCTAAACCGGATGATCCGGCAAATAAAGGGAAAGCTATTCCTTATACGGCATTGACAGAGAATCTTAATGATTTTCAGAATATCAGTGTTGATGGTTCTGACAAATGGTCTTGGGATCGTTCTTATGGTTATGCAAAAATGACCGGTTATGTAAGCGGGACACGTAATGCTAATGAAACATGGTTGGTTTCTCCAAAATTGGATTTAACCACTCAAACAAAAGCCAGATTATATTTCCGTTCGTGTGCTGCGTATATGTCTGAAGACCCTGTTCCTGAAACGGAAGCAGCAGTTTTTGTATCTACCGATTATGATGGAAAAGAAGCCAATTTGAAAACAGGCACATGGACTCGTCTGGAACCAAATTTGACTGCCAATAAATTAAATTGGGCATTTATTACCCAACAATACGATTTGACCGCTTTTGCAGGAAAATCTATTTATGTTGCTTTTAAATATGTATCAACAACAGAAAAGGCAGGAACATGGGAAGTTAAAAACTTCAAAGTGGATACTCAAGCAATTGAAGTTATTGGCGACAACGACAAAGGCGGTATAAATAATCCTTATACAGTTGAAGAAGTTATTGCTTTAGCTCCTACTGATAAAAACAATGCGCTTAAAGAAGGCGTTTATGTAACCGGAACTATTGTCGGAGCTTGGAACACCACTCCAAATCCAAGTGTTCCTGAATTTACTGCACCATTTAGTACAGATCTTAATTGCTTGCTTGGTACACAGAGTGCTTATATTTGCGTTCAGCTTTCAAAAAACCAACCGCGTGCAGCTGTTAACTTGAAAGACAATCCCGGCAACTTAGGAAAGACTTTGACGGTACGAGGAGATATTATTCTTTATAATAACATGCCGGGTGTAAAAGAAATTTCAAAATACGATATGCAATAAATTGTTTCGTATATTGTGTGTACAAAAATCCCGCACATTGGTGCGGGATTTTTTGTTTTACCCCTAAATCTCCTTCAGGGAACTTAAAGAGTTTTTAACACCTTTACACTTTCAAACTTTCTCACTTTTTCACTTTCTCACCTTCACACTTTTACACTTTTATCCCCGTATTTGTGGTTTAGAAGTATAAAATCTAAATTGTTAATCAAAAACCCCATTGAGACGGAACACATTGCGTTTTATCCACATCTACTTCTGGGAAGAATGTAAATCCGGTCAATTGTTCTATTTCTTTTACCGATTTGCAGTACGAAGAGTTAAGCGTGCCTGTGGCGCGGTGCGACATCCAAAAACCGATGCAACGGAGGTCGCTTTTTGGAGCGGAGTAAACCGAAGTGCCAGAATGAGATTTCAACACAACTTTATAGTAGTGTGTAGGAACGGGATATTTGCCGGCTTTAATGTTGGTATTTTCCCAATGTGCACCGGTTACGACATAAATAGTGTCGTTTTTACCCATATTACTGCGCACTTTGTCTTCGAGATTAAGCCAAATTCCACCATTAAAGTCGTAGGCTTGCGGTGTCATGTTCGACATATAAAACGTTTGTTTGTTCAAATCGACAGTAGCGGTGCGGTCGGCGGACGGTATTTGATGCCCGCGCGTATAGCCGTTGTAGCCACCTTTACCAACAGCTTGCAGCGATGAAGAAATTTCGGGGTCGTAGGGCCAAACATCTCTGGTATCGTAGGTGCGACCTGAATTTCCACGGTACGATTTGTGTAACGGATAGGCTACCCAGCGGGCGGCATATTTCGTTTTGTCGAAACAGAGCGTGTAATTGCGTACTATGCGGTTATTTAGCAAAGCCTCGTGTGTAACGTAAATGAAATCGCTATTTTCAATTTTTTCAGGAATTTCGGGCGAGCAAGGGTAAACATTTTGCAAGTCCGACCATGGGTCTTTTATTGTACAACCATAGAGTAGGGAAAGAACAACAAATAGCGGTATGTATAAGATTTTGAATTTCATGGTGGACTGATTTTTGTCTGCAAAGGTAATGTTTTTGTGGTAAAAATGCAGTAAATCCTGTTTATAACCTCGTTTTTTGATAGATTGCCACATCCAAATAGCGGTCGCCGTTGCGTATCCAATCGCGCATCAAGCCGCATTGTGTAAAACCGTTTTTCTCGAAAAGTTTTAGACTGTAACTGTTTATGGTAGGGATATGAGCATAGAGCTGGTGAAGATTTAGAAAGTCGAATGCATAGCGACAAAGCAACTCTAACGCAGCGGTAGCATAGCCCTGATGCTGAAATGCGCTGTCGATAAGCACGCCAACGCCTGCACGTGAATTGTGCGCATCAAAATCGAACAAATCAATACAACCGACAACGCTTTTGTCTTTTAATTCAATCATCAGTCGCAGATGTTTTTTTTCGTAGATGATCTTGTCGGAGTTGGCAATGTATTGCTTTATGGTGTACCGCGAATAGGGTTCCATAGTGCTGCCATACATCCACAGCGACGAGTCGTTTTCCCATCGGTACATTATTTCCAAATCTTCAGGCTCCAAAGCTCGAAGTGTCATAAAGTCGTTTTTGAGAAACATATTTTTTTACAAAAAATATTCAGAATGTTGGGTACATTCGGCAAAACGGCGTTCGATGACTTTCCAATCTAAAATTTGCCACAATGCGTTCAAATAGTCCCCGCGCCGATTTTGATAATCGAGATAGTAGGCATGTTCCCAAACATCGAAAGTCAGCAACGGCAAAAGGTTTTTGATAAGCGGATTGCCGGCGTTTGGCTCTTTCACTATTTGCAAATCGCTATTGTCTTTGCAGACTAAAAACACCCAGCCCGAACCGAATAATGTCGCTCCTGCGGCGTTAAATTCGTTTTTGAACGCACTGAAAGAGCCCCATTTTTTGGCAATGGCATCAGCTAAAATTCCTGTTGTTGGTGTTGCTTTTGCCGCAAATTGGTTGAAATAGAAAGTGTGGTTCCAAACTTGGGCGGCGTTGTTGTAGATAGCCCCGTCCGATTTCTTGATAATTTCTTCCAATTTTGCATTTTCAAAGGGAGTACCTACCGCCAATTTGTTGAGGTTATCAACGTAGGTTTGGTGGTGTTTCTTGTGGTGAAAATTCAATGTTTGCTCACTAAGGTGCGGAGCTAACGCATCTGCTTTAAACGGCAGTGGGGGTAGTGTGGTAGTTGACATAGTAATAAAGATTTTTAAAGGTTGAAAATAAAATAATCTCTTTCTTGCAAATGTAAGCGAAAAAATTGGATGTGCAAAAATAATTACTTGAATATTTTTGATTTTCTGAAATGAAAGTCTTATTTTTGTGAAATAAAAGAAAACTACAACAATGAAAAAGAATATAGTGTTAACTGTTTGTTTGATAGCGATATTGGTTTGCGGATGTACCATTCCAAATATCGCCGGAGCTTACCAAGAAGCTGAACCTGTTTACCGTTCGACAGCTAAACAGTCCGAAAAAACAGAAAAAACCGTTCCGACAGAAACCGCAACTCGTTCTAAAACTAATGATAATACACAAACACGACCGTCTGTAGTAGTGGCATCGGCTTTTGCGGCAGCTCAAGCAACGCCTGAAAAATCGACATCGGAATCTGTTAAATCGCGACCCGGATTTGTGCCGCAGTTGCCACCCGAAGAGGCTGCTACACCGAAAACCGAACAGTTGAAAAAAGAGGAAAATGTTCGTTCTGAAGCGTTTACGGTAGTAGATGCTGAGAAATCGGAGCCGCTGAAAACCTATCATGTAGTTATTGGAAGTTTCAAAAAACAGAGCAACGCCAAAGGTTTGCAAGAAAAAATGCGTCCGCAATACGCGCCTGTCATTGTTCGCAATGCGCAGGGAATGTATCGTGTATTGCTCGCTTCATACGACGATTTTGCTTCTGCAAAACGCCAATGTGAAGCTGTTCGGTCGCAGTTTTATGATGT
>ERZ795052.2241-NODE-2241-length-23917-cov-5.591484_pt1 | contig 23917 bp, 19 predicted proteins | sample MGYA00375136_ERZ795052 | MGnify/ENA primary metagenome ERZ795052 (study PRJEB30181, sample SAMN05720156) | activated sludge metagenome | isolation source: Anaerobic digester | place: Japan | collected 2015-05-26 ... | reverse complement strand
TCCTCCGCCTTGGGCGCCGGCTTAAGTTGGTCCAGCATCGGCTTGACCTTGGCCCAAATTTCGGGCGGCACCTTGGCCTGCTGTTCGCTGGTTTCGATCTCCCCCTCGAAGAGGAGCTTGCCTTCCTTGTCGTGCGCCGTCAGCCGCTTGGCGGGGTTGGCAATGACGACGTAGGTGCCCGATTCGTCGGTCTTGACCACGGTGGCAACCGAATTCGCGCTCCGCTTGATCGTCACCACTGATTGGTTGTCCAGATGCACGCCGCTCCGAGCCAGGTCCCTCAAAATGCCCGCCACGGGGCCGACGGAACGGCCGGCGTTGGTGGCCTCGCGCAGCGCCTTTTCCAGCGCCTTGCGCGCCTCCTCGAGACTGCGCTTGATCTCGGCACCCAGCTTGTCGCCGTCGAACCCGGACCGCCCGAGCGATTGTCTCAGCTCTTTGAGCTGCTCCCGAATGGCTTCCCCGATCGGCAATTCACGCCAGTGCTGCCGCAGCTCCAGCAGGTTCCGATCCCAGTCCCCCGCTTCGCCCAACAACCCCGACAGCTTCGTTTGCCCGAGGGTGGCCGTAACTTCCTGTTTCCTCCCCGCCCGGTAGAAGACCAGCCGGACTTCGTCCCCTGGCTTTCGCATCCGGACCAGCTTGCGCAGTTGGGCTGGCAACACCAGTGTCTGGCCCTCGAACTCGGTCAAAACATCGTTTTTCTGAAGACCCGCCTTCGCTGCCGGGCTGTCTTCGGTCACCACGGTCACCACCAAGCCTTCCCCGGGCTTGAGCCCGAGCTGGACCGACAGAGCTTCAGGGGCCTCTTCCACCCCCACACCCAACCACGTTGCCTCTTCACTCCCACCCTCTGGCTCGATGGCTTTGATCACAATGCCCTGCCTGTCCCCCCGCCCCACCTTCGCCGAACCCGCCCCGGCTTCGGCCACCTCCACCGTCGAACTGCCGGAGCCGGGCTCACTTTGAACCGCCACTCCGCCACCCGCAGACGATTTCACGACTGCAGCGGTGACTCCCGGGGCCAGGGACAACATCGCCCCTAGCAGCAACACGCCCCGACGCCAGCCGCTTAACGGATTCCTTGAATCCAGCCTCTTAGCTTTGGTTTGCATAACATTCTTCTCCACTTTCACCTGTTATATAGTATCAGTAAGTCTCAAAGCGCACCGGCACGACCTCCATCCTCGGTTTCCTTTGCTCGATCGTGACCTACTTCCCGCCGATCCGCACCACGACGTGGTCCACCCACTGGCGGCAGCGCACTCGCACGGGCTCACCCCCGGGCAACTCCGCCACCGCGTCAAATGAACTCACCAACTCGCTCGCGACCGTCACATCATCCGCAATCACCGGCGACAAACCCTCAGCCGCCGCTGGGGCCGCCGGCTTCCGGCCGTGCAGCACCATCCCCGCCGCCACCAGCACCGCCGCCGCCGAGACCGGAGCCAAGACCCGCAGCAACACCTTCATCCAGTCCCGGCTTGCCACACCCCTTGGGGGTTCCGGTCCCGCCGCCGTCCCTGCCGGGGGGCATGTCGCCCTCAGGCGGTCCATGAGCTCGGTCGGGGGCTGCGCCGGCCGGAGGCGCCGCAGTTCCTGTTCGAGCGGGTCCTGGGCCAAATCGTTCATGTCACCGCCTCTTTCATCCGCTTGCGCAATTCCGCCAGACCATACCGATACCGCGAAGCCGCCGTGTTGGCCGGAATGCCCAGCACCGTGGCAATCTCTTTGAACGTGAGTTCCCCCCAGATTTTCAGGGTGATCACCTCGCGATAAATGGCCGGCAAACCCCGCACGGCATCCTCAATCAACTGCTGCCGTTCCCGCTCCTCAATGGAGCCATCAAACCACGGCTCGGGGTTGCCGCCGGCCGCCGCCGATTCCCGAGCCGCCCGCCGGTCGGCCGCCCGGGCCTGGTCCATCGCCCGCAACCGGATCCGACTGAAAACCAAGGCAGGTGGCGGCGGACGGCCGTCGCCCTGCCGCTGCCAGGCCTCCACCACCGCTTCCTGCACCAAGTCCCGGGCATCCGCCTCGCACCGCGCCTGTTGCCGGGCGAAAAGCAGAAACCGTCCGCCGTAGGCCGCCAGCCACTCCTCCCAGTCCAATGGGTTCGCAGTGTCATTATCGCCATCGCTTTTCACGCGATCCATCTTTATAGCGCCGCCGGACGCATCTTTTGTCTAACCAAGTCGCCTGATTAAATAAAGCCAGGCTTCGGCTGAAAGCGCCCCGGCCGGCAGCATGGATTGAGGTGGCGGGTTGACAAATGGCCGCCGCCGGCATGAACTGGGCCACGGTATATGACAACCGCAGATGGCTGCCACACATTTGGTTGCTCCCCCGCCGGGGCCTTGACCTGGCTGTGCGCCGGGTCTGGCTTGTTCTTCACCCGAATGGCGCTTCTTCTCGCGGGATTGCTGGCCTGCGTTTGGGTGGTTTCGTCGGTTGCCGCCGTGCCCGAAATTGGGGCGGACCCGGCCACCCGCCGATTCCGGGCTGGGGCGGCGGCCAGCAACATCTCGCCCCCCTTGGGCGTCTCCATCAACGGCTATTTCACAGACCGAACTGCCACTCATATCCATGACGAACTGCACGCCCGGTGCCTGGTGCTGGACAATGGAGAAAGCCGGCTCGCCATCGTCGTGTGTGATAGCTGCATGATCCCTCGGGAAATCACCGACGCAGCCAAGCTTCTCATCCAGCAACGCAGCGGCTTGCCGCCCGATCACGTCTTGATCTCGGCCACCCATACCCATACCGCGCCGACCTGCGCCGGAGTGTTTCAGAGCGAGCCGGACCCCGAGTATGGCCGGTTCCTGACGGTCCGCATCGCGGACGCAGTTGCTCGGGGCATCAACAACCTGGCGCCCGCCCGCATCGGCTGGGGGCGGGGTCAGGAACCAAACCAGGTTTTTAATCGCCGGTGGAAAATGAGGCCCGGCGCCATTCCTCCCAACCCGTTCGGTGGGACCAACGATCAGGTTCGGATGAATCCCCCGATGGAGAGCCCCGACTTGATCGAGCCCGCGGGGCCCACCGATCCCGAAATCACGGTCGTTTCTGTGCAGACTGCGGAGGGGCGGCCGCTGGCCTTGCTGGCCACCTATGCGCTCCACTACGTGGGCACCACCAAAGGCAATGACATTTCAGCCGACTATTTCGGGGTCTTTGCCGACCGCATCCAGCATTTGCTGGGCGCCGACCGTCTGGACCCGCCTTTTGTCGCCCTGCTGGCCAACGGCGCCAGTGGGGATATTAACAACATCAACTTCCGCCAAAAACGGCCACCTTCCGGCCCTTACGACCAGATGCGAGCGGTGGCGGATGCGGTGGCGGCCGAGGTGCATCGCGTGTGCCAGACGCTGGAATACCATGCATGGGTCCCCTTGGTGGCGCGCCAGACTGAATTGAAGCTGGGCGTGCGCAAGCCCTCCCAGAGCGAGGTGACCAAGGCCCAGGCGTTGCTAGCCGGCGCGAGCCGGCCTTTGCGAACCCCGCAGGAGATTTACGCCCGCGAAACCCTCCTGCTCCACGACTTTCCCGATCAGGTGCCGCTTTCCCTCCAAGTCCTGCGCATCGGAGACCTAGGCCTTGCGGCCATTCCGTGCGAAGTCTTCGTCGAGATAGGCCTTGAAATCAAAGCGCGCAGCCCGCTGCCGCAAACCTGCATCATCGAACTGGCCAACGGCTATAATGGCTACCTCCCCACCCCCGCGCAGCACCGGTTGGGCGGCTACGAAACATGGCGGGCCCGCTCCAGCTATCTGGAAACCGAGGCCTCGCCAAAAATCGTTTCAGCACTGCTTGGTTTGTTTCAGCAGGTGGTGGATTAGTTCGAATCCCGCTCCTGCGCGGCCGGATTCAGGAGGGCGTCAAGGGGGCCGGGCGGCTCGCCCAGCGAGAAAAGCCGGTCCGCAATGTCGTTCAGTGCCTGGCGGGCGGTTTCAAACCGGTCTGAAAGAGTATTAAGCACCCCGGCCAGTTCGTAGCGGTGCGCCAGCCGGTGGTCGCTGGCCAGGCGGTATTGCTCGCGCCCGAGCCCCTCATAGTACTTTAGGTCAGGAAAACCACGGACCTCGGCACGGAAGCGAATGCGGTCTGGAAACACACCGGAAAGGAACAGGGAGTAGTTTCCCATGTGGACCCGGAGCAGGAATCCCACCCGTTCGTCGGCGGTTTGCAGGGCCGCCAACATTTCAAAAAAGTACTCCAGGGGATTGTCCTGACCTGGCAGTACGCAGCGGGAACGCTCCGTCCGCGCAAATTCGGCGAGCATTTCCGAAATATAATCCGCCACCGCGCGGTCCCGAATGTCGGAGCGCAACAGCATGTGCCGGACAAGGATATAGAAATAGAACCGGGTGCTGACCCTCAAGCACCCTCCGCGCTCCAGCAGGGCGTGCAGCAGGGCTTCGTCGTCGAGGATCAAATCCCGCGCCTCCTCATCCGCCAGGAGTCTGATCAGGCAATCCGCATTGCCCGTCTTGCGGCCCAGCACCGATACAATGAACTCAATATCTGCCGCCGCAAACCGGGCTCGGCAATTGGGTTGTATCAGTCTCATATCACAACACCGGGCGGCCCGAACGGTCTTGCTTGAACCCTTCGGGAGCCCGCATCCAACTTCACGTCGCTGTACAAAATATAGAGCAAGTGACGTTCCAGCAAAAGGGCAAGCGGGCAGGTCCGACCATTGGACTGTCCTACCATCCGGCTATGGAAGTTCGAAGTTTGAGGACCGGGGCCTGGTCTTTGAGCGCGCTGAAAAAATCAGGGTTTTTCCCGGATAGGCAAAACTGATGGTTCCAGCCTAAAATAGGGACCGCAAGTCATGGAAGTCATGAATTTGCAGGCAGATCAAACTGACGCCGCGGCATTGCTCCGTCAGGAGGCCCGGCGGTTTGACCGCAACCGCAACGTCAACACCTTTATGCTGAAACCCAACTCTTTCACCGCCCGGCTCGGGCTTGTTCGACCGCTTTTCCTTGGCGGGATCATCCCGACCATCTCGTTCTTGTTGCTTGCGCCAGTCTCTACCTCGGCCCGCCCGAACATCCGGGACGCGTTTTTTGCGGCTTATCCTTCCGCTGTGGGGTCGGTGCTGGACACGGTGCCAAGCCATCCCGGCCACTGCGGGGTGTGTCACATGGATTTCAGCGGGGGAGGCACGCGGAATCCTTATGGAGACGCCCTGAAGGACTCCGGTTTTGCGCTGAATACGACGACGGGGCGGGCGAATGCCATCAACTCGCAGCGTGGCGCAGACCCCGACAAGGACGGATTCAGCACCGACACCGAGGTAACGAACCGCACGACCTACGCCAACACGCCCACCTTTCCGGGTCTGACACCGGGCAACGTTGGGCAGGTGTTGAACGTGACGATAAGTGAAATCCAGGGGCATTTGGTGCCTTCGACCGGGGCGGACACCACGCCGCCGACGGTCACGGTGACGTTCCCGAACGGAGGCCAAACGTTGGTGGGCAACCGGCTGACGAACGTGACCTGGACCGCCAGCGACAACCCGGGTGGCAGCGGGATAGCTGCAGTCAGTGTTTATCTGTCACTGGACAACGGCAGCACGTATGAGCCCCTCGGCTTGGGGCTGGCCAATACGGGCACCTTCGCCTGGGTGCCCGCCAATCGGCCGGCAACCAATACCGTCCGCATCCGCGTCGTCGCCACCGACAATGCCTTCAACACCGCCCAGGACCAAAGTGACGCGCCGTTCAGCATCGTCCCTCCGCCCGGCGGGCGTGTGCCAACAACGCTGCGCGACTTTGACATGCCCGGCACCCAGCCCTTTGGCGGCGGCCCGACGCTCGACCCTCCGACCGGTTGCGCCAGTTGTCACGGCAATTACAACCCCGCGGTCGAGCCTTACTTCAACTGGCGGGGGAGCATGATGGCTCACGCTTCGATTGACCCGCTGTTTGAAGCAAACCTGGTGATTGCCAACCAGGACGCCCCGGATTCAGGCGACCTGTGTCTGCGCTGCCACATCTCCCGGGGCTGGCTGGCGGGGCGGTCGGTCCCGACCGACGGCAGCGGCATGCTCGCCGCCGACAAGATGGGCGTGTCGTGTGATCTTTGCCACCGGATGGTTGACCCCGTTTTCACCCCGAACGTCAGTCCGGCAATTGACTCGGAAATCCTGGCCGCATTGCCTTTCGCAGATACCAATGTTGGCAATGGCATGTTTGTCGTGGACCCGTTTTCTTATCAACGGGGGCCTTTCGGTGATCCCGCGGCGCCACACGCCTTCCTGGCCTCGCCGTTCCATCGCAAGGCCGCGATCTGCGGCACCTGCCACGACGTGAGCAATCCGGCCTTCCAGCGCGACGAGCATGGCAACTACGTTGCCAATGCCTTCAATACGACCGCCACGGACTTTTCGCCACATTCGCTCGGACCGGTCGAGCGCACCTACAGTGAATGGCTCGCCAGCCAATACAACACTCCCGCCGGCGTTTACGCCCCCCAGTTTGCCGGCAACAAGGCCGATGGCCGCGTCACCATCTGCCAGGATTGTCACATGCGCGATGTGGCTGGCCACGGCTGTGACCCGGCGCAATTCCCCACCGTCCCCCTCCGCCCCGACATCCCCCTCCACGATATGACCGGCGGCAGCACCTGGCTGCCGGCTCTGCTGACCAACCTCTATCCGGGCCAGGTGAATGCGGCCGCGGTCCAGGCTGGCATCCAGCGCGCAGTCGAAATGCTCACCAATGCCGCCACCCTCGTGGTCGGCGACGCTCCCGGCCAGCTCAAGGTGACCGTCACCAACGAAACCGGCCACAAACTCCCCACCGGCTATCCTGAAGGCCGCCGCATCTGGATCAACGTCAAATTCTACAACGATTCCATGACCTTGCTGAGCGAATCCGGCGCCTACGACCCCGGGACCGGCGTCCTGACCCATGACGATCAGGTCAAAATTTACGAGGTGCATCCCGGCATGGAGACCAACCTCGCCAACGCCCTCGGACTCCCCCCGGGTCCGTCCCTCCACTTTGTGCTCAACAACCGCATCTACGAAGACAACCGCATCCCGCCGCGCGGTTTCAATAACGCCGCCTTTGCGGCCTTTGGGGGAGCGCCGGTGGGGCATCATTACGAAGACGGGCAGTATTGGGATGACACCCTCTACACCCTGCCGCCGGGCGCCACGCGGGCCGAGGTGCGGCTCTACTACCAGAGCACCAGCAAGGAGTTTGTCGAATTCCTCCGCGATGAGAACCGCACCAACCGCAAGGGGCAGGAAATGTATGAGCTCTGGGCCACCAATGGCATGTGTCCCCCCACCCTCATGGCCGAGGCGGTCTGGGTTCCGGCCTTTGAATTGCAGTACGCCGGTTTTGCCACCCCGGACAAGTTCCGCCTCCAATTCCGCTCGCGACCGGGCGTCACGTACACCGTCCAGTACAAAGACTCGATTGACGCGGCCACCTGGCAGGACTTCGCCTCCAACGGCACCAGAGTCGCCTCCGCCACGACCAGCAGTTTCGAAGATGACTTCACCTCCAACACCTCGGGTGGAGCGCCCGCCACCGGCGCCCGGTTTTACCGGATCAGTTACACCTTGCCCTGAGCCGCAAGAAAGAGGTTCGCAACGAAAAGTCACTTAACAGTCACTCGCTCATGCCGATGAAAACGCCATTCCCATCCAGCGGTCGGCACGGGCTTTCAGACGGCTACCGAACTGCCTTCCGCTGGAGCCGCATCGGTTCTCCTCGTCATTCCGAACTTTCTTCCCAACCGCGATGACAATGGGCGTTTCCGCCCATGCGGGAACTCGGCGGGGTGGGCGCCTCTGCCCAACTCGCGCCCATTACGAACTGTCACCAATCAAAAAGCCAAATAAATCAAGGGTTTCCACCGTTCTCCGCCGCTGGCACGGGCGCTGCATAAGAGGTGGCAGGCATAGAACCGTCGAGATAGTGGAAAGAAACAAATGAAGACCAGAATGATCATCAGCATGGCGTTAGGGCTTGCCATCACCTGCACCACGGCGTTGGCGCAGGGAACCGGCCCGACAGACGACCCGGACAAGAATCAAATTCAGCAACAGGACCGGGACCGCCTGCAAACCTGCAGTCCGGAACTGGACCAGCTCCGAAAACAGGACCAGACGCGCCTCCGTCTCCAAGACTGCCTGAGTGAGGACGCAAAGAAAGCCATCCAGGAGATGAAGCAGGCACGCGAGCGCTATCAAGCGCAGCTCAGGGAAATGAAGAAGGAGCTTGCCGAATGCACCGACCAGGAACGCGCCCAGCTTCGCGAACAACTCCGCGACGGCGTCAAGGAGCAGCTTCGCGACCGCGAGCAAATCCGCGAACGGCTGCAACAGTTGCGGGAGTGCGTGCCGACCCATGACCAGGTCATGGAGCAAGCCCGCGAACGCGCCCGCGAGCGCGACGGCTCTCGCTAAGCGAGTGTGAAGGAGTAAAGTCCGCCAGGCCCCTGGCTTTCAGTGGTGCCTGGCGGGCTTTTTCTTGGGGTCCTTGACCCCGCATGCTTTTTCGACCCGGCTCATGCCCTCGACTCTCGGAGTGCGCACCGCGCAGGGCGCCGGCCAGCCACCGTCCATTGCCACACAGTTAGTCGTCCCCTCCATTACGGAGCTGTCTCCGTAATCTCTCGCAGCGACGGATTAGCGAACCGCTGTTAAACTGAAGGCAATCCGCTCAGGCTGATCGGAGCTGGGAGTCCCGCGGAACTCTTGGAGGCTTGGATGCTTGGTCGGGGAGAGAAAACAACCAACAGGAGTAAAGTGATGAGAATAACGAAAATGGGAACGCGGTTGCTGGGCATCGGCCTGGCAGTGGCCGGGGCCGTAACTCTGGCAATGGAAACGCAGGCAACGTCGTTGCCTTCTAAAGTCTGCTTCACCGTAACCAATCCGGGAAATGGGGGCATGCCAACCTACTTCGACGCCAACCTCTCAGGTCACGGCTGGTTTGACGCCTGGTGCGTAAGCCCGGACACGCAGATCGTCTATGGCCGGACTTACACGGCCTTGGTGCTGACCGCGGCCGAAGCAAGCGGCTATGTGCTCAATCCGCAAAATTTCGACCTTGTGGCTTGGGTCATTAACCAGGACTTCGTCGGCAAGCCGTCGCAAGCCGGCGGAGATTTCACCATGGGGGACGTTCAAAACGCCATTTGGCTGCTGATTGACGACTCGCTCTCCGTGGACCAAGGGCCGTCTGATCCAGCTCGGGTACAGGAGATTATCAGCGCCGCGCTGGCCAATGGGGAAGGCTTCGAGGCTGCGTGCGGGGATCGTGACATCTTGGTGCTGATTCCCGTGGCCGAGGGGTGCAATCCGAACACGACAGCCAGGGAGCTGATCTCTCAAGCCATTGTGATCGAGATACCGGCGCCGTGCGGGCCGGGCACCGGAACACCGGGCTATTGGGCCAACCACCCTGAAGCATGGCCGGTCGAGCAAATTGAAGTCGGCGGCATGGTTTACGCCAAATATGACGCCATCGCCTTGATGCGGGCCAGTGTCAAGGGCGGCGACAAGCGTTACACCCTGTTCCCCGCACTGGTCTGCGCCCAACTGAACATTCTCATTGGCAACGACGGCAGTTGCGTCGAGAACGAAATCGAGTGGGCCGACGCCTGGTGGGCGGTGTTCAGCGGCAGCAAGGTCGCGGCCAACAGTCAGGCTTGGAAGACCGCCGAGCCTTGGTACTCCAAACTGGACGCTTATAACAACGGCCTGCTCTGCGCACCCGCGCGGGATTAAGGCTCAACCTCTCGAACAACGGCGGCAGAGGCAACTCTGCCGCTTTTTTTCTTGGATCTCCTGCGGGCACCACGCAGAAAGCCCGTCAACCTCACGGCCGACGGGCTCCTCCAGGTTGGAAAGGTCGTCAGGACTTTTGGCGTCGGCAGGCCAGCAGCCCGCCCCCAGGCAGCAGCAACGCCAGCGAGCCTGGCTCGGGCACCAGCGCCACTTCGAAATCACTGACAATCGCGGCCGTGTCGCCCGGCGAGAGCGTAAAGGTCAACACGATCCCGATGCTGCTGTTCACGGGGATGTTGTTGAGGTCAAACCCAAACTGGGCCCACGAGCTGACAGCCTGTTGGGGTGTCGTCAGCGTGAAGGGGAAATCCTGCAGCGTCTTGACGGTCGTACCGTCAATTTGAGCGGCATAAATGGAGGAATTGGGCAGCGCGGCAATTTGCGCATCCGTTCCGATGAGCGAAGTGTCAATGCTGCCGCGAATCAAATTGGGCGCCGCCCACGTCGTGGGCAGCGATACTCCGAAAGTGTAGGTTTGCGGCACCGCACTGACATTCTGAACCAGAATGCTGTTATAGATCAGCGGATCAGGGTCGAACCTCAACTCCCGAACTGTCAACCAGGGAGCACCAGGCACCCCAAAACTCGCGTTGGGCTTGAGTTCCCACGTCTTGCCATCCGGAGCCAGTTGAAACGCAGCCTGCTCCGGCATGTGCGCAACGGCAACGCCCAAGCCGGGAGCATCCAGGGTAATGTTGGGAACCACCATTGGTTGACCCGAAGCGGTTGGCGAAGTTGCGGCCAGGAAGAACAACAGAACGCACACTCCACAACTCGCGGTCAGCTTTTGCAGCAAGACTTTCATAAATCACCCTCTGCTTCGGTCCGTGCCGAATTGCCAAAGGGTTAACGGGTATTGTTTGGGTTACGACTGCTCTCAGCACATTGAGGCCATCAGCCCATTGCAGGAAGAATATCGTGAACCTTGAAAGAAAGTTTGGTTTCAAATGCCGCTCGGCCGCAGGGTATCGTCCGGGGCGGAGGGAGCCGGGCCCGCGCGACCCCGGCCTCAGGAAGCCAGCCTCGGCCCCGACTTGACATCCAAAGCTTGTGCGGGCATTCGGCCGCCTGCAGACTCCACCAATCGCTGAAAAAACTCCGGAAACGAGGCGGTGGGAGTCGGAGTTGCCCATGCCAGCTCGGCGGCTTGGTTGGCCGCGCCACAGAGCCTCTTGTAGAGCGCCGGATCCGGCGTCTGTTCCATGGCGGCCAGGAGTAATCGCTGTTTCAGTTCAGGCAACGACAGGCCCGAGGCCTGCCCCCGCTTCAGCAAGCGCCAGCCTGCAGCGGGCCTCGAGCCCCTAGTGGCGGGTGACGACTCCAGCCGTGACCGAAGTATTAGGCGCATCGCCAATGTCGTTCTCATACTCGGATAGACTCCGGACCACACGGTTTCTTGGCCGCTTTGGGGTGAATCCCCCATGTCTCGGGACGAAGGACGCCCAAGGCGGGGCAATGCCGCGCCTTTTCCGAGCATACCCCTCTGATTCTGCGTGAAGGAAGACGGGAGCAGCCGCAGGGTAAAAATCAGGGTTTTTCCCGGATAGACGCTTGCATGCCTTTCAATTATGATGGCTGCCAGAAACCCCGATGGTGAGCGCGCTGCTGCCAGAGCACACAGGCTGTGTGGGCGCGAAGAGTGGCATCTCCGGGCGCCGTTCAAGATGAAGCGGCAAACGGCACGGCGCAGCCGTCCGAAGGTTTCGACGCAGAGACATAACCCTCAGCAGAAAGGCATTATGACAACAATCAGGGCACTCATTCACACCATTACCGCCGCCGTGTTGGGCTTAACCATGGCCACCGCGGCCGCCCAGGAACTCACCCCGGTGGAACAACTGGGCAAGGCGCTGTTCTTCGATCCCAACCTCTCCACCCCGCCGGGCCAATCCTGCGCGGTTTGCCATGCGCCCGAAACAGGATTCACGGGACCGGACTCCATCATAAACGCCGGGCCGGCGGTGTATCCCGGCGCAATCCATGTGCGGGCCGGAAATCGCAAACCACCCACCGCCGCCTATGGCGGGGACAGTCCGGTGTTGTGGTTTGATGATCTCGAGGGACTGTGGCTGGGTGGCATGTTTTGGGATGGCCGCGCCACCGGCTGGACGCTGGGCGATCCGCTGGCCGAGCAAGCCATGGGGCCCTTTCTCAATCCCTTGGAGCAAAATGTCCCCAACATGCGGTTGGTGATTATTGCCGTGGCCAAAAGCGCTTATGCTCCACTTTTCGAGGAAGTCTGGGGGCCGGGCTCGTTGGACTTCAAGAAGGACGTGTACGGCACCTACGTGCGCATCGCCCGCTCCATTTCGGCGTACGAAAAGTCAAAGGAAGTGAACCCCTTCAGCTCGAAATATGATTATTTCCTGAAAGGGCAAGCGACCCTGACCGCCCAGGAGGCTTGGGGGCTCGAGCTGTTCCAAGGCAAGGCCATGTGCTCTGCCTGCCATATCAGTGAACCGGGACCCAATGGCGAACCGCCGCTGTTCACCGATTTCAGTTATGACAACCTGGGCATCCCCCGGAACCCGCTCAACCCCTTCTATTCCGCAACGCGGAACTTTAATCCGGACGGCTCGAATTGGATTGACCCGGGACTCGGGGGCTTCCTCAAGAGCGCTGGCTACCCCGAAGAGGTGTACATGGCCGAGTGGGGCAAACACAAGGTGCCCACGCTCCGCAATGTGGACAAACGGCCTTATCCGGAATTCGTCAAGGCGTTTGGCCATAACGGCTTCTTCAAGAGCCTCGAAGAAATCACGCACTTCTACAATACGCGGGACGTCGAAATGTGGCCTCCTCCCGAGGTTCCTGAAAACGTGAACACCGACGAGCTGGGCAATCTCGGTCTCACCCCCGAGGAAGAAGCCGCCATCGTCGCGTTCATGAAGACGCTCACCGATGGGTACGAGCCCTAGCCGCCCGCACAATGACCATTAAGACAGCGGCACCCCGCCGGCGGGGTGCCGCTTCTTAATGCGCGGAAGTGAGTTGCGACCTACCGCTTCGGATTCACGATCTCGGGCATCTTGAAGATCGGCAGGAACATGCAAATCACCATGCCCCCCACCACCACTCCCAGGAATACAATCAAAATCGGCTCAATCAGCGAAGTCAGGCCGGACAAGGTCGTTTCGATCTCCTCGTCCAGGAAATCCGCAACCCGCTCCAGCATGTTGTCTATTTTGCCGGTCTGCTCCCCGGCGGTGATCATGCGAATGATCATGCTGGGAAACACCGGATGCTTGGCCAGGGAGGCGGAAATGCTCTCCCCCCGCTCAATGTCCACCGCCGCGCTCTTGATGGCTTTCTCCATCACCACGTTCCCGACAGTCTGAGAAACAATGTTTAAGACCTCGAGAATCGGCACACCGCTGCGAACCAGCGACGCCAGCGTGCGGGTGAAGCGGGCCAGACAGATTTTGTGGGCAATCACTCCAAAGATAGGCATTCTGATGCGGTAGGAGTCCCAAAGGTTGCGCCCGAAAGGCGTTTTGATGAAGTAGAACCAGCCGTAAACGATGGCACCACCGGCGACAAGGATCAGCAAGATGTATTTCTTTACTATTTCGCTCAGGTTAATCAAGAACTGTGTTGGCCCCGGCAACTCCGCCCCGAAACTATCGAAAATCTCCCCGAAAACGGGCACGACCTTTACCAGCAGGAAAATGGTGATCAGAATCGCCACGACCGTGACGACGGTGGGGTACATCATGGCAGACTTGACCTTCTTTCTGAGGCGGGCGCTGTTCTCGAGATAGGTCGCCAGACGGGCCAGAATTTCAGCCAGCAGACCGCCTTTTTCGCCGGCGGCCACCATGCACACATACAAGCGGCTAAAAGCCTTGGGGTGTTTCTGAAGTGCTTCAGAAAAGCTGTCGCCAGCCTCGACGCGCGCACAGACGTCTTTGATGACGTCACGCATTACTTTATTGGTGGTTTGCTCGGCCAGGGCCTGCAGGGATTGGACCATTGCCAGACCCGCATCAATCATCGTGGCCAGTTGGCGGGTGAAGACAACCAAGTCCGCCAAGGCGACTCGGCCGCCACTGGTCCTGCCCTTCTTGCCAACTTTTTCCTGAATGGAAACGACCAGCAGATTCCGGTTCAGGAGGGCTGCAATGGCTGCCTGTTCCGAAGCCGCTTCCACCGAACTGGTGATCTGCCGTCCGGAGCCGCTTTCCCGCGCTACATAAACAAAAGAGGCCATATCACAACTGAGTTTGCCGGTACCCGCAACGGCATGTCGCGTGCCCAAGCTTGGTTATCCAGAAAGGATTACGCATTGATAGCCCCCTCCGGCAGCAGTCTTTGTTCCATCATGCCCCCGTCCTTGGGTTTTTACCGCAAGCTATTACCCTTTAGAAGCTTGTGATGAATCTGTGGGGAGCAATGCCCGGCAGATGCCTGCAGGCATTCGGAAAAACCACTGGGGTTTGCCTGCCAAGCCGGCTTTCCACAGGCGGCGCAAGGGCTTATATGCCCAAAGCTTATACAGGGATTGCACAGAAACGGGAAAAAAAACTAGTTGTCAAACTTCCGCCATTCGCCTATTAGTAACCTCAATTGCACCGGTTTTGGTGCGAGGGCAAACTGGTTTTGTCCTCATCAGATGCATAACAGAATAGTGAGCAAGTAAGCAAAAAGATCGGAGGAACTATGAAGTTTAACAAATGGACTGTGGGTCTGGCCGCCGTGGGGCTGGTCAGCCTGGCATCCGCTGCCAAAGCCGAGGAGAAGGCGAACATGGTGCAAACCGCGCTTTCTTCGACGACTATCAGCGGCTATGTGGATACGTCGGCCCAATGGAACTTTGGGACGGGCAATGAGAACCTTCCGCCCTACAAGTTTGGCGGGTCCAGCAAAGCTGACGGCTTCAATCTGAATGTCGTTCAACTGCGCGTCGAAAGAGCCTTGGACGAGTCGGAATGGGCTGCCGGCTATCGCGTGGACCTCTGGGCGGGGCCTGATGCCAACACCCTCAATACTTGGTCAACCCTTGCTGACGGCACCGCTGATTTCGCGATCCGCCAGGCTTATGTGGCCCTGCGCACCCCGGTGGGCAATGGCATTGACTGGAAAGTCGGTGTTTTCGACAGCGTGTTGGGCTACGAATCGGTGGAATCGCCGAACAATCCCAACTTCACCCGTTCTTACGGCCATTCCATTGAGCCGCAAACCCATACGGGCGTTTTGGGAACCTACCAGTTCAGCGACCTGATCCGGGCCTCGGCTGGCGTTGCCAACACCTATGGGCCGTGGATCAACGATCGCGCGTGGGACACCAAGGCCGAATCTTACAAGACTTACATGGGTTCCCTCGCCTTGACCGCTCCGGACGAGTTCGGTTTCCTGGCGGGCTCGACCCTGTATGCAGGAATCGTCAACGGGTTCAGCAGCGGTCTGCAGGAGAACGCCACCAGCTATTACGTGGGTGCCACGCTGGCGACTCCCGTCACGGGCCTCCGGCTGGGCGGCGCCTTGGACGTATTGGACGTGCATAATGAGGGCGGCGAAACCTGGTCCGTTGCCGGGTATGCCTCCTTCCAAGCCACCGAGAAGCTCAGCTTCCATGGTCGTGCCGAATACCTGAAGGATCGCGGCGACCAGCAGATCCTGGGTTTGGACTCCGACAAGATTCTGGGCGTCACTGCCACGGCCCAGTATGACCTGTGGGAAAACGTTCTCAGCCGTCTCGAACTGCGCTGGGATCACTCCCTCAGTGGCAACGAAACGTTCGGGGCCGACGAGTTCGGCGATCCCGATCGTAAGAACGCCTGGATGCTGGCGGGCAACATCGTTTACAAGTTCTAAACTGCCTCCGCAGTCAAACCCCTTCCACGTCCGTGGAAGGGGTTTTTTTTACGCTCACTCCCACCCAAAACGCCGTTGGCGATTTTTATACAGGAAGAACAAAATACGCCCGACACGGTCCAAAATTCTAATCCACAGAATTCCTGCAAAATCCTTCTTACAAGGAACTTGCGACATCAATAAAAAGTGGCATCGGATTTGTTATTGCGCCGAGCCAGACGTGTTTGAAACAGTCTCAATGATGGCAAAGAATTAAACGGCTAAAACTAGCAATACCAAAACCATTATGAAAATGAATCCATGGACAACGGCTCTCGTCGGTGCCGGGCTGGTAAGTCTCCCAGCGATGGCAATTGCCGAGGAGAGCCACAACGCGGTCTTGACTGCGCTTTCAGCCACAACGCTAAGCGGCTATGTGGACACTTCGGCCCAGTGGAACTTGGGCAGTGGCAACGGGTTTACACCCAATTACGTTTACAGCAACGGCAAGGCGGATGGATTCAACCTGAATGTCGTGAAGCTCGTTGTGGAGAGACCGGTTGCTGAAAGCGACGCGTGGGGTGCAGGCTACAAAGTTGACCTGTGGGCTGGTCCAGACGCCAATGTGATTGGCACTCGGTCTGTCCTGGCCGACGGAGCCGGCGATTTCGCTGTCAAACAGGCTTACGTCGCCCTCCGCGCTCCCGTCGGCAATGGATTGAATTTCAAAGTCGGCACTTGGGACACCATTGTCGGATATGAAGTCTCGGATGCCCCTTCCAACCCCAACTTCACCCGTTCGTACGGCTACTCCATCGAACCGGTGGCCCATACGGGAGTCCTGGCGAGTTATGAATTCTGCTCCGCCTTCAGTGCCAGCGTGGGGGTTGCCAACACCTTCGGCCCCAGCATCAATGAGCGCGCCTTCCCCACCAAGGCCGAATCCTACAAAACCTACATTGGGGCCCTGACTCTGACTGCGCCCGAGGACTGGGGTTTCCTGGCAGGTTCGACGCTCTCCGGCGGCGTGTGTAACGGGCTGGGCAGCGGCGGGGTGCAAACTCATTGGTACGTGGGCGCCGTGCTGAACACGCCGGTGGAAAAGCTGAAAGTCGGCGCGGCCTACGACTACTCGGGCATCAGCGAGCAGGACCTCGGCGGCCCCATCGAAGCCTCCTACGCCAACGCCATCGCCGGGTATGCCTCGTTCGCCCTGACGGAGAAGATGACGCTCTTCGGCCGTGGCGAATACACCACCAGCGATCAACCGCTCTTTGGCGCCACGAAGGTCTTTGCCGCCACCGCCACCCTCCAATATGACCTCTGGGCCAATGTGTTGAGCCGCCTCGAATTCCGCTGGGATCATGCCGCCGACGGCTCCAAGCCCTACGGCGACCCCGGCGAAACCAAGGGAAACAGCTACATTCTTCTGGCCAACATTGCCTACAAGTTCTGACGGTTAAAGTTCCTCCTCCGGCCCCTTCGCTTTCCGCGAAGGGGCCTTTTTCTTCGCGTTCCCCTTCCGGGGCCAGCCGGATCGAGCCCATGTTCCGCAAACATCGAATGGAGTTGTAGTTTGTATTGACTATTAGGAATTATGTGGTAAGATCATGATGTCCCTTATGGCCAGCGCGATCACCGAAAACACCTTCATCGTCTGGGGAGCGGACCGAACGGCTTATGGCCCGGTCGAACTCCCCACCCTGGTGGCCTGGGTGAAGGATGAGCGAGTGATGGCTGAGACGTGGGTTTTCGCCGTCAAAACCGACCTCTGGCAGCGGGCAGCCCAGGTCCCGGAATTGCAGATGTTTTTCGGCCGGGTTGCCGCCCCGGGGAACCCGATGGCGGTTTCCCCTCGAGGAATTTCTCCCGGGGCGTTGCGTCGCATCAAAGTCCTGGCCCCTTTATCCAACGAGCAACTGGAGCAATTCGCAGCCTTTGTGGAAGTTGAGCGAGTGCCCCAATGGACCCTGATTGTGCGCCAGGGCGATCCGGGTGACAGCATGTATTTCATTCTCGAGGGCGAACTGCGGGTCCGCCTGACCGTCCTGGGCAGGGAAACCATCCTTGCGACGCTCGGTCCCGGCGATTTTTTCGGCGATGGCTCTCTCTTTGACCATGGGCCGCGCTCGGCTGATGTGGTAGCCAATCAGGACAGCGTGGTCGTCCGGCTTTCGGCGTCAGCATTTGAACGCCTGAACCGGGAGGCGCCAGAGGTGGCCACCCCCTTTCTTCGTGCTCTGGGCAAAACCCTCACCGCCCGCATCCGCGCGGACAACAAGCGCATCAGCGATTCCGTCAAACTCAACCTGGAGAAGGAATAAACCTTCCGGCTAGGCTCGCCGGCGACCGGCTCAATCGCCCAGCAATTTCTTGAGCGTCTCGCGAGCCTTGTTTTCGCGGGACCGCTCCTCGACTGGAGGGGTATATTCGCGGCGGACCATGTCGAACCACTCGCAGTAATTGGCCAGGTGCTTCTCGGCCACAGGCTCGGCCCGGCGGTCCCGGCACTGCTGGGCCACCCGGGGATCGTAACTGACGCAATTGAGGCACACCTTCAAATCCGACCCGCACGTGTGGCAGGTTTCGGACCGGCCCGGGGAGCCCGGGAGTTTGTACTCCGTGCCGCATTTCCAACAATGTCGTGTGACGGCCATGCCTGGCAGCTTAGAACCAGCGCCCGCGGTGCGACAACGCTAAAACGGCGGCATCAGACGATGGCCGCATGGCGATCAAGCGCAGGCTGGCAGAGCGCAAGTCTCCAGCCGCGGCCGGTGAATCGCCGTCCGCCGATCACGCTGCCAGGGGCGATTCCTCGAGGTGCGGCTGCGGCGGCAACGCAGACAATGGTATGGCGGGATTGCGCTGGGCAAAAAACTCGCAGCTCCATTGATCGGGAAAGAGCACGACAGGATGGCCGGCCATGTCATAAGCCAGTCGCGCGCCGGTGGGTAGCTCGTTGGGGTCCGGGCGATCCCCGTTGCTCGTGCCGGCCCATCGCACGACTTTCCACGGGCCGGGTTCAAGTCTTGACTCAGCGCCGTATTCGGTCTGCATGCGGTATTGAACGACCTCGAACTGGAGCGGGCCCACGGCGCCCAGGAGCGGCACGCGCTGTGGGGCGTCGGGGAGTTGAAATGCCTGGACTACGCCTTCCTGCAGCAATTGATCCAGGCCTTCGCGAAACCGTTTGAACTGCGCCGTGCTCGGGCTTTGAAGCCAGGCGAAGCACTCCGGTGTAAAGCGCGGAATCTCGCGGTACACGAGAGACTCGTCCTCCGCCAGGGTGTCGCCAATCCGGAAATCGGTGTGGCCAACCAGCCCGACCACATCGCCGGGGTAGGCTTCGTCAACCGTCTCCCGGTCACGCCCAAACAACTTGTGCGAACTGGACAGCCGGACTTTGCGCCCGGTGCGGGTGTGGGTCACGGTCATGTCCCGCTCGAAGCGGCCGGAACAAATCCGCACGAAGGCCAGCCGGTCGCGATGTTTGGGGTCCATGTTGGCCTGGATCTTGAAAATGAATCCCGAGAATCCGGCCTCCGCCGGGGGCACGACCCGACCGCCCGCGGACCGCGGCCGCGGCGCCGGGGCCAGGTCCAGAAAAGCGTCCAGCAGCAATTGAACTCCGAAGTTGTTGACCGCGCTGCCGAAGAAAACCGGCGTCAGTTGACCCGCTAGAACCGCGGCGTGATCAAAGGCCGCGCCGGCGCCGTCCAGCATCGCAAGTTCCTCGACCGTGTGGGCGTACACTTCCGCAGAAAGCCGCTCGCGCACCGAGGCATCCGCCAGATCATGGACGGAGACCGGCGCCCGGTATTCCCCACCGGGCACGCGCTCGAAGAAGTGGACCCGCTTCTGCTGCCGGTCGAACAGCCCGCGGAAGTCCGGCCCGTCTCCCAGCGGCCAGTTGATGGGGCAGGCCCCGATCCCCAGGACGCGCTCAAGCTCATCCAGCAACGCCAGCGGATCCCGGGCCGGGCGATCCAGCTTGTTCATGAAAGTAAAGATCGGAATCCCGCGCTGGCGACAGACTTCGAACAGCTTCCGCGTCTGGCTTTCGATGCCTTTGCCGGCGTCAATCACCATCACCGCCGCGTCCACCGCCGTCAGCACCCGGTAGGTGTCCTCCGAAAAGTCCTTGTGGCCGGGAGTGTCCAGCAGGTTCACGCAAAAGCCCCGATACTCGAATTGCAACACGGTCGAGCTCACCGAAATCCCGCGCTGCCGCTCCAGTTCCATCCAGTCAGAGGTCGTCGCGCGCTGATTCTTTCGGGCCGTCACCGAACCGGCCAACTGGACCGCTCCGCCATAGAGGAGAAACTTTTCGGTCAAGGTGGTCTTGCCCGCGTCCGGATGCGAAATGATCGCAAAGGTGCGGCGGCGTGTGATTTCATCGGCTATTTTGGACATATACATGAACACTATGAGGAAAAGGCTGCGGGAAGGGCAGGCTGGAAAGCCCGAGCCGGAAGCGGGACGGGCTCGGCGACTCCGAATCAGCGGGCTGCTCTAGGGTGGCGTGGGCAGATCGCGCCCGCCCGCGCCGCCACCCGTGAGGTGACGCGGCCGGTCCCGGCGACGTTCTGCCATTGCATCCATCAGGCAGCATAATAAGTGAGAACCCCCTTTCTGTAAAGGCCGCTAAAACTCCGGGCCGGGCAGAAGGCGGCTTTTGCGCGCCGCTGCCGTGCCTGCTCCGGTGGAGGCGCAGCAGTTCACCCTTGCGGCGTGAGCTCAACACTTTGAGTTTCGCCAGCGGGGGTCACGAACCATCCCTTCCCCATGCGCGATAATGGGGATTGGGCTTGTGGAGCGTGAGGACGCCGATTAGAGTGCTTCCGGCTGGAATAGCGAAGTATTGCATGATCGAACTGATACAGTTTCCCTGGAGTCCCTTTTGCATTGTCCAACGGGAAATACTGAGATTTGCGGAGGTTCCATTCAAGGTAACCAATATTCCGCCGGACGACCGGAGCCGGGTCTGGCGGCTGACGCGGCAGCGATATTACGGGGTGCCCATTCTCCGGGAGGGGCGGACGGTGGTGTTTGAGGTGAGCGAGGATTCACAGGTTGAGGCAAAGTATTTGGATACGAAATTCAAGCTGGGGTTGTTCCCCTGGCGTTTGGAGGGCGTGCAAAGCATCCTGTGGCGGTATATTGAGAATGAGATTGAGGGGCTGACGTTTCGACTGAACGACATTTACTGGCGCGAGTTTGTGCCGCCCGCCCGGCAGTTGGCGTTCTTGCGACACAAGGAACGCAAGTTTGGCCGGGGTTGCCTGGAGGCGTGGGCGGCGCAGCGGCAGACCTTGCTGAGTCAGTTGACGGAGAAGTTGCTGCCCTTCGAGGAGATGCTCCTTGGCCAGCCCTACCTGTTGGACTCCCGGCCGCGTTTTGTGGACTTTGATTTGTATGGGATGCTCGGGAATTTCCTGTTCTCGGGCTATTACCGTCTGCCGGCGGCGCACAGCCGTCTGAAGGCATGGCACGCGCGGATGAGCCGCGCCCAACTCCGTTCTTTTGCCCGTGAAGAAGAATTACATCCTTGATACGAATGTTCTGCTCCACGACCCCAATTCGCTGCTCAGCTTCAAGGACAACAACGTCCTGCTGCCCATCGAGGTCCTCGAGGAAATTGACCGATTCAAGCGGGAATCCAGTGAACTGGGGCAGAATGCGCGCTCGGTCTCCCGCATGTTGGACGGCTTTCGCGGCGCGGGGCGGTTGAGCGAGGGGGTGCCGCTGCCCAACGGGGGGCAGTTGCGGATCGTGGTCCAGAAGGGCGGCGCAGCGCAGCGCAACGGCCGGAGCGGGTTTGGCGCCGACTCGGTGGACAACCGGATTCTGTTGCTGGCCGCGGCCATCAAGAAGGCGCAGCCCAAAAACCAGACCATTCTCGTCAGCAAGGACATCAATCTGCGAATCAAGGCCGATGCCCTGGGTTTGCTGGCCGAGGATTACGAAACGGGCCGGGTGCTGATAACCGATCTTTACACCGGAATGATTGAGATCAGCGTCAGTCCGGAAAAAATGGCGGCATTCCGGGCCAACGGCGAGCTGGAGTTGAACGGCGGCACGCAGTACTTCCCCAATGAGTATTGCACGCTCATGGATGAAACCAACCCCAAGCGGACGGCTTTGACCAAAGTGGACGCCATCGGGACGCGGCTGATCCCGATCGTGGATTGCCGGGAGGGGATTTGGGGCATTCGCCCGCGCAATCGCGAGCAGCATTTTGCTTTCGACGCGCTGCTGGACGACCGGGTCAAGCTGGTCACCCTCATGGGCAAAGCCGGCACGGGGAAAACCCTGCTCGCCATGGCCGCAGGACTCAAGCGGACGGTCCTGGACCGCGAGTTTCGCCGGCTGGTGGTGGCCCGCCCCACCATTTCCATGGGCAAGGAACTGGGCTTTCTGCCCGGCTCGCTGGAGGAAAAACTGGCGCCATGGATGCAGCCCATTCATGACGCCCTGGAGATGCTCAGCGATTTGAACATGGGCCACGAGCACCGGCGCAGCGGCGACCTCATGCGCTCCGGCAGCATTGTCGTCGAGGCCTTGAGCTACATCCGGGGCCGGAGCATCGCCAACCAGTTCATGATTATTGACGAGGCGCAAAACCTGACCCCGCTCGAAGCCAAAACCATCATCACCCGCGTGGGCAATGGCACCAAGGTCGTTTTCACGGGCGACCCCTATCAGATTGACAATCCGTATGTGGATTCTTCCTCGAACGGTTTTAATTACATCGTGAGCCGCTTTCGCGACCAGGCCGTGGCCGCCCATATCGAACTTCAAAAAGGCGAGCGCTCCGAGCTGGCCGAACTGGCCGCCAACATCCTGTAAGCGCAACGACGGCGGGTGCAATCAGGGTGACCGTGGCATCTTCGCGATGTGTCTGCCAATGGCGGAAGCGGAGATTCATTCACGGAACGCCCAAGCCACTCCGTTCCTCAGGCAACGGTCCCACCCACGAGCGGCTTGTGTCGTTTCCTTTTCCGTACACTCTGCCATATTCCCCGGGTGCATTGCCGATTCATTTGTGTGACCGGCTCCGACACGGGGGCTGGCAAAACCGTGGTGGCGAGCCTGGTGACACGGTTCCTGCGGGCGCAAGGCCATGCGGTCGCCGCTTTCAAACCGGTTTGTTCCGGCGGCAGGGAAGACGCGGTCCGGCTGTGGGAAGCCGCGGGGAAAGTGCTGTCCCTGGACCAGGTCAATCCCTGGCATTTCCGCGCGCCGGTCGCCCCGGCGCTGGCGGCGCGGGAGTCCGCGCAAAGACTCGAGTGGCACAACCTGGTGGACCATATCCGCCGGACCAGCCGGGGCTTCAAAATCGTCATCGTGGAAGGCGCGGGCGGCCTGCTGAGCCCCATGACGGAACGAAATGACGGCCGTGACCTCATCGCGGCGTTGCGGGCTTCGGTTCTTGTGGTTGTGCCCAATCGCTTGGGCGCGGTGAATCAAGCCAGATTGGTCTTGGACGCCTTGCCCGCCACGGCGGTGCGGCGCACCGTCGTTGTATTGACCGCGCCGCCACTCAAGGACCTTGCGACACGCACCAACGCCGCCCTTCTCAGCACCTTTTTCCCAAGCGAGCGAATCACTCAACTACCACGTCTCAGACAACCTTTTCCCCAGCGAATCCCCCTCCGGCTGCGAAAACTCCTGCGGCAATTGCTCGAACCAATCGTTCCCGCATAGTCCACCGTCCCCCTGGCTGGGACGGGGGATCCTGCGGCTCGGTCACCCTGAGGACACGGGCCCGGCGCCGGCATTCCCGTTCTCAGGCCGGCTGGTTATTCCAGCGAGCGTTACCTGTGCTATCACGCCGCGCAGTGGCTGGCCCGCCAACCCGCCCGCGGGTGCCGCAAACATTGCGCTGCCGGGTGTTTAATGCCAATTTAAAGCCGCTACATGATGTTCCAGTCCTACTTTAGCCGCGGCGTGGCGCTGGGGGGCGTGTTTTGCGCCCTGTCCGGTCATTCCGCTCAAGTCATCGAGAGTGATATCTGTGTGTACGGCGCGACTTCGGGAGGAGTGGCCGCGGCGGTGGCCGCCGCGCGACTCGGGAAATCCGTGGCCTTGCTCTCCGAAAACCACCACTTGGGGGGAATGACGGCCAGTGGCTTGGGGGTCACGGACATCGGCCCCGGCAACAACACGGCCTACGTGGGCGGGATTGCCCGCGAGTTTTACCGTCGGGTGGGCCAACAATACGGGAGCACCAACCTGGTGATCTGGTTCGAGCCGCATGTGGCGGAGGCGGTGTTTGAGGAGATGGTGGCGGAGTCGGGG
>ERZ795052.2221-NODE-2221-length-24037-cov-4.405804_pt1 | contig 24037 bp, 15 predicted proteins | sample MGYA00375136_ERZ795052 | MGnify/ENA primary metagenome ERZ795052 (study PRJEB30181, sample SAMN05720156) | activated sludge metagenome | isolation source: Anaerobic digester | place: Japan | collected 2015-05-26 ... | reverse complement strand
TATACAAACCATGAATCACTCTTCTGGGTTGATGAACTCGGTATACTCGAATTCGAGTATCAAAAGGGATACGTTAAGGCTTTTGAAGCACTCCGCTCACAAATGTACAAGCTGGCAATCGTTGTAATTCGTCCCGGTTTAGTGCCATATTTTTCGCAGTATGTACCTGATATTGCATATGAGGTCATAAACATTTCTGAGCATCCACTTGAACAGCTAGAATTTATGCAGATTTTATTGAATCACATGCGCACATGCGGTATACAAGCATAATTGTGTACATTTTTAAATATTTTAGATAAGTTATATAAAGAACAAGGAGTGTCATAATGAAATTACAGACAAACTATTTCTTTTTAGGTTTGCTTATAGCTCTTGCACTATGCGTACTTATACCAACACCGCTCACAGCGCAAAGCCAATTTTTCGATCCCTACACCGTAATTGGTAAGACTCCTGCTATTGATGCTAATCCTTTTGCAGGTATTGCAAACCCTGCATCAGTCGGATTCTTAAACCGGGAATATTATGCTTTCACAGGTTTTGTTCTTGCACAAGAATTTGGTTTTAATTATATTCCAATAAACCTTGCTGGATTTTCACTAACAAAACAGGGCTCTTCGGTTTCTCTGTATATTAACCCAAATGATACAAATATCTCAGCAACTGCACGAATCAATATGGCAAATGCCATTGGATGGTTTTCGATTGGCACTGGCTTTGAATCAAAGTTTGATTTTACTACAAATAGCTTTAGTAATTTTTTAATAACAATTGGTATGGAAGCGCAGCCTGTGCGCTATATAAGTTTAGGAGCATATGGTGCTTATAACACTGACACTTTTTCTAATTTCTGGAAAGCAGTTTTTGATGCAGGCATACGGCCATTTGGTACAAACATATTTACTGTTTTTGGACGTTTTAGTTTAGATAACAACTCAGCTACAAACTGGTCAGCCGGTGCAAGTGTGCGACCTATTCCTGGTTTTGAATTTTTTGGGAACTATGCTAGTACCAATACTATAACTTTGGGGCTCACACTTCGTTCTACGACAGATAGTATCAGCACATCAGCAACGATAGACCCAGGATTCTCAACACTCTCTAATGTCTTTGCAGCCTACACAATAGAAAACAGTCCCAAAAATGATCGCATAATTCTTGCAAAAAATACTACGTGGGTTGAAGTTAATCTTAAGAACACACTGGTACAGACCTCATTTATTGGAAAAACGTATGCTCCAGTTCTTCAGGTGCTCAAAGCATTGGAAAATATGCGTGTTAATCCTGAAGTTACAGGTATTGTTCTCAATCTCAGCGGTTTTCAGGCAACTCGCAGCGTTATCTACGAAATTAGAAAATCGCTTGCCGAATTTAAAAAAGCAGGTAAAAAAATTATAGCTTTTATTGATTCTGTCAATACAGATGTATATGCGCTTGCCTGCATTGCAGATTACATTGTAATTGACCCATATGCGCAGCTTTCACTGGAAGGTTACTACATGGGGCGGTTGTACCTAAAACATGCTCTCGAAAAACTTGGAATTGGTGTAACCGAAATCAAACTCTTTACACATAAAACAGCAGCAGAACAGTTCACACGCTCTTCAATGTCTGACAGTGATAAAGAACAGTATCTTGCCTATCTTAACACGATTTATAAAGATACGGTGCTTGCAATTGCTGAGGGCAGGAAATTTTCCGAGGAAGAAATCAATACGCTTATCGAACAGGAATTTATTTTTACTGCTCAAAGAGCACAATCACTCGGCCTTGTAGATGCCATCGGAAGATACGATGCTATAAAAAAAATTATTACCGACAAATTGGGCGGTACCCAAAATATTCTGGTTTATGGAGATACTCTATCGAGCTTATTGAAACTATCAGTGTCGTTTGATGATTACTATACAACATCGTATCAGTTTACCGACACATGGGGTACAGTAAAAAAGATAGCTGTCATTTATCTCGATGGCGGTACAGAACTTGATTCTGGCATGAATGCACGGCTTGCCTATAAGCTCATTCTCGATGCAGCGCTCAACGCTGATGCAATTGTGCTTCGTGTTAACTCTCCTGGCGGTGATCCTGTCGCATCAGACTATATTGCGCAGGCAATTGCATTTGCTAAAACAAAAGTTCCTGTAATTGTTTCCATGAGTGATGTTGCAGCTTCAGGCGGATACTGGGTATCGATGAATGCTGACAAAATCTTTGCAACACCTCAGACCATAACAGGATCAATTGGTGTCATCTATTCCTGGCTTTACGATAATGGTCTCTATGACAAGCTGGGACTTTCAATTGATGGTGTAAAAAAAGGCTCTCATGCCGATGCGTATGCTGGCATTTTTATACCACAGCGTAATCTTACAGAGGAAGAAATTGAAAAAGCAAAGGAATATATTAAAGATTTGTATGCAGAATTTGTACGAAAAGTTGCAGAAGGCAGACACATGGATCCAGCAAAAGTGGAACAGCTCGCACAGGGTAGAATCTATTCAGGTGAAGATGCCCGTACAGTCGGTCTTGTCGATGAACTTGGCTCACTCATTGATGCAATCAACTATGCTAAAGAAGCCATAGGACTTTCCAGCACCGAATATGTGTACGTTGACGAATATTTCCCGGATGTACCATTTATGTTTTTCCCAGAAGGAATTGCTGCTCAGGCTGCACGCCTTATCACAAACTACTTTATGCCTGCCCGAACTTCATTTGATGCAGTAGGAGCACTCAATGAGCTTGCTCACAATAAGATAAAAACAAATGGACAGGCTCGTCTCGAAATTGCACTTGATGACTGGGAAATTCTTTTTGATAATGTCTACCAGATTAAATAGGATTATAACCAACTAGAGCAGTACACCTATACTGCTCATAGTTATAAATAAGGAGGAATAGATTCCATTCACGATTGCTATTCCTCCTTTTTTATTTGCCAGAATCCATTAAAAGCCCTATACTTGAATAAGAATGAAAGAAAGCCTGTACTTAAAAAAATTGTTACTCATACCCCTCTTGTTCTTCTTTGTTGCTGTACTTTTTTCACAAACACAGATAAATACTGTCCAATCTAATATTATCACTGTGGTAATGGATAATAACTATCCTCCTTTTGTCATGCAGAATCCAGATGGCAGCCTCAAAGGAATACTCGTCGATCAGTGGAATATGTGGCAGGAAACCACAGGGTTTCGAGTACAGCTCATCGGTATGGACTGGGCTAAAGCACAGGAATTTATGCAAGCAGGTAAAGCCGATATTATTGACACCATTTTCCGAACGCCAGAACGTGAAAAACTATACAATTTTACAAAACCATACCAGCGCATCGATGTTCCAATTTATGTCCATAAAAGCCTTTCTGCTGTGTTATCATACGATGATCTTAAAGGGTTTAAAATTGCTGTTAAGCAAGGTGATGCATGTATTGGACAGCTGAGAACGTTAGGTCTAACAAATATCGTAGAGTATCCAAGCTATGAATCCATAATCCTTGCAGCACGTGAGGGCATAGAGTTTGTATTTTGTGTTGATCAGCCGCCTGCACAGTACTTTATGATAAAATATAATCTTTTTAAGGATTATCGTATTTTATCAATCTTGTATACAGGATTTTTTCACCGGGCAGTTGCAAAATCAAATCCCGAATTGCTTAAGCTAATCGAAGAAGGATTCTCTCGTATTCCTGCATCAACATTTACGTATATTAATGAAAAATGGTATGGTAAAAGCAATTATCCTGTTTTGAGCCCCACGCTGGTTGTAATTCTCGTTTCTGCCGGTGCTTGTGTTTTTATTATTATTGTAGTCCTCATCATTACTGCTGCAGTTATGAGAAAACGAATACAGGAGCAAACTGCAAATCTCAATAAAATACTCGTAGCACTGCAACAGGAAAAAGCCTTTTCTGATGCAGTTTTTACCGCATTGCCCGATATTTTTTATATAGTAGACACCAAAGGCACAATTCTTGATATAAAACAAAAAGACAAACCGTATACTAACTATTTAACAGATAAGATGAATTTTTTGCAGATGCTCGATTCAGAGGAAGAAAAAACTCAATTTCTTCACTTTCTTGCTGATGCTGCACAAAAACTAGATGTACAGATACAAAACACGAAACGAATTATAAACGGATTGATGCATTATTTTGAATTACGCATAGCTCCAAGTTCCAATAATCTTTTTATAGTTGTCGTTCGTGATATAACTCCAGAAATCCAGATAAAAAAAGCACTCGAAACATCTCTAAAAGAAAAAGAGGCTCTCCTCAAAGAAATTCACCACCGAGTAAAAAACAATTTGCAGATTGTAGCGAGTATACTTTCACTGCAAATCGATCATATGCAAAATGATACCGACAAACTACTATTGGAAGAAAATAAAAACAGGATTATCAGTATTGCACAGATACATGAACACCTCTATGCTTCGGAAAATCTCTCTTCCATCAATATGGCTGAATATATTACTTCGCTTGTCGACGAATATCATAGCTATACCTATTTATTCAATAAAAATATTGCTTACGAACTTGCACTCGAACCAATTACCTTTCCCATCGATAAAGCAATTGCTGTTGGACTCATCATCAATGAACTCATAACCAATGCGGTAAAATATGCTTTTCCTGACACAAACGGTAAAATAACCATCACGCTCGGTTATGATACCGACAAGCGAATAACACTGTTGGTTGAAGATAATGGCAAAGGATTACCACCTGGTTTTAACCCTGAGCATATAAAAACCCTGGGATATACCCTTATCGTATCGCTTTGCAAACAGCACTGCGCACAGCTTACATTAGCACCTGCATCCTCACAACATCCCAATCCCGGGCTTAAAGTATCGATAAGTTTTTTACAGTAAGATATATAGCATAAAAGTAATGTTATTTCGCCCATATTTTAGTTGCAAAATTAAAAAATTGCATTTACAATAGCTATGGTCATTATTTTATACTTACTGAAAGGAAACAAAACAAATGGAGCAGAATATGGTACAAAAACTTCCAAGATGGCGCCTTATTATGTTCGCATTAGGACAATTTGGCTGGTCACTTGGCTCGTGGTCAGTAGGAAATGCTCTCAATTTCTTTTACATGCCACCCGAAAAAGCAGGAACAGGCGCATTATTCCCAACCTTTATTTTTCAGGGTGCAGTATTGGGTATTGCAACGATTATTGGACTTATCAATGCCGGTGGTCGTATATGGGACGCTATTACCGATCCAATAATTGCTAATATGTCTGACCGGTCTCGCTCTAAATTTGGCAAACGCCGAATTTTCCTTGCGATAGCAGCCATTCCCACTGCACTTTTTGCATTTTTAGTCTTTGTGCCAGTTGCTGATGGTTCAACACAGAGCGGAATGACAATCAACGCTATCTGGCTTGCAGTGACAATGTTCCTTTATTACATCTTTATAACGATGTATTGCACACCCTATAATTCTTTAATTGCAGAGCTTGGGCACACCCCAAATGAACGGCTTAACATAGCAACAGCTATTTCTATTACATGGGCACTCGGTTTTGCAATTGGTAATCAGGCTTATTCACTAATTCCTATAGCTAAAACGCTATTTTCTGTTGATCAGACGAGAGCTTTCCAGATTGTACTGGGTATTTTTGAACTAATTGCAGCAATGTGTATGTTACTTCCTGTTTTGTTTATTGACGAAAAGAAATATGCAGAAACTCATGCCTCAGACCAGGGTATTATTGCTTCTGTCGTATCAACGTTTAAAAATACAAATTTCCGCTGGTTTGTTTTTTCTGACCTTCCCTACTGGATTGCTCTTAATTTTATACAAATGGGAATTACGTACTATGTAATTACCTTACTGGGACTCGATGAAACTCTGCCGTCCTTTCTCATGCTCATACTATTTGTTTTAAGCTTCGTGTTTTATATCCCCATTAATATCATTTCAAAAAAATTGGGAAAAAAGCCTGTATTGACTGCTGCATTTGCAATCTTTGCTTTTGTATTTCTGCTAACCTTTTTCTTTGGCTGGTTACCTCTCCCCAACACAGCACAAGCCTATCTCGTTATTATTCTAGCTTCATTACCCATTGCAATATTTGGAATTCTTCCGAACGCAATTGTTGCTGATATTGCTGATGCTCACGGTATTGAAACAGGTGTCTACCAAGCTGGAATTTTTTATGGTGCGCGAACCTTTATGATGAAAATGGGTATTTCAGTCGCTAATTTCTTATTCCCATCAATTTTATTGCTCGGTAAAAGTCCTGAAAATCCTCTCGGGATTCGCATATCTGCACTTGCTGCAGTAGCCTTCTGTCTTCTTGGAATGATCCTGTTCTTAAAATACAATGAGAAGGATGTTCTTAAAGTGTTATCAAAGAAAGAGCAACTCTCAAAGGAAGAACTTAAAGAAATTAATACGTAAATCCCCATTGCTTACTGTTTACAATAAGGGCTGCTCCGAGCTTTTAGGGCAGCCCTTTTTTACAATTCATAAATATTCAGTTTTACGAATTACGAAAACTTTTTTTTAACGGCAAATTCATACAATTTTTATTTAACCTCGGTATGGTATGTTTCGGATAGATTATATCCCAAACGATTAAGGAGGAAACAAAGTATGAAAAAGCAATTAGTTGCTGCGTTAGTAAGTGTTATTCTGGCAATGGTAATTATTGCAGTACCCGGAAACGCTTACGCACAGACTGCCCCAAAAAATCAGTCTGTACAAATTAAAAATGTAATTTTCCTTATTCCCGATGGAATGAGCATGGGTGGCGTTACACTGGCACGCTGGTTCCAGGGCGGTAAACCGCTAGCAATGGATGAACTTGCATGCGGCCTCGTCCGCACCTATAACGCCGACACACCGATCGCCGATTCTGCTCCTGCAGGAACAGCATATGCAACGGGTTATAAAACTAACAGTCCATATATAGCTGTATTACCTTCTAAAGCTGGTATGTGGGGCGTCCCTCCCGCTACAACGCCATTTAGGCCTGTTGCTACTATACTGGAAGCAGCACGTCTTGCTGGTAAATCAACTGGCCTTGTTACTACCTGCGAAATTCCCCATGCAACACCAGCTGATTTTTCGGCACATGCACCAAGCAGAAAAAATTATGATGATATTCTTGAGCAACAGGTTTATAACGGACTCACTGTTGTTTTTTCAGGCGGGTATCAATATCTTGAAAGTAAAAACCGAAAAGACAAGGAAGATCTCGTACAAGAACTGAAAAATCTTGGTTATACATATATCACTACAAAAAATGAATTTGATTCTCTCAAAATTACAGGTAATTCACTCGTATGGGGTCTTTTTGCCCCTGTGGATTTAGCCTATGAAATTGACCGTGATAAGAATACCGAACCATCTTTAGCAGAAATGACTAAAAAAGCTATCGACATTCTTTCGCAGAACAATAAGGGATTTTTCCTTATGGTCGAAGGTTCTAAAATAGACTGGGCTGCACATGCTAATGAACCTGTAGGATTAGTTCATGATATTCTTGCTTTTGATGAAGCAGTGCGTGTTGCTGTACAGTTTGCTAAGTCTAGAAATGATACTATTATCATCATTGCAAGCGATCACGGGAACAGTGGCATTACCATTGGAGACAGATCTATCACAAGTGGCTATGACAAGATTCCGCTTTCTACATTCCTAAAACCACTGGAGGCTGCAAAAAAAAGTGGCTATGTGTTTGCATCCTTACTGAAAGAAGACAAATCAAACTTGCTTGACGTGCTTGCAAATGTATATGGCATAACCGATGCAACTCAGGAGGAAATTGATTTAATTAAAAACACTAAGCTTGATGCATATACTGGCATGTCACTCATTGGAGGTCTCATTGCAAAACGTGCAAAAATTGGTTTTACCACGGGCGGCCACACCGGAGAAGATGTAGTGTTATATGTCTATGCTCCACAAGGTGCAAAAAAATTAACAGGAACCGTGCAAAATACTGATATTGCATGGTACATGGCAGAAATGCTCGGACTGAACCTTTATGGCGCAAGCCAATACCTCTATGTTCCTGCAGAAGAACTTTTTAAGACATCGGGAGCTAAATTGGAAACAGATTTTTCTAATCCCAATAATCCCGTTTTAGTTGTAAAGACTGGCACCAGAGAAATCATATTTCCGGTAAATAAGAATTACTGCATTGTCAATGGTAAAAACCAGAAACTTGATGGAGTTACTGTATACATTGCAGAAACTAAATCATGGTATATCAATGCTAAAGCACTGGAATTTTTAAAGTAATATTTAAGCTATAAAAATATAAGATAGAGGGGCAGTATGAGCGAGCATAGCTTATACTGCCCTATTCCCTATCTTTTCAGGTTTTGCTATAGTGCGCCCATGGCAACAGTAGACGACAAAAAAATCATTTATACCATGTACCGCGTGAGCAAGCGGCATGGGACTAAACAGGTACTAAAAGATATCTCATTGAGCTATTTCTATGGTGCAAAGATTGGTGTTATCGGTTTAAATGGTTCTGGTAAATCAAGCCTGCTCCGTATTATGGCAGGTGTAGACACCGAGTTCAATGGAGAAATAACCTGTGCACCAGGCTATACTATTGGATATCTGGAACAGGAGCCGGTGCTGACACCTGGCAAAATCTGTAAAAGAAGTCGTGTCAGAAGGAGTACAGGAACTTGTTGACTTACTAAAAGAATTTGAAAAAGTGAGCGAAGCCTTTGGTGACCCCGATGCTGACTTTGATAAACTTGCAGAAAAACAGGCAAAACTTCAGGAAGCTATTGAAGCCCAGGATGGTTGGAACCTTGATAATCAACTTGAGCTTGCAATGGATGCCTTGCGTTGTCCACCCGAAGACCAGCTTGTAGATACACTCTCAGGGGGTGAGCGCCGGCGTGTTGCACTGTGCCGACTCCTCCTGAAAAAACCAGACATCTTACTCCTTGATGAACCGACCAATCACTTAGATGCAGAAACGATCGCCTGGCTTGAACGGCATCTCCAGACTTATCCAGGAACTGTAATTGCAGTTACACATGACCGCTATTTTCTCGATAATGTGGCGGGTTGGATTCTGGAACTCGACCGCGGCGAGGGTATTCCCTGGAAAGGTAATTATTCTGGATGGCTAGAACAGAAACGACAGCGTCTGGAACAGGAAGAAAAGGGTGCTTCTGAGCGGGCAAAAACACTTGAGCGCGAACTTGAATGGATCAGCATGAGCCCTAAAGGACGGCATGCAAAGAGCAAAGCGCGTATCAATCAGTATGAGCAGCTCCTGGCCGAAGGCGAGCGTGAAAAAGTAAGAGAAACCAAATTGGTAGTGCCACCTGGACCCAGACTTGGAAATGTGGTGATTGAGGCAAAGAATATATCAAAATCGTATGGCGATAAAATTCTCTACGAAAATCTTTCGTTTGAAATAGCACCTGGAGCAATCGTCGGTATTGTAGGACCTAATGGTGCTGGTAAAACAACACTGCTCAAAATGATTACTGGAGAAGAAAAACCAGACACAGGTTCTATAAAGATTGGTGAAACGGTAAAGCTCGCATATGCTGATCAGCTCCGCAAAGAACTCGACTCTGAAAAAACCGTATGGGAGCAGCTTTCGGGTGGACTTGATATAATAAAACTTGGCGGAAAACAGGAAGTCAATTCCCGCGCATACTGTTCATGGTTTAATTTTTCTGGCACTGACCAGCAAAAAAAAGTTGGTGTGCTCTCAGGCGGTGAGCGCAACAGACTCAATCTTGCTCTCATGCTCAAAGAAGGCGCAAATGTGCTCTTACTTGATGAGCCAACAAATGATCTTGATGTAAACACACTTCGCGCTCTCGAAGAAGCACTCGATACATTTGCAGGAAGCGCACTTGTGGTAAGCCATGACCGGTGGTTTTTAGACAGAGTATGCACGCATCTCCTTGTCTTTGAAGACGGAGAAGTAATCGCGTATGATGGAAACTGGTCAGAGTATGTAGAGTACCGGCGTGAGCGATACGGTGCTTCTGCAGACAGACCGCACCGGTATGTATACCGAAAATTATCGCGATAAATTTTTAACTGCATCAGTTTTATTTTGACAAATGCATCGATCCAAGGCATGCAAGCACTTTTTGCATAATAAAAAAAGCCTCTGGTGTAATTAGTTCGAGCGTATCCCGATTTGTATGTAAATACGACCAGAATTGAGGTGCAGAAGTGTTTGCATGCGGTTGTGCTAATCCTGAAAAATCATTCATTCTCCGAGGCGCTTCTTTTTCTGGAACAATTGAAATTTCAAGTGCAGGGAAACCAGCGAGCATAAATCCAAGGTTTTCACCGAATGGAAGATAACCCTCTATGCAGCGGACATGTTTTTTTAATGCAGCAAGCAGCAGCCTGCTCATAAGAGAAATTTGCTGCTGCAGAGGCTCAAGCGACGCATAGCGCCCAACAACTTGCTGAACTGTATCTGCAATAAGTACTGTATCACCATGTCCGGTAACATCAAAACAAAAGATTGCTGGGGCTTCTATACCCATTGAAGCAAGCGCTTTGCCTAAGAAAAATGCTCCCTGTTCTTTTGCTGAGCCCTCATGTGGTATTTCTTCATGGTCAGTAAATGCTATCACTATATTTTCTTTTTGAATGGGACTTGCTGCATATTCTAAGAGCTGCCATACTGCACAGGAGTTATCGAGCACTCCCTGAGTTCCCGGAACACGATCGTAATGAGCAGTAAGCAATTTTATTTTCCGCCCAGGTTTACGTATTGTATTATACGGATATACAAGCAAATGTGTATCAGTGTTAAGTACAACCTCCCGAAACTGCAGTTTATTTATTTCGAGCACTTCTTTTAGAATTGCTTTTCGATTAGCCTCAATATCAATAAATCGATAAAACCATGCAGGAATATTCATGTAAAAAGTATAGCATTATTTTTGACTTTTCCGCAAAACTAGTTTTATACTTTACAGGAGAAGGAGCAACATATGCATCAAATTACTGTTACCTACCCCTCCGGTGAAACCATGAATTATCCTTTTGGGATTCGGATTGCAAACATCATTCAGGGTTTTGGAGCTCTGCCAATGCCGCTTGCAGCAGTATCAGTGAACAATGAACTCATGTCACTCGATGCAATTCTCACTGCAAATGCAAAAGTAGCACCAGTGTATATCGATTCCACACAGGGAGCATATGCCTATCGGCGCTCACTCTGTTTTTTAGCTGCAATAGCAGCCAAACAGCTCTTTCCTGACCGTAACCTTATTGTAGGGCAGTCGCTTGGTTATAGTTTTTATCACTATTTTAATGATGGTCCTGCTTCCGAAGATGATATACAAGCTCTTGAAGCTGCCATGAGAGAGCTCGTCGCACGCGATATTCCCATACACACAGAATTCTGGAGCTACGAAGAGGCAGTTCAGTATTTTACTGAACAAAAACAGACAGAAACACTGATGCTCCTGGAAATGATCAATGATCCGGTCATTACACTCAATGAATGTGCAGGTTTCCGTGATCTCCAGACTACACCACTCGTTCCTTCAACCGGTATTCTCAAGACATTTGCACTCATGCTCTATGGCAATGGTTTCTTATTACGATACCCCAAAAAAGAAACTCCAGACCGGCTTGAACCATTTACCGATGATCCGCTGCTCTATAAAATTACCGAAGACTCCCGCAAACGCTCACAAATTCTTGGCATAACCAGTGTCGGATCGTTAAACCGAATCAATGCACCTAAAAAAATAAAAGAATACATACAGGTTGCTGAGACACTCATGAATAAGCACATCGCGGAAGTAGCTGACAAAGTTGCAGAACACTCAGATACCGTCAAAGTCATACTTATAGCTGGTCCTTCAAGTTCAGGAAAAACCACCACATCAAAGAAGCTTGCAATCCAGCTTAAGGTATTAGGCTTTATTCCCATCGTCATTAGCCTCGATGATTATTTTGTGAATCGTGATAAAACTCCTATTGATGAAAATGGTCAGCCGGATTTTGAATGTCTTGAAGCTCTCGACGTTGCGTATCTCAATGAACAGCTCATTGAGCTTTTTAATGGAAATGCAATAGAGCTCCCTTCCTATGATTTCAAATCTGGCAGTAGAAAGCCATCCGGAAAAATTATTAAAATGACTGGCCGTGAAATTCTTATTATGGAAGGCATACATGGACTCAATGATAAGCTGACACCTAAAATACCCAAAGAACATAAAATTAAAATTTATGTATCCGCATTAACGCAAATAAATCTGGATGCACACAATCGAATTTCCACAACCGATAACAGACTCATCCGCCGGATTGTTCGCGACAACCAATTCCGAGGACACACGGCTCAAAAGACAATTAATATGTGGCCAAGCGTCCAGCGTGGAGAGCGTTTGCACATTTTCCCATTCCAGAACAATGCAGATATCGCACTCAATACAGCACTCGATTATGAATTAGGTGTACTTAAAGTGTATGCTGAACCGCTGCTCAGGCTCATCAAGCCACAGGATGTTGAATACAGTGAAGCAAAACGTCTCCTTAATTTTCTTGAGTTTTTTGCTCCAATTCCTGCGCAGTATGTTCCTGATGACAGCATTGTGCGGGAATTTATTGGCGAAAGCTCGTTTAAATACTAAAAATAATTTGAAGATTGTGTAATTATAACCTTGCAGGTTTAGAGATGCATGCATATAATGTAACTAATAGCATTGGCGGTTTTCGCCATTGAATGAATTTTATTAGGAGGTTATATGAAAACAACATTAAAGATTACTGTTGTTTTGCTGCTTGCTGTAACTGTTCTTTTTGCCGGCTGTGAAAAAAAACAGACATTCATTAACATTGCGTCTGGTGGTACAAGCGGTACATACTATGCACTTGGCGGCGGTATGGCAAAAATCTGGAATGAAAAAATTCCAGGCATGAATGCAACCGTTCAAAGTACAGGTGCTTCAGTTGCAAATGTCAACCTGCTAAAAGAAGGCAAGGTTGATATTATTTTTGTGCAAAATGATATTGCTTATTATGCAGCAAATGGTCTTGAGATGTTCCAGAACAACAGCTTCACCGGACTTCAAGGTGTTGCAGTGCTCTATTCAGAAACCTGCCAGCTTATCGCTCTCGCAAGCTCAGGGATCAAATCAGTTGCAGATCTCAAAGGCAAACGTGTTGCTGTAGGCGCTGCAGGATCAGGTGTAGAAGCAAATGCACGTCAGATTATGGAAGCTGCAGGCATCACATATAAAGACATTTCAGTACAGTATCTCAGTTTCTCCGAAGCTGCAAATAACCTCAAAGATGGCAATATCGATGCAGCATTCCTCACCGCTGGATTCCCTACCGCTGCAGTCTCCGATGTCGCTGCATCAAAAGATATTGTTATCATAAACCTTGATCCAGATATTATTGGAAAACTCACCAGCCTGTACCCATTCTATACTCGAATTACAATTCCTGCAGGAACCTACCCAAAACAGACTGCTGATGTTCAGACTGTTGCCGTAAAAGCAATGCTTGCTGCAACTAGCAACCTTCCTGCTAGTACCGTAGAAAACTTGCTCAAAGTTATGTATGAAAACCAGGATGCACTTATTGCTGCACATAAACAAGGAAACTACATTACAAAAGCTACTGGTCTTGAAGGTATGCCCCTTCCACTCCATAAAGGAGCTGAACAGTTCTTTAATAAAAAATAACGGTTGAGTATGATAGATTCTCAAAAACGGGGGTACTTCCCCCGTTTTTTTGTACTAGTATGTTTTTCACTGGTTTTATTTTTACTTGATACGAGAGAAGCTCTCTACATATATAATGAACAATCCTGTCTTGTAGGAAGCATAGTACTTGAGGAAAAATATTTTATACATACCTATATACATTCCATTAACAAATCACAGGTAATAGAAAAAATACTGGTACAACATGATGGTTTTGTTATTACGGAAAGCATGTTCAAAGATTACTCGACCGGTATCGATAGTACCGATGCTCAAGGCTTTAAGCAGGAAGGAGAATGGTTTATCCTTACCCTCAATCGAGAGACACCCACTCTGAGCTTTGCTGTTTCACCAATTCCAGGTCATGCGCTTATAATTAAGAAACAGCGGTATCCCCTCATATATTTTTCAAAAAGTAACACAATACTTGTAATTACTAATAATTTTTCATTGCACATACAATAAGACTGTTTTATAATTTGAATGAGATTTTGTTTGGAATAAAGATGTTCGCAATGACATGGTTGCCAAACATACTTTATTCACCTAATTTTTTCAATACAAAGGAGTATGCATGTCGGACAATCAAGAAATAATTGATGCCCAGAGTGTCTTAAAAAAATTTGATAAAGAGGCTGATTTTAGGACATATACGGGTTTTCTTGCAAAAGTGATAACAGCGCTTGCTATTACATTTGCATGTTTTCATCTCTATACAACAGTTTTTGGCGTATTAGATGCAATGAAACAGCGTGCCATACACCTGGCATTTGGATTGACGCTCATTTTTTTACTCTATCCAATGAAAAAAAGCTGGTCACGAACAAATCTGCATCCAATTGATGCTGTATTTGCACTATTAGGAGCGGCAGCTCCGCTCTACATTTTGTTCAACTACAGCAAACTGCTTCTGAGAGCTGGCACTGCAAATACGATTGACATGATTATCGGAGTCATTGGTATCCTGCTCGTACTCGAAGCAGCAAGAAGAGTCGTGGGATTACCTATTGTTATTGTAGCGCTTCTCTTTATTGCGTATTCGTTCTTTGGTCCCTATATTCCCGGGAAACTTGCACACCGTGGTTTATCGGTAGACGATTTTGTCCAGCACTTGTTTTTTACTACCGAAGGTATTTTTGGTATTCCGATTGGTGTTTCAAGTACATTTATTATCATCTTTATCCTGTTTGGTGCATTTCTTGAACAAACTGGTTTAGGTCAGTACTTCATCGATCTTGCAAATTCAGTAGCTGGCTGGGCATCTGGAGGTCCTGCAAAGGTTGCGGTTCTCTCAAGTGGACTCATGGGTACCGTTTCAGGGAGTTCAGTAGCCAATGTCGTTGGTACCGGATCATTCACTATACCCATGATGAAAAAACTAGGATATAAGCCTGAATTTGCTGGTGCAGTCGAAGCAACTGCTTCTACCGGAGGACAGCTCATGCCACCAATTATGGGTGCTGCAGCGTTTCTTATGGCAGAAATTACAGGCATTCCATATGTTCGTATTATAGGAGCAGCAATCATTCCGGCACTCCTTTACTATACCGGTGTCTGGGCTGGTGTTCACTTCGAAGCTAAAAAGTTAGGTCTCAAGGGTCTTAGTAAATCCGAACTACCCAAATTGAGCGATATATTTTTTAAACGAGGCTATTTGCTCATACCGCTCATCGGTATTGTATGGCTTTTAGTTAGCGGGTTTACTCCAATGACTGCAGCATTCTATGCTATAATTCTTTCACTTGCATCAGCAATTTTAGGATGGTGGGCACCTCTTCCGGTTGGTGCTATGCTGCTCTTTTTTGCAGTTGTTCCACCGCTTTTTAAAATTAACCCCAATACTGCACAGGGTGTTATGAAATATCTCAGTCAGGTTACACCGCTTGGAGCAGTGTCGGTATTAGTTGCTATTATGCTCATTCGCTATCTTTTAAAGAAAAAAAGTACTATAACTGTTGCTTCAATTGGGAAAAGTCTTGAAACGGGTGCACGTTCCGCATTGGGAGTTATTGCAGCGACGGCATGTGCTGGAATTATTATTGGTGTTGTTACAAAAACAGGACTAGGATTAAAGCTTGGAGCAGAACTTGTCAATCTGGCTCATGGTAATTTATTTTTAACACTATTTTTTACTATGATTACAAGCCTCATACTTGGAATGGGTGTGCCAACCACAGCAAATTACATTATTACTTCCACTATTGCAGCCCCTGCAATTATTATTCTTTTGCGGCAGCTTTACCCTACTCTTGATCCCAGCGCAATGTCTATTGTACTTCCCGCACACATGTTTGCGTTTTACTTTGGCATTATTGCAGATGTAACACCGCCTGTAGCCCTTGCAGCCTTTGCAGGATCCGGTATAGCTAAATCTAACCCCATGCGTACTGCATTGAATGCCAGCAGATTAGCAATTGCTGCATTTCTCGTGCCATACATGTTTGTATATAATCCAGCGATGCTCCTTATTGATGTCCATTTCCTACCAGCATTGTTTATGCTCTTTACTGCTGTTACCGGTATTGTGATGGTGGCTTCCGGTTTTACCGGCTATTATTTTAAAGAGATGCAAATATGGGAGCGCATTATTGCTATAGCTACTGGTCTCCTGCTTGTATTCCCGGAAACTATTACAGATATAATTGGTATTGTACTCTTTGCAGGCATTACTATATGGCAATTTTTAATAACAAAAAATCACATAAAGCCTGCATCCTGATATTCCTGTGAATATATAATAAAAAAGGACTGTTGCTGGAAGAGCCAAACAGTCCTTTTTTAATAATCCTCCTGTCTGTTGAATTTTTCTATAAGCCAGCATAAGATAGGAATTATGCAAAAAGGTGATATTGTTACTCTTTCAGTTACAGCTGTAAACTTAGAGGGCTATGGCATTGCAAAACTCAATTCAGGTGATGCTGATACTGAGCAGATGTATACCATTTATATTCCGTATAGTGCTCCTCATGATAGCATTACAGCAGAGATACAATCATGTGAAAAAAATCGAGCGACTGCTTCAATCATTTCTATTTTACAGCCGAGCCACATGCGAAATAGAGAAACGCTGTGTAATTATTACGGAAAATGCGGTGGATGCCAGCTTGGGCATATCATGCCACAGTACCAGCGTGCGATTAAACAAGACTGGATGATCAAACTCTTTCAAAATATTGATACAGGTGCATGCCCTGCTCATGCAAATGGTTTTGAAATTAAATCTAGCCCAGAATATGGCTATCGGTTTCGCGCTCAATTTTTTAAAAACAAGCATTATGAACCCTGCTTTCGCGCACGGTCATCAGCAGAAGCTATTCCAGTGACAGAATGTCCTGTACTTGCACCTTCACTAAATACCTGGCTTAAAGAAGCCACTTCAGTCATAAAAAATAATGCTGCAATCCCTGAACGATTTACGGTAACTGCAAGCGAGGATCAAGTGTTTATTGAAGGGGTCAACCGTGAAGCATATGCAGATATATTGCACAAGCATATACGATATTCACCTGAATGCTTTTTTCAATCTAACCATATTCTGCTCCCTGAACTAATTGAAGATGTGTGCAGAGACGTATCAGGGAAACGTGCATTGGATATCTATGCTGGAGTAGGCTTATTCAGTATTTTTTTACAGCAGCAATTTACTAAAATTGATTGTGTTGAATCTTCCATTGCCAGTACACAGTGGATATCTCAAAATTGTGCTCATGCAGGAGTCTATGCACTCAGTGCAGAATCATGGATCAAAACTGCCGCTGCTCAAAACGATTATGACTATGTCGTTGTAGATCCTCCGAGAAATGGTCTTTCAAAACCAATCCGTACCTGGCTTAAACAAAAAAGAATTCCTCTGCTGGGCTATGTTTCCTGCAATCCAGAGACGCTTGCACGCGATGCTAGCGATTTATGCGATCATGGCTATACACTGACTGAACTCAAATTTTATGATTTTTATCCTCATACTACAGAGATGGAAGCCTATGCACGTTTCATATCACGGTCGTAAACTGATTCTTTATGTTTTTTCATGCATACTTTTAGCCACTATGTATGCTCAAGAAATTCCTCCATACGCTTTTAGATTTCCTACAGGCGGACGCCTGCTCATGGACCCGATTGTTGATACAACACGAATCTGGATTCTCAGTGAAGGTCGACAGCTCTTTACACTTACAGAAACAGGTACTGTTATTGGGAAAGGCACAATCAATTTTTCAGAGCCTGCTTATGCTATTCCTGATGCATTTGGACGATTACTGATTACCGATGGTTTTTCGCAAGCAGATTTATACAATGAACGTTGCAAACTTGTATGGAGTATTACATTTAATGGAAAGCTCAGCACAGCGCCACTGTTTGATCGTGATGGATTTTTGTACCTCTGCATTGATAGAAATGTGCTTATCTACACTCCTGGTGGAAAGCTGCGTACACGCTATTTGCTTCCTGGTACACCGATACAAACATGCATTAACAATAATAACAGTAACAAACTATTATTCGCTGTAATAAGAACAGATACAGGAGAAATAATTCTTATAAGTATAATGCTGCCTGATCTTCGCGTAAACCAATGGGAAATTTCTGGAAAACCTCTCATATGCATCGCTCATAATGATGGCGTGCTTTGCAGCATAGGAAACAAGTTATACTATTTTTCTTCAAAAAATCTAAATCCTATTACTATTGCTGAATTTCCTGCTCAAATTTTGACAATCTCACTTAAAAATGAATACGGAGCTGTTTTACTGAGCAACAATACTCTCTACTTGTTATTACATGATAAAACAGCCTGGAATGTACAACTTAAAGCAGACAGTGAAACCAAACTCTTTATATCATCGGAAAGAATTATTGCATATAATAAAAAAAGAGCTCAAAGTTTCTCGTTACAGGGAGAATTATTTCGTGAAATTAATATAACAAATTCAACAACAAGGCTTGTTCCCGGGAAATCTGGAATTATCTTTTCAGGTGGTGCTGACTGGATTCTCTATGTGTATCAATTTGAAAATTTGACAGCTCAATATGATGCTGCATATTCTGAAAACTACCAATTCCCCGCTCGTACTATTGTTTCATCAGAATTAGTCTGGCTTAGTTCTGGTTATTCTGACGAATCATTTCTTCCCTACCTTGATCGTGCATCACTTGCTCTACAAAAAATGGAACCGCTATCTGCGACTGATTATGGCATGCTGTTAGGGGCTGCAGCTCTCGTACCAGGAGAAAACCTCCCAGATCCTGAAAAAAATCTTTCTATTCCATTGAGAAGCCGTGCATGTATGCTCCTTGGCAATAATGGAGACCCTTCTGCAATTCCCTGGCTATTAGAAACAGCTCTTAAAGAAACCGATGAAACGCTTGTAGCAGCTGCTCTCAATGCAATTGCAGCCATTGGACTTGACCCTTACAACATAGTTTTAAGAAAACTTTCTCAAAATTTTACTCTGCCTCGGTCTACACAAGCTGCACTGGCATTGATTAACTGCGTTATGAGTATTGCAGTATCACAAGGAATTTCCTCTGCTTTATTCGATGCAGCAATACTATTAACAAAACTACAGGACAGCAGGTTTCCCGAACAGGTAAGAAAAAAGGCACTTGAAGTTCAGCGCATACTTTTACGTCAATAACTTCCATTATCCCCTCAAGTTATGATACAATAGACGTATACCGATATTAAAATATGTTCAAAGGATAGGTATACATGTATTATTTTGCAATCCAGGTATCAACAGGATATGAAAACCAATTTAAACAAAAACTGCTTTTCAAAATTGAAAATCTATACACAGTATCATTACAAATTCCTGTACATATAAAACCTATTCGGAAACAGGGTAAAATAAAAAACAATGAGCAGATCGTATTCCCCGGCTACGTTTTTCTTGAATATTCTGAAAAGGAAATCCCTCTATCGCTTATTACCATTATTCAGAAAATTCCATATTTTATCAGAATTTTACCACAAACGTTATCGCCTCTTCCTCTGAGCGTTCAAGATACAAAACTTTTGTCCTATTTTCTTCAACCCAAAAGCAAACAAATTTCAACCGTTTATTTTGATGAAAACGATAAAATTGTTGTTGTTGATGGAATACTAAAAGATCTTGAAGGCTATATTATAAAAGTTAATAAAAGAAAACAGCGTGCAAAAGTATGTATTGACATGTGCAAGACACCATATATTATTGAAGTTGCTTTTGAAAACATACAAAAGAAGGAAAATGCATGAACCATTCAAGAAAAGCAATAATAATAATTGGAGCAGGTATAGCAGGCACCTCACTTGCAAAAGAGCTGATGCAAAAATCAGCCCTTTATACGATTAAAGCTTTTCTTGACGATGATCCGCATAAGATAGGTTCAAAAATATTAGGAATTCCTGTCATCGGACCAGTTTCTAGCGCAATACAAAATTTTGGAAAAAATCCGCAGGAAGAACTCATCATTGCCATACCATCTGCTGATAATGCAACAATAAAAAAATTCTATAACATGGGCAAAGCCTATGGCTTTGTAAAAATTCATATTATCCCATCCATTGCTACCATTATTGAAGGCGAAGCTCATGCAGCACAACTAAGGGAAATTAATCCACAGGACATATTGGGGAGAAAACCATCTCCTCTCCATATCACAGAAACCCTTTCCTGGTTTGAAAACAAACGTATTCTCGTAACTGGAGCAGGGGGATCAATTGGCTCTGAACTCTGCCGACAGCTCCTTGAAGCCGGTGCTGAACGGTTATACCTTTTTGGTCATGGTGAAAATTCAATTTATACAATTGATCGTGAACTTCGAGAACTTCAAAGAGGCGGAGTAGGAACGACAACAACCATCGTTCCAATAATTGGCGAACTCCGCGACCGCGCTTATATCCATGATCTTATTAAAAAACTTAAAGTTAATATAATATTTCATACTGCAGCATACAAACATGTTCCACTCATGGAACAAAATCCAGTTATTGCAATTGAAAATAATGTTCTAGGAACTAAAAATCTCGTTGACGCTGCTATTCATGCTGGAACAAAACGTTTTATATTTATCAGTACCGATAAGGCTGTAGATCCTATCTGCATATATGGCGCATCAAAGCTTATTGGTGAACACATCGTACTTGATGCAAATAAATCACAGATGGAACCGATCATCGTACGATTTGGCAATGTACTGGGGTCAAGGGGTTCAATAATACCGTTATTTCAGCGCCAGATACAATATGGCGGACCTGTTACTGTAACGCATCCTGATGCAACACGATACTTTATGACTATACCAGAAGCCTGTTCACTCGTATTAAAAACTGCACATACAGGCAAACCAGGAGAATCATATATTTTTGATATGGGATATCCTGTGAGAATCATTGAATTAGCAGAAAATGTTATAAAATTTTATGGTTATGAACCATATAAAGAAATACCTATAGAAATTATTGGACTGCGTCCAGGAGAAAAAATTCATGAATCTCTCATAGCACAAAATGAGTATTTTGAAAAAACTGAATTTGAACGGATTTCATTACTTAAAAGAAAGTATGACATCATTGATATTGAAAACCTATTTAAAGATCTTGGAATAATATTTAATCCGGAAAGTATATCATATAGAAATGCTCATAAGCTTTACGAAATCATAAAACGATATGTACCAACAGTGGAGGAACCAGATTATGTCAGAAATCAACAATGATTTTATTCCATTTGCAAAGCCACTTATATCAGAAGAAGAAGAACAAGCCGTTTTACGAATCATGAGATCAGGCTGGCTGACAACTGGCTCTGAAACCCTTGCATTTGAAAAAGAGTTTTCCAGTTTTGTTTCTGCACCATTTGCCTTTGCTGTTAATTCTGCAACAAGCGGTCTCCATTTAGCTCTTGAAGCAGCTGGTGTTGGTCAGGGTGATACTGTTATCACATCACCATATACATTTGCTTCAACTGCTGCTGTTGTTCATCATCTTGGCGCAAAAGTCGTTTTCTGCGACACAGAAGTGGAAAGTTTTAATATAGATCCTCAAAAGCTAGCCGAAATTTTAAAGACCACTAAACACTGTAAAGCGGTAATTCCTGTTCATGTCGGCGGTCTCCCCTGCAAAATGAACGAAATCGTATCTCTAGCGCATCAATACGGGTGTACAGTAATCGAAGATGCTGCTCATGCATTTCCAGTAACATATAATGGTAAATACATTGGGACTATCGGTGATATTGGGGTTTATTCTTTTTATGCAACCAAAACTATTACCACTGGCGAAGGCGGAATGGTGGTGACTGCATCTGAAAAAATAGCCAAACGCATAAAAACCATGCGGCTACATGGAATCGATAGAGATGTCTGGAACAGGTATACCAGTAAAGGTGCAACTTGGTATTACGAAGTGCTGGATGCCGGGTTCAAATATAACCTTCCTGATATTCTCTCCGCAATTGGAAGGGTTCAGCTAAAAAAAGCAAACGATTTTAAGACTCAACGAACTGCGATTGCAGAGGCATACAATTCGGCTTTTTCAGCAATAAAAGGCTGTCTGTTGCCGCCGGGAAATTCAGCAGAAGATCATGCATGGCACTTATATAGTCTGCGCATACTGCATGAAGCAAAATTATCCCGCGACGAGCTCATTGAAGCTCTTACCAATGCAGGGATTGGAACATCCGTTCATTTTATACCCCTGCATCTTATGCCATTCTATGCTAAAACTTATCATTATAAACCTGATGATTTTCCAAACGCTGTAAAACATTTTAACAGCGTTGTAAGTTTGCCCATATGGCACGGTATGAATAACAATCAAGTTCATCGTATTATTGAAACAATACAAACATTATTGCAGTAGCTATGAAAATAAGCGATATCAGAAACCTATCAGTAGAAAATCTCATATCATCTGATTGCTACTATGCAATTATTATACGTTCTCCTGCAGCATGTGGCACAATTATGTCTATTGAATTTCCTCACATGCCCAGAGATTATCGTTTTATTACTTACGATGATATTCCAGGGAACAGTACAATAATCATTGGTACATCTAAAATACCCATTTTGGCAGATAGAACCGTTTGGTATGAAGGACAACCTATAGCAATTTTAACAGGACCCGATAGAGCAAAACTAATAGCATTTGCAAACAATGTAAAACTAACAATTGAACCTAACTTACCAGAAATGGAGTTTAAAACATTTTCACATAGACAACTTCTTGCAAACGATATAGTAGTTCAAGGGAATCCGGATATTGCATTTCTGCAAAGCGCATTACAAACAGAACAATCGCTATATCTCACCCCTGCGTATTCTTTTCATCCTGATACGTATGCAGCATACTGTACATATAATTATGATAAAATGGATATCTATATTACATCACAGTGGCCAGCTCTTATACACAAAACAATATGTGAAATGCTAAAAATTAAACCTGAGAACTTAGTAATAAAAAAATTATATTCAGCACCTTCTTTTTCATCAAAAATCTGGTATCCTGCTATAGTAGCCTGTCATACTGCATTAGCAACTTTTTATTCAAAACATCCGGTAGCAATGATCTATTCCCGCAATGAAGATTTTTTATATTCGCCAGCGCATTATCCTCAATCCTTAATAAGCATGAAAGCCGGAATGGATGAACAGGGTTCACTCCAGGTGATTGATGCTGTTTTTTGTGCTGATTTTGGCTGGCAAGCACCTAGTTCAGCAACAATTCTCAATCAATTTAATGCTATTATTAAAGATATCTACAATATTCCTCACGTACGTATTCAAAGCTTTGGTGTTCAAACAAATACGCCACCACATGATTCTTTTACAGCACTTGGAACTTCACAGGCAATCATTGCATTAGAAAAAACAATGGATACATGTGCATCACTTCTGCGAATGGATCCAATACAATTTAGAAAAAAAAATATAAGTACTGCAAAAAAAGGTTATAACACTTCATTGATTGCTATATTTAATGAAATAACTGAAAAAATTATTTTATTAAGCGATTTCAACAGAAAATATGCATCATGCAAACTTGTAAAAGCAAGACAAACAACAGGATTTTATACATCCAATCAACGTTCAATCGGATTTGCTTTTGGATGCCAAAATCAGCTAAGTTATTTTCACCAACTTGATGTTGTGAGACATTCAATTATTGTAACGCTTGAAAAGAATCTTGATCTTACAATCCTATTACCCTACGTGCCTGATAATCCTGAATCTTTAGAAATCTTTAAATCCACTGCTGCGGAAATTATGGGATTATCAAAATCTGCAATTAAAATTGCAGAAAAAGATGCACATGGCAAAATAGAAAATTTTATTA
>ERZ795052.2218-NODE-2218-length-24057-cov-5.121157_pt1 | contig 24057 bp, 21 predicted proteins | sample MGYA00375136_ERZ795052 | MGnify/ENA primary metagenome ERZ795052 (study PRJEB30181, sample SAMN05720156) | activated sludge metagenome | isolation source: Anaerobic digester | place: Japan | collected 2015-05-26 ... | reverse complement strand
TTTTAGTTTTGATTATTATGTCCGTTTTCGGCTAGAAAAATAATGAGGCATTGCGAGCCCTTTACTAAAGCTTGATTTTTTATTACATTTTTAGGAGAACCTTGCTCTAAACCATTTGTTTTCAGGAGAGTACTATGCCGACATACGAGTATGAATGCAAGACTTGTGGTTATTACTACGAAAAAAATCAGACAATGAGCGAAAATCCGGATACTCAATGTCCACAATGTGGTGGTTTAGTAAAGCGGCTCATTTCCGGCGGTACTGGTGTTATTTTTAAGGGTTCCGGTTTTTATGTAACCGATTCTAAAAAAACTAATCCTGCTTCAGGCCCAGCAAAAAAATGCGAAACTACCAGTACTTCTAATGCTTCCTGTTCCTGTTGTTCTGCAGCAAAGGAGACAGCCTGAAATCTTCGGTTCACAAATACTATTGCCAGAATTGTGGTAAAGAAGTTGCTGCCGCAGCAAAGCGATGTCCGAGCTGCGGCAGAATTTTTACTTCGGTGCTCTGCCCGCGATGCGGATTTTCTGGTCCAGAAGAAATTTTTGTTGAAGGCTGCCCGCTCTGCGGCTCTTCGGTCATGACTTCTCAGGCACAGAACGCTAAGCATGAAAAAGGTTCTGCGTATAAACCACTATCATACACAGCCTTCGGTGCAATCATTTTCATTTTTGTGATATCGTGTATTTTGTTATTGTTGCGTTTGCTGTAACAGGCTATTCTTGTGCAACAACTTTATTTCTGCCATTGTTTTTTGCTGCATAGAGTGCTGTGTCTGCATCCTCAATGAGTTGTTGATGTCCTTCAAAATAACGGGCAGAAGAGTAACTGGAAACGCCGATGCTAATGGTTATCTGCAACCCTGGAATTATTGTATCCCATTTTTTTGATGCAATATGCTTACGAAATGCTTCTGCAGAAGAAATAGCCATTTCTTTTGAGAAATTTCGGAGAACAATCAAAAACTCATCACCACCGTATCTCCCAGCAAAACCATTTGCAGAAAAATGATTATGGATGAGAATACCTAACTGCTGGAGGAGCTTATCGCCAACTGCGTGACCATATTTGTCATTAATGCTTTTGAAATGATCGATATCGAGCATACATAATGCAAATGGTATACTATTTTTCTGTGCTTCACGGTAGAGCGATTCATAGGACATGAGTGCAGAGACATGATTTAAGAGTCCGGTAAGTCCGTCGTGTGTGGAGAGGTATTGGAGTCGCTCCTGATAGTCTTTAATTCGCAGTGCTGACCGAACACGAGCGATAATTTCAAGCTCTTCAAATGGTTTTCGTATGTAATCTATAGCACCGCTGTCGAGCGCAGCTTTTACGTTAGCAGCATCTGTTCGTGCAGTTACCATTATTACAGGAAGCGTCTCAAAATCTGGTCTAGTTTTGATATCCACAAGCAATTCTAATCCGGATTTTCCAGGCATAATGATATCGAGCAAAATAAGATCAATTTTCCTGGATTTGAGAAGTGGTATAACTTGTGACCCATCAGAGGTTGTTACTATAGTATAGTTTTCTTTTTGTAAAATTGATGCGAGTGCTTTTAATTCAAGCTCACTATCGTCCACAAGCAAAATGGTATGCATGTGTATAATGATATATCACAAAAGAACGGCTTGTAAAGTATGATTTAAATTAAGAAAAACTCTTATCGGGAGTTCGACACTTCTTTGTGTGTGCTCATAATTATAGCAATCGGCCTTAGCCCAGGAATTTCTTCACAGATAATTTTTATAATAACAGTCATGGGAACAGACAGTACTAAGCCTGCAAATCCCCAGATCCAACCCCAAACAAGGAGGGATGTAAGCACAACAAATGTAGAAAGACCAAGATTTTGACCCTGTACATGCGGTTCGATTATATTTCCAATTACCATATTAATACTGATCATAATAATAGCAGCCCAGATTACCGGCATTGGAGATGGCCAAAATTGAAGCAGCGCAAAACCGATAACACTGGCGCCAGCTGCAATTGAACCAAAAGTTGGTATAAAGTTTAAAATAAAGGATAGAACTCCCCAAATTACTGCAAAATCGAGTTTCAGGAGTGCTAAAAATAGCCAGACAAGAAGACCTGTTGCAAGGCTTACAAAGAATTTGATGCTGAGATATCGTGTAATGCTGGTAATTATATTTGAAGCTATTTTTTGGATATCGATAGAAAAGTTATCTGCTAATGCAACTTCCAGTTTTTTTTGAAGGAATGATGCTTCCATCATGAGAAAAATAGTAATAATGAGAATGGTAACAAGTTTTACAGTGTTGCTGATAAATGAACCGGAAAATGATAGGATCAAATCCTGAACTGTTTTTCTAACGTTAGCCTGGTTCCAGACATTATCAAAAAACGAAAGGTGTTCATCAAATGGCAGATTAAAAACTGATGCTGCAAGCTTGTAGATTTCCATGCTTCGTTTTTCGTAAAAACCGAGATTGTTAGCAATAGAACGGATGCTGTTATAGAGAATAATGGAAACAATTCCCAGAACTATAAGCATTATGAGTATTACTGTAAGAATTGCTACGATACGCGGTATTTTATATTTTTGAAAAAACCGAACAGGTGGTTCAAGCACAAATGAAAGAAATATCGCAATGAGAATAGGGAGAATAACACTTGCTCCAATTTTTAAGCAGGCTATGAGCAGTACGCTTGCAATAAATGAAACTAAAAGCAGATTAGCTCGTGCTAAGCTTGTTGTTGCCTTTGATAGCTTCTTTATTGATGGGGCATCAGTCTGATTTTGTTCCGGTGGAAGTGTTTGTAATTGTTCATCGTTTTTGTTTTGTTCTTTACTCATAGTCTGTTAGTTCTTTTTACGCACTCTTTACAGTATTATAGCAAAGTTCAGTAAATGCAATAGTTGCTCGCAAAAATTGGTATTATTGTTGGATAATGATAAAGGCATCACTGCAATCAGGAATATTCTTTATCGTGCTAAGCCATCGTTCTGCATCAGCTTTAGAGTTGTAAGGACCAATGCGTACACGGTACCAGGTTTTTCCGCTTACAACAGAGCTTATAAGATAGCTCGTGAGACTCTTTTCTGCAAGCATGCGCTGCATATCTTCTGCTTTGAGCTTTGTAGAAAAACTAGCAACCTGTATCCAGTATCGAGTTTGTTGTTTTTGAGATTGTGTTGTTTGTGAAGCACTCGGTTTGACAACCTGGTTTGTTGGTTTAACTGATGTTGTAGTGCTCGAACCTGCTGCTCCAGTAGGTTTGGTTTGTGCAGGCGGAGTAGGGACAGGTATACTTGTAGCAGTGGGTTCACTGACACTGGTTTCAGATGCTGAATTTGCAGGTTCTTCCTGGTTGTTAAAGACAATGCTTATAACAGTACCAGATTCATCGGGAGTAGGGTTTGTTTGATTGGTGGCAGCGAGTGTGTCCTGAACCGTTTTTGATGGTTCCGGTATCGGTGTTTGTATTGCAACTGATGCAGGTTGAGGTTTTTGTGCAGGAATTTTTAAAAGCAATGCCAGTGCAACAATGATACCCAATGCAATAATACTATATAGAACAATTAAAATTATTTTTTTTGCATCAGCTGCCATTATAATCCTCCGGTTATAGGGGTAGTACAATACCCATGTAGTCTTACGCTTTGAATATCGGGTGGTTTAGATAAGAAATTAAGTATATTCTCTCACGTCATTTACTGTGTTCGAACCATTCAGAATTAGCACGTTGGTGGCTGCAATTTGAGTGCTTTGGCAATACAACGTTCGAGCTGCCGGGTTGATCCCATGTTGACTACAGTAATAATTGGAATATGAGGAGGCCGATGTGCAAAGAGCTGTTTTTGAGCATTCATTTTTGCAAGGATTTCACATGCACCACGCCTATCGCGTTTGAGTCCTCTCAAAAGCCTGAGCAAAAATGGACTTTGTATTTCAATAATTTTAGAACAGCGGCTAACATGAGGAATTTTGTACAGAATGGCAGCGTTGATACATACCTGTTCTTTCGGAGCGCGTTCAATATGTGTATCGAGCAGGCTGAACATAATCGGATGAACAATAGCTTCATATGTTGAAAGAATTTTTGCATCTGGAAATACACGTTCAGCAATTTTTTTTCTATCCATGGTGCCGTCAGCCCTGCAAATATCTTTTCCCAGGAGTTTGATTACATCATCTCTGGCTAGATTGAGCGCTTCATGTCCTAGTTTATCAAGATCGATAGTATACCATCCAAGGTTTTCGAGAATGTTTGCTGCGGTATTTTTGCCAGAACAGTATGCGCCGGTAAGCCCTATTATGGTTTTCATTCCATTGATCCCCAGCTATGGCCAATGCTGATAGAAACTCTAAGTGGAACCGAAAGTGGCCATGCGTTTTCCATACAGGTTTTGAGTGCCTGAGCAAACGCTTCGGCCTGATGTTCTGGTACTTCCACAATGAGTTCATCGTGTACCTGGAGCAGTAAGCGCGAATCCTTCCAATCGCGCTTTATCATATCCGCCACTGCAATCATGGCTTTCTTTACAATATCAGCTGCTGTGCCCTGAATGGGAGTATTTACCGCTATACGTTCAGCAGCCTGCCGTTCGGTAGCATTTCTGCTATTGATGGTGCGAATAATACGTTTGCGACCGCTCAGTGTGCGTACGAAACCTGTTTTACGAACCTGTTCTACAGTATTCTGGATAAATGTTGAAATACCTTTATAGGTAGCAAAATAGGCTTCTATAAACCGATTAGCGTCGGTTCTGGAAATCTTAAGGTCTCGGGCAAGCCGGAATGCGCTCATTCCATAGATCACGCCAAAGTTAATTGTTTTTGCGATCCGGCGCTCGGATGGAGTAACTTCGTCTTCCTGTTTATGAAAGAGCAGCGCTGCTGTTTTTGTATGAATGTCCCGTCCTTCCTGAAATGCTGTTTTGAGTGCAGGATCATTTGAAAGATGCGCAAGCACCACAAGTTCAATTTGTGAGTAATCTGCTGAAACAAGCAGGTGTCCTGGCTCTGCAATAAATGCCTCGCGAATTCGTTTGCCTTCCTGTTCTCTGACTGGAATATTTTGTAAGTTGGGGTCTCGCGAGCTAAGCCTGCCTGTTGCAGTACCCGTCTGTATAAAATGCGTATGGAGTCTTCCATGAGCATCGGTTTGTTCTGGAAGTGTGTCGACGTAAGTATTTTTTAATTTTTGCAATGTTCGAAAATTTAGAATCAATTCCGGCAAGGGGTCTAGCTGAGCTAGTTCTTCCAGTACAGAAATATCTGTACTGTATCCTGTTTTAGTTTTTTTGCCCGGATTGAGTTTTCGTTCTTCAAAGAGAACGGTCTGGAGCTGTTTTGTAGAATTGATGTTAAACTCGTGTCCAGCCAGTCGATATGCTTCTGCTTCGAGTGATTTGCATGTTGTATCAAGCTCTTTACCAAATTGCTCGAGCTGTTTTTTATTAATGAGAATACCCGTTCGTTCCATCTGAGAAAGAATAGGAAGCACGGGCATTTCTATATCGGTAAAAACAGGCATGAGCTCTTCCTGTATAAGGAGTGGTTTTAGAATAGTATAGAGACGCAGCGCCATGTCAGCATCTTCTGCAGCATACGCAGTTGCCTCTTTGATCGGGACTGCAGAAAATACACTTCCTTTAGGCACCACTTCGTTGTAAGCAACTCCTTCATAATCGAGATATTGCTTCCCGAGCTGTTCCAGTTTTAGTGAGGGCAATTCTGGATCGAGCAGCCATGCAGCTATCATGGTATCCCATGGTTTGGCATGAATATTGATGCCCCAGTTTTCCAGCACATGAAAATCAAATTTAACATTCTGGCCTACTACCGTAATAGCAGAATCCTCAAAGAGTTCCTGAAGCCCTTTTTTTAATATCGAGTCAGCAATACAGTTTGTGTCCGGAGCACAAACGGGAACATATACTGCGCTGCAGGGGCTAACTGCAATAGAAAAACCAACTGGAGTTGCAGTGTGTTCATCGAGGGAATCTGTTTCTGTATCAAAGGCAAAGTATCCCTGTTCTTTGCATTGTGTGATAATATTGAAAAATTTCTCTTCGTTAGTTATAGATTCATAACTTCCTTTGCAGGAGTATCCTGCAGGCAGAGCTGCATACTGTCTGGCTTTTGATGACTCAAAGTCTGTGATGCTAGAAACTTGAGGGGCTTCATCAGCTTTTGTGTGAGGAGCTGTATCAAAAAGCGATGAGCTCATATCGCGCATGAGGCTTTTCATGTTGAGCCCGGCAAGTATTGGCTGAATCGCTCTATGATTGAGTTCAGAAACCGCATATGTTGTAAGAGATTTTGAGATACCCGGAACATCGGTATGCAAGGTAATTAACTCACGCGATAGTCTGGCGCTCTCAATGCCAGCCTTAATTTTAGCTTTGAGCGATTCTGGCTTTATAGTTTCCGCATTTGCAATGATTGCTTCCAGTGTGCCATACTGTGCAATAAGTTTTTGTGCAGTTTTATCACCAATGCCGGTTATTCCTGGCACATTATCCGAAGTGTCTCCCGTTAAAGAGAGATACTCTAGTATCTGGTTTGGCTTAACACCCCATAAATTTTCTACCGCTTGAGCATCTACTTCAATAAATCCCGCATCTTTATCAGGGCGGAGTACATGTGTATATTCATTTACGAGCTGTAAGAGGTCTTTGTCTCCGGAAACAATGCGGCATGATGCTTGAGCATTGGTGCAAGCTGTGCTCAGTGTGGCAATAATGTCATCGGCTTCATACCCATCGACTCTGAGAGTAGCAATTCCGAGTTTTGTAATAAGATCCTCAATAATCGGTACCTGGGCATGTAAGTCTTCAGGAGCCTTCTCTCGTGTTGCTTTGTATTCTGGATATTTTACATGTCGAAATGTTGGTACGCGTGAATCAAAAACAACTGCACAGTATTCAGGCTTGTAGCTGTCCCAGAGCTGGAAAATAGTCTTGAGAAATCCAAATATCGAGGAAACATTTGTGCCATCGGGTGCTCTCAGTGGTGAACGAATAAAGGCAAAATAGGATCGGTATATTATTGCATATGCATCGATAAGAAAGAGGCTTTTCATGCATACAGCATACTATGTTTATCCTTTAATATCCAGAGCACGTGGTTCTGGTGTATCAGCATAGATGCTTTTCTTTTTTGCATACGGGTTATTGATACTCATAATTTCATGCCGGAGCATTTCCATATGCTGCTTAAGCAATTGTCTGTTTGCTGCATTTCGAGTGATAACTTCGTTTTTTAATGTATCAATCGTTGTGCGAAGTTCTGGTATCCATTCAGGCTCAGCGCCTTTATATGCAGCACGATACATATCTTCTAGTGGATCAATAACTTTTTGCAATGCAAAAATATCCGCAACTATGGCTTGTTCAGCTTCTACATGCTGAACGAGTGCATCGACATTGTCTGTTTCAATAGCTTTTTGTTCATGTTCAAGCAGGTTGAGGTAATTGTAAAATTTTTCACGCTGCTGGAGCAAAAGTTCACGAAACCGTTTGAGTATTGCAACCCGCTGATCGAGTTCGTCTTGACTTAGTGGCATATTAACCAGCTATATTGACGCCGACTTTGCTTTCGCCGGCAGTGCCTTGTGTCTGTTCTACTGCAACAACCCAGGCTTTATAGAGTTCTTCTAACATGTTTTTAACAGGACGCAGTAGACTTGCATTTTTCTGGATATTGGCTTCCATGAGCTCATGATTAAAGTATACATAGAGAGAAAAAAGATTATGAGCAATTTCTCCGCCTGCCTCAAAATCAAGGCTTGCCATGAGTTCGGTAATAATATCCTGTGTTTTAATGATGGCATTGTTTATTTTTTCGATATTCTGGGGATGCTTACGGCAATCTTGCTCAAGCAATTCTAGTGCATAGCTTGCCTGTTTTATTGCTTCTGCATACAACATAAGTATGAGCTGGCCAGGACTTGCGGTTTTAATTTTTGTTTCTTTATAGGCATTCAGCGGGTTTGTAATCATAATTTCCTCCCAAAATATCTTACTCAAAGTCTGTAGTTCAAAGGTTGCTAATATACCTTATTTAAGTTTCGGCTCTTAAAAATAAAAATTGAGAAAAAAAATTACTGTCCGTAATATTTTTCAAGAATTGCATATGCCTGATTGTAGATGGCACAAACTTCTGTTGCCTTCTTTTGAGCTGCGGGATCTGCTGCAAACCTGTCAGGGTGATGTTCTTTGAGGAGCCGTTTGTATGCTTGTTTTACTTCAGCAAAACTTGCTCGACGCGTAAGACCGAGCACTCGAAGCGCATCATCGACTTCATTGGCAGAAAAGTCTCCCGTGTTTGTCCAGGAACGCTGTTCTTCTTCGTGTTTTTGACGGAATTGTTCCTGTTTTTCACGATCATTCCGTAAAAATGCATCTAGTTCTTCCCATGCTTCGTCAAAAAATGGGTCATGGGATTTGCTCTGGTATCGAGAGTCATAGTCTGTTGTATCCTGCCAGGTATCGCTGGCAAAGAGAGATTTTAAGAGAGTTGCCAGTCTGTCAAAAAGTGCATCCACATGTGCTCCTTGCTTGGTGACACGAAGCTTGTGCATACAAGTATCTTTATAGTATATAGTAAGCATGTGTATATACTATAGAATATTTGATACTTTTTTATACAATCAAACAAGCAAAATAGCTCTATCACAATCTTTGTGACACTAGTCAAAAACTGTAGTTACAGAGTACGTATAATTGTCCATTGCGTCAAGCCAACATCAGGATTTTTTTCTATTACACCGGGGCGTGAGAGTTCCTGGACAGATTTACAACCAGCTAGAAACATTTTTTTCTTTACTGTAGCTGCAAGTTGTGAAACATACTCAATAACCCCCGCTGTACCGCCACTAAGCACGGCTCTAAATATCGGAAGCGCTATTCCACAGGCAACAGCGCCTAAACCAAGCGCAACAATGACGTCATGAGCAGTGCGGATACCTCCGGAAGCAAGCAGTATACCCTGTTTGGGACTTTTTTCAAGCATTTCTGCGGTGGAGTAGCCCCAGTCTGCAAATTCGTAAGCAGCATCGATTGTGCCAGAACGCCAGCCTTCAATAAGTATCCAGTTTGCGCCACCCTTGCCGGCAACATCAATGTAGCGTGCCCCAATCGAGGCTAAAAATGCAAGCTCATCGGGCGCAAATCCAAAACCAGTTTCTTTTACAATGACCGGGAAGGGAGCTTGAGCAATAAAGGCAGCAAGCTTATCTTTTATTCCGCGGAAATCGCGGTCTCCTTCTTCCTGAAAGAGCTCCTGTCCGGGGTTACAGTGTACGGCAAGCGCAGAGAATTTAAGCTGCTCTACGAGTCTATTGAGTTTTGACCAGTCACAGTGAGCGAGCTGAACGGCTCCAATGTTCCCAAAAATCGGTACTGTTGGAGCCTCTGATCGTAAGTTGAAAAGATACGATAGTTCTTCATGTTCAAGAGCTATCCGAATGGAACCAGTTCCAAGCGGAATCCCTAAAGCTTCTGCTGCACTGGCAAGTATCTTATTGATATGGGTGCCTTTGCGGTCGCCTCCCGTCATCGATGAAATAAAGATCGGCAGTGTAATGTGTGTATCGAGAAAGTAACAGCGAGTGTCGATTTCAGAAAAATCTATTTCTGGAAACGCTCTGTGATTGATGCGGTACTGCTCAAATCCGTTCGCTGTTGTTTCGATAGGGTATCGTTTGGGATTGCTGCAGATGCTCCTGTGCTGGATTTTTCGTTTCTGGTTCTCCCGTAATGTGGGCATGATCATACTCCCTGTAGCCATCATGTCGAATTCCTACCAGTCTGAATCGAGACGTTGCATTACTGGCAGTTACTTTTTCACCATAACCGTGACCGGAACTTGTTGTCCAGTGATGGTAATCATCAAATGAAGAAGCTATATATGAGTTTTGAAGCGCTTCAAGATTCCAATTTTTGATTATCTCTGGTGCTTGAGGTGCAATTGTTCCCCTCATCATAATCATTGTATTGCCAGAGCCATACGAAGCAAGGAGGATAGTTTTTCCTACAATGTCGGAACCTAATTTGGCATATCGTTCATAGAGGAGAAATGCCAGGTAGAGGAAAAGGCTCGCTGAGTATGCATTTCCTATCAATGCAAGCTGATCGACAGCTTTATAGAAACCTCGTTCAGTTAGCCATGCAATTGCTGCAGCCTCATCTTTACCGCAATATTTCTGGAGTGCCCGTTTCATCGCCATTTCCGGCATGTTGCGGAAAGGAGTGTGTAACGCTACAAAATCGCTGCTCTTAAGGATATCTGCTGGACTCATAGAAAGTCTGGCTGCAAGATCACTGAGTGCATCATCGAAACTCGCATGGTAGCATTCCATTGAGTATGAGCCTTTAACTTTAGCAGTAATGCTATTCGTCGGTCTAAAAAAATCATCGACATCACGCGAACAGTAGCCACTACGAGCAATGTCCAGAGCTAGCAATTTAGGATTTTTTTCTATAAGCAGCGCAGCAGCTCCAGCGCCCTGGGTAATTTCTGCAGTAGAATTGGTTTCATACCGTGCAATATCAGTTGCAATAACAAGACCTGTCTCGTCGTACGGTGACATGCCGATAAGCCCACAGGCAGAAAGCATGCCAAGGGTGGCACCTGCGCAGGCATGCTGTGTCTGAAATGTAGTCAACGTTTCTGGAATAGGTAGACCGGAACGCTGCAGCATACCCTGCACGTATGCAGCAATTGGTTTAGAAAAATCGACCGCAGTCTCTGTGCCAACTATTATATACCGCAGATTGGCAAGTGCTTTTCCGGAATGTACAGAAAAGAGACTGTAAGCAGCTTCTGCTGCCATCGTAGCACTATCTTCTCCTGGTGCGGGGAATCGAATAGCCTTTTGTCCGGTAACAGCAAGTGCTCTATTAAAGTGCCGTTCGAGATCCGGGTTTGTATCAACACGCTTTTTAGCTATGGTTTCAACATCGATACGCATTCGAGGGACATACGGATGTATATCGCTGATTCCAATGGTTTCTGACATACGGTGTCTCCTTGATTGTATAACCCTAACGTACTACAGGAGAGATTTCAAGGAAATAGATGTTCAGAAAATGAACAAATGTATTGGTGTCAGGAAGCTTGTGAGTAGTGTTTATAATACTCTTGATGAGTCCGAGTTATCCGAAGGAACGAAAGGAGATTTCCAGGTGTATTACATTTATCTATACCTGCAGTATCACTTTGCAGTATACTGTTCATGAAAAACCATACAGGAATGACTATGCACGATTCAATACAGGATTTTTTAGCTCACTGCAAGAGTCGTATAACTGAAACGATTATGGAAGCATTTTCTGCTTTTGAGCAGCAATCCAATGATTCGCTCAATGCAGTTTCAAAACTTGCTGGAGAGCGACTCAAAAATTTTATGAAGGGCGGCAAAATGATACGAGGCGCACTCGTCAGGCTTGGCGCAGAGCTCTTTAGCACCCATGTTCCCGATGCATGCATTGATTGGGCTGGAGCTGCCATGGAATTTTTTCAGGCGGGGCTCCTCATTCATGATGATATCATGGACAGGGATACTGTCCGACGCGGATCTACTACTATACACTGGCAATATGTGCAGGATGCGATGCAACATACTATTCATGAAAATGGCTACCCTGATGGTGAGCGAACTGGTGCAGTGACAACGCTCATAAATAGTCAAGGCGCCCAGGATTACATCCACTATGGCGAATCAGCAGGTATATGCCTTGGAGATTTTGCTTTTTTCTTAGGAAATTATGCGCTGCAAAAGAGCATGAGCGCAGTGTATGAAAACTACACCCATGTAGCAAACAGTGATGATGCTCCTGATAATCCTCTTGCATTTACAGCGCTTGAGCTCTGCAACGTTGGTATTGCACAGATGCTTGATGTACAATACGGAACAGCTTTTTTTGAAACTGATCCTTCAATTGATGATATCATTACCGTATATCGGTATAAAACTGGTCGGTACACATTTAGCCTTCCGCTTTCTGTTGGTGCGCGGTTGGGAGGAGCTCCTGGTCATATTTGTCGGACACTCGAAACCTATGGCGAACAGCTTGGTATTGTTTTTCAGCTTAAAGACGATGAACTGGGGATTTTTGCTCCGGCTGAAAAGCTTGGCAAGGTGAGCGGCGCTGATATAAAAGAAAACAAAAAAACAGTGCACCGAAAAATCTTGTTTGAGCAACCTGATCTTCCGGATTCGATAAAAGAACTCTTTGGTAAAGAAAATATTACTTGCGATGAGATAGATGCTGTTCGGGAAGCTATGAGACGGTACGCTGTTGATGAGCGAGTAAGAGCCATAATGGCTGAATATATGGAGCGAGCAAGGCTAATTCGAAAGATAATGAATTTCAAGGATTCAAACGCAAGCAGATGGCTTTTACAGTTAGAAAACTACAGTCTTGTACGGGAGTTTTAATAATGAATATACCAGCTTCAAGCACATTCAGAAAATTGACTCCGCTTGAAAAAAAAGCGTTCTGGGAATCGTTTATTGATAAAACAGGATTGAGCGTTGCATCAGCATCTCAGGAGCAATTCAACCTTGCAGATATTCTTGTAGAACAGGCTGTCGGAATATGTGTAGTTCCGTTAGGGCTTGCTTCTGGTTTTCTCATTGATGGTAAAGCATATATAATTCCGCTTGCTGTGGAAGAACCTTCAGTTATTGCAGCAGCTGGCTATGGAGCTCACATCATTGCACAGGGCGGGGGATTCACAACACGTGCAGAAGCCTCAATAGCAGAATCATATATTTATATTGAACAATCAGATATCTCTGCTCTGGAGCATATTGATACAGCAAAACTCCGTAACTTGCTCGCGCCAGTGCTTGCAAGACTGGAAAACCGTGGCGGTGGATTACGGGATATTAAAACATACTGGCTCCATGAAACAAAACTCATTGCCGTCGAGCTTGCTATTGATGTGTGTGATGCAATGGGAGCAAATATTGTGAACACCGCAGCTGAAACAGTCAAACCGTATCTTGAATCGGTTACAAAAGGCAAAGCGCTCATGTGCATTCTCTCAAATGCTTCCACTAATCGAAAAGCTCAAGCAGAATTTTTCCTGCCGTTTGAAAAACTTGCTCCGTTTTGTAAAGGTTTTTCAGCCGAAGATACAGCACGCCGAATCGTTCTTGCCACACAACTTGCGAATGAAGACCCCAACCGTGCAGTAACACACAACAAAGGCATCATGAATGGTATCGCTGCTTTAGCGCTTGCAACCATGAACGACACCCGTGCAATTGAAGCTCAGGCACATGCATGGTCTGCAAGAAATGGGAAACTGGAATCACTCAGCGATTTCTCAGTACAAGCAGGCGGTTTATATGGGAAGCTGGAGCTCCCACTAGCCTGTGGCACCGTTGGAGGTTCAATAGACCTCCACCCGGGAGCACAGGCTGCATTAAAGCTCTTAGGTAATCCTGACAGCAGACAGCTTGCGCGAATTGCTGCTGCAGTAGGGCTTGCTCAAAATTTTGCTGCACTGCTCGCGCTTGTGACAACAGGAATACAGAGCGGCCACATGAAATATCACGCAGCACGCATTGCATATAAAGCTGGTGCTCGCGGTGAAGAAGCTCGTACTATTGGCGCACAGCTTGCCCTAGAAAAAAACTATTCACTTGAACGGGCACAAGAATTGCTCTGTAAATTAAGGGAAAATCTCAATGGATGAGTTTTGTTTAGCAAACGAGTCATCATTATTACAGCAATTTAAAACGAGTAGAAGAGGCAATGTATATGAGCACTACTAACCGCAGTGTACTGATAAAAACATCACCGAGTTTGGCGTTAATAAAATATTGGGGCAAAATACCCAACAAATACAATATTCCTGCAACTACAAGTCTTGCAGTCACACTTGATGGATTGCGCACGGAAACGCTCATGCTACAAAACGGTTCTGGCAAACTGATTATTCAGAGCAGTAGTGATTCATCATGCAAAAATGACACAGCACAAATTCCTTTTCTTCAAATCGATACCAACAAACAGGAACAAAATAGTACAATGCCATGCATTGAAGAAAGCATTGCGGAATACGTATCACTGCTCAATCAGCATGGAAATAGTTCATGTATACCCGATGCATATTCTGTCAATAATTTTCCAACAGCAGCTGGTATCGCAAGTTCTTCGTCAGGGTATGCAGCATTAGCATTAGGATTACTTAGTCTTAAAAAACCGCTCGCAAAGCTCACATCATGCCTTGACAATAACCTGTTTTTACAAAAAGCAAGCAAGCTGGCTCGCATGGGGTCAGTTTCTGCAAGCAGGGCTGTCTATGGCGGCTTTACGCTGCTAAAACGGGGAGCGCAGTACGCAGAACCGCTTGCACCTGCATCATTCTGGAGCAATTTACGCATACTTATTGTTATTGTTTCAGAGCAAAAGAAAGCTGTATCGTCAAGAAATGGAATGAAGATAACAGAACAGTCTTCTCCGTACTATAGAGCATGGATTGATAATGCAAAAGCACTATCAGAGGAGGCACTCGATGCGTTTCACCATAAAGATCTTGAAAAGCTGGGTGCGTGTATGCGTGTTTCGTATCTCCGAATGCACGCGAGTGCAATGGCAGCAGTAAGTCCTATTATCTACTGGCTTCCTGAATCATTAACAGTAATACAGTGTGCAGAAGCATTACGAAAAGAAGGTTTTTCTGTCTGGGAAACAATGGATGCCGGTCCGCAGGTTAAGCTCATATATGAGGAACATGAGGAAAAGCAGTTACTTGCAAGACTGGGAGCAATGCTGGAAGAGTATGGCATGCACGGTAAAAAAAAATACCGCTTTATCGTTTCGCAGCCAGGTGGTAAGCCGGAACTCTATATTCCTCAAGAATCAGAACAACAAAGGTTTCTCGCTCAGTTTGAGCACTCTATGCCAGTAAAATAAATTTACAGGTTCAAATATGTCTGTTTTAGTTATGTTATATATAATTTACAGAATAAATGAGGTGTTCATACATGATAACCATATCAGTGCCAGGAAGCATATTGCTTTTAGGTGAGTACTCCATACTTGAACCGGATATGCGAGGACTTTCCATGGCAGTAGAGCCAAGGCTGACGCTTACTGCAGAACGGTCTCAAACGTGGACTATAATTGCAAAAGGGTGCAATGAACCAGCATGCTTTATGCTAGAAAATATAAGCAGAGAATCAGTTCCAGTGGTAAAACAAACGAGCGGTTTTTCATGGGCTAATACAGCCTTGTTGCAGATTGTTATTGAGCAGTTTATCAAAATAGAATCAAAAAATCCATTTGTTAATAGCGGTCCTTATGTCATAACAATTGATTCAAGCAACCTGTTTCATGAAAACAAAAAATTGGGACTTGGTTCGAGCGCTGGTGTAGTCATTGTTTTTTCTGCATTTTTATTTTTACTCGCGCAGCTGGGTAAACTAACTAAAGAACAGCTGCTCGATTTTTGTATTCCTACACATAAATTTGTTCAAAATGGTAGAGGATCGGGGTATGATATACTTACATCAATAGAAGGCGGTTTGTTGTTTTTTTCTATGAGTTCATATCATTATGCAGAAAAGATTATGCTTGATGCTTTTGATGCTGAGATCTGGTGTGCAATGAACGAAGTAAAAACCGCATCTGCAATAAACAGTTATGAATGCTATAAAAACAAACATCCACTGTTAACAAAAATATTTTGGAATAAAACACAGAATCTTGTTAATGATGCGTATAGAATAATTGCAAGCATGCAACAGCAATCAGGTTCAACGCACAAACTGACACGAGAACAGATTCACTACCATAAGTTGGTAGCAGTACTCAGAAAAGCAGGACGGGTCAATGTACGCTTTGGAAGCGCAATTGGAGTATCTGCGCAGTTCCCAATACAGTCAAAATCAATAATGAAATCACTTGGTGCAGGCAATGAAATGGCGCTTTCTGTGCCACACTATTTATTGGACAACATGGATGAATCGTATGATCGACTCGATGCTGAACAACCATCGGTTTTTACACGAACATACAGTACAAATAGTCTCTATGTGTTTCCGTGTAAGCCCACACGTGGTATTGTATGGGAGTATGTATGAGCGTTTTGCAAACAACGGTGCCGGGGAAATTGCTCCTCTTTGGAGAACATGTTGTTTTGAGTGGGGCTCCTGGAATTGCTGTTACCCTGCCAATCACATTACAAGCCAAGCTTGATACTAATTGTAAAGAGTTTACTATAACAGGTAATTCGGAGCATGCTGCAATCGTTACAAAAATTGCACAGGTCATATGGCAGTGCCTTGATACGTCGCATGAACTGATAGGTCAGCTGTCCATTGAGAGTGATATACCGATAGGGCAGGGTTTTGGTTCGTCTGCTGCGTTGTGCGCCGCACTGGCGTTGCTTGAATTTGCTTCTGTTAACAGGTGCAATACATTTTCCGTTTCAGGTACAGGTAACATTGGTACTGAACAGCTTACAACGGAGGAACGGGCAATAGTGTGGAAACTTGCGCACGAAGGCGAAAAATTATTACATGGAACACCTTCTGGCATTGATACAGGCGCAGTGCTCCATCGAGGGCTCAATGCATTTACCAATTTTGAAACCTTTCCGCCCTTGTTACAAACCTGTAAACCACTTGGAGCATGGCTTGTCTGGGGTTTTATACCACGTTCGCAATCCGCGCGTGTTTGTATTGAGCAGGTGGCTCAGGCACGAACATCACAGGGATATCGTGATCTCATACGCATTGCAGAACAAAGCTATGCTATCTTGAGAGCTCACGAACGAAAGAATGCAGATATTGAAACTATAGGGACGCTTGCGAACGCAGCAATGCACTGTTTCGAATGCCTAAGAATTAGTACTCCTCTGTTTAAACCGCTTCAGGAATTAGCCACCCGCCAGGGATCACCGGGAGGAAAACTCTGTGGAGCAGGATCAGGTGGTGCATTCTGGTTTATATTTAACAGTAAAGAAAGCGCACACAATTTACGGCATGAATTAATAAAAAAACAATTATGTAATTTTGCTGAACTTACAGCACTATAAATAAAAAAGAGCTGCTCATTGAGCAGCTCTTTTGATGTAAGAAGCTATCGCTTAGTTAAGATTGAGTGTGTCAACCTTTACAGAAGGAGCTTCGTTGGCAATCTTAGTCTCAACAACGATGGTGTATGCACCAGCTTTGAGAGCAGCAAGTTCCTTAGCAGGAATTACAACTGCAAACTCACCAGCTTTGGTCATTTTTCCTGTAAAGACTTTTTCGCCTGCTGGAGTGATCAGGGTCAAGCTGATTTTTACGTTGTTGCCTGCGGGGTTCATCTTATCGCTTGGATAAACGAAAGTTGAAACTTTTGCAGTAACAGTAACATCAGCATTGCGGCCTGCAGTAGCAGGAACGATAACCTGATCAATATTGGTGATAGTGGTAGCAAATACTTTGGGCCAGTAGTCTTTCTTGAAAATCCAGTTGCGGTTTGCAGAAAGTTCTACAAAGTTAGCCTTGGTATCGATTTTGGTAATCATGAATGGACCATTTGAAATGAATGCATGGCCATATTTATTGATAAAGTCGAGTGAAGCTTTATATGCTTTTGCTGCATCATCAGCAGTAATTTTGCCTTTGAGTGAAGCAGGAATATATTTCTTGCTGATCATCTCATTGAGTTTGGCTTTAATATCAGCAACACAGGTTGGGTTGATAATATCAATTTCAGTCATTGAGGGATCAGGAGAAATTGAGTAAACTGTTCCGCTTGCTGCGCCTTCTGTTACGAGGAGAGCAAGTGCTTCATACACATCCCAGGGAAGCGGCATAGGACCAACGCTGAGTCCAGGAGTTCCGCTTGCTGCTACGCGGTTAGGATCCATAGGCCAGTTATAGTCGAAATAGGTAGTGAAAGTGCCATCTTTGTTAAATACTATACCGCGGAAAGTTTCAAGACCGTAAGTAACCTGTGAAGAATATGCTTCTTCATAGAGAAGATCATCTTCACTATCTTTAGTAGCCCAATCTTTGACAAATGCCATTGCATACATAACATCAATAGCAGATACATCTCTGCCATTGTGCCATTTAGCCTTGCCAGCAAAGCGGTATGTTCCGGTTGAGAAGGCTTTCTGAGCATTTGGACCAACATCTTTCCATGTCTTGGTCTTGGAATCGTATTTTACAGCATTTGCAGGAACAACAATCTGGCCTTCAATATCGCCTTTTGCATTTCTAGCAATTTGAGTTTTTACAGATTTTGGATCCCATGTAAAAAGATATGGTGTGTCGAGTGCTGAGTTGGGAGCTTCAAAACTACTGAGCATGCGAACATTGTCAGCAATTGCACGTGAATAGGTATCGGTAAAACCATCTGTTCCGATTGGATCCCATGCGCTCATAAAGAGTGAACCGCGTGCTGAGAATTGGGTTGCACGGAGAATCTTGGTACCATCTTTTTCTGGTTTTACGTCTGCAGTAATGTAAGACCATTCATTGAGACCGTCACCAAGACCATAAGCAAAGCGGTTAACAACACGGTTTTTATTAGCAACATAGTACTGGTTCTGTGTACAAACCCAGATGCGAACTGCTTCTTTAAGACCAATTTCCATGGCTTTGAGGTTCATGTCCCAGTACTCTTTTTCGGTCAGGAACTGACCATTGATGCTCTTCTGTGAGAGTTCATCGAGTTCTTTGTTTTCATAGTTCCAGTAACCTTCGGTAGCACCACCTGCCATATAGCCAAACCAGGGAGCATACATCTGGCTGATGGAAATATCCCACCAAGCGCGGGTTGCACCTGCACCCCAGCCTTCGGTATACATGGTCCATTCGTATTTTGCTGGATCACCGCTGTAAACCATTTTACCAGCTTTTGAGCGGTCATATTCCAGGCGTTCTACTTTAATGCCAGCTTTTTCGATCTGATCTGCCATATAGCGCCCTGCGGGGAGCCGACCTTTTGGATCATCTACACGAATGATAAGCTTAACAACAACGGGTTTGCCGTTATATGTCCAGAACTGGCCTGATTTTACCAATTTGCCCTGGTTTTCAGGAAGCTGAGCTGCTTTTTCCATTGCAGCAGTTATGTCAGCAATAGCGCGTTTTTCATCGCCGGTTGCGGTCATTCCCATTTTTGCTGCAATAACATTGTACTTGTACGTACCGGGCTGTCCGGGGGTCATTGCTGTGAAAGCGGGCTCTCCAGCGCCGCGGAGAATTTCATCAACGATTTTCTTGCGGTTCATGAGCCAGTTTAATGCAAAGCGGATTTCACGAATAGCAAGAGGATTGAAGAATTCTTCGCCACTCTCGGTCTTCCAAACATAGGGAGCCTTGTTGGGAATCGGGTTCATGCAGTATGACCAAGAGCCAGACGGAACTGCATAAATCCAGAGCTTGTCACGATCGGCCTGTGGCAAATCGAAGAATGTATCGCCGCCCAAACCCCATGCAAAGAGGTCGGTTTTTCCGGCTACAGTGTCTTTAACACCAATGGTTTGATCCATGCGGACATCGAATATGACTTTATCCACGATTGGACCATAATCTTTACCCTGTGCGAACACAGGAACCATTACAGCAACAAGTGCTACAATGGCAGCAACTTTAAACAGCTTTCTCATTAATACCTCCTTATGATACTCATGAGAGTATAGCCTTGTGATATACGACTGGATCCACCCTACCGGTGAAATTCTAGAACAACGGTTCTAACGCCAGTCATGATTTCTTTGTATTATGCAATACATATTGCGTGTTGTCAAAAGGAAAAATAAAAAAAAATCAAATTTTTATTTTTGATTTTACTATGTAAAATATCTCATACCGTTTGAACTGCTCCTGGTGTTTCGTTTACTGCATACTGCCGGTGCCGCGTGTTTTGGTAATGCAGTAACTCTGGTATGCCGATATTGGTATCGATATGCAGATAATTACCATTATTGATTGTATCCAGGCTACCCAATACATGCTGGAAGAATTTGCCCCCGGAATAACCGCTCTTGATCGAGTTTTACACCTATCGAACCAGATTGCTTTCCATTCGGTAATTCTTACACGAGCAAACAGTCCGGTGTTTGATGCTTTGCAAGCTAAAGCATCAGAGCGTGAGCATACAAATATTATTGTTCATGACAGCTGGACAATGGAACTGTATCTTGAAACACTTCAGGAAGCAGCACTCCAGAGCAAGACCAATGCACCTCTAAAGGATATTGTGTTTGTAATTTTACAAGGTGATGCCCCATTTACTGATCGTGCTCTGACAGAGCGGCTGATTGAAATTTATACAAAATACCATCCTGATTATGCATTTGCGGATGGTTATCCTGAGGGATTCTCGCCGGAATTGATAGCAGCACAGGTTATTCCAGAGCTTATCGCTCTTGCTAGACAGCATGCTGTGCCGTACAGCAGAAATGGTATCTTTACTGTCATACAAAAGGATATTAACGCATTTGATATTGAAACTGAGCTTGCTCCAATCGATCTGCGTCCTTACCGCTGTGTGCCAATTTGTAACAATAAACGGAACTTTCAAACAGTACAGCAGCTATGGCAAGCTGGTATTCAAACCGCAACGCTCTGTGCGGAGCGTCTCCCGAATGAAACAGCATTGCTCCGGACAGTTCCTGCTTTCTATTCAATTCAAATTACCGAAGGATGTCCGCAATCCTGCTCTTATTGCCCCTATCCGCTCATGCAGGGTGATCCGCAAGGAAAGCGGGGATGTATTTCTGTTGAAACATTTCGTGAGATGCTCAATCACATTAGCGCTTTTTCAGAAGATGCTGTGATTGATATTTCGCTATGGGGAGAGCCAGCACTGCATCCTGAAATTGAAAAGCTCGTTGCTGCAGTGCTTGAAAAGCCTGAGTTTACCCTTATTATAGAAACATCGGGAATTGGATGGAGAGAGGAAGCACTCTCTGCCATACTTGATATGGTAGTAAAGTATCCCGACAGAAGACAATATGCACCGTTTGAAGGACCTCGACTCCATTTAATTGTGTCACTCGATGCATGGAATAAGGAAACCTATAACAAGCTTCGAGGCACTGGGTTTGAAACGGCTCTGGCTTGTGCGCAAAGATTGCTATCGGAATATCCTCATGGAACCCATATACAGGCAGTCCGCATAAAAGAAAATGAAGAAGAACTTGAGGAATTTTACCGGAGTTGGAAAAAGGTTACTGATCATATCATCATTCAAAAGTATGAGCTTTTTACAGGCAGCATTCCTGACCGTCGCGTTACTGATATTACTCCAATACGGAGAACAGCCTGCAGGCATCTTGCACGCGATATGAGTATACTGCTCGATGGATCAGTTCCTGTGTGTAAATATGCTCTTCACGGAAAACCGCTAGAATACCATGAAATTGCGGGAAATATTCTGAAAAACGGTATTGAAGCAGTGTGGAATGCAATTGGTGAGCTCTACTTAAAGCATTGCAACAATGATTATCCTGATTTCTGCAGGAGCTGTGATGAGTACTACACTTTTAATGCCTGAAAACTTCAATATAACCTATACCGTGCTGGGTGGTGCTCCACAAGAAACCTGTGAGGACGCCCTCCCAATTACGATTATTTTGCTGCCACGGGGACCACGACCCCTCCAACAGATTGTATTAGAAACAGTCCGCAAAGCTGGTTTTTACCATGCTATACTGGTTGTACAGGAAGAACATGCTGGCGGATTGGAACGAATTATCGCTCAAAATCCAGGGGTAAAGATTATCGTTTGTAAAGATGCAGTGCTTCCGGGTACCATGGTGAATATAGCATTGTATGAAGCCTGTACCCGGTATGGACTTGTTATGTGGAATGATATGCAGTTTGAAACACCTGGGCTTTCAATTCGCTTTTTTGAAAAACTGGAAGAAACTAATGCTTGTTGTATTGTTCCTCATATTTTTGATGTTCACGGGCAGTCGGTTCCATCATTAAAGAATCCTGTCCGGCAAAAAAAGCATTTCCGTATCGTGCCTTTAACTTCAGAAGATGCTGGGATAGAAAAATCTTTGTATCCTCACGATTACTGCGGTTTATACAACAGGGATCAATTTTTAGCCTGTGGTGGCTTTGATAGAACGTTTACACATGATTATTACCAGCTTGCAGATTTTGGTATGCGAGTGTGGCTATGGGGACATACAATTGAGTTTAATAAAACGATTCGCATGAAATATACATTGGACATGGAGCCAGAAAATACGAGCATTACACATGACTATTACCGATATTGGGCTCGTAATGTTGCTCCTCACTATGTGCTTGATCATGCAGAATTGCAAAATCGGTATATTATACCATTGCTCGTACGATCACGGTTGGGTTTGGGGAATGCAATTCGTTTATTTATGGATGCCAAGCAGTGGGTGGATCGTTATCAATTTCATTACAAAATGGATGCACACCAGCTTGTTGATGTATGGGAGCCAATATGATACAGGCTGCACTCATTGTGCAAATGAGGCTGGATTCGACACGACTTCCTCAAAAAGCGCTCCTGCCTCTTGGTACTTCTATACTGGCATCATATGTTATGCACAGGCTTCGCTCGATTCCCGCTGTTTCGTATATCCTCGCCTGTGATGAAGCAAGCTATGAGACGTTTGCTCCATATGCGAGCGATCAGGGTTTTACCATTGTTGCAGGACCCAAAAACGATGTTCTCCTCCGGTACTGTATTGCTGCCAAAACGACCGATGCGCAGTGGATTATTCGAGCGACAGGGGATAACCCGCTTGTTTCCTATGAACTTGCATCTTGCTTGCTTGAAAATATTGATGAACATGTTGATTATGCAGCATATACAGGTATGCCTAAGGGAATGGGAGTTGAACTCGTAAAAAAATCGGCACTAGAACGTGTTTGTTCGTTAACGACTGATCCATACTATAGAGAACACGTGTGTCCATTTATATACGAACATCCTGAGTCTTTTACAGTAAAAAAATTACAAGCTCCTCAAAAATATGCAATTCAGGGAGCAAGTGTAACAGTTGATACCCTCGAAGATTATACACTAGTAAAGTCAATTATTGATGCTTGCCCTCCAGACCCCGATGACGATACAATTCTTGCCATGCTAAGAAGGAAGTATTGTTAGCTATGCGTTGTTTATTTGTACCTTCAACACTCATTGGAAACGGGACCGGTCATGTTGCTCGCTCGTTTTATTATGCAAAGAAACTAATAGCAGAATCAAAAAAACACGATGCAGCGCTGTATATTCCGGATAGAGGCGCAGCCTATCGCAGTGCGGATGAAATTCGACTCGCCTTCATTCGTTATGCAGAACTTGTGCCCATTTTAAGCAAAATTGAGCCTGGTGACAGGTGGGATTTTATCATTGTAGATAATCGGTTCACGACCATACATGAATTACGGCTTTTAGAACAGCATGGTAACGTAATCTGTATTGATGAAAGCGGACCGGCACGTTCCTTTTGTGCATATTGCATTGATATGCTGCATATCCCGCCAGCCAAACTGCGTTCGCTCATTATACCAGAGACTGAGTCAGCAAATATTGAAGATATAGGTTTTCTTCCGATTGATGTGCGCAAGCAGAATGTTCCACAAAAGATTTCAAATATTCTCATCGCATTTGGTGGTGAAGATGCAGCAAATCTTACAGAATATTGCTTGAAAAAGATTAAAGCAAAATACTTTTTAAGTTCAATAAAAATAACTGTATTGACTGGTGCGTTTAAAAAATTTACCAATCAGCATGATTACCCAGGAATAGAGTTTTTAAGTTCTATTCCAGATTTACGAGATCATATTCATGAATATGATTGTGTAATCACCCATTATGGTATTACCGCATATGAAGCACGTATGGCAGGATGTGCTGTACTGCTTATGCATCCAAGTAAGGAGCATGCACGGTTGGCAAAAGCCCGAGGTTTTCTCTCATTTACATCTGTTTTTTCATCAACGCGGACTATTCATAAATTTATACAAAATACGAGAGCGTTTGTCTCTAATACATATACAAGTATAGAACCCAGGGATATAGCAAAATTGCTCGAATCTTTACACTGGCAGCATAGT
>ERZ795052.2212-NODE-2212-length-24137-cov-5.160161_pt1 | contig 24137 bp, 33 predicted proteins | sample MGYA00375136_ERZ795052 | MGnify/ENA primary metagenome ERZ795052 (study PRJEB30181, sample SAMN05720156) | activated sludge metagenome | isolation source: Anaerobic digester | place: Japan | collected 2015-05-26 ... | reverse complement strand
TTACACCGCTACTTTCATTGTTAATCGCACCTCAGCATAACTATTGTTTGGAATAACAAACGGCTCGGAAAGTTTCTCGCAATAGATAAAGGCTTGAGAATAATTACCATAGAGACATCTAAGCCCAACTTGATTGACAGAAATAGAATCTCCAGATTTGTTCTGAAATTGCCTGAATATATCAAATTGACCAGATGAAGCGCCAATACTGAAATTATCTACCCCGCAACCCAGATATTTCAATTGTCCTGAACCTTCGCCATTAGCTATCTTGCTACCAACTTCAGTTTGTTCAACTCCTACCGCATCAGTCGAAGTCCCAAGCTCTATTCCCGCTATATTACCTAAATCCTGTATATTAGAAGATTTATTATAGGTTGAAACATAAGTTCCAGCTGGTGGAGCACCTACTCGGAAGGATTTATAAATGTCTGTATAGCCAGTGCCAGAAGTTGCAATATGGATATATAATCTGGTAAAAAATGCTTTTAGAAAAGTCCAGCCACGTTCAGTATCTTTTTGACTTTCAAAATCATAATTGAAAGTTATTACCTTCGTAGCTGGCACTACTATTCCATCTGTTAAGTCACGCATTATTAACATATAATAACCAGAAATTGGAATGTATGTCTGATAACCTATCTCATTTATTGTTATACTCGCTCCACTATTATTCGTAAATGACCTCGTTTCACGATTCCAAACTCGGGTATCATCGTAAGCAGCTGCCGTATGCGTTATGCTACCGTAAGCCATTTTACCTTCACCAGAACCATTGGCAATTGGAGTTATTAAATTATAATCAGTCCAACTCACCGCTTGATTTGAGCTACCAATGAGAAAATTATAATATAAGAAATTGTATTCCCCATAATTCCAACTACCAGCTCTATTTGTTCCACCAATATCCTTAAATGTCTGCGTTACGCCTGACATACACATATACAATTGCTGTAAGAACTGCTTTAGAAACGACCGCCCGACTTGGTCGCCTTTTTGCTCTATCCTACCTGTATGCGGGTCTTTGACTTCCCAACTCAAATGCAAGCCCGGACTGGCTATGATATTCAGCTCTCTATGCGGATGAATAATATTAAAATTTGGTTTGATTATTAAATTACTTTTTGCCATTTATTATTCCTTTTTCTAACATATTTACCAATTCTTTGCCTCGATTCCCAACCTGATTATACCATTGAGAATCTTTTAATTGTTTAGCCGCCTCTTTAAAATCTTTTATTTTTACCGCAGCTATCATTTTTTTAAATTGAATAAATTTTAAATATCCGATATTGAACATCAAATTAACTAACACTTCTTGCCTAACGTCGTCTATACTATCGAAATCAGGGAATACTATTTTTACCGCTTTAATAGCATTATCAATATCATTATTGAGTAAAATCTCGGCTTCCTCAAATGATATTCCTATACCATCCAAATTCCGACCATAACCAATAGTTAAATATCCCGCAGGACATTTATAAGGATAGACCCGTTTCCCTACGACTTTAGCCAATCCTTCGTGTCTTTTTAGAGTTTCAGTTAGTCTATTTCTATCCATAATATTTTTCCTTTATTTTTAAGTCGGTAAATTATACGACCAAGCATTAGATAATTTGTCAGCAGTTAGAGATATACTATTTTCAACTTCGATTTCATTTAAACTCAATTCACAATCGCCACCGATTGCATTATGCATTTCTACATCGTCAGCTATATCCCAACTATCACCAATTTTATCAGCAATAATATTTTTAATATTTTCTATATCAAAATTAGTTAATGAGATTCCTTCCATTTTAACTTCGTTGAAATGGTATCTTTGCTCTGTCCAGATATTAAGTGGCTCTTCCCAGATATTAATCCATTTAGGAACTTGTCCTTCACCCCATCCTACTAATAATTTACCATAACTTGCACCATTAAGTATTAATGATTTTAACTGGTTAAGATAATTATTCATCGCCGTAGTGAATGCAACTGTAATAGCGTCAAGTATAGCTTTATTACTGTGGCTATGTTTTAATTCTACCGCCTCGTCGTAAGCCTCTTGTAAAGCTTCGGTAAACGCCACTTCGATTTCATCGAGTATTTCTTTATTGGAATGTTCGTGCGCTAACTCTACTGCTCCATCATAGTCAGTCTTTAATTCTGTAGTAAAAGGTTCAGTAATACCTTCAAGAGTTTCTAAATTGGAGTGTTCGTGAGAGCTTCCGCCACCTCCACTTTCCATAAATTCTATTATTTCTTCGATGAATTCGGCGGATATAATATCAAGTGTTTCTTTATTGGAATGGTCGTGCGCTAATTCTACCGCTCCATCATAAGTCTCTTGTAATTCGGTGGTAAATGCAGCTGTAATTAAATCAAGGATTTCCTTATTTGGATGTTCGTGAGAACTCCCCCCACCACCGCCACCATTAATATCTTCAATATTGAAAGCATCTGTAATATCAGTGCCCACAGTAATGTTAGCACCGATTGATATTTTTTCGATTTTAATTTTAGTTTTTAGGCCTTCTACAGAAAAGATAATATTAGTTGGATTAGTAATAACAAATTTTTTATTCTTATCAAGGAACTGAATTTCAATCACATCTATTATTGCAGTCCGGATATTTTCTATATCGCTGGGAGCAAGCTCAGAAAATACAACCTCTGCCGAAACCAAATTGGCATAAATATCTTTTGAAAAATCCTCTAAGTTTTCTGACTGTGGTTTTACAGCAATAGTAACTGAATCATTTATCAATCCAGCAAGTGAATATATTAACTCCAATTCGCTGGTAGGTATGCCCTGATCATCAAGTTTATAAGATAACAAAACAAGATTAAAGGGTCCGTTAAATATTACAGATTTCTCAAGCATTTTTATAAATTAACTATCATATTGGATTTTTAAATTTTATTACTCTTGTAAAAAGAATGCCACCAATCATATTGTCAATAGTGTAAATCTTATTAACCATTTCCCGACTTTTTATTTTGATTTTTACTGTATCAATATTAATTAACCCATCAATCGTTTCAGGACTGATTTCTTCGATTATGACTTGGTAAGCTACCATTGTAATATCAGAGTGCGGAATTAACTTAACGGCGATTGATTTATTATAGATTTCAATTAATGTATCTAAGACATTTTGAACAACATTACCAAATTCATACTCGGCAACAAACCGCCATTTATGCAAATTTTCGGTAAGGATTACACCATCAATATTCTCAAATGTTTTCCAAGCCGGTTCATATCTTTCTTTCCGCCCACCTTTTTTCGGATTCGGTAAATCAACTCTTTGTCCATTATAGATAATAACCGGATTACCGACACCTCGATAACTCATAATTCACCCTCTATAATATTCTCACAATTTATTTCGATTACCGGATCGAGTAATCCTCTTTTCCGAGTTGTAACGATTCCACGTAATACATTATCTAATATTAACTCATCGGCAAGCCGAATATCGCCCGGGTCGAATAGTTTTGCCGTTGTATTAATCTGGTATCCTTCCATTACACTCTCATAATAATTTTTAATTGCATCCCATTCATTTTTACGAATTTTGACACCATAGGAATTTACCCGACCTTCATTATCCTCTTCATATCGCTGAATATCAATCATTATATCTTCAATCTTAGCAGTTTCAGTTTTTAATTCTAAAATGCAATCTCGTGGCAAATTAATCGTGCGTAATGCCGTTCCCCGTGGAAATAAATAAATTTTTAAATCAGCATTTATGTATAAGTAAGAGTTTGTTAATACTGCAAGGTCACGGAGAATATCCATAGCGCTGGCATCTCGATAAATCATATTATAAGTTTTATCGAATGGCGTTTCAAAAGATAATACTAAATCTTGCCCAAATAAATCATTGAATTTTTTATGGGCGTGTAATAGGACATAAGTATTATTTTCGTCATAATCAATTATTGATTGTAATGTCCAATTATTCGGATTATAACCCTCTTCAGAAAGAAAGGAATTGATTTTTTTATAAGGATTTGAACCAGTAACTAAAATATTATTGGAATAGTTTGCTGTATGTTTACTACCATATAAATCAGTTAGATTAGGCGGTAAATCAAAGAACGGGTATAATGGAAAGAATCCGTGAGTCCGAATGTGTTCAAGTCCACCAGCGACACATTTATATACCCAATATTTAGCTCCGACAGTCGGAAATTTCAAGTCGAAAGGTGGAACTTGAAAATGGAAATTAATCCAAGCTCCCCTTTTTATTTTTGTAACTTCAAGGTCAATAGTCCACGGGGGGATTTGCAGTGTCCAATTCAAAAAACTGGCTTTTGTCCAAAATGTTTTCATTTCAAAATTGGCATCTTGTTCAATAATATAAAGTTGACCAGCCTTTGTTCTAATTTGATAACCTCTATCACCCGGAAATATAAAATCAATTAAAGTCGCTATTAAGCCTTGTCGGGGCATTTTCTTTAATATATTTCCAAAAAATTTTTTCACATTACCGGAGGTGACCTGAATCGTTTCATCATCGGCATAGAATTTTAGTCCTATTCTATTATAGATTGATTGAATGATTTGCAATATAATATCTTTTATTGATTTTTGACCATTTGTATTAAATTCCCTGACTTTTTCATTTTCACCAATATCAACCTCTTCGCCAATTTTGGTATCTTTTAATTTTACGGAATAAGAGCAAACTGTTATCTCTTGTATCCCAGTAATATCATCATTTACCTCATCAATGAAACCTGAAAATACGACCTCTCCCGTTCCAGCATATTTGATTATTACATTATCATCTCTTTTAGCAATTTTATCGAATAATTTAAAAGTTAAATCACTGGCTTCAAATTCAAATAAACCAGTCCCCTTAAATGATTCTTCAATATAATCCGGAAAGCTTTCTGCCAGAACAATTCCAGTAATATTTTCTCCATTCAGATATATCAAAAGATTATCAATCAACTTAATTTTCTCCGACTTGTCCTCACTACCGCCTTAGCAATCCCCCTTTCAGTTAGATTATTCCGAGTGGCGTAAATTGCCGATTCTACACGTTCTAATCGGCTTTCTATTCCTTTAGTATCCAATGCTATATTATTGTCAATTTTTGCTCTCAATTCTGGTAATATTTGCTCATTGATTACTTGCCTAAAGGTTTTCATTGGCGTAATTAACTCGGGGCCTGAATGAGTGATCGCTTCGCCAACCAATGCTAACGTAGGTCTGTTTATTAATGCCCCTTCTGCCGCCTTGATTATTCCTTCACCCTTTGTCTTAAAGGATTGAAGCAAACTAATAACAGTAGCACCGCCTATTCCAAATGCAATAATATTTCCCGGGAATGGGATTTTCATTACCGACTTAAATAAATTAGCTAGGCCAGCAATAAAATTTGATAATGTTGTCTTTAGATTTAATGCAATTTCTTTCCCGCTGAATAATTGTTCCATTGCTAAAGTCCTACCAGCCCAAGCTTCTTTGATTGCAAATTTTGTTTTTTCAACCCATAAAGCAAGTTTAGTCTCTTCAATAGCCGCCGCAATTAATCTTTGCCTAACTCGTTCAATAATAGAATCATAAGCATTACTAAACCCACTACCAGTAATTATAGCTGTAATTTCTTCTTGTGTTTTCCGAGTTTGAGCTTTTTCCCATTCCAAATATTCAGCTTTCGCATTTTGTAAATCAATCCATAATTGTTTTTTCTTATTAGTTTCCTCTTTTTCGGCATCATATTCAGCCTGAATCCGGTCTATAATAGCGCCTAATTTTTGGTCTTCCCGTTCAATATATTCTTTTGACCAAGCACGTGCCAATCTTTCTGTGGCTTCCCGTTCCGCTTTCTCTATATCTTTTAATTGTTCGCTTAATGTCAATATTTCCTGTTGGATTTGGAGATATTTTAGCCGACCAGCAAGTGTTCCTTGGTCTATATCATTTGCCTGTGTGCTTAAAGCTATTATTTGCTCGCTAATTGGTAATCGTTTTAATTCAATTTGATATATTTGATCTTTTAATTTTTGGTCTTCTTCTGAAATTATTTTGGTATCTTGAGCAATTTTGTTTATATCCTCAAAATTAGTTTTTATTCCCTTATTGATTATTTCCTGTGCCTTATCTCGCTCCAATATCAATTTTAATACATTACTCAATATCTCAATCTCTCGGCTATACATAGCCACACGACCACGCTCAATCTCACTAAGATTTTCTTTTCCAGAAATTAAATTAGCTACCTCTTGCCTTTCTTTCTCAATTTGTTCGGTTATTTTTTCAGCCGTTATAGCACTAATATCTCTGATATTATACATTCTCTTTGTAATATCTACATATTCACCGTGTCCTATATTTTTTGTTTCAGTCCAAGATTTAACAACTATACCGAGTGCCTTAGCTGTGGATTCAGTTAGCCCTTTATTTGTATCTTCAAGGATTTTGCGGATTTTCTTATTATTATTCATAAGAGCGTCAGTGGCTTTTTCCATATTTATCATATATTCTAAGCCAGCCAATCGCTCCGCCTCGATTCCCATTTCCCGTAATTGTCGAACTGCGGTCTCAAGTTTTGATTCACTTAATTGAACAATAAACTCAGTCCATTTATTTGCAATTACGGTCACTCGTTCAGCTAAGGGTGAAATTCCTTTTTTCAATAATAAACTTGCCGCCTCAGTCGAATCAGAAAGTGCATTTGTCATTATAGCAAGTTTACCAAAATCGGTGCGAGCTAATTGTTCACTTAACCCACCAAATTTTGATTTTACATTAGTAACCAGTTCAGCCGCACGCTGATTTTTATCATTAGTATCAGATAATTTTATTCCATAACGAGCTAACGCATTAGTTTCAGAACCAATTGTCTTAGCAACCAGTTCGGCGGCACTTACTAAATCCATTCTTTGCGCCGAAGCAAAATCTTGTGTCGCCTCAATTAGTGGCTTTAGTCCCTTTTCATTTAATCCGGTCATCGCTTGTAATATTGCAGTGGCTTGCAATGTAGCCTCATCACCATATATCGTCATCTTTTGACGTTCAGAAGCAAATATTTTAAGATTCTCAAAAGCATCTTTTGTATAACGCCCAGTATTAATCATCGCTTGCTCTAATGCAGCTTCGGCTTTTTCTTGCGCATCAGAGGCGGCAGTCAATTTAGTTAATGCAGTAGTGAAGCTTTTTACTATGTAAACTCCACTTTTAATTGTCGCTCCAGCTTTGATTATACCAGTAGCTAACCCCCCTAATCTTTTATTAGCTTTTTCAGTCGAGGCGCCGACACTATTAGCAAACATATTAAATCGCTGGTCTAATTGATTTAGCGAGCTTACTATTTGCTTTATATCACCAACTACTTCTATTTCGACGTTTTGTTTAGCCATTGTCTTTTTGAGTTAACTCCAATTTCCACCATTCTAAAGCTTCAGTCATAGTCACACTTTCTAATATTGCCTTACCCTTAATAATATCTTGATTGGATAGTGCATACACTATTTTATCAATAATTTCAAGTTCGGATTGTGACTCGGGGACATCATCCTCAAGCTCTTTAAAAATATCATCATCGTCATCATTAGTTTTTGAACCGGCTATCTCTTTTATTTGGACAGCGAGTTCGCCAATTCGGTTATCCACTCGCTGTTTAATGCTAAAAAATCTTTGCCGATCCTCAGTAACATTGTGTTAGAGACATTATCCCAATCTATACCAGATTTGTCCCCTGAAAGAATAATGTCCAAAGCCTGTTCAATTAATTCATTTTCTACAAGCCACGGGATAGCAGAACTAACATCTTTGATATTTTTCAATCCGGAATTATTATTCTCAGCAATGAATTTTAGCAATCGCTTAGTTTGCCCAAGTGTCATTTCCCCTTGAGTTAATTTGCGCCCTTGAATTTCATATAATTTGTTATCCATAAATTCTCCGTATGTTAATTATAAATTGGAATTACCCTAATATAATATTTATCTTCTGCAAGTTCAGACAATTCATCAGAATTAAAATAAATTTTATATTCAAATTCGCCAGCAATACCCATTTCAGGAAAATCTTCCAAATTATCATCTATTTCAACTTGCCATCCATTCTGATTTAATTGACTATTAAACGTTTTAAGAATTTCAGTAAAATATTTGTCGCTTGCTATATCAATTTTAAAATGCGCTAAAGAATGCCGACAGGTTTTTTTATTTATAAACATTATGTTAAAATAAGGATCATTTGAATAAGGCAATAATATATTTTTTATATCCTTAATAGTAAAATCAATCAATGGTATAATATATTCTTGCGCTTCTGAATCCGACCCAGATAAATTCGCACGATCGTTAAGGATTAATGATAATATAACATTATTCCAAATTTGTATTACATTTAAATCTGTAGCGGCATCCCATATAATTTTAAATCGCCTTGTCCTACCGGAAAGTGAAATATCATTAAGATTTATTTCTTGCTCAGTATAAAGCATTGCCGGAAACCATTCACCATCTACCCCAATTTTATATTTTAAATCTTTTAATGAACAAGGATAAATATATGGATTTTTAGCATTTACAATAATAGCAATAGTTCCATTCTCAAGATTTATTTCTATGCCGATAATCGAAAATTGTATCTCACTTTTAGTTTTTATTACCATTCTGAATTTTTAAATATAATATGGAATAGTATTTTGCCTTAATTATATAGAATAGATACATATTTAATATTTCTTACGGTTCTGGTATATCTGTATCATAATGAAATCCATTCTCAATTAAATTAGTAATATTGGCGTGTAAATCACGATTAGCCCATACATTCATACAATAAACATTCTTAGCAGATGAGGCATACATTGCATAAGCACTGGCATTTTTAACATATATCCAGACATTATCAAGAACTATATCACCACCAAAACAAGCGTGAGTGTTTGAATTATCATTTAATGTTTTTATACAACAATCTTTAATTCTAATTGTGCCAGTTGAAGAATAATTCCGCACACCATAGCCACTACCGCTATCGCCACCAGTAATATTGCTATTATTTATAGTAATTGTGCCAGTTGAATAATTATACACACCAACGCCACCAACATCGCCACCAGTAATATTACTATTATTTATAGTAATTGTGCCAGTTGAATCATTCCGTATACCAGCACCACCGCTACCGCCACCAGTAATATTACTATTATTTATAGTAATTGTGCCAGTTGAATAATTATACACACCTTTACCACCAGTTACTAAGCCATTGCCACCAGTTATAATACCACCATTTATAGTAATTGTTCCAGTGGAATTATATATACCATCACTACCAGTTATAGTCCCATTACCACCAGTTATATTACCTTCAACTGTAATTTCTGACGCCGACTGCACATAAAGCCCGTGACCTGTAGTCTGGTTATTAATATTAATTTTCAGATAGCAATGAACTGGATTACTCGTGCCATCAGTGACTTGCCTTAATATAAAAGTATTCTTTGGGTCAACTGCAACAATATCAACATAATTTTTTAGTGCAACAGCTTCATCATAATTCCCTGGATATACCAATACCGTATAAATTTTATTGCTGGAGGCATCGGTAATAGAATTAATTGCAGCTTGGATAGTAGTATAATCACCACCACTTTTTGCCACTGTAACTACTTGCTGTTTATTTCTTTTGGCTACCGCATCGTCAATATTAACTACAGATGAAGTCGGTTTATTCAATACATTCGACCAATCCACCTTTGAGGCATCAATCATTTTATAATTAGATTCGGCACTACCATTATTCTGGCATAACATCCATAGCTCGACCGTCCCATTAGCGGTAGTGATTTGCACAATATCGCCGATTTGGATTGCCCCTTCTTGCCATTCTAAGGAAATATATTCCGCTAAAGTCGCTTTCGTAGAAGTTATAACATTCGTAATCGCCAGAGGAGGTAATTGAGTAATTGTCAATTTTTTATTCGCATCCAGAGTAGCAACTCCATCAGGTTCTCCTTTTTCAGAAGATTGTATAGCCGTTGCCGCCAGCCCTACCGCTTCTTTTATTTCTTCTGCAGTTACCTCATTATCCCCATCTTTATCCAAATAAATATCCGTATTTTGTTCGTGCCTTTTAGCTACTGCATCATCAATATCCTCCAAATCAGATTCAGGTTTACTTAGAATTTCAGCCCAATCAGTTTTTGCAGGATCAACTTTTAAGTAATCGGCTTCCTCATCCCCATCATTTTGGAATAGGAAGTAATACTCTACGTTATTACCATTCGTAATTTTTATAATATCGCCCTTACGAATTGGTTTTATATTCAACTCTTCAGCAATAAATTCGGTTAATGATTTTGATTTTACCGGAATAATATCAGTGATTGATACTGCTGGCATATTTATTTCAATAATATTACCCTTATCGTCCAAAGCCGGAATACTAACTATCGCTTTTTCTTTTTCAATTTCAGTTACTCTTTTTATAACTGGCGGATTATAATGCGGATTTGATAATACCTCAAATTCAAAATCAGTCAATTCAACTTCGGTATTAGCCAATAATGCTAATTTTTTTCCATTAATCTCACAATAATGGTCATACATTACTTTTACTTGAACAGGCATTTTAATTTCCTTTTATTGTTAAATTTTTAAATAGCACTTTATTCCCAATATAGCGAACTAATTATTTTTTCTTTTTTTTGTTTGGCGTTATTTTCCAACCCCGTCGTCTTTTTATTTCAATATTTTGCCTCAATACCTCAATTATTTCACCTTTGGGGGTTCGCATTAAAATCTTTGTATTACCAGATTTAATTTGCGGAGTTTTTCCCTTATCAATTATTAGTTTTTCTGATGGCTTTTCTAATTGTTTTTTCCTTGTTTTTTTTATTGGTTTCTCTGATTGGTTTTCCGTTTTAGTTTCTAATTGAGCATCCGGGATATTTGGATTATCCATTTATGCCTCCTATTTAACATCATTTAATTTTTTCTTCAGCTCTTCGAGCCAAGCATCATCAAGTTTGTTTTTAGTGCTTTTAACTATTTTATCCACTATTTCCAGAAATAATTTAGTTAACACCTTTTCAGATAATAGAGTTTTAAATCCGATTATCCATATTTTTCTTAACCCTGGAATATAAAAGCCCCCAATCACAAGGATTATAGTCCCGACAATGGCTACCCAATTAGTTTGTAACCATTCCATATTTGCCTCACTTTCTCAATACTTGCGCCAAATTATCAATCTTAGATTCAATTTGGTCAAGCCTTTTGATTACTATTATATTTTCAGTTTTTATCTCGACCACTATTCCTTCAACTATCCGAAGGCGTTCTTCATAATTCCCGACTTTTTCGTCAATACATCGCACCTGATTATTAAATCCCCGAATTACAAAGATTAAGATGGTGACAAGAACAGTGGCAATAGATATAACAGCGATTAACCATTCCATCTTTACTCCATTAAGCTATTATTAATTATTGTGAAATAACCTATTATGGTTCTGGTTCTGGTTCTGGTTCTGTAATATCCTCAATGTCAAATGCGTCAGTAATATCAGCTCCCACAGAGAATTTTTCAATACTGATTTTAGTTTTTAATCCATCAACTGAAGGAATAATATTCATCGGATCAGTAATAACGATTTTTTTGTTTTTTGCAGGAAATTGAATCTCTGCTTTTGTTATTGCCTCATCTTGAATATTAGTTAAATCAGTGGTATCAAGTTCTGAAAATGTTACCTCAGCTTTTGCAATATAACCATATACGTCCTTTGAAAAATCCTCTAAATCTTCAGATTGAGGCTCAACTGACATCGCTACCGAATCCTTTTTCAATCCTGAAACGGTATATTTTGCTTCCCATTCCTCTGGTTCTAAAGGTTCGCCCTGCTCATCAAGTTTTATTGCTAATAAGACAAGGTCGAAGGGGCCGTTGAATACTTTTGTTTTTGTAAGCATAGTTTTTTCCTCTTTAAATTTCAAATTTGATTTGATTGAATGTTAATACTATCATAGTTCCTATATTTGTTAGGGTAAAATATTGCCATTGGACATTATTATTAATATCATTGGTATTAAGACTTTCATCACTTTGCAAGGCTTTTACAGCACCAATCGCATCATCAAGCACTTCAAGATATAAATCATTATTCGGATTAAGCATAAACTCAATTTTGAAGCTTACTAAATGCGAATCATTATCCTCATTACTCGATTCAGCACTTTCAATTAATTGCACCGAATATCCATTATTAATCAATGCCGTCGGAAATATCCCAAGTTCCAAATTAAACCATTTGGCAACTGGGACATATCGGAATCCAGCATTAGTAATTAATTTCTTAATTGCCTCTTGTAATGCACTTAAAGTCATTTAACGCCCGAATTTAATAAATCGTTTTGCACGGTTTTCTGAGTCATTAACCTTATTATCAGAATCAATATCAATCCAATAATGGAGTGGTATTTTTTTTGCCTTTGCCAGAAAAAAATCAGCTTGGTCAATCATCTGATTCATTGTCATTATTTCAGCAATCGCCGTTAAAACAATACAATCTTTTAGTGCCTGTTCGTTTTCGTAATCTTTTACATATTTTAGCCTATTTTCAATTTCAGCATCAGTATAACCAGGATATAGATTCTGTTCGTGTTCTTTTATTTCACGATAAATGGCACGCTTAGCAATATCTATTACATCGGCAAAAGACTGATCCTCAAATTTAAAATAATTGCTTATATCTGGCATTACTTTTTGCAAATCAGCCTCTTTGACGATAATATTATCCAGAATTGCCATTAAACAGCCTGAACAATTTTTTGTGTAAGATTAGGATTAGAAAGCACTCGAAATTGGAAAGGTGTTAATTTGACTTTTTGTCCTTTTTCCAGATTGAGTTTTACTCCAGCAATTTCGCAAGAATAATTTTGTAGAACTAAAACAGAAATTAAAGTAGTTGCCGGTTTAGATTCAATAACTGGCGTATCTTTGATTTCAATTTCAGCTTTTGGTGCTTTTTTAGCCTTAGTAGTTTTGGTTGCCACGATTTTACCCTTTCAATTTTAGGAGAGCGGGGCTGACCCTGTTCGATCAGCCCCTTTTATGACGACAATTATTATTCAGGCGTTGTAGCTTCATTGTCTCCAAAGGTGCTGGCAGATGTAATAACCCAAAGCGAATCTTGGTCTACTATTCCATATTTTAAAACGCCATACCAACCTATGTGCAGCATACGTCCTAATTTATCGAAGGGGCCTGTAATCGTTAACCCTGGTTCAAGAGAGACAGCCTTACCGAGTGCATTCCGTCCCAGAAAAGCAGTTCTATAAATATCAACCGGATTATCTTCGCCTAACTCACCAGAATCTTTCGCTTCCGGCTCCATCCCAGCAGTTGCTATCCAACGGAAACCTTTATACATTCCCATTTCGTGACGTAAAATTGACATTGCGTCAGCATATTTACTGACCTCAACCCATTTAGTATTAGCCTCAGTTTTCAAGTCATCAATAACATCTGGATGGGCAATAGCAATGTAAAGTCCGCCTTCAAAGGGTGGAATATTTTGACGATGTAGGCGATTATAAACATATTCCAAATCAGCATCCTTAATTATATCAGCATCGTCAATATTAGCCAGATCGTCTAATTCATTAGCAAGTCGAACATTACCGCTTGCTTGCAATGCCATACAGCCAAGTCTATTCAGTGTCTCGACCATATTCATTGCCACAACCGCAGCTGAAGCAAGGTCAGCTTTACCGCCAGTCTGTAAATTGGCAAGTGTGGTTACTGTGACCACGTTCCCATATTCTAACGGAGTAAGGGGCACTTTCGTATCAGACAACCCGACAGAATAAACGTCTTCTCCATCAATCAATGGGGTAACATTTTTTGCCAGTTTTGGATATTTCGGAATATCAATCGTTTTGGCATTAATATCCCTTTTAATATCAACAAATTGGTCAATAACGATGTTGTCTTGTGCCGCTAATAGAAAGGCGGCGTCCATCAATGCAATTACACTGTCATCTAATAAGGCGGCAGTTGTTATAATATTAGCCATTATTCATTTCCTCTTGTATTTGTGCACGTTCTTTTATTGATTTTGCGGCTTTGACTCTTTCCTTGAATGATTCTGGAGTGATAGTAGTTTTAGCACCGTGCACTGTTTTATTAGAACCATTTTGACCAAAATATTCAAGTGCATTCAGTTCTTGCAACTTGGACAAATTATATTCTAAATCCTCATCTGTCAATTTAGAAAAATCACGGACACCTTTAGCATCCGCTTCGGGGAGTTTCAATAATTTTTCCGCCTTAACAAAATTTGGATGTTTAGATATATTTTCGATTTCTTTCCCAAGATTTTGGCGCTGAGCGGTTAAATAATTTTGCCGAAATTCACGCAATTTATTTAACTCTTCGGCATTATTCTCTTTTTTTAGTGCCTCTAATTGACCCTCAAGATCACTCTTCAGCTCTTCAAGTTCGTGGATTTTAGTTTTGCGGTTTTTAGATTCCGCATTAGCCGCTTTTAGTGAATCCACAATATCATCTACCCCCGTTTCGATTTCCTTCAAAACGGAACTAACCTTGGCAACTGCCTCGTCGCCCAACTGCTGACGCAACTGCGTCAATAATGCCTTAATGTCCATCCTGACACCACCTGTTAATCTGTTTATAATTTTTATGCACGTTAAAAAGTAATCTCTATTAAATTATTTATCACTACCAAAATATAGGGAGTGATTTATTTACCCCACCATTCAGTAATTGGCAAATCTTGCCTTTCAATAGCATAATCCTCTAATAGTCTAATAGTCATCTTGCTTACAATCCGTTTGTCTGATTCAGCTAATATGAGGCGTTGCTCTGGAGTGAGTTCAAATTCGCCAAGTTGTTCTCGCCAAAATATTAAATCAAAATATTCGCAATAAATCAATTCATTTTTAAGCTCTTCTGTCGTCGTAGAAATGCTTTTTTGTCTATACTTTTCTAATATCTCATTTACTTTATTGTTTTCCATTTGTCATCCAATATCCTAATCCATTTATAACGCCGTTCATATCTAAATTTTTCAATATTATCAGGATCAGGGACTAATGCCGTTTGAAATTTCTCATCTAAATAAAATACATAATGCTCTTCACGAACAAATATTAATTGTTTCTTGCCGGTATGCAATCTGAAATATACTGCGTCAGGATTTTTTAGCACCCAGTCGACCCGTTCGTTAAAAGCCATATCACCAGCAAAATTGGAATACTTTTTAGATTTTTGAATTGCAATATTTTCTGGGATTGCGGTTGCCGTAACTTTTGCAATATATTCTTCAATATTAGTATTTTGATAACTCTCATACGCTAATTCTTTTGGCGATTTAGGCTTTCTAATAATAGGCTGGTCAAGTCCTTCTCCTTTATATTCAACAGGTAATAATTTACATTTACAATTATCTTGGCACACTGAAAATCCAGATTTTGGCAATCCTAATTGTTCCCAAGTTTCCATCGTTTCAATTTGTCCGTGCCTTATTATGCAATCTGGACAAGGTTGCTTTGACATTGTGACCCAACGATATTTAGTAATGCCAGCATTCTCATATTCGGCATAGGTCGCCTGATTAGCCGCCTCATTAATATTGCTTGCCACAACCGATTTTAGATTGTTTTTAAAAATCCCAAATACACCAGTTCCCTCATCTGCATTTTTACGCAAGACTTCTTTGATATTATCAATGCTCATTCCAGCATTTGTCATTTCCATAACATTTTTACGTAATCCGGTGAGAAATTGCTGAGTAGTATATTCAAGCCCAGCGCTTATAGATATTTCAATTTTGTCAGTATTAATTATCACGTTTCTTTTATTATCCGCCTGAAAAAATGCTCTTGAAGTTTAGCAATCATAAAATTAGCACGATTAGAAACGCCAAACCATTCTCTCTGGGGTAACCCGGGGTGGCGAACCGATTTGGCATAATACATTTGTCCGGTTTCAGAATATAGTGGCCCCAATGCTCTTGCCCGCTTTGCTCTTATTGTATATGCCCCTGTGCCAGCATTATGATATTGCCCCACATTTTGTCTTGCTAATGGCATCGTTAATCTTGCCCTAAAATTAGCACTGGTAGCTTTTTCAGCTAAATAAACAGCTTGCATTGTCCCTGTAGCAAATAATATTCGTTCTGGATATTTATAACCTTTAGCCCGCTTGCTATGAATAGTAGAAAGACTTAAGGGCACAAATGGTTGCCCGTGAATGTCTATCCCTTCGGCAATACCTTTTGAAATATCACTTTGTATTGCTTTCGCTGATTGATTGATTAGATTAGGTAATCCAATTCTTACCTTATCTTCGAACGATTTCAGGTAATTAAGTGCTTGCTGGTGTTTGACTTTTGCCCTCATTTCCATTTTTAATCGCCTTTAATATTTGTTTTGCGAATTTTCGCCCTATTTGTATTCCTTGCTTTATTTCAGTTTCGTGCTGATGAATAAATTCTTCGGCAAATTCCATAATATAATTTTCGGGATCATCAATTAATTGTTCTATATCAATCTGTCCAAGAATCAAATCTGCGTCGGCTTTTATATCTTCGACCAGTCCATCAATTTGGTCTTGGAATCGGTTAATATTATTCGACATTAGTCCGGAAATTGAATTTTTTCATTAATGATTGATTACCAGCGAATAACTCTCTTTTTAATGCAAGATTTTCCTGAATATAAGTTTTTGCCTCTTCAATAGTAAAGTTCGGATTTTTACGCATAACATATTCCAGCGGACTACTAACCCCTGCTTCCCATTTAGCTTGTTCAGTTGCAAGCTCTTCTGCCTCATCAATGATAATCTCTGGCATTTGGTAATTAATCTGGAAATCAGTTAATACCCCCTCATCAATTCTTTTCTCTGGGCGGTGGAAATTATTTACCTTAACAATAGTTTTAATTAATTCCATATCCATATATTTTAATACGTTCTGGTCTTTTTTGTGCCTGTCTAAAGTAGGTTGCATTTTTAAGCGTATTGCTATTCCAGACAAATCGCTTTTGACTTGTTCTTTTATAATATTAGAGATTCCATTAATATTGGCAATCCGGTCAGTAATATCCTCAATAAGTTTCACAACTGATTCCACATATAGATTAGCCTCTACTAATTGTGCCGCTGGATTATTTTTCTCATTGAATATCCCGCTTTCGGCAAATAATGGATGTTTCAATCCTGTTTTTAATTGCCCACTTTCGCCTTCTATTCCAGTTGGATTGAAATTAAGAATTAATAAGCGGATTGTCTCTTGTATGGCATCATCGCCGGTTACTGTATAAAGTAAATTAACCAGCCTCGCAATATCCACTAACTCATCCATTCCCTCGCTCCAAAATTCGCCAGTATCTCGGTATCGGTAAGTAATGAACGGAAAATAATCAGGTGCTTTTAAATCTGTATTGCCATCAATCGGATATTTATCTGTATTAATAAGTCCAATTCTGTCTTTAGCAAATTTAGGTTCTTGTTTTAAATAATAATGCTCTTGATTCTCTCTATCCCAAACATAATAAATTTTGTCAACCTTATAAATTACGATAGCCGGTTCGGGATAATAATCAGGGTAAGGGAAAACGATTGTGTTTGACTGATTGAATTGTGATTCCAAATATACTTTATCAGTCCTTTGGTGATACCGGACATTGGCAAGGATTGTCCCGTGTAATCTTGTCAGATTAAAATTATTCGGGAAGAAATTGTTGATTCTAACCTCAGCAAGCAAATCAAGCAATTTCTGCTGTTCGGTTTCGCTACCATTCCCAAATTCAAATATTGGTGGCTTATCGTATAATGTGCATATTTTTTCAATATATTCGGGAATGAAATTTATCAATACCGGTTTCATTCGACTCAAATCTGCTGTATCGCAATCATATAATCTCATATCATTTATGAGAACTTTGCGAATCTCAGCACTTTTTTTATAGTAAAATATATCTCGCAAATAAGCTCTTTGTTCAGGTGAATTATTCATTATACTGCCCAGTGCCATTTGCGTTAATCTGTAGCCTTCTTTTAAATTTACTCCCATTTTATACCTGCCTTATTTTTAACCTATTAAATTCATTAGCATAAAGGATATTGATTAAATAATCTGCCGCATCAGAGGCGTGCGTTAATGTTAAATTGCTTTTGTCCTTTCCGCCCTTCCCGTCACCTACAACGTGTTCGTAATCAAGGATTAGCGATATACAAGACTCGTCAATTAATAATCTGTCTTTGTGAATCAGTGTAGTTGTAAGATTTATTCTGTTGTTTACATTCGGATTATGTGACGGAATCTTAAATATTATTTGCCAATTGTTAGATTCTAAAACCTCTTTGATAATCTGATAATCGCTTGAATAGTCACGCTGGCTTTCCCATTGCCCCGAAGCATCGCCGGTTATTATTACCTTTTTCAGCTCGTGATTTCTAAATTTCTGGCAAAACATTTCCGCCGCCTGCTTTGTTTTTGCATCGTATTTAATACTAATCGGCGCTACAAATTTAATCTTTTCACCTTCCCTCTGGGCGACAAGCCATTCCATAGGTGATTTATTAAAATCGCAAGTTAGATATAGTTCAGCACGAGAATCAATAGTAAGTTTCTTTACGATACTACGATTGAAATTATAATAGAGTTGTCCTTGCGTTAAATTCACAAATTCGCCATTCAAATATGCCTCTAACAAACGAGGGGGGTAATTAGCCTCTAACATTTTAATATATTCAGGTTCAAGGTAAGGATTATCTCTGGTCTTAGCTCTTATTAATACCCTATCACCTCTGGTATTATCTGTAACAAATACTTTATAGGTATAATGCAATCCTTCCGGTGTTGTGACAATATATAGCCGGACATCGCTTGATCCACGTAACCGACCCAATGCCTTTTGAAATGCTACCTCACAATTATTCCAAGGCGCTACATCAAACTCATCAAATCCAACATAAGTTAGCTCAGAACCAATAATTAATTGAGGTTTAACCATCTGATAGATTTTTATTCTACCATATTGCGATTCAAACCGATGACCAGAGAAACTGTATTTATAGCTTATTCCTAACCTATTTAATATTTCTGAAAATGGTGTAACAAATAGCTCATTCGCCAAATCAAATGTCGGGTATATTATCCAGCCATTAGAATATCCATCTTTATTTTTTCTTACTAAATGATTAATAAGAGTTTCACGTAGAAATATAAACGTCTTGCCTGAACCAATACCGGCTACAAGTCCCTTAATAGTCGCATTACATTTTAAAAATTGCCACTGATGGGGTAAATAATCCGCCTGCTTGATTCTTAATTTCATTTATTCTAAATCCACCCAATCAATTTCCACTTCTGTATCAATATCGGTCGGCGCTAACCCCTGGTCTCGTTGCCCTAAATATTGCTTGCCAAGCCAAATAGCCATTGTCGCATTATTTTCAGCAAGTTTAAATTGTGTCCGGCGCAATGATATTTTTCCACTCTCAAACCCCTTTTTAAAGGAGAGTAAAAAGTCTTTTCTTTTTTTTAATGTTTGCTCTTTAATATTTAGAAAGGCGGCGCATTCGGCATAAGTGCATTGTAATTGCCCAAGCTTTTCTACCACTGCGAGGTCAATTTTATTTGCGGGACGCCCCATTTTCTTTTTGATTTGATTCCCGTCAGGCATTATTATTTAACCAATTAATTTGGCTTTTTGCCCTGTATAATCTTCCCACCTCTTTATTATCACATCGCAATATAATGTATCAATTTCTATCAAATATGCATTACGATTTAATTTTTCAGCACCTATTAATGTGCTTCCCGAACCTCCAAATAAATCAAGAACATTTTCGCCTTGTTTACTGCTATATGTTAAAGCACGTATGGCAAGTTCAACTGGTTTTTCAGTTAAATGAACCTTATCTAAACCGTTTACTTTTTTAACATCCCAAACATCAGTTGCATTATTAATTTCTGGGTTAAAATAATGCCCGGCCCCTTCTTTCCATCCATAAAAACACCATTCATGCTTACATAAGAAATCTTTCTGAGTAAGAACGGGTGCATTTTTAACCCAAATAATTGTTTGTGAACAATAAAGTTTATTATTTTCGAGTGCAATGCGATAATTTTTTGTGTTACCAAATCCACCCCAAATATAAAATGATCCTCCCGGCTTCAATACTCGTGCAATATTATAAAACCATTTTTGTAACATTTCTTCATATTTTTTTTCTGGGAGGGCATCACAAATTAATGGTCTGTCTTTCGGTTTTAGCTTATTTGATGTTGGTTTGCTTGTACCCGCATGTTTATTTTTATTAATTTTAATGTGAAACAATTGGTCGCCGGTGAAATTACCTGTTGCATTTGCAAGGGCTAATGCGTTATTAGAACGTGAGGAAATGCCAACATTATAGGGCGGATCAGTATTAACCATGTGGATAATAGCCCCATTAATTAATTTATCAACATCTTCGATTTTACTCGAATCCCCACAAAGCAATCTATGATTACCCAAAGCCCAAAGATTCCCCGGTTTGGTTATTGCATCATCTGGCATTTCTGGTATTTCATCTGGATCGGTTAATCCCTCACCGTTAAATACACCAAGCATTGATTCTATTTCTTCTGCCGAGAACCCAAGAATGTCAAGGTCAAAATCAAGACTTTGTAAATCAGACAGCTCATCTGTTAACAAGTCAATATCCCATTTAGCAAATTCAGCTGTTTTATTATCTGCTATTCGGTAGGCTTTAATCTTTTCGGGGCTAAGGTCTTTGGCTATATGAACTGGCACCTTTTCAAGATTTAATTTTAAAGACGCTTTCCAGCGAACGTGTCCAACGATAATTGTATTATCGGTATCAATAACTATTGGTTGCCGGAAGCCAAATTCAGATATTGAACGTGCGACCTTATCTACTGCGGCCTCGTTGATTCTTGGATTTTTCAAATAAGGCTTTAATTCTGAAGGTTTTTTGTAAATTATTTCCATAATAACAAAAATAGTATCTAAAAACCAAAAAGGTTATCCTAAATTACAAGTAGTAATCTGAAATATTAGGCAATAATATTTATAAATTATTAGAGTCTTTTTTATCAAACGAGATGGTTATTTTAGGGACAATATTTTTAACAGTATCTGGTGCAATATTGTATATTTCAGAAATCATAAGAATTTTCTCATCGTATTTTTTGCCAGAACAATTTAAACCCGCCCAAAATGCACGTATTTCGACATTCCTTAATTGAGAATCTGTTAATGTAATCAACTCACGTTTTGAAATATCAGTTATATCGGTGAATTTAAGCATAAATATACTCCAATCTTATAGAATAAACATTTTTAAACGAATTTGCCTGCATTTGTATCAGATTAATGGTTTAACTATTCATTTTGAATTTTCTTTGAAGTTTGAAACCAAAATAGGCGTTTTGGTCGCATTTTCACGAAATTTTTTTAAGGCTATTGGATTACCTCTGCCTTGTAACTTCGGATTCCTACCAAAGCGATAATAATAAATCGGACACTTCGGCATAGAACCATTTTTAACTTCATCGGAAGTCCCGACGCACTCAAGACAGTAAAGTCGGATTGATTTTAAAGGCGTGTTCATTGCTTTTGTATTCGGTTTCTTTCCTAAACGAAAAGGATAAAGCTTACATTTTGAAGACGGGCAATTCTCCACTAATTGCGGACTCCCACCCATACATTCAATGCAAAATTTTCTAATAGATTGTAAATAGGTTAGATGTTTCATAATCATTTCTACCCAAATTTTTTTAAAAGTTAATTGACATTTTTTACAATACAAATCTTTTTGCTTCACCCAAATTTTCAGATAATTTTGTGTTTTCAAAATTACATACTTTAGTAAAGTTAAGTATAATTATTTCTCCTCAAAATATTTTAAAAGTTCATCAATATTATCTCTGACAAGGATATAATCAATTCCAGTCTTTATCATTGCATCTCGGACTGTTTTTTGTATTTCAGATAATCGACCGGCTCCGGTTTTACACTCTATCGCCACAATACGAGGATAATAACAAAAGAAGTCCGGAAAGCCATTAGCTTTAGAGTTTTGCACTTGCCCGCATCTAAAACAGCGATAATTCTCAACCCGAATAAACATAATTTTACGTAATCGAAGGTATTTTTCTACTGCCTGCTCAAGTCCACGCCCACGATTTAATTTATATTTATATTTGCTCATTATTTCCTATTTTCCACAACTTTTATGATATATTTTCCTTTTTGTATAGTTTCTTTTTGGTATTTTGTAAGGTTCTATTTATATGATATTTTAAACTTAATTGTAGTTTTTTATAATAAGGAACAGCATTATCAAACATTTGCTTATAGCGTTTAAAAGTCTTTACATCTAACCCAAGAATCTCAGCACATCGGGTAAGATTTAAATGTCCTCGACGATTAAAAGATACACTTTTGGCTCCGAGATATTTATTCACCATCTCTTTAGAGATTCCTTTTTTGCCAAGCCTTCTTATTTCCGATTTTTCTTTTTTAGTTAATTTGTATAACTCGAACTGTTTTCCCTTTTGCAGGCGATTTTCTGAAGTTTTATGTTGCGCAGGTTTGACTATTACTGTGAAAATTGAATCATTCTCTCCACTCTGATTGGTTGCCTTATCCCGCTCCGGTTCGGATTGCGCAGGTAGATGACTCGCTATGGCGTTTTTCCGTTTTATTCCGCGATCATAACTATCTTTATTCAGTATTTTTATCAAATCAATATTTTTTGATATTTGATTATAAATAGGCAGATATTCTTTTGAGTTAATATAGTCTGATTCGGGATGTAAAGGTATACTGTCTAAGGTAGCCATAAACCATTTGCTTAGCAATTCGTTATGCAAATAATTTACATAACTCTTCTTCAAATATTCTAATTGTGGTTTTTCCCTAAGATTCTGTAAATATTTTTTTTTACTTTCAAGCCAATCAAGATCGGCATCAATCTGATCTAATTGGGATAGATAATCATTTACTTGCTCAAAAACTTTATGGTCGTTTGTCGCGCTTTCTTTTAAACCGTTTATGTAATCTGGAGACAGAAAAAAGGTTAGTTGGTCAAAGTAAACTTTAGGTGTTGGAGTTGAAATTTTGGGAGTTGGAGTTGTCATAGCAACTGTCCTTTCATTGTGTCCTGAAGTGATTTAAGCGGGCAGGCGGCAGGACGTATCCGCTTTTCGGTTGCGAACCTATCCCGCTTATTATTGATTGATATTTACGAATTAACATAAACATACTATTAATTATTTTTATTACTATTTTACATTTTGGTTCTCTTTATATTCGATTAATTTAATTTCTTTTATTGGTATTTGATACCTTGGTTGCCCTTGTGAATAGCAAGTTATCCAGCCATCGGATTTCTTAAAGGCGGTGCAATAGATTGTCTTTTTATTATATAATTCTATCCTTATAACATCTTGCCATTCGAACTCTTTTTTAATTGATATATAATCTACAATAAAAGCCATTATCACAATCAAAACAAATAAAATATTAATAGTTTTAAGAATAATATTTCCTGCTTTCATTTTAATTCCCTTTCAAGTCTCATTCTAATATCCCGCATTTCACGCCAGGGTATCTCTGGTTTGGCATAAATACTAATATCAATACCACTTTTTAACCCATTTATTATTTCTTGCGATTGCCCCCAATCGAATTCATAATTCATATATGTTGAAGCATCTAAACCTTTTTCTAAAATCTCACGTATTAATTCCATCTTAGAAGACACAATATTATATTTAGCGTATTTAGAAACATCAATACCTTTCTCAAGTCCCATTCTAATTTGTTTCATTTGCTCAAAATATAAAAATCTATTGGCATAAATGGAAACATCAATTCCCCTTTCCAAACCCAATTTAATTTCTTCTAGCTCTTCTTTGCGAGCCCAAGGGTATTTCTCTTTTAGTTCCTTATAAGTCATTTTAATTCTTTTATTTTTTACAATTCTTATCTGGGAGTTACTATCTAAATGCACGTCAGCTCCAGTTATATAAACTTCCATATTTAGGGTATCTATACAGAATATAGCCGGTTGGTTTCATTTGCTCAAAATATAAAAATCTATTGGCATAAATGGAAACATCAATTCC
>ERZ795052.2198-NODE-2198-length-24254-cov-6.212075_pt1 | contig 24254 bp, 13 predicted proteins | sample MGYA00375136_ERZ795052 | MGnify/ENA primary metagenome ERZ795052 (study PRJEB30181, sample SAMN05720156) | activated sludge metagenome | isolation source: Anaerobic digester | place: Japan | collected 2015-05-26 ... | reverse complement strand
GGCGTCCACGTTGGCCTGAATCACCTGGGACCGGTTCACATACACGCGGTCAAACTTTGCGGGTTGAACAAACTTTGGCGCTGGCTTATCTTCTCGTCGTATGCAGCCCCGGTTCGCCCGAATGGCGCGTTCTGTCTGCGCCCGCCTTGAAGTGCGGGGGAGAGGGGCTTTTTCTCACCGCATGCGGAAAGCGAGGTTTTGAATGAACCAGTCACTCAAGTTTTCCCGCCGCAGGACCCGTCCGGCGGCGTTTACACTCATCGAGCTTTTGGTTGTCATTGCCATCATCGCCATTCTGGCCAGCATGCTGTTGCCGGCGCTGGCCAAGGCCAAGGAGAAAGGCATGCGCGCCAAGTGCATTGGCAACATCAAGCAAATCCTCCTCAGCACCCACATGTACACGTCGGATTTCAATGACACGCTCCCCTATACCTCCTGGAGCTCAGGCACTTACGACGTGGCCAACTGGTGCTATACCCGCACCCGCAATGCCACCAACAAGGACAATGTCGAACTCGGCCAGCTCTGGCCTTATCACAACCAAAGGCTGCTTTACTGGTGCCCCATCGAGCAAACCAACAACGCCTTCTTCCGGCAGCGCGAAATGCAGGTCTGCAGTTACACCATGAACGGCTCGGTCTCCGGCTTCAAAACCGACCCCACCGGCCGCCCGTGGGTCAGCTACAAACTCGCCCAGTTCAAACCTCACTACATGATTTATTGGGAATCCGACGAGCGGCAGCCCTCCTATTACGACAACGTCGCCAGCCGGCCCAACGAAGGCGGCAGCCAGCGGCACAACGGCGGCATCGTTATGGGCATGTTCGGCGGCCAAACCGAGTTCATCAAGTACCGGGCCTACGCCCTGGAAGCCGGCATGGGCGGCTATCCGGGCCAGCGCCCGGGCCGCATGTGGTGCAATCCCGGCTCGCCCACCGGCGATTAGTCCCCGGCCAGTTGTCCCTTGTTCCATGAAACCATTCGTGCCTCCTTCTCCCACCGGCTGCGCTCTGGTCGCCAGCCTCCTCCTCGGGCTTGCCGGATGCTCCAAGTCCTCGGACGAAGGCGTCCCCTCCGGCCGCCCGCCGGAACCCAAAGCCGCCGCCTCCCAGTTGCAGCAGGCCTTTTCCACCGCGCCGCCCGAAGTCAAACAATCCGCCACCACCGCGTCCGAAGCCTTGCGCACCGCCGATTACTCCCGCGCCGTCCAGGCCCTCCAGGCCATCAAAGCCCGCCAGAATCTCTCCTTCGAACAGGGCATGGCTGTTCATGCCTCCGAACTGGCGCTCGAGGCCAAGCTCATCGCCGGCGTCGAGGCTGGCGACCCCAACGCCAAACGCGCCTACGAAGCCCTGAAGCGCAGCCGCCGTCAGTAAGCCCGGTGGCCGCCCGCCGCGTGCAGGGTTCCCACAGGCGCGAGGCGATTTGCAACACGGCCTGTCCCCCCTTCAGCCTCGGTTCAAGCGGAATTTCAGGTACGCGATATAGTCGCAGAAGTTTTTCCACGACACGTCCGGCGGCACGCTGTGGTCCAGCTCCGGGATGTAGCCGCCCTGCTCGACCAGGGGCATGACGCGATCCACCTCCTTGCGCATGGCCTCGCCGCCGCCGGACAACACCCGTTTGTCAATGCCGCCCACGATGCCGAGGCGGTGGCCGTATTCCTTGCGAACGGCAACCACATCCATGCCCGACTGCACTTCGAAGGGCCACAGGTGATCAATGCCGGCCTCCAGCCAAAGGGGGATGAGCGTCCGAATATCGCCGTCGCTGTCGAGGCCGATATGCTGGATGCCCTGGTGGCGCAGCCAGCCGCAGACGCGTTCGTAATGACGGAAGGCGAACTTGCGGAAGAGCGCGGGGCCGACCAGCGGGCCCCCCTTGTAGGCCATGTCCTCCCAGAACCAGAACACCTCGAAACGAGTGTGCTGCAGCACTTCGGCGGTGATTTCGATCAGCCGATCCGCCCGCTCCTCCATCATGCGTTCGATCAGGCGGGGTTGGTCGTAGAAGGCCACGCACAGATTCTCGACCCCCAGCATGTTGCGCAGCGAGCCGAAAAAACCGCCCCAGCGGTCAGCCCAGCACTTGCGCGGCCACTGCTCGCCGGGGGCTGCGCCCCGCGCGGCCGCCTGCTCTTCCGCCCGCAGTTCGCCTTTGCCCACGGCGGCCTGGACGCGGCCGCTGGCCACCATGCTGCGCCATGCGGCGGACAGGCGTCTATCGGCGTGGAGCGCGAGGCGTTCAGCGGCGAACTTCTCGAATTCCGCCTCGTTTGCCACCGGGAACTTGACGAACTGGGGCATGCTCGTGTCGCGGTTCTTTTTGAACTCCCGCATGACAATGCCCTCATGGTTCACGTAGGTGACCGTTTCCTCATCCTCGGCAATCACTTCGTGCTCGAACTCCGGGACCGGCCCATACCACGGGTCCACGCGCACCAGCCGGTCCAGCTCGAAATAATCGTCCAACGGGGTGCCGTCCCAACCCTCCTGTTTCCAACGCTCGGCGGTTTCGTCCCAGAGAAACGCGCCCCAGCGCGCCCAGGGTTTGGCAACCGGCTTGAACTGGAGGGTGTCGAGGAATCGCTGGCGGGAGGTCGGATTCACGGCGCTGGCGGGTTCAGGGTTTGCTCACAAACTGGTAGTGGCCCGCCCCCACCTTGAGCACCAGGCGGCCGGCGGCCGCCTCCACCACCTGCACGCCCGGCGCCCGGGCCAAGGGCCGGCCGCTTTCCCGCACCGCCGCCGCATCGCGGGCCGGGACGTGAAGCGTCGCCGTGCTGTTGGGGGGAATGGTGAGGGTCCACTCGAAGCGGTTTTCCTTGAGCTGCCACTCGCTGCGGATCAGGCCGTGGGGAGAGCGGTGGCTGGCTTTCACAAAGGTCAGATCGCCCACCGGCTGGGGCTTCATCACGATATGCCGGAAGCCCGGCTGCGCCGGATCACTCTGGATGCCCGCCAAATATTCGTAGAGCCAGATGACCAGGTCGCCGACCAGCATGACGTGGTTGTGCGAATTCATCGCCGGATCGGCCGTGTCCCCATTCCACAATTCCCAGATGGTGGTGGCGCCCTTTTCGATCATGTATCCCCAACTCGGATAAGTGGTGTTGGTGGCAAACCGGTAAACCAGGTCCGGCCGGCCGCCGTCGGATAATACCCGGCACAGCCATTGCCCGCCAATCAAACCCGTGCCCACGTGGCCCTGGGTTTCGTCGGTGATCTTGCGCACCAGATGATCGAACACGCGCGGCCGCTCCCCCGGCGGCGCCAGATCAAAGGCCAGCGGCAGCACGCAAGAGGTCTGCGAGCCGTTGTCGTAGTACCCCTTCTCCGGATGGTAGAGGCGCTCGTTGAAGGCGGCTTTCAGCTCCTCCGCGCGGACGGCAAACCGCCGGGCGTCTTCCGGCTTGTCCAGCAGCGTGGCATAACGCGCCATCAACCGGAGGCAGTGGGCAAAATAACTGGTGGCCAGAATCACCGGGGCCGTCTTGCGCGCGGGATCCTGCGAATGAATCAACTTGGGATCCTCCGGCGGCACACACCAGTCGCCGTACTGGTCCCGGGCGATGAGGCCATTGGTGATGAAGCTGCTCAGGTGGTCAACCCACCTGACCATGCTGGGATAGTGCCGCGCAATCACGCCGGTGTCGGCATACTGGTCCAGCAACGCGCCCGGGATAATGACCGTGCTGGCCGGCCAGGTGACGTTGTCGCTGTAAAGCGGCCAGTAGGGCGGGTTCACGTCCGACACGCTCCCGTTGTCCTTCTGACCGTCGGCAAAATCCCGCACCCACTTGGCATAGAGGGCGGAGATATTGAACAGGAAGGTTTCTCCGCGAGAAAAAGCCGAGCGGTCCCCCAGCCAGCCCTGGCGCTCATCCCGCTGCGGACAATCGGTGCTGATGCTGCGGTAATTGCCCCGCGTGCCCCACACCACATTGCGATAAATGCGGTTGAGGGTGGGGTGCGAGCAGGCGAAGGCGCCCGCCGCGGCCAGATCGTCGTTCACAACCCGGCCGCGGATGGCTTCCAAGGTGGGGCGCCCGGGGTAGCCGGTGACTTCAACATAGCGAAAACCATGATAGGTGAAGCGCGGCTCGTAGATCTCGGTGCCCCGGCCCTTCAACGTGTAAAGGTCGGTCACCTTGGCATCGCGCAGGTTATCCAGGCATAGCGTCCCGTCGGGCTGGAGCGTCTCGGCGTGACGAAGCCGGACCACCGTGCCGGCCGGGCCGCGGACCCGGAGCTGGCACCAGCCCACCATGTTCTGGCCAAGGTCGAAGATGAAGACCCCGGGCCGGGGCTCGGTGAGGGCGATGGGTTTGAGTGTGCCGGTGACCCGAATCGGGTTGATCATTTCCGCGCAAAGCGCGCCTTTTGGGCCGGCCACCTCCTGCGCCGAAGCCCAGGTGGCATCCTCGAAACCCGCTGCTGCCCAGCCCCGCAATTCGCGGCGGGCGTCATATTCCTCGCCGTCGTATTCGTTGTTGGCTCGGATTGGACCGTCGGTGCTGAGCTTCCAGGACCCGTCGCTCACGACGACTTCGGTTGTGCCATCGGCATACTCGACCTCCAGTTGCAGCAGCAGCTTGGGAAAACCGTAGCTGATGGTATGAGTGGGCGAACTGGCCCGCGGCGCAAAGTAACGCCCGTTCCCGAGCCAGACCCCCACCGCGTTGCGGCCCCGGCGCAGCCGGTCCGTCACGTCATGCGTCACGTAAAAAACCCGCGCGTCATAATGGGTCAGCCCCGGCGAGAGGACCGCATCCCCCACCTTTTCCCCATTGATGTACAACTCCGAAAGGCCCAAGCCGCTGAAATAAACCATGGCGCGCCGAACGGGGCGGGCGACTTCAAATTCCTTGCGCAATTGCCGCGCCGGCAGGCGGCGGTCTCCCTCCAATCGCATTTCGCCCCAGGGCTCCATGCCGGCCGGCCCCAGCACCCGCGCGGGCGGCCACCCCGAATCGTCGAATTCCAGCGACGTCCACCCCGCCGGTTCGGAATCCGACGTCCGCCATCGCGCGCCGGTGGGAACGACGAGCGACTCCCCGGATTCAAACTCCACCACCAGTTTGCCGGTCAGACCCGCCGGGTTGGGAGTGTCGCCGCTGTTGCGCACCCAGGCCGCGATGACATTCCGGCCTGGCTGCAGGTGGCCTTTCACCTCCATCACCCCGGGCACCTTGAAGTTTTGTCCCGCCCCCGCATGCCGGCCGTTGACCGCGCAGGCAAATTCGTTGTCGCCGGCCAGCAGCAACTGCGCGCGGCGAATGGGACGGTCCGGCAGCTCGAAGCGGCAGCGAAAGGTGCGCAGGACGGCTGGCACTGCGTTGAAGTCCCCGTCCGCCGCGTGCCAGATCCAATCCGCGCCCTCGAATCGCGGCGTGACGTGGTCGTCCTCCTTCCCGATCCACCGGCCCTGCCAATCCGTGGGCCGCAGCAAGCCCATGCTCCAGGAGGCGGTTTCGCTCCAGCGCGACACCTTCCCCGCCTCATCCCAAATGCGAACCCTCCAGTGACAGGCCTGGCGGGAAGCCAGCTCGCGCCCCGCGTAACGCACCAGATGCGACTGGTCCGACGGCACCTTGCCGCTGTCCCACAGGTCCGCCCGCCCCACTTTCAATCGGTCCGGACTGGACGAGACTTGAACCTGAAAGGCCGTCTGGCGCGCGCCGCGCCGGTTCGACTGCATCTGCCAGCTCAAGCGGGGAGCGGCCGCATCAATGCCCTGGGGATTGACCAGAAACTCGCATCGCAGCTCGCCGACCGTGGCCGCCCAGCCCGGCGCAGCGCCGCACAAGGCCAGGCCGCCCCAGCACCAGAGCGTCCATCCCGCCTGTTTCAGTCTCTTTTGCCATTTCATCATAAAGCCTTTCCAGGTTCGCCCCGCGCTCCCCCGCCGCCCGGCCCGTGCCGGCCGACGGAAGCTTCGCCTTACTCCAGGACAAGCGCCGATTTGTTGAGCCCCGCGTCCACCCAAAGCTTTCGGCGGCGCCGCTATTCCGGGGAGGTCACGGCCACTGGAAGCGATAAAAACGCGCGGGTGCGGATGCCGGCTGCTCGACGTGCAGAAAGCCGTCGGCATCGGTGGTGTTCGTCGAGACGGCCTGCCAATCCTGGAAGTTGGTCGTCGTCTGGAGTTGATACCCGTTGCTCGGAATGCCGGCGAAGACCAACCGCAGAGTTCCGGCCTCGAGCAGCGACCACCCGGTGATTCTTGGCTCAACCACGGTCACGGAAACCGAGCCGGTGGCCTGGCCGCCCCGGCCGTCGGTGACCAGATAGTTGAAGCTTGCCAGACCGGCGAAACCGGGCAGCGGTGTGAACCGCACCTGATTGGCGGTCAGGATGGCCGAGCTGGTGTTGGCGCCCGCCGTGGCGCCGGAGAGTGTCAGGGGGTCGCCATCGGGGTCGCTATCGTTTGCCAGCAAATCCGCCGCGCTGAAAGCCGTCGTGGCGCCGGTGTGCGCGTGAAACGCGTCCGGTTCCGCCACGGGCGGCCGGTTGAGGGCCTGAATCGTAATGGTGAAGGTTTGCCAGGCGCTGGCGTTCACGCCGCCATTGGCGGTCCCGCCGCTGTCGAACATGCGCGCGCCGACACCAGCCACCCCCACGGCACCCGGTGCCGGAGTGAAGGTGAGCGTGCCGAGCGGGTTGATCGCCGGCTGCACGCTGAACAACGCGTTATTGCCGTTGGTGACCGTAAAGCTGACCGCCTGGCCGGCCTCATCCGGCGCCCCCCGGTCCAGCTCGGTCGCCCAGTTCGGGAAAACTTGCGGACCACTGTCCGCGGCGACGACCAGGTCCGGCCCCTTGACGAACGAAGGCGCATCGTTAACCGCCGTGATATTCAGATTGAATGCCTGGGGCGGCGAGGTGTCCTGCCCCCCGTCGGCGGTGCCGCCATCATCCCTCGCCCAAACGGTCACCACCGTGGTCCCGTTGGCATTCGCAGCGGGTGTAAAACTCAGCGTGCCGGTCGGCGACACGGCCGGTTGGACACTGAACCGCGCGGGATGGCTGTTCGAGCAGATGAAACTCACCGTCTGCCAGGCTTCGCCAGCCGGACCGGGGCTGATTGCTGTGGCCCAGTTGGAAACCATCTGCGGGCCCGCGTCCTCGAGGAGGGTTTGATCGGGTCCCTTGACAAACGTGGGCGGTTGGTTGGGTCCGGCGCCAAGGACGATCAAGTCAAGGTCCACACGGCCGCTGGCCGCCCCCTCGGCGGGCGCCAGGCGCAGCCACGAAACGACCTGGCCCGCCAGCGCCGCGTTGGTGCTCAAATCCACCTGATAGGTCACGAAGTTGGTGGCCTGGGGTTGAATCGCAAACGCGACCGACCGGGTGAGGTCGGCGGTCGCCGAGGTTTCCGTTCCCCAATAGAGGCGGGCCGTGGTGGCGGCGGTCTGGTTGCGGATCCGCACGCTGAGCGTCCGGGCCCCCTGCATTCGCAGCGGCGCAATTTCCAGAAAAGCGCCGGCCCCGGCCACCGCCAGCGAACAGACCCCGTTGCTGACGATGGCGGACGCGTCCCCAGACGGCAGCCAGCCTTCCAAATCGCCCGGGGTGTTGAATTGCCAGTTCCCGGCCGCCGCCAGACGGTCCGCGCCGGGCAGCAGTTCCGCAAAATCCAGCGCAATAATGGCTCCGCTGAAAGTCGTCGGGTCCAGGCGCACCGAGTGCAGGTAACCGGTCCATTGGGGAACGGTGGAAAAATCCAGCTCAATTTCGCGCCACAACCCATCCGCGGGCAGATTGAGATTGGTCGAGACGAAACCGCCGCTCTTGGGAAAGAAGAAGAACTGTGCCAGGTTTCCCCCGCCCGCCGGTCCGACCTTCACCCGGCACCGGAACCGTTTGTAGAGGTCCGTGTTGATGCCCCGGTCAATGCTGCCGCCGCTGTTGAACACCAGGTAAGGGTCCCCGCCCGTTGAGACCCCCTGCCACACGCCGCCGCCGGCGGACACGGATCCGATCTGGTTCGTGTGGGCAATGTCGCCGTCCCGCTCCATCTGCCAGGGGCGGAGGAACAGCGGCAGGGGATGGGACCAGGGCGACACGACCCCGGCGGCATCCACGGCGCGCAGCCGCCACCAGTGCAACCCGTCAAGGGCCATTCCCGTCACCACATGCCGGCCCCCGCGCAGCCCGTTGGTCTGATACACCACGTTGGTGAAAAAGAAATCCGTGGCCAGTTGCAGCTCGGCGGTCACCCCGGCGTGGTCCGGCTCCTGCGCCGGCTCCCACCGGCACAAGGGCTGGGTGGAATTGACAATGATATCCGAGTCCACCATCCGCGGCGGCAGCAGAATGGGCGAGAGGCTCAGGTAATCCACGCTCACCACTGTCCCGGCGGTGTTCACGGGGTCCAGTCGGAACCGGGTCACAATCCCGTTCCAGTCGGGCACCGAGGTCAGGTCCACTTCGTAGCTTCGGGTGCCCGCCTGCACGGGAAACTCGGTCCGAAAGAACGACGAGCCGCGCTTCCACCAAAACAATTCCGCCACCCCGGGCGTGGACGCCGTCATCCGCAGCCGAACCTTCTTGTAGTAATCCGCATTGATCACCGCGCGGTCGGCGTCCTCGGCCGGGTTGCGCTTGTCGGTCGCGAGGTAGAAATAGCCGTCCGGTCCGCTGACGGCGCTGACCTGGCCGGCGGTGACCGCGAGGTTGGTCAGTTGGTTGGCGCTGAAGACTTCGTTGGGGTCGTCAAAGTGCCAGCAGCGATTGGCCTCCAGCCGGAACCAATCGAGTTCGAATCGCACCCCGGGGGCGGAACACGGCCGGAACCGCAGGCGCTGAATCCGTTTCTCGCGCCAGGGGGCGTGCTCGGCGAGGTTGAGACGATACACATTCCAGCCGGCCTTGGCGGTGAAGGGCAGCGATCCCGTGGCGCCGCTGGCGTCCTGCCACTCGAACTGTCCGAGACCGGCCAGGGCCGCCTGCACGTTCAATCGGAACGAAGCGGCGTGAAACCCGTCTGAAACAATATGGCGGGTCGGGGATTCATTAAACTCGAGCGTGAGCCACGCAGCCGAGTTGGACGTCCAGCCAGAGACCACGCCGCGATTGAACGTCAGCGCGCCGGCGCCCTCGACCGCCTCGAGATGGCCGGGACGGCTCATCGTCCAGATCAGGTCCCGCGCCGCGGCGGTGGTTTCCCACGCGCTCAGCCCCGTGAAGGCTTCGGCAAAACGATTCGACACAAACTGGGCGATGGCCGTTTCCAGGGGTTGCCCGTAAATCTGGTAGGTCGGCTGGCCATACCACGCGTAAGGGCAGACCGCATGCGCCCCGGAGGCCCAAACCGAGTTCAACGCGGCGAGATTGTTCGCGACGCTGCTCGAGTCCAGCGGGTTCCACTCCTGGATGCCCCAGTTGTGGTCGTTGGCATAAATCGCGTTGAACAGGCTGGTGTTCGACGCCCAGGACCCGTAGGTCGTGATGCCATTGCCGCCGTGGTAGGCAAAGGTGGTGGTCCAGGGGGACGCATACTTGCGCTCCGTTTCCGAGGTCGTGGCCGGGTTGAATGGAATCTGGTGGCCGAACAGAAAATCCGGACTCCACCCGGACTCGAATCCCCATTGAAGCTGCTGCTGGACCATTTGGCTGACCTGGTTGATGCGGAAATCATGCCACTTCCGCCACCACCGGCCGGTGTCGGATGTCGTGCTCCAGTTGACATTGGTTGGCGGCACGACGGCGGACCAGCTCGCAAAGGGAAACCCGGCGCCAACGGCCCCGTTGACGTTGGCGTCATTGTTGAGCGCGGCCAGGTCCGCGTACTGGCCCCGGCCGGTGTACAGACCCATGCCGCCCAGCCAGTCGCGGAATTCCTGTTTCGACCACTCACTGTAATCGCAGTATTCGCTGTTGGCGGCCACGTTCTGCGCGTATTCGCTCGAGGTGCTGGTGAACACCAACAGGTCGGGGTGCTGCTCCCGATACCAGTCCAGCAGCCGCATCACGATGCGCGCATTCCGTCCCAGGTACTCCTGCACCACCGTGGCATTCCGCGACAACGTCAACTGCATCTCCAGCATGTCGGCGAACCCGTCGAAAACCTCGTCCGCCGCGGGGTCCTGGGTGCGGGAGGCGTTCCGAATCCGGCCGAGGCGGTCCACCTGCAGCAGCGCCCCGCCGCCCTGTTTCTCCAGGAAATTGGACAGCACGTCCACCGCTTGCTGGGCAGGATCGGCCCAGGGCGTGCCGTTGATGTGCAGCCCCAGGGGCAAATCGCTCGCCCGCGCCAGCGCCAGGTTCGCATCCGTCTCCCACGGCGCGTAAGCGGGCGAGTAAATGTAGTCATAGTAACGCCCGTGGGTGGAGGAGATGAAATTGGCCGTCATCGAAAACCCCACCTTGACGTTTGGCGGCTGACCCCCCCCCGTCAGGGCCAGCAAACGCTCCCGGAACAGGAAGATCGAGTTGGAGCTGCCCGGCGTCTGATCGTAGGCGCCGATGGGGGCGATGAAAAAGGTGCGCCAGTAAACCTCGTCCAGCGGATCGGCCCGGAGCCCGCACGACGCTCCGCCCAGCAAACCAGCGACGGTGGCGCCCAGCGCCAGAAGCGGGCGCCCGGCGATGAGGGGTCTCCGAATCAATGTTGACATGGGCTGTGCGGCCGGCCGGGCATTAACAAAGGGAGGCCGGGCACACCCGGCCCGGCCTCCCGCACAACACCCAACCTCACCAATTCGTCATGCTTTCTAAGGCGCGCGCAGGCGGTAGTACCGTTGCGCGCCCGGCGCCGAGGCGTCGGTCACCGTCAGGATCCCCCCGCTGCCGCGCACGTTTCGCAGGAAAACCCAGCCCGGTGCGCCGAGATCATCCTTGTACTCCGCCACATAAACAATGTCTTTCAACGAGTTGAATTGGAAGCTGGCGGAGCCCCCGCCTGCGGCCGGGTTGAACAAGACCGGCGCCGGCACGGACACCGCGTTGCCCAAAGCCGCGAATTCAAAGTCATCAAACGTTGCGGAAACCCCCGTCGGCCCGCCCAAGGCGGTACTGGCAAAGGACATGAGCGCCACATAATGCCGTGAGGTGGTGGCAGGCATCGGCACAATGCCGATCACCTCGCCGTTAATGGTGCCTTTGATGACGTTGGTCCGCACCTCCAGATCAAACTCATAGGTGGCGGCTGCGGGCACCGCCCCGGCCCCCAGGCTGGTAGCGCCTTGGAAAGCCTGCCACCCACCCCCGGGGCGAATGAGAATGCCCAGGCCTTCGCCGCCCGCCACACCCACACCCGGGTTGGGCTCCCGCAGCTTGATCGCCGCCCAGCTATCCGCCGTGCCGCTGACGGTCGGCGACACCTTGAACCGGATGCGGAACGACTCGAAACGCTCGTAGGGCAGGAAATCAATGTCGGGCCAGACAATGGCGATTGAGAGCACATTGTCCGGGTTCACAATGACCACCTGGTTGTTCGTGATGCCGACCGTGGCGCCGGCGCCGTTGTCAATGGCCACCCAATTGCGCGGGGCGGCCGGCCCGGACTGGCGGCTCCCAAGGTTCTCATTCAGGTTGGCCGTGTCCGCCGTGTCAAACGTGTCGGCCAGAATCACCGTGGCGGGCAAAACCGGTTCGGGCGTCACGGAGATCGCCAGATTGTCAAAGGTGGTGATGGCGGGCACGGCGTCGGCGGCGCTGTGCTCCGAAAGAGTGATATAGTTGGCCACGCCCAGATTGGTGATCGTGTGCTCGACCGCCCCCCCATCAAACACCAGGGGCCAGCCGTTGATATGCACCTTGACCCTGTTGTTGACCACCTCGAGGCACGCCCGGTAATTCGTCGCCCCGCCGGGAATGCCCCCAAACCCAATCGAGTACGGACCGTCAAACGCCTGCCAGCCGCCGGCCGGCCGAACCAGCACGGCAAATCCATTGGCCGGCACCGGGCCAATCAACTGGTTGCCGCCGATGGTGATGCCCGCCCAACTGTCCCGGCCCGGGTCCACCGACGCCGTCGAAATGTCCACCGTCAGGCGGAAACTGCCATTGACCTCGAAGGGCCGAAAATTCTGGTTGGGCGTGACCAACAAGCGTTTGTCCGGCGCGAAGTCGGTGCCATCCAGCCGGGTCAGCGTCAGGGCGTTGTTGGTGATCTCAATGAAGTCATTCAAGCTGAACTGCTGCGAGTAATAAGGCGGGAAGCCGGCCAGCGGCGCCAGCTCGCCTGTCTGCCGCGCCTCCAGGTCCGCCCCCAGGTCCACCGTGTAGGCCGTGTTGAAGGTCTCCGTGAACAGGTTCTTGCGCAAGGTCAACCCATACTTGTCGGCCAGGTATTGCTCGGCCTCGCGCCGCGTGGCGTCGTCCAGCGCCCCCTCGTAAATCAACACTTCGGCGATGTAACCGTCCAGGCCGTGGCCGTTCTTGGGCTTGTTGGCGCCGAAAAGCCAGCCCCCGCTGCTCGCCGCGGCCGTCGGTCCAATCGGAGCGCCGCCTTCCAACACCCCGTCCCGGTAAACACTCAGGCTCATCGAGTTGGTCGCATCCTGAACCACCGACGCGATTGCCCACGTCCCCGGGTTGTAGGGTGAGGCTCCCGCCACCGAGCGGCCGGAGGCAAACGACCAGGTGATAAAATCCGACCCCCCGCCGAACGTGTTGGTTTCGGTGTAAAGCCAGGTGGTGTCGGCACCCAGCGGCTGGATCAGCGTGTCCCGCACTCCGGTGTTCTCCGATCGGAACAGGATGATGGCCGTTACGGAGTTGCTGTTGGCGTTCAGGGTCAGGGAGCTGGTCAGGTGGTCAATCAAAGCCGAATCACCCCCCGGCCCGGACCCTGCCGGGTCCAGAAAACGGACGGCCGGTTTGCCGTTGAGCACATTCACGGCAAAAACGGGTTGATTGTCCGGAACCGTCTGGGTGGCGTCGAATCCATTTCCCGAGGAATCCGGCCACGTGCCGACCGGGTCACCGGCGCTGAGTCCGCTAATGGCATCGGCCTTGAGCCAAAGTTTCAACCCGGTGGCCGGTGGGGTTTGGGCCAGGGCCGTCACCATCCCAGCCAGCAGGCAGCCGGTAACGAGGGGAGTGAGATGCGAGGTTTTCATGATAAACGGTTTGTTCTTTGGTTTCGTTTCGTTGGCAGAAAAATCCATTGGCCCTGCCGCCCCGCCGCCCGGCGTGGCCCGCCTTCAACCGCGCCCGGCGCCCCGCCGCCGCAGCAGCAGCGCCAGGGCCACACCGGCCAGCCCCATCACGGACGGCTCCGGAATGGTCGAGACGGCAAAATTGTCAAAGCGAAATTGGGTCAGGGTGGACACGGCGGGATTGGCGCCGGACAGGCTTGTCAGCCCCACCCACGCGGGGACGACTCCCGAAAAATCCACGCCGGAGGAGACCGCGACGCCGTTGATATGGATTGCGCCCACGTTGTTCAAAACCTCGATGTCCATCTCGAACGCCCCGTTGGGGCTCAGCGGCACGGCGCCGGCGCCCACCAGCGCCCCATCCGAAAAGATTTGATAAGCGCCCGAGGCAAAAAGAATGACGCCGGCGTTGTCCACAACGTTGGGAAAGCGCACCGCCGGCTGCGCCCCAAACGTAATCCCCATCCACCGGTCATTCACCGGCACGCCGTCCAGATGGACATGCAGCAATTGCGCCTGAATGCGGTAGCTGTTGTTCAGAATGGCGCTGTCGAAACCGATGTTGGGCGAAACAGTGGACCATTCGCTGGGAACATCGTCGCGATAGCGCAAGGTGTAGGGGTCAATCGGGCCGCTGGCCGGAAACCCGGCTTGCGCGCGGAGGTCCCAGCCATTGTTGGGATTAAAGGATGTCTTGCCGTACACGCTCCATCCGAAGCCCGCCGGGTTGACATCCGTCACCAGGTAGCCGTTCTGCCGGCCACCGGCCAGGCCGATGTTGTAGTTCAAATCCGCGGTGCCGGAGGGCGGCGTCAGCCCGGTGAAGAAGTTGTCTGAAAAGAGCAACTGGTTCCATTGGGCGGAGGCCGGCAGCAGGGTCAAGCCCAGCGCGAGCGCCAGGGGGAACAGAAGCCCGCCGGAGCGGGAGGTGTCAGGGATTCGTTTCATAAGGTTTTGAGGTTTGATCTGATTGGATGTGTATGGGAGTTGAGTTAAAACGTTGCGGATTGCGGCCCCGTCTTTGCCCCCCCGGCCGCCAACCCTAGTACCATTTCATGACAATGTCATTGGTCTGCGTGCGGTTGCGGTTCTGAACATGCCCGTCCATCATGACCATGTTGGCCTGGCCGCGCGGGTAGGCGTCATTGTGCTTGTAGCCGGCCTGGTAACACGGCTTGCCGCCATACACCGCAAAATAGCCGAGCGTCGAGATTCCCGGGTGGTTCAAATCGTACGAGACGTCTGCGACAAAAAGCGTGTCCACCGGCTTGATCAGGCTGGCAAACTTCATGGTTTTGGGGGAGGTGTGCGTGATCACCGTGTACTGGTTCATGGCGTAGCTGATCCGCCACGGATTCTTCGTGTTGTAGGGAGGCGGCGGGGGAATGGCGGGGTTGTCGAGCTGCTCTCTCATGCGCGTCGGGCAACGGAACACATTCCGCGCAAACTCGCTGTCCTCGGTGTTGGCGCCGGCCCGAAAGGCCGCGCTCTTGATGTAGGGGGTGAGCAGCGTGTGAAAGTTGTTCGAATTCGGGTCGTCGTTGGCGGCGTTGTACCACCACGCAAAGGGCATCATCCCATCGTTGTCATCCCCATACATCAGACCCGCCAGGCCGATTTGCTTGTGGTTGCTCTTGCAGGCCGTGGCATTGGCCCGCTCCTTGGCCTTGGCCAGCGCCGGCAGGAGCATGGCCGCCAGAATCGCAATGATGGCAATGACCACCAGCAATTCAATCAACGTGAATGCCCAAAGGCTCTGCCTGCCCGACAACCCCCGCCACTTTCGCATCAAAAAAATCATCTCGCCGGTCCCGGTTCTTTTCATTTGGATTTTGCTGTCCTTGCCATTCAACCACCCCTCACTGTCGCCGTCTATCACGCAAACGCGGGATTTAGCATGAGGAGGAGCCGCCGCCAGCGGGCCGTGCAGCCGGGGGGCAATCAAGGAATCCGGGCCGTCAGGGTGACCGTCGTTCCCTCGCCGGGTCGGCTGCGAATGGCCAGGTCGGCCTTCATTTCCGCGGCGCGCCGCTGCATGTTCATGAGCCCGTTGCCCTTGCCAGCCTGCTCCGGCGCAAAGCCGCCCCCGTTGTCCTCGACCACGACCTGGAACCAGTCGCCCCACCGGCGCACGTGGATCGCCAGGCGGGTGGCCCCGGAATGTTTGATCGCGTTGTGCAGCGCCTCCTTGAAAATCGGCAGCACGTTGCGGCGGAAATCCAGCGGCAGATGGGAGGCATGGAAATCGCCCGTCTGCTTGAATTCATACGCCACGCCGTGAAGCATGGTCCTGGCGGTTTCCGCCATGCGCTGCACCAGGTCGCTCAACCGCTCGTGAGCCGGGTCAATGAACCACACAATATCCCGCAGCGTGTCCACCGTCTGCGCCGCCACCACCCGCACCTCGCGCGCGTCTTCCGCGCTGGGGTGGCTTTCCATGACCTGGGCCAGCAGCGAAATGCTGCCCAGGTTCGCCCCCACTTCGTCATGCAGGTCGCGCGCGATCCGCAGCCGCAGGCGTTCCAGCGCGCGCAGCCGGGCGATGCGGAGCGAATAAGCCGCGGCCAGCACCCCGGCCACCGCGAGCCCCGCCAGGATTTTGAACCACCAGGTCTGCCAGAAATGGGGCAGCACCACAAAACCGAGCCGGGCCCCGGTTTCGTTCCAGACTCCGTCATTATTGCACGCCACCACGCTGAATTCATAACTGCCGGGAGGCAGGTGGCTGAAGTTCACACTGCGCTCGACGCCCGTCCCGGCCAGCGGACGCCCCCCCTCCAGCCGCCACCGGAAGCGCACTTTGTCCGGCGCGGTAAAACTCAGGGCCGTGAATTTGACCTCGAAGAAGTGTCTTCCCGGCGCAATGCGGTACCGGGGGGCGCCGGCCCCGGGCAGGGGCCGCGCTCTGGGCGCCTGCATTCCTGGCAACAGCTCGGGCGCGTGCAACAGTTCATTGTCCACCCAAAAACCTTCGATGACCACGGGCGGAGGAAGCGGATTGAAGGGCACCCGCCGGGGCTCGACCCACACCGCCCCTTTGACCGTGCTGAACCACAGGCGGCCATCGGCGCCCCGCCAACAGGCCGGTTGCATGCCCCCCGAGCATTCCAAGGTGGGCAAACCGTCGAACCGGCCGTAACTGGCGAACGGCACGCTTTCCACCTCCCCCCGCGCGATCTGTTCCAGGGCCGTTTTGCGCACCCGTGCGATGCCGCCGCGGGTGCCCAGCCAAAGGTGCCCTTCCCCGTCGTCAAGAATCTGGCTCACATGCTCGTTGGGCAACCCGTGGCTCAGCGTGTAACGGGTGAAGCGGCCGTCCTGGAACCGCAACAAGCCCCTTCCCAGCGTGCCGATCCAAAGCACGCCGTCCCGGTCCGGCAGCAACGCCCAGAACTGCTCCGCTCCCGTCAGCGCGCCCCGCCCGCGCGTTCCGCCTGCCGTCCCCGCCGTCCCGTCGCCGGGGCCTTCCCGCTGATCCTGCGCATCCGGGGGGCGGTACCCGATGAATTGTCCATCTCGGAATCGGCGCAACTCGCCGCGCCCGGTCCCCATCCAGAGCTGGCCTTCCGCATCCTCCGCCAGGGACAGCACGAAGGCCGGCGCAAAACCATCGGCCTCGCCAAAATGCTTCAGTTGTCCGTTTTGCCAGCGATACAGCCCAAACTCATTCCCGATCCACACGCAGCCCCGGCGATCCTCCAGAAACACCCGCGCCACCGTGCCCACGGCATCCAACGGAATGGGCCGCCGCAACCCGTTGCTCTCCCACAACCAGACCCCGTTTTGCACCGACCCGATCCAAACCCGCCCCGCCGCGTCCGGATAGGCAATCGTCGCTTGCGCCGCCGCCCGTTCAATCGGCAATTCCACCGGCGTGACCTGTCCTTCGCGCACCCGAATCAAACGGTTGCCGGCCGTGCCAAGCCAGATGGTGCCCTCCAGATCCTCCGCCACGGAATGCACTGTTGCTTCGCCCGCCTCCCCGCCGGCGTGCAGGAGGTGAAACGTTCGCGGCCGCACCGACACCAGGCCCGCTCCGGCCGGGCCCACCCAGACGTTGCCCTCCCGATCCTGGAAAAAGGCCTCGATCAAATCGTTGGGCAGCCCCTGCTCCCGCCCAATCCGCGCCAGACGCCCCGCCCCGTCCAGGTGCCACAAACCCTCCGCATACCGCACCAGCCACGCCCCTCCCTGGCCATCAGGATGCAGGGACATGGGCCGCAGGTCCTGCCGCTGCCCCAGGCTGATGGGCTCGGCAATCACTCGCCATTCGCGTCCCACACTCTTGCGAAAACCGTGATCGGTCCGCAGCCACAACTCCCCCGCAAGGCCGCACGCCAACTGCTGCACCCCAATCGTGGGGGGACCGTTGGTCGGCGTCATGTTGATGAACCGGCTGCCGTCCCACACCGCCACTTCCTTGCGGGTGCCGACCCACACACGGCCATCCGCGTCGCGCGCCAGGGCCGTGACCGCCTGGTCCTGCAAGCCCGGCCATTCCTCCGGCAGGCTGACTTGATCCCCCCGCACCTGGCCCAGTTTCCACTCCGGCCGCCGGTACCAAATAACGCCGTCACGATCTTCGCAAGTGGCGGCGTACAAGATGGCTTCGGCCGGACGAAGGGTTTCCCAGCGATTCGTGTCCCCCTCCCGCCGCCCGCGAAAAATCCAGCCGAACAAGGACGACAACACCACTTCATTCGAGCGAACGCTCACCACGTCGCCCAGCCAACTGTCCGGCGTCAGCGTCGAGGCCCGCTCAAAACGAAACCGCCCGTCCCGCCGCGACAGCAACGCCCCCTCCACCATCCCAACCCACAAGGTGCCTTCCGCGTCCACCAGCAGGCGCTGCACCTCCATCGAAGTCATCGAAGGGGTATTGCCCGCATGAAACGTCACAAACCGGACGCCGTCGAACCGCGCCAATCCGCCATGAAGCGTGCCCACCCACAGAAACCCATCGGGCGTTTGCGCAATGCTGGTGACCGAACTGTCGGGCAGGCCGGCTTCCACATCCCACACTTGCACCAGGAAATCGTCCCCCGGAACGGGGACCACCTCGGTGCGGCCGCGGCTTCCCCCGGCCAGACAGCCGCTCACCACCAAAGCCACTGACATGAAGGAGGTCGCGCGCACGCTGGCGCCATTCTACCGCCCGCGCCAGCCGCGGCAAGCCTCCTCGGACGCGCGCCCCCACTCCCGCAAATGCGGGATTGGTTCCGCCTTCCGACGGTGTTACCCTGATTCTGTCTAACGAGTTTTTCGGCGCCACCATGCAAACACCGGTCAAGAGCACCAAACCCGCCCCGGCCGGGCGCCCGGCGGGTTCGCACGCCGGCGTCTCCGTGTGGTTGATTGAAGACAACCACGTGTTTCGCAAGACGGTCGCGCGCGTGTTGGGCGCCCAGGAGGGCATGGAATGCTCCCAGGCATTCGCCAATGCCGAGGATGCTCTGGATGCCTTGCGGGGAGGCGCGGTGCCGGACGTCATTCTGGTGGACGTTGAATTGCCCGGCCTGAACGGCATTGACGCCGTCAAAACCATCAAGTCCATTACCCCCGCCAGCCGCGTGGTGATGCTGACCGCCTTCGATGACCCCGACAAAATTTTCCGTGCCATTTGCGCCGGCGCCTCGGGTTACCTCCTCAAGACCGCGCCCATCGAACGCATCGTGGAAGCCATTTATGAGGCGCTCAACGGCGGCGCGCCGCTCAACCCCCAGGTGGCGCAGTCGGTGCTCAAGATGTTCGCCGGCCTGGTCCAACCCACCTGCGACTACGGCCTGACCGAACGCGAGCAACGCATCCTCGAACTCATGACGCAGGGCTTGATCAAAAAGGAAATCGCCGACCAACTCGGCCTCAGCTACCACACAGTGGATACCCACCTCCGGAACATCTACACCAAGCTGCACGTCCACAGCCGCACCGGCGCCGTGGCCAAGGCGCTCAAGGAGCGCCTCTTCCGGCCCACCCACGCCCCCGAAGCGCGCCGGTGAAGCCCCGTCGGTGCCCCCGGCCCGCGCCCCATTTTCCGGCCATGTTGAAAAATTTGTCCCCTCAGAACCGCCGCAGTTTTCTCCAGCGCCAGGCCGGGTTGGGCATCGCCTGCTCCCTTTCGCCCTGGGCCGCCTCCCGCGGGCGGCCGAAATTTCAAGCCCGCCCCGACTGGCCGCGCCACCATCTCCATCTTTTGCCGAAGTAACAGATTCGCCCGACACAAATGCCCCCCATGAAAGCCTGCCCAATCCAGTTGCCTGCCATGCGCCACGTCATTTGGGGCCTTCTCGGGGTGTGCGCGCTGCTGACGTCCGGGCTGGCCGCCGAACCGGCGCTGCCAACGTTCTGGATGCATCCGGCCCACTCCCAACCCGAGCCCCAGGATACCTACACCGCGTTCCGCGGCGAATTCCACCTGCCCCAAGGCGGCGAGGTCGAAGTGCGCCTTCTGGGCGCGACCTGGTACAACGCCTGGATCAACGGCACTTACTTCGCCGACGGTCCCCCGCGCTTCCCCGCGGATTACCCCGAGTATGACACCCGCCGGCTCACCCTCCCGCCCGGCCGGCAGGTTCTCGCCGTGCTCGTCCATTACGCCGGAGTCGAAACCCGGATTATGAAAAGCCTGCCGCCTTTCCTGTCCTGCGAAGTGCGGGCGGGTGGCGAAGGGGTGCCGGTAACGTGGCGGTCTCTGCCGCTGGCGGGAGTGCGGTCCACCACGCGCCGCCGCAGCCCGTTGCTGGGCTGGATGGAGTGGTTTGACACCCGCGCCATGCCGGCCGATTGGCGGCAACCCGGTTTTGATGACGCGGGCTGGCGGGGCGTGGCGCCCTGCTCACCCCCCATCGGCCCGATGAAACCCGCGATGATTGCTCCGGTGCCAACGCGCCTGGTCCCCGCCCGCCTGATCGGGCGCGGCGTGCTCGCCCGCCATTTCTCCCCCGACACGGACGATCCCCCCGTCGCTTTTTTCCTGGCTGATCTCGAATGCCGGCAAGTGCCTCCCCAGGGCGTCTGGCGGCGCTATGACCTGGGTAAAGTTCGCCTGGCGCGGCCGCGTTTTCTCCTCGATCTCCCCGCCGGCGCGGTGGTCGAGTTCGGCAGCAGTGAGGAACTGCGCTTCGGGCGCGTGGCTCCCTGGTCGGCGCTGAGCGGCGCGCCGACCTGTTTTGTGGATCATTACATTGCTCGAGGCGGCCCCCAGGAGTTCTTCCCCATGCAAGCGCAGGGCGCGCGTTTCTTTGAGGTCCATGTCTATGCGCCCGCCTCCGCCATTCGTTTCCTGAAAGAGGAATTCCTCGAGCGCGCCTCCTTTGACGAGCCGCTGGGAGACTTTCGGTGCGGCGACCCCCTGCTGGAGCGCATCTGGCGCACGGGCATCGAAACCACCCGCAGTTCGAGCGAAGACGCGGTGGTGGACTCGCGCCGCGAGCGCGGGCAGTGGTCCGGTGACCTGTTTGTCGGCCTGCGCATCCTCGGCACCTCCTTTGCCGACCTCCGGCTGGCGCGTCGCGGCATTGTGCAAAGCGCGCTGTGTGCTCATCCCAACGGACTGGTGGCCGCCCTTTACCCGGGCCAGCCCGATCCCCGGTTACGCCGCCCTTTGGGCCGGCGCCGTCCTGGATTACTGGGAATTAACCGGGGATCGCGGGTTGCTGGAGGAAATGTTTCCGTGGGCCGAACGCAATCTCGCCGCGATGCTTGCGCAGGTTGGCCCGCAGGGAATGACCAACGCCGTCGGGCTCAACCACGGCCTGGGCTGGAATTTTGTGGATTGGGGCTACGTGCCCAACCCCGGCCCCTGTGAAATCGTCGGCAACCTGCAGTTGCTCGAGGCCTTGCGGGCCATGCAGCGCTGGTGCGGCGAGCTGCAACGCGACGCCACTCGCTACGCCGCGGCGGAACGTCACCTCGCGGCGGCGATGCGCGCCTACTTCGAGGACGAACTGGCCCGCGGCGGCGATGCCTGGCCGCGCATCGGTTACCAGCGCGCCGTCTTCGGCCTGCGCACCGGCGTCCTTCCCGAGGCCGCCGCGCCCGCAGCCATCCGGATGATCAAGGCCTATATCCGAAACTGCTTCCCCGCCAACCCACAGGGCACGCGCTTGTCCGACCCCTACATCCAGGGCCAGTTCTTCACGCCCTACTTCGCCAACTTCGCCCTTCCGGAACTGGCGCGTCGCGGTGAGATGGATTTCGTGCTGGAGCAATACCGCCAATGCTGGGGCTGGGCCCTCGCACAAGGGCTCACCACCTGGCCGGAGGTTTTCGATACCCGCTGGTCCCACTGCCATCAATGGTCCGGCAGCCCGACCTGGGTGCTGTCCCGCTTCATCCTGGGCCTCCATCCCCGCTTCGATCTCGGCACCAACCATTTTCAACTGCGAGTCACACCGGGCAGCCTCAAGCGCGCCGCCGGCAAGGTTGCCTGCCGCGATGGCGGCGTGGTGGAAGTTCAATGGCGGCGGACCGCCGACGCGCAGCTCGCCTATCAGGTGCAGTCCTCCTCCCCGGTGTGGTTGCACCTGGAGGACGCCCCCGCCCCGATCGAGGTTCGCGGCCGCCAAGTCCTGAGAATCAACCCCGACGGCCTCAGGTCCGGTGTCGGAAGGTTCTCCCGGACCAAGACGGACCGCCCCAATTCCTAGCAAAACCTGCGGGGCAGGAGCCCCAGTCGGACAGGGCGGAGCAGGGGGCCGGTTTGGTTTCCGGCACCGCCCGCGTCCCCGGCAAGAGCACGTGAGTCATTCGAACTTAAAGCGGTTCCCTTCCATTGGCTGTCCCCTCGCTTTCAGGCTCAGCCCCTTGGCGGGCCGGGCCGAGGGTCACGGGTACGGAGCGATGGTGAGGTCGAGGAGCAGGCTGTAGGCTTCACGGCCCCGCAGGATGAGTTGATGGGGCCCCGCGTCCAGGGTGAATACCTTGGGAACGTATTGGTTCTGATCGAAGGTGCCGTTGCCGCGCCAGCTTGCGGTGCGGGATTCGAAGCCGGCAGTCAGCGGAATGTCCCAGATCATGTCCGGGGCGACGGGTTCGGCGTCAATGTTGACAAAGAAGGAGTTGGCGCCGCCGTGGGGCGCATTGACGGTCGCATGCACGACATAGTCGCCGGCCTGGCTGAGGTCGAAGGCGTACACCGCCCGCCCACCGTGGCTTACCCCCAGCGTTTCCACCGGCTGATAAAGCGTGCCGTTGGTAATCACAAAGGGGCTTGCGACCCAACCCGAGGTGGCGGCAAGGCGCACCGGCTGCGGGGGGCGGGGAGGCGTCTCGACCGCCACGCGATAGAAACGGTGTCCGACGGGATTGGTATCGGCAACCTGAAGGCGGGAGCCGGTGCCGGGGAGGTTGGTGGCCAAAAGTTTCCACGACCCGGCCGACTGCAAATCCGGCTGGTATTCGACGTGATAAAGGCGGCCGGCGGTGCTGGGGAACGAGAGCACCGGCCAGCCGGGAAGGGGGGCAAGCTCGAGGCGCACGGTGAAAGGCGACGGAGCGGCAGGCTCGACGACGACCGTCACCCTGCTGGTGGCGCAGCGGCCGGCGCTGTCACACACCTGGCAGAGGAACTCGTCCACGCCCTGGAAATCGGGGTCGGGCTGGTAGGTGAGAGTGGTGCGGCGCTGGATTTCGGCGTAGCGCCGGAGCGCCTCGAGGAAGTAGTAGTCGCCATAAATCAGGGACACATCCACCTCGGGGTTGGGCAGATGGGGCGGTTCCCCCACGCCGTGCAGGAGGATGGCGGTGGTGGGAGTGCCGTGAGCGAGATAGTTGGTGGAGCCCAAGGAATCAAGAATGCGGCGAGCGGCCTGCCAGTACCGGGCGCTGTCCACCGCGTTGGTCACCCGCTGGCTGAGTTCGAGAAGCCCGGACAGCGTTATGGCCGCCGCGGAGGAGTCGCGCGGGGCATCCGGGATGCCGGGCGCCTGGAAATCCCAATGCGGAACCCGGTCGGCCGGGAGGTTGGCGAGGTAATAATCGGCGGCGCGTTGGGCCGTGTCGAGGAATCGCGGATCGCCGGTCTCGCGGTGGGCCATGGTGAAACCATGGATGGCCCACGCCTGGCCGCGAGCCCAGGTGGACTCGTCGGAAGCGCCGGCGAACGTCCCCCGGAACAAGACCGCGCCCGTTTTCCCGTCATAGCGCACAATGTGGTAAGTGCTGCCATCGGCCCGAACATGATGAAGCATGGTTTGTTCGGCGTGGTTGCGGGCGAAGGTGAAGAAGTCCGGACTGCCGCCGAGCCGATGGGCGTGGAACAGGACTTCCAGGTTCATCAGGGTATCCAGAAAAACGTCAAAGGGTTGGTTGGTAACGGCCCCCCAGGTGCTCAGAACGCGCGCGGCGCCGTTGTACCGCGTGGCGAATGAGGCGGCGGTTTGCAGCACGACCGCCCGCCAGTCCGGGTTGCCGACGATGCGGTAACCCGCGCCGAAGGAGGGATTGATCATGAAGCCCACATCGTCCACCTGCGTCGCGTATTGCATGGGCGCAATGCCCGCCATCCAGTTTTCGGCCCAGGTGCGATACCGGGCATCACCGCTCTGCTCGTAGAAATACCAAAGCGATCCGGGGAAGAAACCGCTCACCCAATTGTAAATGCCGACAGGATAGGTCACCCAGGTGCCGTTGGTGCGGGTCGCCCGGGGATACTGGTTGGTGCTGGCCACTTCGAGAACCAGGTTGCTCAGTTGAATGCCCGCAAACTCGAACAGACGGGACAGTTCCGGGTCAAGAGGCCGGTTGCCGGCGTTCAAGGCAACCGTCCCGTGCGCCGGCTTCGACACGCGGAGAATGGCCAGGGGGCAATCCGGCGCCGGCAGGTCATTGGCCAGGACGGGAATGGTTACCGGCTGGTTGACCAGGGTGTGGACCGTGTCCTCCACGGCCACGGGTTCCGCGGCGGCGAGCGGTTGGCAGGTCACCGTGCCCCAGAGCAGCGCCAGGCCAAGGAGCGTCGTTACAGGCAGGACGGCAGGGGGCCGGATGGTTTGCATGGTCGCCAGGAATTGTCCTTTCAGTGCTCCATAAGCCGGCAAGAGTCAAGCCGCCGCTTCAAGCCGCCAGTCTGGCGCGTGCGGTGCCATGCGGCGGGACACTGGCGGTTCAGGCGGCCTGAGCCTCGACCGGCCTGGCGAAGCGGGCA